>OBPS01000061.1_pt1 | contig 15353 bp, 20 predicted proteins | sample 1534661 | NCBI WGS metagenome assembly OBPS01 (sample SAMEA3275493, study PRJEB22092) | marine metagenome | biome: ENVO:00000447 marine biome; feature: The site is in the outerpart of the Oslofjord; material: ENVO:00002010 seawater | collected 2014-06-20T10:00:00+00 | depth 1 m
CACCCTGGTGCACGAGCCGGAATTCATCATTCTCGACGAGCCCTTCTCGGGCCTCGACCCGGTCAACCAGAATGCGCTGGAACAAATCGTCCGCCGCCAGGCCGAGGCCGGGCGGACCGTCCTCTTCTCGACCCACGTCATGGAACATGCCGAGCGCCTGTGCGACCAGATCGTGCTGGTCGCCAAGGGCCGCAAGGTCTTCGATGGCAGCGTCAAGGAAGCACTGGGCGAGGTTCCGCGCCGGGTGACCGTGGAGGTCGCCTCCGACCACGACCTCAGTCAACTCCTCGTCGGGAAAGGCCAGGTCGCGCGCGAGGCACCGGTCGACGGCAATGCCGTCTGGACCATTGACCTCGCCTCCGGCGCCGATGCCCAGGACGTGCTGAAGGCTTGCGTCGATGGCGTCGTGAAGCTCGCCCGCTTCGAGCCCGTCCGCGCGCACCTCCATGACGCCTTTGTCCATCTCGTCGGCGCCAGCGCCACCGCCAACGCCGAAACGGAGACCGTGTGATGCGTGCCATCTATCTTATCGCCCGCCGCGAATTCCTGTCCTATGTCGCCACATGGGGTTTCTGGCTGTCGCTCGCCTCTGTTCCCATGTTCATGGCGCTGGGTATCGGCATGCCGATCCTGATCGAGAACTCCCAACCGACCCGCTATTACGTCCTCGTTGACGAAACCGGTGGTGAGCTGGAGGCCGCGCTGGAGGTCCAGGCCGAGGCCAGCCGCGCTGAAGCTCTGGAACGCACGCGTGAGGCGATGCGCGAGATGTTCGGCGATCTGCCGCAGATCGACGCGGCCCTGGCTTCGCAGACGCAATTGTCGGATGAGCGCTATTTGCGCGTCGATGTCGGCGAGACCGAGCTGGATGCCTTGCGGCCCTATCTGACCAATGGAGCGACCTTCACCTCCTCCGCTGGCGAGCATGGCCTGTTTGCGGTCATCTTCCTGCGACAGGGCGCGGGCGGAGCGATTGAGGTCGATTACTGGAGCACCAATCTCTCGGATAGTAATTTGCGCTCCCAAATCCGTAATTCGCTGCGCAATCACATGCAGACCCAGTATCTCATCGATGCCGGTGTGAACCCGCAACTGATCGAGACTGCCGAGGAGCTGTCGCCCACGGTACGCGCCCTCAATCCCGAACGGACAGGTGACACAGCGGAGGTAACCGAAGCCGACCGCGTCCCGCTGATTGTGAGCTTGTTCGCCGCCCTCGGCCTGTGGGTGATCATCTTCTCGGTGGTCAACATGCTGCTGAGCGCCATGATCGAGGAGAAGGGCAACAAGATCCTGGAAATGATGCTGGCCTCGACCCGGCATCATGAAATCCTGACCGGCAAGCTGCTTGGCGTCGCCGCCGTTTCCGCCACGCTTCTGGTGGTCTGGGGCGGCATGGGTCTGCTGGGAACATTGGGCGTGCAACAGGTCGCCGCCTCGGCCGACATGCCGATCGCGGAAATCCTCGCCGCCCTGCTCGATCCGGGCCTGCTGCTGCCGGCCCTGGGTTATTTCATCATCGGCTATCTGATGTATGGCGCGCTTTTCCTGGCCATCGGCTCGCTGTGCGAGACCCTGCAGGACGCCCAGACCCTGATGACCCCGATGATGCTGATCATGATGGTCCCGATCTTCCTGGTCATGATGGCCTTCGAGTCCCCGGACTCGCCAGTCGTCGCGATTGCCAGCTGGGTACCGCTGTGGACGCCCTTCATCATGCTGGCGCGCCTGCCGCACGAAGTCGGCATGGTCGAAGTTCTTGGCACCACAGCCGCGATGGTCGCCTTTGCTGCCTTCGTGATCTGGGGCTCGGGCGTGCTGTTCCGCATGGGCGCCTTGAACCAGGCCAACCAGGACACGGTGAAGGGTTGGTTCAGCTTCGGCGGCAAGAAGACGCCGTTTGAGGAGTGAGTTAGCGGGCTCCAGGCCCGGGTCGGACAGTAACCGCCCGGGCCTCGACCGGCTCACCGCACTCGGAGCAGGTCAGGACGCTGCGAAACTCATGACCACAGCTGGTGTGGGTGTGAACGACGGGTGGCCCGTCGGCACCCGCATAGTGCCGATCACCCCAATGCACCAGCGACAGGAGGGCGGGATAGAGGTCCCGCCCTTTTGCCGTCAGGCGGTATTCATGCCGAAGCGGCCGCGACTGATAGGCCTGCTTTTCCAGAACACCATGCTCGACCAGATGTGAGAGACGCTCGGTCAATACGCGTCGGGCGATACCCAGGCGGCTCTGGAAGTCGTCAAAACGGCGCACTTTCAGGAAGGCCTCCCGCAGGACCATCAAGGTCCAGCGATCACCGATCACCGCCAGGGTGCGGGCAAGCGAACATGTCTCGTCTGACAACTCGTTCCAGCGCATTCCGATTCTATGCCATTGACTCAGTCTTGTTTCAAGACTTAGCTGACAAGGAACAGCGATGGAGGCCCAGATGGCCACACGGAATGCGAGCTGCGCGATCATCGGGGCCGGCGACTATATCGGGGCCGCGATTGCCCGGAAATTTGCCGCCGAGGGCTATGTGGTCCATGTCGGCCGCCGCAATGCCGACAAGCTGGAACCGCTATGCGCCGAGATCGAGGCGGCTGGCGGACGCTGCATGCCCCACCAGCTCGACGCCCGCCAGGAAGGCAGCGTCAGGGCTTTCCTCGACGCCGCAAACGCCGACGCCCCGCTGGAGGCGGTGATTTCCAATCCCGGCGCCAACGTCAATTTCCCGCTGCTGGAAACTACGGACCGGATTTTCACCAAGGTCTGGGAACTGGCCTGCAAGGCAGGCTTCCTGAGTGGCCGCGAAGCCGCTCGGATCATGCTGGAGAACGGCCGCGGTGGATCGATCTTCTTTACCGGCGCGACAGCAAGCCTGCGCGGCGGTTCCGGTTATGCCGCCTTTGCCAGCGCCAAGGCCGGGCTGCGCATGATGGCCCAGGCGATGGCGCGTGAGCTGGGCCCGAAGAACATCCATGTGGCCCATCTGGTCATCGATGCCGGTGTCGACACAGCGTTTGTCCGAGAGCGCATCCGCGCCGCCCACGGGTCCGACGCCGAGGTCAACCTGCCCGAGGGTGCCCTGACCCAACCGGCCTCCATCGCGAATACTTATTGGGCGCTGCACCAGCAGACGCGCGATGCCTGGACGTTCGAGATGGACCTGCGACCTCATGGAGAGACCTGGTGATGACCGAGATTGAATACCTGATCGACTTTGCCAGCCCGAATGCCTGGCTGACACACAAGGCACTGCCGGGGCTGCTGGAACGCACCGGGGCAACCGTCCGCTACACGCCGGTCCTGCTGGGCGGGTTGTTCAAGCTGACCGGCAATCAGGCACCGATGATCGCCTATGCCGATATCCCCAACAAGCTGGCCTATGAGGGTCGGGAGTTCGAGCGCTTCATCGAGCGGCATGAAATCACCGGCTTCCAGTTCAATCCGCACTTCCCGGTCAACACGCTCCTGCTGATGCGCATGGCGATCGCCGCCGATGCGGCCGGCATCCTGCCCGCCTTCATCGAGGCCGGCTTCCATCACATGTGGGAAGATCCGAAAAACATGGCCGACGCCGTAATTGTAGCGGACGCACTGGCGGACAGCGGCCTGGATGTCGAGGGGCTGCTGGCCGCGGCTGCGACGCCGGACGTCAAGGCCAGGCTGATCGCCAACACGGACGATGCCGTGGCCCGGGGGGCCTTCGGTATTCCGTCCTTTTTCGTCAACGGCGAGCTCTATTTCGGCAAGAACACGCTGGACGATATCGAACGCGTGATCTCCGCGTCCTGAGGCCCGGGCCACCTGAATCCCGGCCCTTCTGAATTCCGGCCCTCCTGAATCCCGGGCAAAAGGAAACCGCCGTGCCCGATCGGACACGGCGGTTTCACTTTATTCGCTTCAAGTCTGGCGACCCTAGCGGCGGGCTGTTCCACCACGCTTGGCGATAAGGCCTTCGCGTTGTGCCCGCTTGCGCGCCAGCTTGCGCGCGCGGCGAATGGCTTCAGCCTTTTGGCGAGCCTTCTTCTCCGAGGGCTTCTCGTAATGGTTACGACGCTTCATTTCGCGGAAAGTACCTTCCCGCTGCATCTTCTTTTTCAGCGCGCGGAGCGCTTGCTCCACGTTATTGTCGCGCACAACGATCTGTACGATGGCTCTCTCTCCATTAGGTTGGACGCGAGGGCCATTCCTCACGCCGCTAGTTCGCCAGAGGCGGGGCTACTAGCAGAGCTGCGACCACGTGTCCACACTGTCAGCACACACGGGTGAGGTGACGAAGTCACCGCACTGGTCTAGACAGATCGACATGATGGAAGCCGATACCCTGCCCCGCTCCGTGAAGGATAGCACACGCGACGCGCTTTTAGAGTCGATTCTACCGTTGGCCGCCTTTGATGGCTGGACCGAGGGCAGTTTCGCGGAAGCCTGCACCGATGCCGGCATCGACAAGGGCCAGGCCCTGCTGGCCTGCCCGCGTGGCGCGCTCGATCTGATCACCCACTGGTCACGGCAGCTGGATGGTGCCGTTGTGGCTGCTGTCCGGGCCGCAGACGTCAAAGCCATGAAGATCCGCGAGCGGGTTCGATTCGGGGTCATGGCGCGCCTTGAAGCCATCGGCCCGCATGAAGAGGCGGCCCGCAGGGCGCGCTCACGGCTGATGCTGCCCGATGCCGCGAAGGATGCGCCGCAGCTGCTGTGGGCCACGGCAGACACGATCTGGCGGGCCATTGGCGACACCTCGACCGATGTCAATTTCTACTCCAAGCGCACCATCCTCGCCGGCGTCTATGGCTCGACCCTGTCGACCTGGCTCAACGAGGCCGATGCCGGGAAGGTCGACGCGCAGGCTTTCCTCGACCGTCGCATCCAGAATGTGATGGATTTCGAGAAGACCAAGGCCAACATCACCAAGCTCACCGCCGACCTGCCTGACCTGGCCGGTCTGCTTGGCAAGCTGCGCCACGGACCCGGCCCCCGGGTCTAGCTCAGCCCCAGCGCGGTGAGTGAAAGTAGGCTTCGCTGGCCGGCACCTGGACATAGTCACGCTCCGGCCAGCGCAAGGCGGTCAGGTGGCCGCCAAAGACGCAGCCCGTATCAATGCAGACGACATTGTTGCGCTCGCGGACATCGGGCTCCGCGACATGGCCATGGACCACGGTCGGCTCTCCCCCGTAATTGCGGGCCCAGTCCATCCGGATCGGCAGACCGTGCTCGTCGCGATCACCCGACACCTCGCCATACATGGCAAAGGCCCGCACGCGCTTGCTGTCTTCGCCATGCATGTCAGCCGTCACGCCCGCATGGGCGACAATGAGACGACCCTGATCGAGCACCAGGTGATGGGGCAGCGTATCGAGAAAACCGGCCATCTCGCGATGGAAATGATCCGGCTCGACCTGCATCTGCGCAATCGTCTCGGCAATACCGTGCGAGATCTTGACGTCACGCCCCATCAGCCAGCGGCGGAATTTGTCGTCATGATTACCGACCACGCAATAGCCGCGACCGGCCTCGACGGTGGACAGCACCGTGCGCAAGACGCCCGGCGTATCCGGCCCGCGGTCGACGAGGTCACCGAGAAAGACGAGGCGGCGGTCGTCAGGATGATGCCAGTCGTGATGGTCGCGCTGATCATAGCCGAGGCGTTCGAGCAGACGCTTGAGCTCGTCGAAACAGCCATGAATATCGCCGATCAGATCGAACGGGCCGCGATCATCGATGAAGGCGCGCGGGTCGGGAGGTGTTCGGATCATGCCCATAACATAGGCAGTCCGGCCGGCATTGGAAGACGCATCAGAGCGGCGACAGACGGTTCACATGGCCCATCTTGCGGCCATCGCGGGCCTCGCGCTTGCCATAGAGGTGGAGCCGGACCTGCGGGTCCGCCGACAGGGCGGGCCAGTCATCGGCATCATGGCCGATCAGATTGCTCATCACGCAGGCGGAGTGGGCCGACGGGTCGCCCAGCGGCCAGCCGGCCACCGCCCGCATATGCTGCTCGAACTGGTCACAGCCGCAGCCGTCCATGGTCCAGTGGCCGGTATTGTGAACGCGCGGCGCGATCTCGTTGACGATCAGGTCGCCATCGCCAAGGTCGAACAGCTCGACGGCAAACACGCCGACATGATCAAGACCGTCGCCGAGCGCCCGGGCAATCTCCAGGGCCCGTTCCTGGGTCGCGCGATCGACACCGGGGGCCGGGGCCGTGGTGGTCTTCAGGATGCCGTCACCATGCACATTTTCGGACAGGGGAAAGGCCAGGACCTCGCCACTGACCGACCGCGCCGCCACGACAGAGAGCTCGCGCGTGAAGGGCGCGGCGCCCTCGAGGATGGCGGGCTGCTCGCCGATCGCCTCCCACGCGCCGCGGGCGTCTTCCGCGTCACGGATCCAGGCCTGGCCCTTGCCGTCATAGCCGAAACGGCGGGTCTTCAGGACGGCCGGCAGGCCGATGTTTTCAATGGCCGCTTCCAGGCTGTCGATATCATCGACCTGGGCGAACGGAACTGTCTTCACGCCCTGCTGGTTGATGAAATGCTTTTCGATGAACCGGTCCTGGGTCAGCTCCAGTGACTTGGCACCGGGGCGCAAGGGCGCTGCGGCGGCCGCAATGGCAACGGTCTCGACCGGTACATTCTCGAACTCATAGGTGATCGCATCACAGCGACTGGCGAAATTCGCCACCGCACCGGCATCATCCCAGGGCGCGCAATAGCTGCGGGCGGCGACGCGGCTGGCCGGGCAATCCGGCTCGGGGTCATAGATATGGACGTCAAACCCGAGCGACGCTCCGGCATTGGCGAGCATGCGACCCAGCTGGCCGCCACCGAGAATGCCGATCACACTGCCGGGAAGAAGCGGCGCCTTGCTCATGTCGGTCAGTCCTCGACCGTCACCGGAACGCTATCGGTCTGGGCCTGACGCCAGGCGGCCAGTCGGGTGGCCACGCCGGCATCCATCAGGGACAGGATCGACGCCGCCAGCAGGCCCGCATTCTTGGCGCCGGCATCGCCAATCGCCAGCGTGCCAACCGGCACGCCGCCGGGCATCTGCACGATGGAGAGAAGACTGTCCTGGCCACTCAGCGTCTTGGATTTGACCGGCACACCGAGAACCGGAAGCGTCGTCATCGAGGCCACCATGCCCGGAAGGTGGGCCGCACCGCCCGCTCCGGCGATGACAATCTTGATGCCGCGATCGCGCGCGCCCTTGGAAAAATCAACCAGACGGTCCGGCGTCCGGTGGGCGGACACGACCTGCGTTTCATAGCCGATTCCCAGCTCGTCCAGCATGTGGGCGGCCTTCTTCATCGTCGGCCAGTCCGAGCGCGAGCCCATGATGATGGCGACGTCGACGGCCTGCGCCGAAGCGGGTGTGGAGACGGGAGTGGAGTGCGGCGAAACTTCGCTCATGACGCTTCCTGCGCGTGAAAAGGAAGCGCGCGACCATAGCTTCGCGCGCGTGCACGTCAAGAACATCCCGCAAAGCAAGGCAATTTGACCGCGTTTGACCGTTTCTTAACCACACTTGGCGAGCCTGAGCCTGAACAGAATCGAACTGGAACGTGCCATGCGCATCGGACCGACCGGCCCTACCGGGAATGTTTCCCGCACCAGCAAGACCGAAACTGCCCGTCGCGGCGGCCAGGCGAGCGCCAGCAGCGCACCGTCGGACAGCGCCTCGATCATGGGTGTCCCGGAAGCCGAGCTGACCCCGAATGTCCAGCGCGCCCTGTTGTCGCTGATGGGAGAGGTCGACCAGCTTCGCAAGGAAACCGAGCGCCTGCGCGGGCGTGTCCGCGAGCTGGAATCGCTGGCCGACCACGATGTCATGCTGCCCGTCCTTAACCGCCGCGCCTTCCTGCGCGAAGTCAGTCGCGCCCTCGCCTTGGCCGAGCGCCACAATGCGCCGTCAGCGCTGGTTTATTTCGACCTCAACGGCTTCAAGGCGATCAACGACCAATATGGTCATGCTGCCGGCGATGCCGCCCTGCACCACGTCGCCAACCTGCTCACCGCACATGTGCGCGAAACCGATGCTGTGGGACGACTGGGCGGTGACGAATTCGCGGTTGTTCTGACCCTGACAGGTGCCGACGGCGCCGAGAACAAGGCCCGTGAACTGGCCGAGCGGGTCTCGACGACGCCGTTCGACTATGCCGGACGCAAACTGACCGTCGGAACCGCATGGGGCTGCCAGCCCTTGCAGGCCGGTCACCGCGCCGAGGACATCATGGCGAACGCCGATGCCGCCATGTATGCCTGCAAGGAAGCCCAGAAAGCCGAGCGGACCCGCAAGCAGGCCTGACCGGGCCTGCCGCATTGGCTCAGGCGATGATGTCAGGCGTGAGCTGGTCTTCCAGGTGCGAGATCGTATCCTTGATCCGCAGCTTTTCTTTCTTCAGGCGCGCGTATTTGAGCTGATCGACCACCCCGTTGACCGTCAGGGCGTCGACTTCAAGATTGAGGGATTCATGCTGCTCCCGCAGGCGCTCGATCCGTTCGGTCAGGGCCTGCTGGTCCAGGTTTTCTCCATCCATTCCTCAGCCGTCTCTTTCTGGTCTGTTCCCGGACCGGTCATACCGGACACGTGTTCGGAATCGCAGCGACAACCGTCGTGCGGGCCGACCGGGCCATGCGCTTAGGCTAGCCGCATTCGGCGGTCAAATAAATTGCCGATCACGCTGCAGATGCGAACTGGGACCTAGCGACGTCCGCCCTCAAGGTCCTCGCCCCAGCGCCGGGTGCCGTCCCAGTCGAGCCCGAACAGGTCAAGCGCCCGACCCACGGACTGGTCAACCACATCGTCGATGGTTTTCGGCAGCGCGTAGAAGGCCGGCAGAGGGGGACAAATCACCGCACCCATTTCGGTCAGCGTTTGCATGGTTCGGAGGTGTCCGAGGTGGAAAGGCGTCTCGCGAACCATCAGGACGAGGCGGCGACGCTCCTTGAGAACGACATCGGCGGCGCGGGTCAGAAGGCTGGACGTCACCCCGGTGGCGATCTCCGACATGGTCTTCACCGAGCACGGGGCGATCAGCATGCCGCGGGTCGCAAACGAGCCCGAAGCGATCGGGGCGCCCACATCAGGCATCTTGTAGACATGGTCGGCCTTGGCGCGGAACTCCTTGATCGAAAACTCTGTTTCATAACCAAGCGTCATCTCGGCGGCCTTCGAGGCAACCAGATGCGTTTCGATGCCAAGCACCTTGAGGGCTTCCATCGCGCGTATGCCGTAGATGATCCCCGAGGCGCCCGAGACACCCACAATCATCCGGTCCGGTTTCATCATAATATAACCTCGAAACGTTTCGTGAGTAGACATAAGGCGGGAACCTGTTTCAATCGAGCCTACCACTTCACAAGAGGGAGACGTCTCCATGCCCATCGAAGCCCGCATCCGTGAGCTCGACGCGAAACACATGCGTCTGGATACTCAACTCGACGAGGTCAAAAAGCACCCGTCGGCGGATTCCCTGGAACTGGCGCGCCTCAAGAAACAAAAGCTCCGAGTCAAGGAACAGATAGCCAGCTTGCGAACGCCGCCGCGCGAGACGCTGACCGGCTAGCTGATGACAATCGCGCAATGAACAAGGGGGCGGCTTTCGGGCCGCCCTTTTTGCGCGCTAGACTGCCCGAAACGACGTTTTTGGAGTTATCGATGCGATTGACCGCCCTTCTTGCTGCCAGCCTGCTGATCATGCCGGCCCTGTCGTCGGCGAGCCATGCCCAGAGCCCGGCGGAAACCGCCGAATGTTCGGCCGGCCGCGCCGCCCTGGACCTCGGCAATAATGAGGAGGCGATCCGCCTTTTCCGCGCCTGCCTGGACGGCGCCGACCTCGACATGAACCAGGAGATCGGCGTCTACGCCGCGCTTGGCGCGGCCCTGCTCTCCGAACAGGATTTCCAGGCCGCCCTCGAGGCCTATAACTTTGCCTTCGCCATTGTCGAAACCAATGGCGCGCGCATGGTCGAGCCGACACTCTACCGCAATCGTGGCATCGCCCGCTCCGAGCTGGGCCAGTATGAGGGCGCGCTCAATGACCTCGAGACGGCCGCCGCCGCGGCTCCGAACGACACCCTGACCCAGATCACGCTCGGCGTTGTCTACCAGGCCCTGGATCGCGATGCCGACGCGGTTGTCGCGTTTGACACCGTGGTTCGCCTCGAACCGGACTGGATTGGCGCCTGGATCAACCGGGCCGGCGCTCTGCTGGATGTCGGCCTGACCGGACCGGCCGTCGACGATGCCCGCCGCGCCGTTGAACTCGACCCGGAATCGGGGACCACACTCAACATGCTGTGCTGGACCCTGATCCAGGACGGTCGTGCGGAAACCGCACTTCCCCTTTGCGAACAGGCGGTGGCAGCAGAGCCGGATATCGGCGCGATCGTTCACTCCCACGCAACGGCCCTGGAAGCGGTTGGTCGGATGAGAGAGGCACGCCCCCTGTTCCGGCGCGCCTGGCAGCTTTCGCCGGAAGACCCTGAAATCCTGCAGGACTACGAGCGCACCCACAATCCCTAGGGCCGGACGAGGTTGCGATGGATTGCCAGACAAGCCAGCCTGTGCAAGGTCAGCGGCCTTGAATGGCGCTCCAGCGCGCCGGCAATGAGGAAAAAACATGGGTGATCGCGTCGCTATCGTAACCGGAGGTGCCAACGGTATCGGCAAGGCGTGCGCGCGCCGCCTGTCGGAAGATGGCTGCCATGTTGTCATCGCCGATATTGACAGCAATGCCGGGCAGGCGCTGGCCGAGGAGCTTGGTTCCGACAAGGGCAAGGCCCTCTTTGTGTCCTGCAATGTCGCTGACCGCCTCGCCGTCAACAATCTCCTGTCCGAGACCCGCTCCACCTTCGAACGCCTTGACGTGCTGGTGAACAATGCCGGGATTGTCGCGGGTGGGGACATCCTGACCCTGTCCGAAAGCGATTTCGACAAGGTCATCGGGGTCAATTTGCGCGGCGCCTTCCTGGTCGCCCGCGAGGCCGCCCGGCAGATGGTCGACCAGATCGAGGAAGATGGTGAGCGGGCCGAGGATGTCCGTCGGCGCTACGCCATCATCAACATGTCCTCGGTCAATGGCGTCATGGCCTTGCCCGACCAGCTGGCCTATTGCGCAACCAAGGGCGCGATCAACCAGCTGACCAAGTCGATGGCGCTCTCGCTCGCCAAATACGGCATCCGCGTCAACGCGATCGGGCCGGGCAGCATCAACACGGATGTGCTCAAGGCCGTCGCCGACAATCCCGAGGCCATGGACAAGATCATGTCGCGGACGCCGCTGCAGCGGATCGGGGATCCCGACGAGATTGCTTCCGTCGCCTCCTTCCTCGCGTCGCGGGATGCCAGCTACATCACCGGCACGACGATCTATGCCGATGGGGGTCGCCTGGCGCTGAACTACACCGTCCCCAAGAGCAGCTAATCGCCGCCCGCCACGCAAAGAAAAAGGGCCTGGAACCAGTGGTTCCAGGCCCTTTTCGTAAGATAGTCGACTGCCCTATTCGGACTTGGGGCTGCCGAACAGGGTCTCGAGATCGATCTCGGCTTCCTGTTCCGGCTTCTCTTCCGCCTGGTGCAGGTCTTCCTTGGCCTTCAGCGTGTCTGTCAGCAGCTCGGGATTTTCCTCCTCGAGCTTGCGACGGCGGGCCGACGCCTTCTTGACCTGCTCGTCGAGGTCGATCTGGGTGCACAGGCCGAGCGAGACCGGATCGGTCGGCTTGATATTGGCCGAATTCAAGTGGCTGCGCTCGCGCACGGCCTGGATCGTCGTCTTGGTCGTTCCGATCAGCTTGGAGATCTGGGCATCGGCCAGCTCCGGGTGGTTGCGCACGAGCCAGGCAATGGCGTCCGGTCGGTTCTGGCGGCGCGACAGCGGCGTGTAGCGCGGACCGCGGCGCTTGGCCGGCTGGTGCAGCTCGGAATATTTCGGCTTGATAACCGTCATGCGGTAGGTGGCTGTATCCTCCGCCTTCTGGATCTCTTCGCGCGTCAGCTGACCGTTGGAAATCGGATCGGCACCGCGCACACCCACTGCGACGTCGCCATCGGCAATGCCCTTCACTTCGAGCGGATGCAGGCCGCAGAAATCGGCGATCTGGTCGAAGGTCAGCGAGGTGTTGTCGACGAGCCAGACGGCCGTCGCTTTCGGCATCAGGATCTCGGTCATGGTCTCAGCTCCCAGAGGAAAAACTTCAAGGCAGAAAAACAAAAAAAGCCCGACGCGGCGGCCGGGCTTGGGCTTCCGACGCTGGCGGAAGGGTCTGCACCATCCAGCGGTTTGATGCCTTCATAACGCAGACTCCGGCCGCTGCAAAGACGGGGGCCCTGCACAAATCAGCAATCGAGAAGAATTTTTCCAGCGTGCGCGCCGGAATCGAGACGCGCGTGCGCGGCGCGCACATCCTCCAGCCGGAACCGGCTGTCGACCACCGGCGCGAGCTTGCCCGCCGCAATCCACGGCCAGACCGTTGCCTTCACCGCGGCAGCCAGTCGCGCCTTCTCGGCCAGGGGGCGGGCCCGGAGGGTGGAGCCGGTCAGGGTGATCCGCTTGAGCATGACCCGCATCAGGTCGAGCTCGACCCGGCTGCCGGTCAGGAAGGCAATCGAGACCAGCCGCGCGCCCATGTTCGCGCAATTGATATTCTTCTGGACATAGGCGCCACCCACCATGTCGAGGATCACGTCCGCGCCACCGGCTTCGGTCACCACCGCCTCGAAATCCTCCTCGCGGTAATGGATCGCGATATCGGCGCCCAGCGTCTTGCAGAGCGCAACCTTGTCCGCTGTTCCGGCGGTCGCGATGACCCGGGCTCCGGCCGCCTTGGCCATCTGGATGGCGGTGGAGCCGATACCGCTTGTCCCGCCATGGACGAGGACTGTCTCACCCCGCGACAGCGCACCGATCTCGAACACGTTTGTCCATACGGTGAACACGGTCTCGGGCAGACCGGCTGCGTCCTCGACAGCCACGCCATCCGGCACCGGCAGGACCGACCCGGCCGGCGCGATCGAATAGCGCGCATAGCCACCCCCGGCGACCAGGGCGCAGACCGCATCACCCGCTGCGAAACCCGACACGCCGTCGCCCACAGCCTCAACATGACCGGCTACCTCCAGGCCCAGACCCTCAGGAGCACCGGGCGGCGCCGGATAGAAGCCGAGACGTTCGATCTGGTCCGGACGATTGACGCCGCAAGCGACATTCCGGATCAGGATTTCGCCCGGCCCCGGTGTCGGCAGCGGCCGCGTCACCAGGTCCAGAACCTCAGGCCCGCCGGGTTCTCGGGCGATCACGATTTGATTGTCGCGGGTCTCGGTCATGGGACTTTGCCTTCCTTCGCGCTATGCTCTCGCCCACAAGAAACACCTGTGGAGGCCGAACCATGTTCCATGACGAGGACAGCATCGCAAGCCAACGCGCCAGACAAGGCATCATCCCTGGCGAGGACCTCAGCGCCCTGTCGCTGGATGACCTCGCCGAGCGCCGCGCCACGCTGGAAGCCGAGATCCGCCGCATTGAGGACATCACTGAGAAAAAGAAGACCGGGCTGAGCGAAGCCGACGCCGTGTTTAAGCTTTGATCAAACTCTTTGGGCACTCTGGCCCGAGCCTTGCTACGATTCGCTCATAGCCCGTGATCGACGCACGAATGGACGCGTAATGACCGATAGTCACACACCGACCCTCTTCCCCGCAGGCGGCGCACCCGCTGCCCGCGCCCAGGACTTCGCCGCTTCGGAGATGTTTCAGAAGCTGTTCCGCGAAGGCATGGACCTGGTCGAGGAGACCGCGAGCTATCTCGATGGTCCGGGTCGTGACGACTCCAAGTCGCTCGATCGGGCCGGCGCGCTGTCCTATGCAACCGAAAGCATGAAGCTGACGACACGCCTGATGCAGGCCGCGTCCTGGCTGCTGGCGCAGCGGGCTGTTGCCGAAGGCGAAATGTCGGCCGAGAGCGCGACCGACGGCAAGTATCGCCTGTCAGCCGATCGACCGAGCGAGAATCTGTGGCCGGAAGGCGAAACCCCGCCAGCCATTCTCGGCGACCTCGTTCGTCGCTCCCGCTCGCTCTATGCCCGCCTCAAGCGCATCGATGACAATCTCTATGTCGACGGCGTGCTCGACACGGAAGCCAATCCGGTCGCCGACCAGATGGCCATGCTGCGCGGCGCTTTCGGGCAGCGCTAGGCCAGGCTGGCCGGTCAACGGTCTATCTTCTGGCTACAGGGATATTGAATCGCTGACAGGGATAGACTGCGCTCCGTTGTGCACCAGCAGTTTTGTTTGGTTCACACCGTCTGAACGGGCTACGATCTCTGCGATGCAGCGGGTTCCATACAGGGGCGGCCATGATTCCTGACTACCAGACCCTGATGCGGCCGGTGTTGAATGCGTGTGCGAACGGCGAAGTTAAAGTTTCGCAAGTCGTGACCGATATGGCAGACGGCCTTGCTCTTACGGACGCTGAACGGTCCGAGATGCTGCCTTCAGGCAAGCAAACCGTATTCGCGAACAGGGTGCACTGGGCCAAAACTTATCTAAAGCAAGCAGGCTTGGTCAGCTCCACCCGACGTGGCTATTTCGTGATCACGGACCGCGGCCGGGAGGTGCTGAAGGATACAAGCCTAAAAATCAACTCCTCATATCTCGCCCGCTTTAGCGAGTTCCAGGATTTCCAATCTCGAAGCAAAATCGGGGATGATACCGTTCAGACTGAACCGGATGGAATCGGGACTAGTGATGCCGACGCAACACCCGATGAACAGCTCCGTATTGCGTTCAAGCGGATCAATGATGCGCTAGCCGCCGAGTTGCTCGCCAAGATGCGAGAGACCACGCCGGCATTCTTTGAGGACCTCATCGTCCAGCTGTTTGTTGCGATGGGGTATGGCGGCACAGCCGAAGATGCTGGTCGCTCATTGGGGCGCACGGGTGACGATGGCGTTGACGGGGTTATCGATCAGGACATTCTCGGAGTGGATCAAGTCTATATTCAAGCCAAGCGGTATGCTGAAGGCAACAATGTGGGCTCAGGGGCGATCCGGGACTTTTTTGGGGCGTTGAGTTTGAAGAAAGCCCAAAAAGGTGTCTTCGTAACAACCTCAGACTTCTCGCGCGGAGCGCGCGACACGGCGGCGGGGCTTGGGTCGCGGATTGTGCTAATTAGCGGTCTGGAATTAGCCCGGTTAGCGCTTCGATACGGGATCGGGTGCCGGACCGAAAGCACTTTGGTATTGATGCGTATCGACGAAGAGTTTTTCGACCAGCCTGCCTAGCTGACACCATTCCAATAGAGTCCAACAAAAACGCGGCACCTTTCGGCACCGCGTTTTGCATTTTCTTGTCGCGAGAAAGC
>OBPS01000062.1_pt1 | contig 15249 bp, 16 predicted proteins | sample 1534661 | NCBI WGS metagenome assembly OBPS01 (sample SAMEA3275493, study PRJEB22092) | marine metagenome | biome: ENVO:00000447 marine biome; feature: The site is in the outerpart of the Oslofjord; material: ENVO:00002010 seawater | collected 2014-06-20T10:00:00+00 | depth 1 m
GCTACCCTTATAAATACAGCGCTTTATCGGCTCCGGCCGGCATCCCGCTCCCTCCTCTGCCCAAACCGCCAGGCGCCAAGCGTCGTGGCGATATCGGTGTTTGGGTTCGGGCCTGGGTCAGGTTCCCTTGGGAGCCGGGGTCTTGTCCTTGAATTGGCAGATATCCTCGACCGGGCAGCGCCAGCATTCCGGCTTTCTCGCCTTGCAAAGATAGCGGCCATGCAGGATCAGCCAGTGGTGGGCGCCCTGGCGAAATTCGTCGGGCATGATCTTTTCGAGCCGCAGCTCGACGGCCAGCGGGTCCTTGCCGGGGGCGAGTTTCGTCCGGTTGGAGACCCGGAAGATATGCGTGTCGACGGCGATGGTGGGGACACCGAAGGCCTCGTTCATGACCACATTGGCGGTCTTCCGGCCGACCCCGGGCAGGGCTTCGAGGGCGGCCTGGTCGGCCGGGACCTCGCCGCCATGGCGGTCAATCAGGATCTGCGACAGGGCAATGACATTCTTCGCCTTGGTCCGGAACAGGCCGATCGTCTTGACCCGGTCGCGGACATGATCTTCGCCCAGCGCGACCATTTTCTCCGGCGTGTCGGCTTCCTCGAACAGAAGGCGGGTGGCCTTGTTGACGCCGATATCGGTCGCCTGGGCCGACAGGGCGACGGCGACCAGAAGCGTGTAGGGATTGGTGTAATCGAGCTCGGTGCGTGGATCCGGACGGTCCTGCGCGAGGCGGGCCATCAAGTCATGCGCCTGCTCGCGGTTGAGGCCGCGTGGCTGTCGCTTGGTGCGCTTTTTCGGTTTGGCGGCACTCTTGGGGTTTTCAGGCTTGTTCGGCATCAAGGCGTCTCGCGGTCGGATCAGGCAGGGGCGGCGTCTCAGGAAGGTGTCGTATCAAGGAACAGCCAAATCGCGATCATGGCCAGTAGCAGGGCCAGCCCGCGCCGGAACCAGAGCGTCCGCTGGGGGCTGGAGAGCCAGCCGGCGGCGCGGGCGGCGAGGATGACGATGACCACATGGATCAGCGTCGCGATCCCGACCGAGATGGCGGTCAGGCCGATCGCTTGCGGCAGGGCCGGCAGGTCCTGCTGGATATAGTCGGGCAGCACGATGAGGTAGAAGAGCCCGGCTTTCGGATTGAGCAGGTTGATCACCAGCCCGTCGCGGAAATGTCGTCGCAATGTGCCATCGAGCCGCGCCGTCGAGCTCTCCCCGGCGCTCTGCCATCCCTCGAAGGCCAGCCAGAGCAGGAAGAGCGTGCCGCCATAGCGCAGCACCTCGAACAGCCAGGGCGTGCGGGCGATCAGGGCGGAAAAGCCCAGCGCGGCGAGCAGGCCGAGCAGGGCGAGGCCGGTCATCACGCCGAGCACGGCGGCAAAGCCGGCGCGGCGGCCGCGATCGGCGCTGAGCACCGCCAGCCAGGCCATGTTCGGGCCGGGCGTCAGCTCGATCACGAAGACCGTCAGCGCAAAGGCCAGAAGCGGGGCGAGGGAGGCGGACATGTCTCATCGAGTAGGCAGAATCCGGGTCCACGTCACCTGGTAATTCGACGCATGGCAAAAGCGGGTTGGCGTCCTATCTTGTGGCGCATGAGCATGATCGTCGAATCCTGGCCCGCTGAGGCCGTCGCGCCGGACCGCCATGACGGGCCGGTTTTCATGGAGGCCGAGCTGGCGCCGAACCGGTCGCTGGCCAATCCGGCCTTTATCGCCCTGATGCTGGCGATCAGTGCCATCTCCTTCACCGCCGGCCTGTTCTACCTGACCATCGGCGCCTGGCCGGTCCTGCCCTTTTTCGGGCTCGACGTGTTTCTGGTCTGGCTGGCCTTCAAGATCTCCTACCGGGATGGCCGGGCGCGGGAGTTTGTCCGGGTCGACGGCCGCGATATCGAAGTCGTCCGCCTGCACCCGACCGGTCATCGGCGTCGCTATCGTTTGCCGACCGCCTGGGTGAAGTTGCGTCTGATCGACCCGGACGCCCATCATGCCCAGGTCGCCCTCGTGGCTCATGGCAAGGCGCTGGTGCTGGGCCATTTCCTCAGCCCGCCGGAGCGCGGCGAATTTGCCGCCGCGCTGGGAACGGCGATCGATGCCGCACGCAGCGCCATGCGCAGACCGCAAGAACCGGGTGGAGTGGAAACGGCAGGCGCGTAAACTCCCGACCATGACAGCCGATCTCCACACACTCGACGCCGCCTCGCGGGATTATGACCGGATCGCGAGCGCGCTGGCCTATCTCGGTGACAATTGGCGCGATCATCCCGATCTCGATCGCGCGGCGAAGGCAGCGGGCCTGTCGCCGTACCATTTCCAGCGTGTGTTCACGCGCTGGGTCGGGGTCTCGCCGAAGAAATTTGTCGGTGCGCTTGCCCATGATGCGGCCCGGGAAGCCCTCGACGAGGGGGCCTGCGTGCTCGAGGCCGCCTTCGAGGCCGGCCTGTCGGGTCCGGGACGGTTGCACGATCTCTTTATCGCCCACGAGGCGGTTACACCCGGCGATGCGAAGCGTCGCGGGGCCGGGTTGAGCTTCGTCTGGGGCGTTGCGCCCTCACCCTTTGGCGACGCGATCCTGTTGATTGCACCGCGTGGCCTGTCGGCCATGGCTTTCGCCGACCCGGATGTGGACAGCGGTTTTGCCGATCTGGAGGCGCGCTATCCGGCAGCCGACTATACCCGCGACGATGCAATCGCGCGGACCTGGTCGGAACGCATCTTCACGCCGACCGATAAGGAAACACTGCCTCTGGCACTCTATGGAAGTCCCTGGCAGCGCCAGGTCTGGCGGGCGCTTCTGACCATCCCGCCCGGCGAGACCACGACCTACAAGACGATTGCCGAACGGGTCAGCGCCCCGAAGGCCTCGCGGGCGGTCGGGGCGGCGGTCGGGGCCAACCCCGTCTCCTGGCTGATTCCCTGTCACCGTGTGCTGGCGAGCAATGGCAAGCTGACCGGCTATCACTGGGGTGTGGAACGCAAGCGCGCCATGCTCGCCTACGAGGCTGCGAGGCGCTAGATTGGCGCGATGAGCAATCCCTTCCTTTACGCGGCCGCGGCCGCCCTGATTGCCGCAGCGGCCTTTTTTCTGGTCTGGCTGGCGTCCCGCCGCTCTTTGATGGAAGACGCCCGCGCGGAATATCGCGAACGCTGCGAGACCAAGCCGGCAACCGTCCGCGGTGTCGATGAGCAGGTGTTCGAGCGCCTCTATGTCTCCGCTCACGAGCCACGTGGCGCGCTCTACATCGCCGCCGCCCTGCTGCTGGCCGTTGCCATCACGCCGCTCGCTGGTGTCGGGCTGATCGCGCTCTGGCCCTATATCGTCATGACGCTGGATGGCGGTCCCTGGTACGATGTCGGCTATTATCCGTGGATGTTCTACATGTTCTTCGGCCTGTGCGGATGCTGGGCGCTCGCCGGTGCCTTTGTCGCCCGCATCCACCATGCCCGCACGCCCGAAAGCTTCCACCCGGCCCTGGCCCGTGCCCGCGGCGAACCACTCGATGATGTTGTCATTCCGCGCAAACGCCCCAAATGGGCTGTGAAGGCCCGCCCGGACCCGGCTCCGGACAGCGCGGTCACGCCGGACAACTGAGCGAAACAATCAGGGGAATTTCATGCGTTTCCTGCACACCATGGTTCGCGTCTCGGACCTCGAGGCGAGCCTCAAATTCTACTGCGACGGCCTCGGCCTGACCGAGATCAGCCGCTATGACAGCGAGCAGGGCCGGTTCAGCCTGATTTTCCTCGCCACGCCGGAAGACGTCGCCGCGGCCGGTTATGAAGGCGGCAAGATCCCGGAAGGCCTGCCTTGCGTCGAGCTGACCCATAACTGGGACCCGGAAGACTATCAGGGCGGCCGCAATTTCGGTCACCTCGCCTACCGGATGGACAATGTCTATGAGGCCTGCCAGCGCCTGATGGACATGGGTGTGACCATCAACCGCCCGCCCCGTGACGGCCACATGGCCTTCGTGCGATCACCTGACGGCATCTCGGTCGAACTCCTCCAGCGCGGCGAAAACCTGCCCCCGCAGGAGCCCTGGGCCTCGATGGAGAATACCGGGAGCTGGTAGGCCGACAGGCTCAGCCGGCCCGCCGCATGTCCTCATAGCGTTTGCCGGGCTCGTCCTCGAAGCTTTCCGCCAGCACCGTCAGGCGTTCGACGCGATCGGTGCGGAAATGTCGGAAGTCGTTTCGCAATTCGCACCAGGCCGAGAGCAGCCAGACACGTCCGAAACAGGTCAGCGCCAGCGGGCGAATGACGCGTTCCGTCGTATCGTCGGCAAGCGACTGGTAGCGCACGCGCAGTTTGCGCTTGCCGGCGATGGCATTGCGGACAGGTCCGAAGGCCTCGGGACGGACAGTCTCGTCGAGGAAGGCAGCAAACAGCGGCACATTGCGCAGGCGCTGACGGTGGCTCTCCGGCAGGGCATGTTCGATCTTGGCCAGGGCTTCATTGGCCGCCGAGGCCAGGTTCTTGTCGCCGGTCGCCTTGACCAGCCGTGCGCCAAGCGCGAGGGCATCAAGCTGTTCGAACGAGAAGGTGAGCGGTGGCAGGTCAAAGCCGGGTCGCAGCACATAGCCCACGCCAGCCTCGCCATCGATGGGCGCTCCGGATCCGATCAGATGGGCTATGTCACGATAGATCGTTCGCTCGGAAACTTCGAAACGATGTCCCATATCATGGGCGGTGACAGCGCCGGGCGCGGCTTCCCGCAGGGCTTGGACAATCCGGATCAGACGTTCGGCGCGGCGCACTGCCACCTCCTGCAAAAACGAACTGGCGGGATGATGTCAGGGTTTGTGCAGGGCGGCAAGTTGCCGTGTTTCACGTGCAACATGGCATGAGGGTGACAGGCGTTGTCGGTGGTGTGTCAGTCGGCGGACGCCACGATCAGTCCGCCACCACATTCTGCATCGAATAGGCTCCGGCTGGCCGGCCTGTACCGCCATTGGTCATCCAGCGCGCCGCCGCCAGCGCGCCGCGGGCGAAGATGGAGCGGTCCAGCGCCCGGTGGGAAATCGTGATTTCCTCGAGCTCCGAGAGGAAGCGGATCGCGTGCTCGCCGACAACGGCCCCGCCGCGGCTGACGGCAAAACCGATCGAGCCGGACTGGCGTGGTCCGGTCATGCCTTCCCGGCTCCAGGTGGCGATATCTTCAAGGGTTTCGCCCCGGGTTTCAGCCGCAGCCCGGGCCAGCATCAGCGCCGTCCCCGAGGGCGCGTCGGCCTTGCGCTTGTGGTGGGTTTCGTGGATCTCGATATCCCAGTCGGCGGCGGGCAGGCGCGCGGCCTCGCGCACCAAGGCTTCGGTCACGGCCACGCCGAGCGAGAAATTACCGGCCATCAGGATCGGCAGCCGTGTCGCGCTCGCCTTCATCAGGGCCGCTTGCCTGCGATTGAAACCGGTGACCCCGGTCACCATCGCCGGGCCACCAAGGCTGGCCAGCCGCTCGGCCGCGGCAACGGTCATCGTGGGCAGGCTGGCATCGATCACGATATCGGCGTCATGTACGGCCTGCTCGAGGGCGATCTCGGCCCGGCAGCCAATCGGGTCCCCGCCGAGCCAGGCGCCGATATCCTCACCGACAGCCGGCGAATCCGCACGCACAACGGCGCCGGCAAGGGTGAAGTCGGGATGGTCGAGAAGCGCGCGACAGATCGCGCTGCCCAGGCGGCCGGTAGGTCCGAGTACGGCGGTACGAATGGGAGCGGTCAAACCGGTCCTCCAGTCACAAGTTGATCGGCCACCTTCTCGAAGATGTAAGAGGCGACAATCGGCAAGACAGGCAGAAGGATATAGAGCGAAAAGCGCGTGGCCAGTCCGCCCGACAGCGGCCATTCGGACCGATTGGTGACCCAGATCTCATAATCGGTCAGACCGGCCAGTGCGGCAGACGCGCTGTCATCGCCAGCCATGGCCCTGCCGCGCACCAGGGCCATTTCCTCATGGATTCGTTCCAGCTCGGCCGATTTGGCTGCACAGATCTTGCGATGAACCGGATTGAGCGTGCTGGTCAGGATGAACACGCCGCCGACCGCCGTCGCGAGAATGGTAGGGATGGCGATCCAGAGCTGATCCGGACTGAGCATGAACAAGAGGAGGATCGCCGACATGAGCAACCATGACCGCGCGGCCCGGATCCCGATCCGTCCGAATACGGTCAGCCGGTCGAGGTGGAACAGGTCGATCACCAGATGATCAGCAACCAGCGCCTTGATCTCGCGACTGCGCCGCGAGACATCCATGCCGGCCCGAAATCCGGTTCCGAACAGGGGGGGCGATATGATCAGGAACCAGAGCCCGACAGAGTCGAGATACCCCATGAGGGTCTGCCCATCCGAGTACATCAGCCAGAGATTGAAGGCGATGCCGAAGATGAAGCCGATCCAGAACAGCCGGTGATACCGGGCACGCCAGGCGATCGGGATGCCCTTGGCCAGATTTCTTGCCGTGTCTGCGCCCGGTTCCGGCAGGGCCACAACCAGGGCATCGATCTCGGGTTCCCAGCGGTCCTTGCCGCTTCCCTCAAAAGCGATCGCTGTCGTCAGTAGCAGCGACAGGACAAAGGCGATCCAGCTGACCTGGTGACTGACCCAAACCCCGTCAGCATTGAGATAGATGAAGGGAGGGGACTGGGTCAGCTGGGCAATAAGGATATAGAGCCCGTAGATCAGCCCGAAGATTACCAGGCTGGTTCCGATACTGCCCAGTGGTGAGCGCTGGAAGAGCGTGTATTCCAGACTTTCGAAACGGTCTTCCGGCCCGTCGGGCTGATCGATATGGGTCACGCGCAGCCCCTTTGAGTGCCAGTCAACATCCTGACAGAACTCTAGTCTGCCTCCTCAGGGCATGTCACGTCATGTGCAGAGCTGGATCAGCCGGCGTTGGGACGACCGTCATCTGTCGTGACGTCATCCCAGAACTGTTTGACCTTGTTGAAGAAGCCGGCGCTGTCCGGGTTGCAGTTGTCACCGGACAGTTCGCAGAATTCGCGTAGGAGTTCTTTCTGGCGTTCGCTGAGATTGCGCGGGGTCTCGACGAAGAGCTCGACGATCATGTCACCACGGGGGCCGCCTCGCAGACGGGGCATGCCCTTGCCGCGCATGCGCATGCGTTTTCCGGTCTGTGCGCCTTCGGCGATCTTCATCTCCGCCTTGCCGCCTTCAATGGTCGGGACCTGGATCGAGCAACCCATGGCCGCCTGGACCATTGAGGCCGGCGTCCGGCAATAGAGATTGGGCCCATCGCGCTCGAAAATCTCGTGCGCCCGCACCGAAATGAAGATGTAGAGGTCGCCGCGCGGCCCGCCACGGGCACCGGCTTCGCCTTCACCGGCGAGACGGATGCGGGTGCCGTCTTCGACACCGGCGGGAATGGTGACGTTAAGGGTGCGGGTCTTGCGCACACGACCGACGCCGTCGCAGTCCTGGCACGGGGTCTTCACATACTGGCCGCGACCACCGCATTGCGGGCAGGTCTGCTCCATGGTGAAGAAGCCCTGTGACCGGCGGATACGCCCGGCCCCTTGGCAGGTCCCGCAAGTCTCCAGATCGGTTCCCGGTTCATTGCCTTGTCCGTCACAGCGTTCGCAGTGCATGGCGGTCGGGACCTGGATCGTCTCGTCCTTGCCGTTGAAGGCATCTTCCAGCGAGATCTCCATGTCGAAACGGAGATCAGCGCCGCGCGCCGGGCCGGACCGGGCGCGGCCACCACGGCGCCCCCCCATGCCGCCACCCATATTGAAGGCGTCGCCAAAGACCTGCTCGAAAATGTCGGCAAAATCAGCTGCGCCGGCGCCAGCGCCAAACGGTCCCTGACCGCCGCCCATGCCACCGCCCTGCTCGAAAGCGGCATGGCCCATGCGGTCATAGGCGGCGCGTTTGTCAGGGTCTGACAGGACGGAATACGCCTCGCCGACTTCCTTGAATTGGGCCTCGGCCTCGGCATCGCCCGGATTGCGGTCCGGGTGGAATTTCATCGCCTGTTTGCGATAGGCGGTCTTGAGTGTCTTCTCGTCCGCGGTCTTCTCGACACCGAGGATCTCGTAAAAATCACGCTTGCTCATTACTGGTCACCTGGCGGCAGGACGAGAACCGCGTTCTGCCGCATTTGCTGGGCCACCTCGTAGCCGTGTTCAAGACAGAGACCGGCGGCGCCATCGGTGATGGCGGCTTCATGCCGCGTCTCGAGGAGAATCATGGTCGGCCAGAGAGATCGCGGTGAGTCCGCGAAGAAGCCGTTAAGGACGGGCTCCTCGAAGCCCTCGATATCCATTTTCATGACGTCGACGCGATCCACGCCGGCTTCGGCCAGCGCCGATTTCAGCGGGCGCAGGCGGATCGTGTCACCGGTTTCGCTGCCGCTGGCCACATGGACCTCGCCGCGATTGGTTGAAGACTGGACCATGGCACCCTCGCCCTCTTCAGCGCCGAGCGCATAGGGTAAAACTGTCACCGCCGTTGCCTTGGACACCCCGAGATTGAATTCCAGCCTGCGCCGGTTCTCGATATCAGGCTCGATCGCAATGGCCTCGACCGGGCGTTTCTGGGCGGCTCCATCGGCCAGCACAGACAGTGTATAGAGACCGGCATTGGCTCCGGCGTCGACAAAGACGAAGGTTTCGCCGGCCGGTTTGGATGCCATCGCCAGGCGGATGGCCCGACGCTCGGCGCTGTCCCAACTCTTCGATCCCGCAAAGACGCGTTTCTCGCAGCGATTGTCCCGCAGGTGGACCCGCGCGTACTGGCCGGGGAAGACCTCGATGTCGGCGATCTCGCGACCACCCGACATCAGGGCCCGGCGCACAACGGATTCCGCCCCGCGACGCAGCGCATCGCCCGGCATGGCCGATGGCAATCGACGAAAGTGCTCTGCCAGAGGCGAAAGCGAGAACGCTCCGAACGGAGCAGTCAGGGGATCGGGACGGGTCATCGCGGGGCTCAGGGCTGAGCCGGGAGAGCCTGGAGCTCTCCCGGCAAAAACCGGACCTTACGCGTCTTTTTTCTTGTCGTCGTCGACTTCGGAGAATTCCGCGTCGACCACGTCATCATCGCCTTCAGCGTCAGCCTTGGCATCGCCTTCAGCGGCTTCGGTCTGCTGGGCCGCATACATGGCTTCACCCAGCTTCATCGCCGCTTGGACAAGCGCCTGGGTCTTCTGCTGAATGGCTTCAAGGTCCTCGCCATCCTTGACCTCTTTCAGCTCGTTCAGGGCGGCCTCGATGGCATCCTTGTCCGCGCCCGGCACCTTGTCGCCGAACTCTTCGAGCTGCTTTTCGGTCTGGTGGACCATCGCTTCGGCGCCATTGCGGGCCTCGACGAGTTCCTTCTTCTTCTTGTCGGCGTCGGCATTGGCCTCGGCGTCCTTGACCATCTGTTCGATGTCATCGTCCGACAGACCGCCGGACGCCTGGATACGGATGACCTGCTCCTTGCCGGTCGCCTTGTCCTTGGCAGACACGTTGACGATGCCGTTGGCGTCGATGTCGAAGGTGACCTCGATCTGCGGCAGGCCCCGCGGTGCCGGCGGAATGCCGACCAGGTCGAACTGGCCGAGCAGCTTGTTGTCGGCAGCCATCTCGCGTTCGCCCTGTGACACGCGGATGGTCACCGCCGTCTGGTTGTCGTCCGCGGTCGAGAAGGTCTGCGATTTCTTGGTCGGGATCGTCGTATTGCGATCGATCAGGCGGGTGAAGACACCGCCCAGCGTCTCGATGCCCAGCGAAAGCGGGGTCACGTCGAGCAGCAGAACGTCTTTCACATCACCCTGGAGAACGCCGGCCTGGATGGCGGCACCCATGGCGACGACTTCATCCGGGTTCACACCCTTGTGCGGATCCTTTCCGAAGAAGCCTTTCACGGCTTCCTGGACCTTGGGCATGCGGGTCATGCCGCCGACGAGAACGATGTCGTCAATGTCGGACGGGCTGAGACCGGCATCCTTGAGCGCCTTCTTGCAGGGCTCGAGCGTGCGCTTGACCAGATCCTCGACGAGGGCTTCCAGCTTGGCGCGGGACAGCTTGATGTTGAGGTGTTTCGGGCCCGACGCGTCGGCCGTGATGAAGGGCAGGTTCACTTCATAGGAGGTGGCCGAAGACAGTTCCTTCTTGGCCTTCTCGGCTTCTTCCTTCAGGCGCTGGAGAGCCAGCTTGTCGGTCTTCAGGTCGATGCCGTTTTCTTTTTTGAACTCGTCCGCGAGGTATTGGACGATGCGCATGTCGAAGTCTTCACCGCCGAGGAAAGTGTCACCATTGGTGGCCTTCACCTCGAACACGCCGTCGCCGATTTCCAGCACGGACACGTCGAAGGTACCGCCGCCAAGGTCGAACACGGCGATGGTCTTGTTCTCACCCTTGTCGAGGCCGTAGGCGAGGGCTGCCGCGGTCGGCTCGTTGATGATGCGCAGGACTTCCAGGCCGGCGATCTTGCCGGCATCCTTGGTGGCCTGGCGCTGCGCGTCGTCGAAATAGGCCGGAACGGTGATCACGGCTTTCTCGACTTTCTCGCCGAGATAGCTTTCCGCCGTTTCCTTCATCTTCTGGAGGGTGAAGGCCGAGATTTCGGACGGGGAGTACTTCTTGTCGCGGCCCTGCACCCAGGCGTCATTGCTGTCTGAGGGGACGATCTTGTAGGGCACCATGTCGATGTCCTTCTTGACCGTCGGGTCGTCCATCATGCGGCCGATCAGGCGCTTGATGGCAAAGAAGGTGAAGTCCGGGTTGGTGACGGCCTGGCGTTTCGCCGGCTGGCCGATCAGGCGCTCGCCATCCTCGGTGAAGGCAACAACGGACGGTGTGGTCCGTACGCCTTCGGAATTCTCGATGACCTTTGCCTGGCCGTTTTCCATGACTGCCACACAGGAATTGGTCGTACCCAGGTCGATGCCGATGACCTTGCTCATTGATCGTCTCTCCGTTTTTTTCCAAGCGGGACAGGCCCGGCGAATGCACGGCCTCCAGAAGAAGCACCTTGCACCCCGATGACCGTCCCCTTCGGGATCGTCATTGATGATACCGGTGTGCCGACACCGGCTTTGGTTCAATCCACAGGGTCAAACCCTGCGCTTGAGGGCGATTTAGGGAGGCGCGACGGGGAGCGCAAGGCCTGTCTCAGGCGTATCGCATGTGCGCCATACGTATTTGATATGATTCAGGCGGTGCGTGGTGCCGGCCATTCGCTTGATTGGTCTGCAGGACGGATCGCACGGATCGGGTGGTCAGCGGGGACCGGTCGCCCCATCTTGCGGCCATGAGCGATGTTTTTTCCATGCCCGAGGGCTTTCGCCTCTTGCCCGGCCGCCTGTCCCGGACTGAGCAGGCCGGATTGATCGACGCGGTGGTCTCGGCGCGGCAGGCGGCCCCTTTCTGGCGGCCGACCATGCCGCGGACCGGACAGCCTCTCTCGGTGACCATGACCAATTTCGGATCGCTGGGCTGGGTGACCGACAAGGAAAAGGGGTATCGCTACGAGCCGCTCCACCCGGAGACGGGTCAGCCCTGGCCCGCCATGCCGCCGCTGCTCAGCGAGCTGTGGCAGGAGCTGGCTGACTATCCGGCAGCGCCCGAAGCCTGTCTGGTCAACTGGTATGCGCCGGGCTGCAGGATGGGCATGCATATCGACTGGGACGAGGAGGCGACAGATGCCGCCGTGATCTCAATCTCGCTCGGTGACAAGGCGCGGTTTCGCATTGGCGGACCAAAGCGGGGCGGCAAGACCGCGTCGATGGTGGTCTCCTCCGGCGATGTGATCGTGCTCGGTGGCGCGGCGCGGCGCTGCTACCACGGCGTTGACCGTATCTATCCGGGAACCTCGACGTTGCTTGATGACGCGCGTTTCCCGGGAGGTGGCCGGATCAATCTGACCATGCGTCGGGTCAGGCTGCCCTAGGCGATCTATCGTGAAGGTCGGCGGAACTTGATTGCCGGATTGCAATGCGGGCGCCATGTCCAACACATGACCTCTGTGTCATCTTGCAACCATTCGCCCGAACGTCCCTCGGGGTCTGTCCGTGGCGAATTTGCATGGAGGTTTTCGTGATGAAAACCCTGCTCCTTATCTCCACAATCGCAGTTTTTGGTCTCACCGCCTGTAGCGCGACAACCCGCAACGCCGCTGCCGGTGGCGCGATCGGTGCTGCGGCAGGCGCTGTCATCGGCAATAATACCGGCTCCGGTGATGCCCAGACGGGTGCGATTATCGGCGGTGTCGTTGGTGCTGCTGCGGGGGCCTATACCGGCTGCCGCGAAGACGGCGGCTGTCGCTGGACCGGCAATGATAATAGCCAGTCCGAGCTCTACTATGACAATCGCGCGGGTCGCGAATACTATGTCAACAGCCGGGACGGCTGCACCTATTGGCGAAATGGTGATCGCCGCAGCTGCTAGGTCCGGAGGGCCGGGTGATCAGGACTGCCCGGGTGTCTCGCCCAGGTTTCCCTCGTCATCCGGCATGAAGTTCATCGCCGTCATGGGTAGGGAACGTCCATTGGCCTGAACGATCCGGACATGCTTGCGGCCAAGCCGTCGAGGTTCCGGAACGCCGCAGGAATGGGCGATCATCTCGACCTGTTTGTGGATGGTCCTTGCGTATTCGGCAACCCGCTCGGCCTTGTCCTTCACGACGAGGCCGCGCTGCAGGGATTTCTTGTGCGTCGTGACCCCGGTGGGACAGGTGTTCTTGTGGCATTTGAGGGCCTGGATGCAGCCCAGCGAGAACATGAAACCGCGGCCGCACTGGATGAAGTCAGCACCGGCGGCGAGGGCCCAGGCGACGGCGCCCGGAATAAGCAGCTTGCCCGAGGCCACGACCCGGATCCGCCCTTTGAGCCCGTAGCGTTCGAGAATGCTCACCACGATTGGCAGGCTCTCACGGATTGTCAGGCCGACATTGTCCATCAGGGCCATTGGCGCGGCTCCGGTACCGCCATCTCCGCTATCGATGGTGAAGAAGTCCGGCGCGCTCTCGGGGCCGCGTTTGGTGATCTCCAGGCAAAGCTCCTCGATCCATCCATAGGCGCCGATAACGGCCTTGCAACCGACCGGCTTGCCTGTGACCTCGCGGATATGGGCGACCATGTCGAGCAGACCGCCGATATCATCGAATTCCGGGTGACGGTTCGGGGAAATCGAGGCCTGACCGACCGGAATGCCTCGAATAGCCGCGATTTCCCTGGTCACTTTCTCGGCCGGCAGGATGCCACCCTTGCCGGGCTTGGCCCCCTGCGAGAGCTTGAGTTCGAACATGCGAACCTGTTCGTGGGCGGCCAGCTGGCGGAGCTTTTCATCGGACAGCCCGCCCTCGTCATTGCGGACACCGTATTTGGCCGTTCCGATCTGGAAGACGATGTCGCATCCGCCTTCGAGGTGCATCGGCGATAGTCCACCCTCGCCGGTATTCATCCAGATGCCGGCCTTGGCCGCCCCCCGCGACAGCGCGCGCACGGCCGGTTTCGACAGGGCACCATAGCTCATGCCGGAAATATTGAAGAAAGACGGCGCGTCATAGGGGGTTCGGGCATGCGGACCGATCCGCATGGCTTCGCTTTCGGCCGCGTGATCATCCAGCAGCGGAAAGGGGCAATTCACGAAGATCGCCGTACCCGGCTTGTCCATCGGCTTGGTGGATCCGAACGGGATCGTGTCCCCCTTGCCCTCTGAAGAGCGGTAGACCCAGTCCCGCTCGGCCCGGTTGAACGGCAATTCCTCGCGGTCCATCGCGAAGAAATACTGTCGGAAGAATTCCCCCAGCGTGGAGAAGAGCGAGCGGAAACGGCCGAATAGCGGGTAGTTGCGGCGAATGGCATCGCGGGTCTGGGCCATATCGGCCGCAACCAGGAACAGGCTGATGAGAACGGCCAGTCCGACAGCCAGTATGAAGACCTGCGTGAGGATGCTCATCGCATCCATCGCCCAGCCCGGTAACATCGTCATAGCGCTCTCCTGCACGTAGAGAGGTCATCATGGCCCGGCTTGGACCTTGATGCGAGCCTTCACCGGGGCCCCTGACGCGCGTGTGATGAGCTGTGAGGACCGTGTCAGGCCTTCACATCGACAGAGCCACCGCTATCCGCGCTGCCCGCTGCCGGTCCGGAAGACACGGCGACCATGGCCGCTCGCAGGGTGCGATCGGCGATCACGAAGCCGGTCTGCATGACCGCGGCGATCTTGCCGGCCGCCTGATCCGACGGGATCTGGGCGACGGCCTGATGCTTGTGCGGGTCGAAGGTATCGCCCGGTTGCGGGTCGACTTTACGGACGCCGTGGCGTTCCATTTTCGACACCATGGCCTTCTCGGTCATGGCAACACCGTCGATCAGGTTCTTGACCCCCTCCGTGACGTCCGCAAGGGCCGCCTCATCAAACGAGCCGACAGCCCGGGACAGGTTGTCGGACACGTCGAGCATATCCTTGGCAAAGCTGGACACGGCATAGCTACGGGCGTCCGCCACATCGCGTTCGGCACGGCGGCGGGTATTCTCGGCTTCGGCGAGCGCGCGCAGCAGCTTGTCGCGCATTGAATCGAGTTCCGCCGTCAGCTTGAGAACCGGATCGAGTTCGGTCTCGGCTTCCGGGGTCGCTTCGCTCTGCGCCTCGCCCTCGGGCTGGACTGTGTCGTCCTGCGGGGCTTCGTTTTCGTTGTGCGGCTTGTTCTCTGTGTCGCTCATTTTGTCTTCACTCTCGCGATCGCGCGCCATCCAGGATCTGTCCGACCACACGGGCGGTGTAGTCAACCAGTGGAATAACACGGGCATAGTTCAAACGGGTGGGGCCAATTACACCCAGAGCCCCGATGATTTCCTGGTCGGCATTCATATAGGGAGCCACAATCACACTGGAACCCGACAGACTGAAAAGCGGGTTCTCGGCGCCGATGAACAGGCGCACGCCCTGACCGTCGCGCGCCTTGTCGAGCAGGGTGATCAGCTCTTCCTTGCGCTCAATGTCCTCGAACAGCCGGCGGATGCGTTCCAGGTCGCCGGCGGCATCGAGGCTTTCAAGAAGCCGCGACTGGCCGCGCACGATCAGCGACCGCTCCTGCCCCTGAACGCCGCTCCAGTCCGCCAGACCTTGCTTGACCAGGCTCTCGGCTGCGCCGTCCAGCGCCGAGCGGCGTTCCGCGATCTCCAGCTCGATCGCCTTGCGGGCGTCGCTGAGGGTGCGGCCCTTCAGGCGTGTGGACAGATAATTGCCGGCCTCGATGAGCGCCGCCGGCGGGATGCCGTCCGGCGTGCGCATGAGGCGGTTTTCGACACTGC
>OBPS01000063.1_pt1 | contig 14959 bp, 12 predicted proteins | sample 1534661 | NCBI WGS metagenome assembly OBPS01 (sample SAMEA3275493, study PRJEB22092) | marine metagenome | biome: ENVO:00000447 marine biome; feature: The site is in the outerpart of the Oslofjord; material: ENVO:00002010 seawater | collected 2014-06-20T10:00:00+00 | depth 1 m
AATGAGGTTGAAGAATGTCACTCTAGTACAACTCAGGACCTTTTTGTCACTTGTTCGAAACGAAAGTTTTACAAAAGCAGGTCAAGATCTCGCGGTTTCACCAGCCACTGTGACGTCACAAATCAAACAGCTTGAAGATGCCTTAGAAACACGCCTGTTATTTCGCACCACACGGTCGGTCAAGCTAACAGATGCTGGCGCTGTCCTCGCACGACAGGCAACCAAGATCTTGCATTTAATCGAAGCCATCCCCGAACGGCTCGGAGCGGTTGCAAACCTCGAGCGTGGGGAGGTCTCTGTTGGCATCATCGGCACTGCAGGCTATGTGATGCCAAAAGTCCTCGCGAGCTATCAACGCGAGCATCCGGGGATCCACCTAGACTTAATGATGGGCAATCGCAACACCATTTGGGATGCCATTCTTGAGGGAAATATTGATATTGGTATTATGGGAACACCACCTGAGGACACCAATATCCAAAGTGAAGTGATTGGCACACATCGCCTGATCTTCGTGGCACATCCCAATCACCCCTTGTGCCAACTCGATCGAGAACTGACTCCTAAAGAACTCATCAAACATCAACTGATTGCGCGCGAGGTCGGATCGGGCACACGATTGGCGATGGCCGCGTATTTTGGCGCGCTGTTTCACCAAGCCACCCGCCCCCCAATTGTTCTGGATACCAACGAAGGCATCAAACAGTCGATTTTGGCGGGAATGGGGATTTCGTTATTATCAGATGCGACCTGCGAACTCGAACTCAACCATGGCCTGTTAAAGACCCTGCCGGTCGAGGGTACTCCGCTCGATCGTCAGTGGTATGCAGTTCGACTAGCCAACCTCGAACGCAATCCAGCTGAGCAAAGCCTGTTACGATTTCTAGCGATGCAAGCCGAGCGCTAGGCCTCTTCGCGGTATTGGTGGTGCACGAGAGTTTCAAGGCTGACGTAATCCAAAATCTTCTCGTGGGTTCGATCAAGAACCACAGGCGCGATCACTCCCGCACGCACAGCTTCTACCCAGCGAAGGGCGCAAACACACCACCGGTCGCCGGGTTTAAGCCCTGGGAACTGATACTCGGGCCGCGGGGTCATCAGATCATTTCCCTGGACCATCGAAAACTCGAGGAATTCAGCGGTAACGACAGCACAGACCACGTGACTACCTCGGTCCGATGCGTCGGTCTGACAACAACCATTTCTGAAATAGCCGGTCAGCGGATCCAATGAACAGGGCTTTAAAGCCTCGCCTAGGACATTCAGTTGTGTAGTCTTTCCCATAGAGGGGTAGTTGGGGAGTGTTTCGACAAAAAAAAGCCCCGTCGTTGAACCGGGGCTCTTTCGAGTCGCTCAGACTAACTAATCTGAGTGAGCAACTGATCCAGACTGGCTTTGGCATCGCCATAGAACATCCGCGTGTTGTCTTTATAGAACAACGGATTCTCGATCCCAGAATATCCAGTGCCTTGGCCACGCTTCGATACAATGACCTGCTTGGCATTCCAAACTTCGAGAACAGGCATGCCAGCAATCGGTGAATTCGGGTCCTCTTGTGCAGCAGGATTCACAATATCATTCGATCCAATGATGATCACAACATCTGTGGATGCAAAATCCTCATTAATCTCATCCATCTCAAGCACGATGTCATAAGGGACTTTTGCCTCAGCAAGGAGAACGTTCATGTGCCCAGGCAATCGGCCAGCAACCGGGTGAATCGCAAAACGCACCTCTTTACCCTTTGCGCGAAGCCTGCGCGTCAGCTCACTGACCGACTGTTGCGCTTGTGCGACAGCCATCCCATATCCTGGAACGATAATCACACTATCCGCATCATCTAATGCACTGGCGACACCATCGACGTCGATGGCAACTTGCTCACCCTCAATTTCCATCGCTGGACCAGATGCATCACCCCATCCGCCAAGAATCACCGATAAGAAATGTCGGTTCATGGCTTTACACATAATGTACGAGAGGATGGCTCCAGATGAACCCACGAGCGCACCTGTCACAATCAACAGATCATTGCCCAATAAGAAACCAGTCGCTGCTGCGGCCCATCCTGAGTAGGAGTTCAGCATCGAGACCACAACCGGCATATCCGCACCGCCGATCGCCATCACCAAATGTGCACCGAGTAACAACGCCAGAAGGGTCATCACGTAAAGCGTCCATGAACCGGCGTGATTCATGTACATCAACATCAGTACCAAAGAACCACCAACCATCACCAAATTCCACAGATGGCGACCCGGCAGAATGAGTGCTTTACCGCCAATCTTCCCAGCGAGCTTTCCGTAGGCGATGATCGAGCCGGTAAAAGTCACCGCACCGATAAAGACGCCCAAGAAGATCTCCACTTCATGGATAATCCGCGCGGCTTCGGATGCAAAGTCATGCACTGACAGATCGGAGTTGATTCCGATGAACACCGCTGCCAAACCCACAAACGAATGCAAAGCAGCAACCAGTTGCGGCATCCCAGTCATTTCAACTCGCATCGCGACGATTGCGCCGATGACGGCACCAATCACAATGGCTCCAATCAGCATGGAGCTCATCGAGACCTCGGATCCAGCGACCGTCGCAAGGACAGCGATGGCCATACCAATGATGCCAAACCAAACGGCACGCTTGGCCTTTTCCTGATTCGACAGGCCACCGAGCGCCAAGATAAATAAGACTGTTGCCGAAAGATAAGCGGCTGTTTGAAGTCCAATTGTCATTTCATGTCCCTCCGCTTATGACTTTTTAAACATCTGGAGCATACGGCGCGTCACCATAAAGCCCCCGACTATGTTGATGGTCGCGATCAGAACAGAAATTCCTGCAAGGATTGCTACGATGGGAATGCTAGAGTCCACTTGCAGTATCGCGCCGACGATAATAATTCCGGAGATGGCGTTGGTGATCGCCATCAAGGGCGTATGCAAGGAATGAGCGACTCCCCAGATCACCTGGAATCCAACAAACACCGCAAGCACAAAAACGATAAAGTGTTGCATAAACTCTGTTGGCGCATAAAGGCCAATCAAAGCCATCAATGCCGCACCAATCACCAACAATTGTGTCTGCTGACGACCTGCTTTTGCCATGGCTTGCGCTTCTTCAGCGGCTTTCTCTTCTGGAGTTTTCTCAGGCTGTTTCGGCGTCGCCTTCGAAGCAATCGCCTGAACTTTGAGCGGAGGTGGCGGGAAGGTAATCTCGCCTTCAAAAGTCACAGTCGACGACCGAATCACGTCGTCTTCCATGTTGTGAACCAATTGACCGTCCTTCTCAGGAGTCAGATCGGTCATCATATGACGCACGTTGGTTGCGTAAAGCGTTGACGCCTGCGCAGCCATCCGGCTTGGGAAATCCGTGTAACCAATAATGGTCACACCGTTATCCGTGACGACTTTTTGGTCCGCCACAGTCAACTTACAGTTGCCGCCTTTTTCCGCCGCTAAATCCACAATGACTGATCCAGGCTTCATCGCCTCGACCATGTCTTGAGTCCACAACTCCGGCGCTTCGCGGTTCGGAATCAAGGCAGTGGTAATGACAATGTCAATCTCAGGCGCCTGCTCTAAGAACAAAGCTAATTGCTTTTCTCGGAATTCTGGGCTTGAAGGTGCGGCATAACCGCCTGTCGCAGCCCCATCTTGAGCATCTTCAAAATCCAAAAACAGGAATTCAGCACCCATGGATTCGATTTGCTCGGCCACCTCAGGTCGCACGTCGAACGCCCGAACAATCGCACCAAGCGACTGCGCTGTGCCAATCGCCGCCAAACCAGCGACCCCAGCACCAATGACCAAGACTTTCGCAGGCGGTACTTTACCCGCGGCCGTCACTTGGCCTGTAAAGAATCGCCCAAAGTGATTGCCCGCTTCGATCACTGCTCGGTATCCGGCAATATTCGCCATCGACGACAGTGCATCCATCTTCTGCGCTCTCGAGATTCGCGGCACCATTTCCATGGCAATGACATTGGCTTGCCGCGATTTGGCGAGCTCAAGAAGCGTCTCGTTACCGGCTGGGTTGAAGAATCCGACCAGGGTTTGGCCCTTGCTCAAACGGCTCACTTCATCTTCGAGCGGTGGGCGAACTTTGGCAATCACGTCGACTGACTGAAAAAGCGCTTTAGCAGAGTCAACGACCGTGACACCGGCAGCCTGATAATCTGCATCTGAAAAACGAGCTTCTAGACCTGCTCCACTTTCAATAAAGCACTCATAGCCCAGTTTCTGTAACTGTATTGCGGAATCAGGCGTCATGGCGACGCGTGCTTCTCCCGGCATTACTTCTTTTGGGGATCCGATTCGCATCGACCAACTCCCTGTTATATTCGTCCGTTAAAGAATTGAATGTTATATCATTAGAACTAGATGTTATAAAAGTTCTTTAGACTATAAACCACAAAGCATCGCATATCTCGACCCAAGGCAAAAGCTTAACAACCCTCATCCATGGATGATTCTCATCGGTGGATCATCCACTGCAGTTCATCTCTTTCAATGATTTGCTAATTGCTCATAGACGACTGACGAGCGAATCCATCAGTCGCGCTATTGAAACATGTCAGGCTGCGTTGCCTCGAGGTGCTGATACAGGGTCTGGAAATGAAGCCAACCAATGTAATCACTGCCAACGTGCTCACGACTGTAAGACGCCGTTTGATCATCTAAAAGCTGCGGCTTCACTCCAGTGGATTCGATGAGGATTTGCTGCTTACAACAGCGCTCCAAGGCGATAAACCAAAACGCCGCGTCGTCAATACTGTGCTGACTCGTGGTCAACAACCCGTGATTTTGATGCAAGATGCCGCGGTGCTGACCCATTGCTTTTGCGACGCTCAATCCACTTTCTTGTTCAACAGCCACGGCACCACTCGATGCTCCCACAACGACGTGACTTTGATAAAACGCAGCAGCATCCTGACTGATCATATCGAGCGGTCGTCCAGTTGAGCACCATGCAGTTCCATACACCGTGTGTGCATGACACATCGCCAACACTTCAGGGTATTCTTCATGCACCGCTGCATGGAGAACAAATCCAGCTCGATTAATGGCGTAATCACCCTCAACGACCCGACCGTGATGATCAGCCAAGATCAAATTTGACAATCGAACCTGTGAAAAATGGACGCACATTGGATTGGTCCAATAGAGTTCTGGAAACTCAGGATCACGAATCGTGAGATGTCCTGCAAAGCCATAGTCAAAGCCATGCAAATCAAACGCTCGACAGGCCGCAACCAAGTGCTTTTTTCGATACTCACGCTCTTCTGCAAAACTCTCAAAGTTAGGAATCTCTGGAAACACCAGACCGCTTTGGTCTGGTTGATATAATGATATTTTTTCAGCCTTAGCGTGCGTCTTAGACATCTTTTTCTCCGAATATTTTCATTATCTGTCCAACCGAGACTATACGAGAGTTTTCGATGGTTGGAATCAAACGGATAAGGCTTAGCTGCCACTCATCGAACCGGAGCGTCCAGCCACAGCGCGTCAATCTCAGCCAAGGCTTCCGCATCAAACCGATCCACACATTCCCAATATCGCCCAGAATCGACGTAGTAGCCGAGGGCGTTCTCTCGGGCCTTGATCGCCTCAAATGTGTCTTGATCAAACTCAACTGGATTCATCTCTGTTAAGGCCTCAAGGCGTGCTCGGGGAAACACCAAACGACTCTCGTCTTCAGAGATGTTGACGCATGCGCACCCCTGTGCAGCCGCCACCAGTTGTAAGCGTGCCGATTTCGCCTCCAGCGACTGCAAGGTCACATCGTCACGTAACGGATCAGGCGTCCCTTGACCATAAAAATGGGTCGGACCGGAGGCGGGATACACCAAATCGCATCCAAAAAATGCCATGACATCCGGCTGTAAAGCACCCAAAGCCCAGTAAGCGGCGGTAAAGGCCATGGTACCGCCGGCATAGACCACTCCCCCAAATTGGTTTTGCACCGGCACAAAGTCATCAGCCTCAACAAGCTGCTGAGCCGGTGACAGCGTGCTTGGACGTCTCTCAACGGGCAAGTCTTCCGGGAAGATGCACATATCCCAATCCGATCGCACCCGCCAAGCATTATTAATGGCAACCAAATGGGTCCAGTACTCAGAATCCCATTGACGCGCCTCAGTTGCCGAAGGCCCACTGCCTAGCATCACCACTGTCGTACTCACGCGACAATCTCTCTCCAATCCATCAAAGGGTGAATGAGCCGACTCGAAGGATCCGATTGAGATTTTTTTGCTCGCAATCACTGGCGATTCAGCGAATCTCCGACCGACACACTCAAAACGGTGCCAGAATACCTTCAGATCCCATGCTTTCAAAGTCTGTGGCTCAAGATCAGAATTTGGGGTGTTTAGCTCAACAGAGGATTCGACGTCCTCCGCGGATTCGCATTGATCAGACGTTTTGTAGGAGAGACGCAGAGCACAGAAATTGGCATGAGGTGATTGATCGTGTGTAGGGAGATCGACTATCCCCCGTTGATGGGGTAGAGCCTGTATTTGGCGGAGACGGAGGGATTCGAACCCTCGATAGGGCTACAAACCCTATACTCCCTTAGCAGGGGAGCGCCTTCAGCCACTCGGCCACGTCTCCAGAGGGGGGCGATTCTAACACGTCTCACGCTGTTGTTAAGTTTTACGATGGGTTTTACTCCATCAACGCCTTAACAGCCTAAATGGAGCAAAAAGGCAACTCAAGTATGGACCAAAAGTATGGGCAGACTTGAGGACCTCAAATGGCACTATCAGGCAAACTTACAGTAAAGCTGATCAATCAAACTAACGGACCTACCACCCTCAACGATGGAAATGGTCTCTATCTCAAAATCAGGGCATCAGGAAGCCGATCATGGTTCTGCCGCATCCGGCATCCAGAGACGAAGAAACTCACCGACAAAGGAATGGGGTCTTATGCCGATGTCTCACTAGTTGATGCAAGACGACTACTGCCACAAGTGCGACAGGAAATTATTCAGGACAGCGAGTGGCAAACACGAATTCCAACCTTTGCAGAGTACTCAAGCTTATTTATTCAGCGCAAAGCTCCAGAATGGAGGCATGCTAAGCACAAGCAAAAGTGGACGAATACTCTCAAGAATCATGCGTACCCTGTCATAGGAGCATTACTTATTTCAGATATCGAGACACACCATCTCGTCAAACTTCTTAATCCCATTTGGACTACCAAGACCGAAACCGCCATGAAACTCAGGCAACGCATTGAGGCCATCATCGATTCGGCGACTGTCGAAGGCTTATACACCTCAGCAAATCCGGCTCGCTGGCGAGGACATCTCAGCCACCTACTTCCAAACCCTCACAAGTTCAAAAAGGTGACTCATTATCCAGCGATGCCCTATCAAGACGTTCCAGCTTTTGTCGCTGATCTGCGGCAACGAGAGGCTCTCTCAGCCCGTTTACTAGAATTTGTGATCCTCACAGCGTGTCGTCAGTCAGAAGCTCGGCTTGCTACCCATGATGAGATCGACAGAGCGAATCGGATCTGGACAATCCCAGCATCACGGATGAAGACCAATCGAGAGCATCGAGTTCCTCTGACTGATCGGATGCTAGAAATTATCGATGGGTATGAGACCGATTCTTTTTACGTGTTTGCAGAGCAAGGGAGGCCACTTTCAACCAGTGCCCTCAGAATGTTGATGATCCGGATGGGAGTTGGCGATTTCACACCCCACGGATTTCGGTCATCTTTCCGCGACTGGTGTTCTACCAATAGTGGCTTAGGTTTTGAAGTATTTGAGCGAGCTCTAGCTCACAAACATGGGAGTACAACGGTCAATGCTTACGCGCGGAGTGATTTACTCGAGCAACGACGAGTCTTAATGCAGGAGTGGAAAGATTTCGTTGGCTCAGGGTATTGAACAACTGATTAGAGTCGACACAGAGTTTGAGGGCTCTGCGTCGCCCTCTCCCAACAGTAAGCAATTCTCAATATCGGCTCACGGAACGAAACAGATTTAAACGTCTTTCACTCGGAACCATCTCAGCCAAATGAACTAAATCAGCGAGATTAGCGTGATCGACTGGTCGAGAGGACCAACCACCCCAATCTGGGGCTCCAGTGATTTCGACCACCATATCCTCCGATGCCTTGGGCAAAGGTATGTTGCCGTGCTTCACGCAATACGCATCCAGCATCATCGTCATCAGTTCATACTTATGCCCATAATGGACTATGAAGCTGTCATGGACCGGTAGCACCACAATTTCAGGAGAGCGTTTCATCATTGCGAGTATCACAGCTTCACAAAGGTCACTGTCGATACGTTGGAGTCTGAGGCCGGCCCCTGTAAAGAATTGACCTTCGATATCTGGGTGTCTTTTCTTAACGGTCGTTACGACCTGCTTCCAAGTCACCCCCCAACGGCCAAGCTGGGTTCCTCTTGGAGCTCTCTGCATTGGTTTCTCGGCATTCAGCATCGCGTTGAAACACTGCTTGATGAACTTGCGGAACCCTTCCGTGTCGTCGACATTCTCACGTGGGATTAGACTCACCTGATACGGATCACCCTCAAGCACAAGACCCTTCTCGTGATACAGGATATGCGGATGTAATCCAGAGTAGTCTAGCTGGACTGTTCTTTTCCCATCGATGGTGATCCGGTCTCTGAACTTCGATGGTATTTCTTGCCACCAACCACCATAGAAGCGTCCCCCTGTTTTAAAGTCTGCATCATTAAACACACGGTAGAGACTGCGTTTAGAGAGCATTAACGGGCGGTAGTCATCAGGGCTTTCTTCGAGATGTTCTTTGTCCTTCTTTGCCATCTGGGCAACCAAGTCACGGTGCTCTTCTTTTCTTAATTCCAGATCAAGCCACTTGGTTGCAATGCGGTCATTAATGAACTGGAGGTTGTGACGCATCTGATTGGTTTGTTTCGTATCGTCATACTCAACCAATTCCCTGTATTTCACAGTCCGTGTCTTTGGTTGTCCGTGTCGATCAACTTGTTTTGTGGGTACCTGTTCTTGGAGAATCTTTTGAACTCGGATGGTTTCGCTAACCTCCAGCTGTCCTGCGAAGAGGACTGGAAGCTCAATGAGGGATTTGGAATCGAAGAGACTCAATAGCTTCGGTGTTGCTCTGTAACGTGTGAGGTACAAACCACGAGAGCCATGAGATACCCCGGCTTTTGCTTGGGATAAGTAACCAAGATGGAGGAGACCTCGATAGGCTCTTTCGACAAAGATGCGGTATGAGTGTTTTGTCTTATAACGAGTGGAGTCGCTATACCAGTTCTTATCAAGATGGATGGATGCGTATCCCTTACCAGAGTGCTTACTCTCAGCAACAAGAACATTACCGATGAGGGTTTTGACAGCCAGCTTGAGATTGGGGAGTTTCGACTTAACTCGTTTCTCAAACCCGTACTCGATACACCGGTTGTTTAACTCAGTGGTGAGTTGTTCGACGACAGTTTCTAAGACATGGTTTTTGGACATAGGCTTCTTTCTCGAGATCAGTTTAGGCAGATACCCCACAAGGGATTCCCGGTGGGTTTGTCTGCGTACTAAGTACGTTTAGAAGCCAAAGGCTTATAGGTATTTAACCAAGACACAGTATAACTCAAATTCCCTTGATCACCAAGCATTTTAGGAATTAACTGATTGTTCTATATGGATTTATTTAAGATAAAAACTTTTCAATACCAGTGGGGGCATATCTTCGTTTGAGACTGCGATACACCCGTACTGGCAGGCCGACTTGGGATTGGTGTTGCACCTAAGGACCTTGGTGGGGCCTACTAAGAGAGTTACTGATCGCACTCTGGATTTAGCAGTATTCTTGCAATCGATTTCTCTGGGTTATGGATGTCGGAAACTTTACGAAAAATTGGATGAAAGTTGGGACTCAGGTTATAAACTCAATTACGATTAAAAACGTGTTGTACGACATCAGGTCCTGCCATGGCCCGAGCTAACGCGCTGTAGTTTATCGAAAACTTTATTTCTGAACCCACTCTGTGGGCTGAATTACGGCTCCTAACGACAAGGTGATCACTCGTCGCGCCGATAAACTCGATATCTTTCTGAAATTTAATACCTGTGACGTCTGTATCTATAATGCCGACGGCTAAAATAAGTTTAGAACTCATTTCGTTATTTGCCGCTGATTCCTCTGGCAGCACTTCTACTGGAGTGCACTCTATGACCTCAGCGAATAATGATATAGCGTCTTGATTCAGACCATTGATAGGTAGCTCGGAAATGGGGTCCACTCCAAGTAATATTGCTTCTCCAATTCTTAGGTTTGTCGCTCTGCATTTGGATTCCGAAGACAATGCCCACAAAATATTCGCTGAGCCACCACTGGAGTGTAGCTTTAAAGTTCGTCCACATTTTTTCTCGCTTCTTATAACTAGCTCGCTAAATTGAGCCATCTGCTCAGACGACGGCCCGATCCCGCTCAAGCATCCGAAATTGGTTGCGATGCCGTTGAAATAGACTCCCGAAATGTTATCCAAGAAAGCTACGGTTTCTACTAGCTCTTTAGGGTAAATACCTTCTCTGCCGTCACCCATATCAAGCATAAGGACTATGCCGTGATGTTGCTTTTTGATAGCGGCTACATTCGCCAATCGCTCAATTGTTTGCACGTCACTATGGTAGCTTGTTTCACAATGTTTGATGACAGCACTCACCTCACTGGTTAGAGGGGTGCGAATCATAGTGATTGGACAGTTAAATCCCGCTTCTCTTAGTCGACGTACATTCGATACTCGAGAATCAGCTAGCTGGAGAATACCTCCTTGTAACATTGCCATTGCGATTTCTGGATTCCCGGAAACACCTTTGGTTACCCCAGTGACTGATATGTTACGTTCGCTTAATTTTCTAACAAGAAATTCGCTGTTAGACCTTATTGCACCTAAATCGATTTCAATTCTTGGACTCGGGCTCATGGAGTGTTGCGATCAATGCTTTTCGATAGATTGAATGAATTGGTGACCATCGAGGCAAGATCTTCTTTTGGACTTTGAAGGGCATCACAAACGGGGAGGCCATATGTTTTTTTGTAGAATTCTATCACGCTAGGCAGTTCTTCAGTGCTTATACCCTCATGATTTATGGTTATCCCGATTACTTTCACATCACTGAAAGTTTCAATCATTCGGATCTCATCGGCCAAGTCGGGAAGCTTCATGGTGGGAAAGTCACACCGATACTTACGAGTAGGTGAATGTTGAAGTATGACAGCGTCTGGCTTACTGCCCCGAAGTATCAAGCCTGAGGTACAAAACGCCGGATGACTCAATGCGCCTTGTCCCTCTATTACAATAACTTCAGGGTCTTCTTCGAGTGCGGCTTCAATAATACAACCTTCTAATTCTCCGGCACAAAATTGTGAAGGTAACGCATCCATTACGATACCGAAACGATTCCCCTGCATTAGGCCAGTTTGTCCGGTAGTGACGAGGGTAGTTTTTATTTTTGCCACATTTAAGGCCTCGCTCAAAAGTATAGCGGTGGTTCGTTTACCGATCGCACAATCTGTACCTAATACTGCTATCCGCCTCGAACGAATGCTCTCGACTGAGCCATCAAAAACGCGCAGAGCATGATTTGGCTTGGGTTTCCTTATGTCGTGGAGTGTTACCTGATTCGTTTGAGCGAGTGTCTTTAGTTCGGCGTCATCACCAAGAAATTCATGTAATCCAGAGAGGATGTTCATTCCGTGACCGATAGCCCGAATTATGATGGTCCTATCTAGCTGAGATAACTGACCTGATGACGGAGCAACACCATAAATGAAAAATTCTGGAACAGCCCCGAGACGGAGAATTACATTTTCCAGATTATCAAGTATAGGGATGTCGTTGGCTTGGCCGTTAAGTATCATCCCGCTGTCATTGCCACTTTGCGATGAATCGATCACTGAAACGATTTCGTAGGCATTAGAGTGTTGAATTAGACCATTTGCAGTTTTGCCATCTAGGCGTCCGAACTCTCCCTCGCAGTAAACTACTGCTGTGGGGACTATTTTGTTAACTGATACCTCGTTACAAATTGACTTTTCTTGGAGCGCCTGTGTCGTAGATTGAATGATGGGATTCTCCTAACTAATTTGGAACCGCTCCTCCGCCCTTTTTGAATTACGACATGATTAAACTTTAGTCTCATCTTTACCGCGTTAGATCAAAGCTGATACTGCGATAATGAGCTCCAACTAATTACCATATCGTTCGAAAGGCGATAGACGAGACATGAGAAGTTGCCGAATTCTTTTATTGAGTTGCTAAAACAATAAAGGGGAAGCGATGAGCGAAATATTAATCATCAATACGATAACTGCGGACAGAAACAAATATTACAAGTAGCCGACGGATGCTTTTCGTGAAATCAAGCTAGCCTGTAGATTATTACTTCGCCAGTCACCACTGGCGTTAACTGTATTAAACACTTCGTATTTAAGGTTTTTTATCAATGATCATTTGATACCTGCTGTCAAACTTGAAATTAGGTATCAGTTGCTTTTTAGCTTTCTCCCGCACCGTCCCTTCAAACTTGGATGTATCGGTTCCAGCGAACCAACCTTTTTTTCCATTTCGCTACGGCCATCACGTGTACTTTGGGCAGAATAATTCTGGTATCAGAGTAATCCGGTTTCTCAGGCAAGCTTAGGAAAAATATTCTTGGAATCCACTACTTCGAATAATCCTTCTACTTTACAGAGAAGCATCTCCGAAGCATCAACACTCGAACCCAGAGCCAGATAAGCAATTATTGAGATGGTTATTAGCTTTACACTTTCCATCACCAAACAATACACCCATCTACTCACCGCCTTCCACCCTTCCCACCTATTCTCCGGGGCTAACCAACGGACAAGCCGGGAAATCCGAAAAAAATAAAATTGCGGTCGGGGTTGCAGGTAATTACTAGTGGGACCCCTAGTGGCCCTTGCGTGGGGATGGGGTCGGGGAATATTTTTACGAAGTCGCACAGGTCGCGCTTTCCGCTGGGGTAACACGAAGGTGTCCCGTCGGGGCCTAACTAAGGGAGTTTTTCATTCAAAGTATGGACAGAAAGTATGGGCAGGATCATTATTAGAATTGGAAGTCCTTACGTGACTTGCCTTTTAGGTCGGGCTCGGAACCCTCGATAGGGCTACAAACCCTATACTCCCTTAGCAGGGGAGCGCCTTCAGCCACTCGGCCACGTCTCCAGAGGGGGGCGATTCTAACACGTCTCACGCTGTTGTTAAGTTTTACGATTAAGATCCACCCCACCATTGCCACAGCGAATACAAAATCGGAATTAACGTCGCTGTGGCTAACCCATTGAGGCCAATAGCAAGTGAGGCAAAAGCGCCTGCTTCTTGATTAATCTGAATCGCTCGCGCTGTCCCAATGCCATGAGCAGCCACACCCATCGCAAATCCACGAGCATCCCAGGAAGTAATACGCGCCAGATTGAGCACATAAGGCCCAAGCATTGCGCCGATGATCCCCGTCATAATCACGCAGACAGCGGTCAAGGATGGAAGACCACCGATGCGCTCAGCGATTCCCATGGCTATCGGCGTTGTGACACTTTTTGGAGCTAAGGACAACACGGTTTGCTCAGATGCATCCAAGAGTTCAGCGATGAACACAGCCGAAATAGCCGCGGTCGCAGAACCCAAGACTAGAGCGACCGCCAAAGCACCAAATCCGCTGCGCATCGTTCTCAAAAGGCGCGCTACCGGAATCGCCAAGGCAACGGTGGCCGGCCCAAGCAAAAAGTGCACAAACTGAGCCCCTTCAAAATAGGTCCAGTAATCGATGCCTGTGACTGTCAATCCGATGGTAATCACGATCACTGCAATGAGAACGGGGTTCAAAATCGGCATCTTTCCCGATTTTTGATAGATCCAATCTCCCATCAAATAAGCCACTAATGTGGTGGTCAAGGCCGTCAGCGGACTCGCCGAGAGATAAACCCAAACCTCGCCAAAATCAGGATTCATGTGACGCTCCACGATGCAGCCGTTGCAGAACCCAGCCTGTGACCAAAACGGTAATGACGGTCGACCCAATCAACGAACCAATAATCGCTTGCCACTCATTACCAAGCACCGTCAGGTGGGCCACCACACCAACGCCGGCTGGAACAAATAGCAACGATAAATGTGACAAAATTCCTTCGGCCGTGGTCTCCAAGTGCTCCGGTATCGATTGCCGATATAAGAGTGCGACCAATAACAGGCTCATGCCAATCACTGGACCGGGAATTGCCAAATCAAATGCTCGAGCGATGACTTCACCCATCAGCTGACAAAACAATAACTGAGTTAACGCAATCAGCATCCAGCTCTCCTTCTCCTAATCCCTGACTGTGATCCAGATGCTCACGATAAGCAAGGTAGCAACAGCCAGGAAGACCCAGGGCAATATTGTCATTGAAGCGACAGACGCAATTCCTCCCAAAGTCGCCGGAATCACCGCAGCGCCGACAGAAAACGCAAGCACTTGCAACGCCATCATCAAATCACGCCGCGCACTCGGCACCAGTCGTGCACCAGCCACCAAAATAAAAGCAGACATTGGAGCCATCGCAATGCCTAAGCCTGCATACATGACGATCTTGAATTCAGAGGGAATCCACAGGAGCAGCAAAAGGACCACAACGATTGAGCCACTCGCCCACTTCAGCATCTGATTTGAAGCCACCGGGATGCGCGTCAAGGTTAAGCGACCGACCGTTAAACCGGTCCAAAAAAATCCCGTTGCAAGTCCCGCCTGGTTAATTTGAGCGCCGTCGATCGAAACCAACAGCGAAGAAGTCCAGTTCCCCACACCTTGCTCAAGCCCGACATATAAGGCTCCTGACGCCATTGCAAAAAACACAGGTACTGAGACCCGACAAGCGCCAGAGAGAGATTACGATGGCATCACGGCAAGATGCCCAAAATGATGCCGAGTCCAGAAAATCAACCCCATCGCG
>OBPS01000065.1_pt1 | contig 14746 bp, 13 predicted proteins | sample 1534661 | NCBI WGS metagenome assembly OBPS01 (sample SAMEA3275493, study PRJEB22092) | marine metagenome | biome: ENVO:00000447 marine biome; feature: The site is in the outerpart of the Oslofjord; material: ENVO:00002010 seawater | collected 2014-06-20T10:00:00+00 | depth 1 m
CTGGGAGTCCCAGTTCGGGGTCAACCATATGGGGCATTTCGCGCTGGGTCAGGCTTTGATGCCGCTGTTGAAAGCCACGCCCGGAACGCGGGTCGTGGCGCTGTCCTCAACCGCCCACAAGATGTCCGACATCATCTGGGACGACATCCAGTTCGCAAGCTCGGACTACGACAAGTGGCGCGCCTATGGCCAGGCCAAGACGGCCAACGCGCTCTATGCCAATGCTCTGTCGAGGCGTCTCAAGGACACCGGCGGCCTGGCCTTTGCCGTCCATCCCGGCGGCATTTTCACACCGCTTCAGCGACACCTGCCACGGGAGGAAATGGTGGCTCTGGGCTGGATGGATGAGAACGGGGAACCGTCCGAGCTGGCCCGACAGGGTTTCAAGACACCGGAGCAGGGCTGTTCCACGACCCTTTGGGCCGCGACGTCGGCCGCTTTGACCGACACGCCGGGCGTCTATTGCGAGAATTGTGATATCGCTGCTCCGACGGACACGGATGGGGCGATGGCCCGCTATGTCGGTGTTGACGCCCATGCCTGCAGCGATGAGTCCGCCGAACGCCTGTGGGAGGTCAGCGAGACCTTGCTCAGGACCGCCTAGGGTCGCGAAACCCCGATTGAGCGGACAGGCCTGTCAGCCCGCCTCCGCGCTGACCCGCTCGATCGTCCTGAAGCCGATATGGGAGGCCGAGAAGTCCCATTCCTGCGGCTGCCGCGCGGCCGGCCGGAAGCGGGCGCAATAGCTCGGCGCGCACAGATAGGACCCGCCCCGGATCGTGCCGGTATTGCCGCCGGCACCAAACGGGGTGGAGGTCCACTCCCAGACATTGCCGGCCATGTCATAAAGGCCATAGCCGTTCGGCTCATAGCAGCCCACCGGGGCCAGCCCTTGATGCCCGTCCTCACCGATATCAATCGCCGGGAACGGTCCCTGCCAGGTGTTCGCACGCCATTCACCGCCGGGCCGGAATTCATCCCCCCAGGTATATTCGGCCCCCTCGAGACCACCGCGCGCCGCGATTTCCCACTCGGTCTCACTCGGCAGATCGGTCTGCGACCAGTGCGCATAGGCGAGCGCATCCTCATAGGCGACATGGACGACCGGGTGCCGGTCCAGCCCGTCTGTCGTGCTGCCGGGCCCGTAGGGCGCCCGCCAGGACGCGCCGGGCACGAAACGCCACCAGAAACCGCCACGCTCAAGGCTGACCCCGAAGACCGCCGAACCGGGCACCAGAAAGGCCGGGTCAATCTCCGGATAGTCGGCCGGATCGGGGGTCCGCTCCGCCACCGTCACATAGCCGGTATCCGCCACGAAACCGGCGAACTGGGCGTTGGTGACCTCATGGCTGTCGATCGCAAATCCGTCAGTCGTCACACGGCGCGGCGGACCTTCCTCGCCGCGGCGGGCATTGGTACCGACCCGATAGGCACCGGCCGGAACGCTTGACTGCCCGGTCGGGACGGCTTCGCATTCGACCTGGGAGACCGGTTCTCCCGAAACGGCCTGCCGGTCGGCGCCTCCCCGGGAAGCGGAGCCGTCCTGGCCATCGGGAGAGCAGGCGGTGAGCGCGAGAAGCGCACCCAGTGTCAGCCTCGGAACATCCATGTTTCCACCTTCACGCGGTCAGAGTCCCGCTCAAGCACAACGGCATCCCCGTCGCTGGCGATATGAATCGGTCCGGAGAACCGCTCCGGCGCTCCGCCGAGAAAGGCCGCATGCAGCAGACCGGATGGCAGGGCCGGCACGATATGGGTCAACACCAGCATGTCCGAGCCCGCGGCCCGGGCCGCATCGGCAGCCTCCTCCGGGGTCGTGTGATAGTCGAGAATGTCCCGGGCGACCTTGGCCAGGTTTTCGGCACCGATCGCAGCGGCCTGAGCCTCGATCAGCCCGGTCATGGCCGGCTGGAGGGCCTCCACGACCAGCAGGTCGGCGCCGGCCGCCAAGGCCGTAAAGCCCGGCGAGACCTCGGCATCGAGATCACCGCTGATGACCAGGGAGCGGCCGCCATAATCGAAACGGTAGGCAAGCGCCGGCGAGACCGGGGTGTGATCAACCGCAACAGCGCGGATCAGCACGCCGCCCTCATCGAGCACGGTGAACGGCTCGCGCGATGCACCGATCGGACGGGCCACAAGCCCGGCACCGCTGGAGGGCAGGACCGCTTCGCCGTGGTGGGCGGTGCGGTAGCCATGGTCCAGACCGTAGGCGAGGTTGAACCCGGCCACGACCTGTTCCACACCGTCGGGCCCGATGACAGGCAGGGGCTCGCGTCGTGCCCCGCCAACCCAGCGCTGCAGGGCCATATCAGCAAGATCGCTGATATGGTCAGAGTGGAAATGCGTCAGGAACAACGCTTCGGCGTCACCGACCGGCACGCCCATCAGGAGGAGGTTGGCGGTCGAACCCGAACCGGCATCGACGATGAAAACGCGCTCGCCGGCAATCACCACGGCACAAGACGCAGCCCGTGTCGGGTCCGGCAAGGGTGAGCCGGTGCCGCAAAACCCGATATGAAGGCCATCGGGAAGCAGGTCCCGGCGATCAAGCCCGAGCCGCGCCTCGATCTGGTGTCGATACAGACCCATCCCGATCGGGCCAGCGAACAAACGCAGCCCGCCAACCGCCAGCAAGGCCATGACCCCGAGTGTCAGGGCAATCCGCAGCAGCCATTTCATGGCGTCTCTCCTCAGGGGCCGTGGCCCGTCAGCAAACCGAATGCACAAAGGCGCGCGCGACCCTGGCTCGCCCAGGGCCTATCTGGACCAGAGCCTAATTGGACCAGAGAACATAGGTATCGTCCGCGTCCCGCTCCTCGAGGGCGTGGGTGTCGACATAGATCGGTGCGGAGACGAGACTCGGCCATAGCGGCGCGCTTTGCTCGGCATTGAGGGCGTCGAGGCGGGCCCGCATCTGCGCCAGACGCGCCGGTTCAGCGGCCGCCAGGTCGACCTGCTCGGTCGGGTCCTCGTTGAGATTGAAGAGCCAGCTGCGGTCCGGATATTCGGAGACCTGCAGCTTCCATCCGCCCTCGAGCAGCACGCGATAATGGTCGGAGCGCCAGAACAGGGCGCGTTCCGGAACCGTATCCGGGGAGTCGATCATCGCCATCATGTCGAGCCCGTCCATCACCCGGTCGGTCGGCATCTCGCCCCCCGCGGCGGCGGCGGCTGTCGCAAACAGGTCGACGTGAGCCACGGGGTCGTCGATCACGGTGCCCGGCGCGATGCGGGCCGGCCACTCGACCAGCATCGGCACGTGGATGCCGCCCTCGAAGAAATTCGCCTTCCAGCCGCGATAGGGCGCATTGAGATCATCAAACCCGATATAGCTCGGTGCGCCATTATCGCTGGAGAAGACGATCAGCGTGTCATCCGCAATACCCTGGGCTTCGAGGGCCTCGCGGACGCGTCCGACCGCCCGGTCGACGGCGCGGATCATCGCGGCATAGACCCGTACCCGCTCGTCCTCGATATAGGACAGCGCCTCGACATCCGACCGCAGCGCCTGGATCGGCGTGTGCGGGGCGTTCAGGGACAGATACATGAAGAAGGGTCGATTGGCATTGGCCTCGATGGCGGCCACCGCCTCATCGGCGAAATAATCGGTCATGTAGCCGTCCGGATGGAACCGGTCAGACCCGTTCCAGCGCACCGCATAGGCCAGGTTGGGCCACAGGAAGCGATCAACCGGATCAAATTCCTGCCGCAGATTGACCACGTCCGGATCATTGATCGGCATGAAGAGCGCCGCCCCCGGATAGAAGCCGACCCATTCGTCAAAGCCCTGGTTCTGGGGCTGGAACTGCTCCGACGCACCGAGATGCCACTTGCCGAGGAAGAGGGTCTGGTAGTCCTGCGCCTGAAGCATCTCCGCGATGGTGATCTCTGACGGCGGCAGGCCCTGGTCTTCCAGGGGGATGGTCTGGCTGACCCGGTCCTCATGCCACATCGCCTCATGCGGCCCGTAGTCGAAGGAGCCGAGCAGGCGATGGAAGGCAACCGGTGCCGGGGTGAACTCGAAGCCGAACCGGGTCGCAAACCGGCCCGTCATGATCGCCGCCCGGGACGGGGCGCAGGTCGCGTTGCCGGCATACCCGTTGGAGAAAATGGCACCATTTCGGGCGAGAGCGTCGATATTCGGCGTCGGCATCAGGCCCCCCGCCACACCGCCCCCGAAGGCGGAGATGTCGTTGATACCCAGATCATCCACCAGGATGATGATCATGTTGGGCGGCCGCTCGCCGGCTGTCATCGCCGCAGCCTCCGGGTCCCGGCTCCAGACCACATCCCGGTTTGGACCGATCGGGTCCTGGATCCGGTTGATCAGTCCCGGCAGGGCGATGCGGTGGGGCCAGGCGAACGCCAGCGCGCCCGCCAGAACGGCAATGATCGCCCCGATGATGATAAGAATGCGCATCCTGTCAGCCCTCTGTCTTTCCGGTATTCACGATCGTATGCGCCGGTTCGCCAAACGCATCGGCAGTCCTGGCTGTGTTGGGTCTGGGAAAGCTGTCGGCCTTCCGCTCGCCCGTCATCAGGTCGACGCTGTGCGCCGTGCAGGGCAAGTCCGGTACGACCGGTACGACCGGTACGACCGGGGCTGTCCAGCCATTCGGCGTCGGCGCTGTGTACAGGTCTGTCATCGCCCACCCTCCCCTTTGCGCACCCGAGGCGCACGTGATTGTTGACCTGACGGTATGTTGTGGCAGTGTCTACGTCAATTGTTCAGATGACCTGGACTCAAGGACGGGATTTGACACCCATGAAACAGCTCGCCCTGCGCGTGATGGCCAGTCTGGCCGCGCTCGGACTGACCACGATCGGGCTCTTTGCCCTGCTGGCTCCACAGGAACTGATGAGCCAGACCGGCCTGGCCTCGATCGGTGCATTGGGCTTCAATTTCGTGCGCGGTGACGTCGCGGCTTCCATGCTGGTCGTCGCCTTTCTGGCCGGCCGCGCCGTGATGCGCGGTGATGGTCAGGGACTTGCCATGCCGCTGCTGTGGGCGGTCCTCGTGATTGCGGGCCGCTGCTTGGGACTGTTCGCCGATGCCGACGGTTTCAGTGCCGCGCGGGCGCTGGTCCCCGGTCTCGTACTCGCCCTCCTGCTGGCACCGCCCTTCCTCCTCATGCGGCCGAACGCGACCCGCTGACATGCAAGCGGCACCGAATCCCGATGGCCGCACCGCGCGGCGCAATGCCAATCGCGAGAAGATCGTTTCGGCTTTTCTCGAAATGGTCAGGGAAGGCACGTATCAGCCCAGTGCGCATCAGGTCGCGCATCAGGCCGGCGTCAGCCCGCGCACCGTGTTCCGCTGCTTCCAGGATATGGAATCGCTCTACCGCGAGCTTGCGAGGGCGCTACAGAAGGAGTTCCTCCCACGCGTCCTGACCCAGTTCGGCACGGCAGATCGAAGCCGACGCCTCAGCCTGCTTATCGAGAACCGGGCGTCGGTTTTTGGCGATATGGAGCCGTTTCGTTTCGCCGCCGAAACGCATCGCGCCGCCCATCCCTCGCTGGCCGACGAGCATCGCCTGCTGATCCAGGTGGAACGTCAGCGACTGACCCACGCGATCAACCCGGACGGGGTGCTGGACGGGGACACGTTTGAAGCGCTCAATGCGGTGACCAGCTTCGACTTCTGGCGCCGGCTGCGCGTCGACCAGGCGCTCACACGGGCCGTCGCCGCGCGAACGATGGCGCTCGCGGCGACCCGCATCTACGCCGCACTGCCCGATCCCGGTCCGGTCACCGAATCCAGTACCGGCGCTCGCCCGAACGACCCCGCAGCGACATGACCGGACAGGGCAGGCCGCGCCGGATGTCAGCCTCCTGATACACAGGCAAGTCCGGGCCTAGGCGGACGACCACAACCGGTCGACCGGGCGCCCGCCTGCCGGGATGGTCAGGTGCGAGGCCGGCGCCGCCAGCACATCGACATTGAAACCGATACGGCCGGCGACCCGCTGGCGCGATGCCTCGTCAAGCGCCTGATAGCGCGCCCGCAGGGCATTCAGGCAGACCGCCCGATAGGGCGCGACCGGAGCCCGGAATTCCACACCCTGACTGATCCACACCACCTGGCGGGCGCCGGCCAGAAGCGCGTCTTCATTGCGGCCCAGATAGACCAGGTGCTCGGCCCCGGCGAGGCTGAGCACGGGATCGAGATCAACCGGAGCTGACTGCAGACTCGGCACGGCCTCCAGCAATGACGGCTGTGCCGCCCACAACCGGGCCGACCAAGCGAGCAGGTTGGGCGCCTTGTCCCGCAGGATCGCAGCTGGTGTCGGATCGATCGAGAAGTGCCGGAAGACCGAGCCGAACAGGCCGAAATCGGCGGCGCAGGGCCGGGCACCGAACAGGTAGGGCCGCGTCGCCAGAACCGGCTCCAGACTGTCGACAACCGCGTGGAACAGGCCCTCGATCGCCGGGGCTGTGGCACGGGTGACGCCGTCCCGGGTCAGAAAGGTCCGCTTCTGGCGTTGCCTGATGAAGGCTTGCCGCAGGAAGAATGGAAGCGGGAGATCGCGCAGCAGGGTCCGGGCGATCTGGCCGCTCATCAGCTGCGCATCCTCGGCAAAGGCCCAGCGGTAATAGAGTGCCGGCCGCCACAGCATTTCATCGAAAGCGTCTTCCAGGAACAAGCTCAGAAAATCCGCTTCCCGGTCACCGGGCAAAAAGCTCGGCCCCGGCTCTCCCGCTTCCAGATGAGCGATGATCGAGGTCGTATCCGTCAGCCAGTCGCCTTCCGGTGTTTGCAGCTGGGGCATCTGGGCGATCCCCGTCGCTCTCGCGCAGGCGCGGAAATCAGCCAGGTCCATCGGCACGAAGTCATATTCGAGACCCTTGGCCCGCATATAGGCTTCCAGCTTGCCCGTGAAATACGACAGTTTGAGCCCGTGCAGGCGATACCGACCCGCAGCGGCCGACGTCATACCGGCGTTCTTCGTCACTGTCATGGATGGCGTCGACGCCGCAGGCGGCGAACCAGCCAATACCCGCCGAGGCCAAGCCCCCCCAGCAAGACAAGGGCGAACACACTCAAGAGCAGACCATATTGCGCCAGCTGGCGCTTCAACGCGTTGATGCTGATCTGTCGGTGAACACTGTAGCCGTCGGGCATTTCGAGCACGCCGACATCGGCAGCCCACAGCTCATAGGCAGCGCGCATCTGCGCAAACATCTCCGGATCGGACTGCGACCGGTCCGTCGTCTCGCCGGGATCCAGCGCGATGTTGAACAGGCGCCAGCGCCCATCGCCCCAGGGATCCAGATTGCGGACCAGCTTCCACTCGCCCCGGATCAGGGCGGCATTGCCCGACACTTCAAAGCCGATGACATCATCGGGCCCGTACACGGCAGGCGCCCCGCCCGACAGGGCTTCGGCCAGCGAGCGTCCGGTGAAGTCGGCCGCTGCGCCCTCAGCCCCGGCCAGCCGCATCACGGTCGGCGCGATGTCGGCAACGCTGGTCGGGCTGTCGATCCGGATACCGGAGGCAATGCCCGGACCGGCGGCAATCAGCGGCACCCGCAATCCGCCGTCAGAGGTGTAGAACTTGAACAGATCAAACGGCGAGGCCGCCGCGAACGCCCATTCCGGTCCGATGAAGGCGGTGGTCCCGCGCTCCCCCAGCGTCTCGGTCCGCCACTCTATGTCGTGCAGGGCCATCCACAGCCGAAAGCCGGGCTCGCCGACCGGGTGGCTTGGTTCCGGTCCATTGTCCGACGTCACCAGAATGACGGTGTTCTCCAGCGCACCGGCAGCCTCCAGATAATCGACCAAGCGGCCAAGATGATGATCCATGGCTTCCAGCATCCCGGCATTGACGGCCATCGAGCGGGTATAGAGTTCTCTCTGGTCGGCGGTCAGGCTGGTCCACGGTCTCAGCCGGTCCGGCGTGGGCGCCAAGGGCGCGGCCTCGGGAATGAAACCGAGCGCGGCCGCCCGATCCCGACGCTGCCCGCGCAGGACATCCCAGCCCTCGGAATAGGTCTCGACATAGCGATCAGTATAGGCCGGGTCGACCTGGATCGGGATATGGATCGCCTGGAAGGCCAGATAGGCGAAGAAGGGACGGTCAGCGCCGGGCGTCTCGCCGAGATAATCCATCACCTGGTCGACCAGGAATTCGGACGAGTAGAAATCATCGGGCAGGCTGACCGGCTCGCCATCCTCGAACCAGGGTGCCGTGGCGTAGAACGGCATGTAGGTCTTCTGCTCCCAATTATCGGCCCCGGAGGCATCCAGCGCGAAGGAGCGTTCGAAGCCATGCGCATCGGGCAGGTCACCCGGACCACTGCCGAGATGCCATTTGCCCGCCATCACGGTCTGGTAGCCGACTGCCTGCAGACGGCTCGCCATTGTCGTGACGCCCGGCTCGAGCGCCAGCGTGTAACCGGGCTGGCCGACATGTTCCGGCGGAATGACCTCCGGAATGGTCGCGACCCCGGCTTCGTGGGCATCGAGCCCGGTCAGCAGCATGGCCCGCGACGGCGCACACAGCGGGGTGGTTCGATGCTGGACAAAGAGCGCTCCGCGCGCGGCCAGGGCGTCAATAACCGGCGTCCGGGCCTCGCCGCCATAGGCGCCGAAATCCATGAAGGCCGCATCATCGACCAGAACAACAAGCACGTTCGGTCGCACATCCTGAGCCACAGCCGAAGCCGCCCAAGCCAATGCAACCAAGCCCGCAAGCCCCACCGACAAACCTCTCATCACGCGCCTCTCCGGTGCCCTGAATCATTTGGCACATGCTATGTCATTATTGAGTGACAGGGAAGGCGCCGGTAGTCACCGGCAGACCGCTCGCATAGAGAATCGATTATTGAGCTGTTAGGTCGGTCAGAGAAGCGGCAATGATGATCACCCGGCGGTTCCGCAAGACGATCAAGTCGCCATTACGCCCACGGCGAACCGCGCGGTCCAGCCAAACAAAAACCCCCGGAGCCTGGCTCCGGGGGTTTTCGCTGTGGTTCGGGTCGACCTATTCCGCGTCGAGCGGATCGACATCATCCATCAGCTTTTGCATCAGGAAGGTGTAGAGCAACGCATCACTGCGGGCCCGCTCACCGAGATTGGCCGCGGCCGAGTGACCGCCGGCGGTGTTCTCGTAATAGAGATAATCGTGCCCGAGCTCTTCCAGGAGGTGCGCCATCTTGCGGGCATGGCCCGGATGGACGCGGTCATCCTTGGTCGAGGTGTAAAGGTAGATTTCCGGATAATCGCCGTTCGCATCGACATTGTGATAGGGCGAGATCGAGCGCAGGAAACCGCCCTCGTCCGGGTCTTCCGGATTGCCGTATTCACCCATCCAGGACGCACCGGCCAGCAGCGTGTGATAACGCAGCATGTCGAGCAGCGGGACAGCCGAGACGACGGCGTTCCACAGGTCCGGACGCTGGGTATACATGACGCCCGTCAGCAAGCCGCCATTGGAGCCACCATAGACGCCGAGATGGCGCGGGCTGGTGATGCCGCGAGCCGACAGGTCCTCGGCCACGGCAATCAGGTCGTCATAGATGCGCTGACGGTTCATTTTCAGCCCAGCCTGGTGCCAGGCCGGACCAAACTCGCCACCGCCACGGATATTGGCGACCACATAGGCCCCGCCGTTCTCCAGCCAGAGCTGGCCACGCGAACCGGAATAGCTCGGACGGATGGAGACCTGGAAACCGCCATAGGCGTAGAGCAGGGTCGGCGTCGTGCCGTCCATCACCGTGTCTTCGCGGCGGACCACGAAATACGGCACCATCGTGCCATCGGTGGACGCCACTTCGAGCTGCTCGACGACGAGGCCCTCGGCATCGAACTGGGCCGGGATGGACTTGATTTCCTGGACCGTCAGCTCGGCCGCATCGACCATGAAATAGCTGTCCGGCGTCAGGAAACCCTCGGCATTCATGAAGGCCACATCATGGTGGGAATTCGTCCCGCCGAGGCTGATCGTCATGTTGGCCGGGACGGGGACCGTCTCCGATGTCCAGGTGCCGTCCTCGAAATGGAAGGCCTCGAGCCCGCCGACAACATTCTCGTCGATAGCGACCAGGAAGGCCGAGGCGGTCGAGCCCATGCCGCCCAGGGACTGGCGCGGACCCGGCACGAAGACGGTTTTCACCGCGGGCAGCTCTCCGGTGGCCGCGAAATCGGCCATGGTGAAGGAGAGCAGCGCGCCCTGCGGGAAGGTCTCGCCGCCCTCGACAGGGGTCCATGCCTCTTCGATCGTGAAGACGAGCTCACCGTGGTAAAGATCCTGAATCGAGGACTTGGTCGGCAGCGGAAGCTGCATCGGCGCCGCGTCTGCGGGAAGATACCACCAAGTCGTATCGTAGAAGGTGTCGGCTTCCGAGGCCATCATGTAGACGGTGCCGTCATGGTCCTCGGACCGGAAGGTGAAGAGGCCGACATCCTCGGCATCGCCGCGTACCACTTCCGTGGCATCAGCGAGATCGGTGCCGCGCTCCCAGCGATAGGCGACCGAGGGATAGCCCGAATCCGTGGTGTCCTCGGGGCTGGTGGCCAGGCCGACCATCAGCGTGTTTTCGTCAATCCAGCTGACACCGCCCTTGGCCTCCGGCGTTTCGAAACCGCCCTCGACAAAGGCGCGGTCGGAGATCGAGAACTCGCGGCGCACAGCAGCATCCGAGCCACCGTCCGACAGGGTCAGGATGCAACGGTCATAGTCCGGCGCCAGGCAGTTCGAGCCACGCCAGACCCAGTTCATGTCCTCGCTCTCGGACAGGGCGTCGAGATCCAGCACGACATCCCACTCCGGCGTATCGCTGAGATAGCTCTCGAGCGAGGTGCGGCGCCACAAGCCATGCGTATACTCGGCGTCCTGCCAGAAATTCCAGACATAGCCACCGGAATAGGAACCGTAGGGGATACGGTCATTGGACTCGTAAATGGCCAGCGCCTGATCGTAGAGACCCTGATAGCGCTCATCGCCCTGCAGGCGCGCGAAGGTCCGGTCGTTCTGGCCCTCCACCCATTCCAGGGCCTGTTCGCCCTCGACCTCTTCGAGCCAGACGCGCGGATCATTGTTCGGATCGATCTCGACGATCTGGCGCCCGGTCGAGGCCCCGGGTGTTTCGGTGGACACAGCGTCACCCTCTTCACTGGCGGGCTGGCTGCAGGCCGCGAGGATGGCGGCGCTGGCGGTCACCGCCCAGATATTGCGATAAACTCTCATCAGTCTCTTCCCCTCTGATGTGTGTGCGGCAATTAACACCGGAGCGGTGGTGGACGTAAAGGGAGGGGAACGGTATCGGAGCGATCATGGACGCACGTTTGATGAATGGAGCGGGCAACCGGTTCATCCTCGCCGACCGGCGCGGAGGGACGGTCACGCCGGGCCTGACCCGCGACACAGTGCGGGCGATGGCCGCTGCGCATCGTTTTGATCAGCTGCTCGTGCTCGAGGACTGCGCAACAGCTGACGCCTTCATGCGGATTTGGAATGCTGACGGCGAAGAGGTTGGCGCTTGCGGAAACGGGACCCGCGCGGCGGCCTGGGCGATCATGCAGGATGGCGGGCTAGACGCCGTCGCATTGGAGACGGTGGGCGGACGCCTGCACGCCAGCGATGCCGGCCCGATGACCGTCAGCGTTGACATGGGGGCTCCGCGACTGGGTTGGCAGGACATCCCTCTGGCCCGCGCCATGGACACGGTGACCCTGGACTTTGTGGCCGAAGCCGGGGGCGTGCGCATCGAGGCGCCCGGAGCCGTGTCGATGGGCAATCCGCACGCTGTCTTCTTCATCCGGGACATGGACAGCCTCCCGGTTTCCGTGCTGGGCCGCGAGGTCGAGCTCGATCCGCTGTTTCCCGAGCGCGTCAATGCCGGCTTCGCGCAAATCCTCGATGCGGGGCATATCCGCCTCCGGGTCTGGGAGCGTGGCGCCGGTCTGACCGCCGCTTGTGGAACCGGGGCCTGTGCCGCCCTGGTCGCCGCGCATCGACGCGGCCTGTGCGAACGCCGCGTCACGATCCACGCCGATGGTGGCGACCTCCGTGTGGCATGGCGCGAGGCGGATGATCACGTCATCCTGACCGGGCCGGTCGAGGATGAGGGGCCGGTCTCGATCACGCTCTGATGCCGGGAAGGCCCGATGGCTCACACAGCAGTGAGTTTCGGGCTTGGCATTTCCCCATATTATCCCTGAACTGGTCGCATTCGGGCCGCGTTTCAGGGGGAAAACGGACAGATGACACTGAGATCACTGGCACTTGCCGCCACCTTCACAGCCCTTCTGGCGACCCCGACCGTCGCTCAGGACGCCGACGCGACTCCGCCCACAGCCCAGACCATCGCGCTGGAAATGTTCAGCGAGGCGAGCCGGTCGCTGCGAGCCGGTGACATGGAAAGTGCGCGCCGGCTCATGCAGGCTGCGCTCGATCTCAAGCCCGGACACCCCGCCGTCCTGCGCGCCCTCGTCACCATCGCGACCCGCGCCGAGCGGGCCGATGACGGCTTCGAGGCGCTTGAGGCAATGGCCGCCGCCGGCCTCGCCTTCGAGCCTGCCGACGAGACCATCGCCCTGCTCGATGCCGCTGATCCTGATCGCCTGGCCGACGTCAGGACGGCCCTCGGCCGGAATGAGACGCCGGTGGGCAATGGCGAAGTCGTCGCCCGCATCAACCGGCCCGACGCGCTGATCGAGGGCGTCGCGGTTGATATCGAGACCGACCGGATTTTCGTGTCCTCGGTGACCGAACGCGACATTCTGATGCTGGAGCCCTTCGCCCGTGACGAGCCGGTGGTGTTCGCCGATCGCGACGACGGGCTGTGGTCGGTCTTCGGCCTCTTCGTGGATGACCGCACACGCATGCTGTGGGCGGCCTCAGGCTCGGTTGACCAGACCCCGCTCGCGGACGGCGAGGCTGGCGGCACTGCCCTGTTCGCCTTCGATCTGGTCTCCGGCGAACTCTATCGCCGCTACACGATAGACGGCGCTGTCCAGCTGGCCGACTTCGTGGTCCGCGACGGCAGCGTCTACATTTCCGACAGTCAGGCCCCGCGAGTCTACAAGCTGGACAATGTGTCCGGCGAACTGGAAGTCCTTTCCGAAGACCCCCGCTTCGTCAGCCTGCAGGGCGTCGCCCTGGCCCGCGGCGCGCTGTACGTGGCAGACTACTCGATGGGCATCTGGCGGATTGACCTGACCAATGGCAGCGCCAGCCTCGTCCGCACCAATGAGACCAGCCTGATCGGCATAGACGGGCTGCGACAGACCCGCGATGGCCGCCTGATCGCGGTCCGTAATGGCGCCCGGCCCCACCAGGTCATGGCAATCGACCTCGATCCAACCGGCGTTGAGGTCGCCCATGTCGACGTGCTGCTGCGCGGGCATCCGGCGATGGGCGGCGAGACCGAACCAACCCTGGTCGATCTGGCCGACGGCCGCGCCTGGCTGGTCGCCAATGCGGCCTGGCCCCTCTTCCCGGCCGATGGCTCGACACCCGAGGCGGAACGGCCGGCGACCCTGATCGTGGAAATGGATTTGCGCTGACGGGCACGCCAGTCGGCAAAGCTATTCGCTGCGACCCAGGCGAAGACCGGTGCCGCAAGCCTGACGGATCACCACATCAGCCGCCTCCGCGCGTTGGCGCAACTGGGCGAGCTGCTCAGCAGAGAGCTGGTTTCCCGGCGCCTGCTCGGCCATGAGGGTGGCATCGTCGGTAATCCGCTCCAGCGCCGGCATTGCCGTGCCGATCACATCGAGTTGGTCATGGTTGAAGCGTGAATTGGCCTCACGCGCGATGCACGTGCAGACCGCGACAGGCAGACCGGCTTGCTCACAAACCCGCCTGACAGTGGTCGCATCATTATGCTCAAGCGCAGTCGCGGCAGCCGATGCGGCAGCCGGCGCGGGCATGCCAAGCGCCGCGCCCAGCGCGGCCAGGCCATATCCATATCGCCACTTCATACCACGATCGCCTGCCCGGTACCGTCAACCATGACTTCAACCTTCAAACCAAGGTTTGACGCTAGGCCAGACGCCCCTATGCTCCCCGGCAGGGAGTCCGCCCCTTACATACGGGCGCGACGAGTCATATTTAATGAGGTGGGGACCGTAAACCGGAAAAAGGAGCCCCATATGAGCCGCCTACTTATCACGCTCACCAGCCTCGCCGTGCTGGCGGGTTGTGCCACGCCAACGCCCTATCAGGCCGCCGAGGGATCGCAGCCCGGCTTCACCGAGACCCGGATCGAAGCCAATCGCTACCGGATTTCCTTCGAAGGCAATTCGCTGACCGATCGGGAGACCGTCGAGACCTATCTGCTCTACCGCGCCGCCGAACTGACGGTCGAAAGCGGGTATGATTATTTCACGGTCGTCAGCCGCGCCACCGATGAGGATACCCGCGTCATGACGTCGGGGATCGGGCGCTCGCCCTATGCCGGCTTCAGCGTCAACTACACCTATTTCCATCCGCGCTGGGGCTGGCATGGTTGGCGCGACCCGTTCTGGGATGATGTCAGCTATCGCGAGAGCACCCGCTACGAGGCCAGCGCCGAGATTTATTTCGGCCGTGGCACCAAGCCGGATGATCCCAGCGCCTTCGATGCCCGTGACGTGATGTCCAATCTGGGCAATCAGATCGTCCGGCCCGCCGCCGACTAACCGGCGGCCCGGTCGGATTTGCAGGAAGGGCTGGCGCCGGGCGCCCGCCCTTTTCTTTTGCCCGGCCTCCGGCCTTGCACCCGGCCCTGGGCCACCGCCCCCCCCCCCCACCCC
>OBPS01000066.1_pt1 | contig 14745 bp, 15 predicted proteins | sample 1534661 | NCBI WGS metagenome assembly OBPS01 (sample SAMEA3275493, study PRJEB22092) | marine metagenome | biome: ENVO:00000447 marine biome; feature: The site is in the outerpart of the Oslofjord; material: ENVO:00002010 seawater | collected 2014-06-20T10:00:00+00 | depth 1 m
TTACCTGTGCGATCACCCGGACGACTGAGGCGACCCATCAGATCATCGCCAATAATCTCGGCCAGTCTGCGGTCTATTCCGGCGCCATTGCGGGTCGGGGCCCGCGCTATTGTCCGTCGATCGAGGACAAGGTGGTCCGTTTCGCCGACCGGTCTCAGCATCAGGTCTTCCTGGAGCCGGAGGGGTTGGAGGACGATACCGTTTATCCAAATGGTATCTCGACCTCGCTTCCCGACGAGGTTCAGCAGCGCTTTCTGGAGACGATCCCGGGCCTCGAACAGGTCGAGGTCAAGCGCTACGGCTACGCGATCGAGTATGACTATGTTGACCCGCGAGAGCTCGTCGCGACCCTGCAGATGCGCAAGCGGGCCGGACTCTGGCTGGCCGGACAGATCAATGGCACGACGGGTTATGAAGAGGCGGCGGCCCAGGGCCTGATGGCCGGTGCCAATGCCGCACTGGCCGCGATCGGCCGGGCGCCCTTCGTTCTCAGCCGGTCCGAGGCTTATATTGGCGTGATGATCGACGACCTGATCACGCGGGGTGTGAGTGAGCCCTATCGCATGTTCACCTCACGGGCCGAGTATCGTCTGTCACTCCGGGCCGACAATGCTGACCAGCGCCTGACCCCGGCCGGTGTTTCGCTTGGCCTCGTCGGAAAGACGCGGGCGGACCGGTTTGATGGTAAATTGTCTGAACTGGCCGCCACGCGGGCATTGGCGAAGAGCCTGTCGCTGACCCCGAATGAGGCCCGGTCCAAGGGCCTGTCGGTCAATGCTGATGGAAAGCGTCGGGATGTGTCGGAACTGCTGGCCTATCCCGGCGTGGACTGGTCGCGGGTGACAGCGATCTGGCCAGAACTGGCCCAGGTCAGCGCCAGCGTGGCTGAGCAGATCGAGATCGATGCGCTCTACGCCGGCTATATTGATCGGCAACAAGCGGACATTCTCGCCTTCCGTCGTGACGAGTCGGTGCGCCTGCCGCGGGATCTTGATTATGGACGGATCGGCGGTCTGTCGAATGAGGCCCGCGAAAAGCTTGAATTGGCCCGTCCGGAAACGCTGGGACAAGCCTCCCGTATCGAAGGCGTGACGCCGGGCGCCCTTACGGCTGTGTTGGCGCACGTGAAACGGCGCGCCCAGGAGGCCAGCTAGATGGATCGGGAGGCGTTTGGACGGGAGACCGGTGTTTCACGTGAAACACTCGATGGCTTTGACCAATGGCGTGCCCTGCTGGTCGAAACGAATGCTCATACCAATCTGGTCGGACGCTCGACGCTTGACCAATTCTGGGCGCGCCATGCGATGGATAGCTACCAGCTTCTCGAGCACATCCCGCCAAGCGTGACCAAGGTCGCGGATCTGGGAGCCGGTGCCGGCTTTCCCGGCATAGCGCTCGCCCTGGGCTTTCGCGATCGCGGCCAGGCGGCTCACGTGACCATGGTCGACTCTGTTGGCAAGAAGGTCGCCTTTCTGCGAAAGACCATTGGCGCCTTGGGCCTGGATGCGGACGCGCGATCCGTGCGAGTCGAATCCCTCGACCCTGCCGAAGGGTTCGATCTCATCACCGCACGGGCGTTTGCCCCGTTGAATAAATTATTGGGCTATGTCGCGCCCTTGTTGAAAAACAACGCTCAAGGCCTTTTCTTCAAAGGGCAAAACTTCCGTGATGAATTGACCGAGGCGTCTAAACACTGGACATTCGATCATGAAGTCATACCCAGTCGTACCAGTGACGGTGTGATCCTGCGCATTCATGAGGTGGAACGTGTCAAATGACGTCCAGCGCGCCAAGGCGCCCCGTGTTATTGCTGTTGCCAATCAAAAGGGCGGCGTCGGAAAGACCACGACTGCCATCAATCTCGGGACAGCCCTCGCTGCGATCAAGCAGCGGGTCGCCATCATCGATCTCGACCCGCAAGGCAATGCCTCGACTGGGCTCGGCGTCCCGCCGAACATGCGCACCCTGACATCCTATGACGTCCTGGTGGGCGGGGACTCGCTCAAGTCCGCTCTGGTGCCAACGGTAGTGCCGGGTCTCAGCATTGTCCCCTCCGATGTGATGTTGTCAGGAGCAGAGCTGGAACTGGCCGATGATCAGCGCCGCTCCTACCGCCTCAAGCGCGCCATCGACCAGAGCCTTGATGCGCTCGGACCGGATGCGGCCGCGCTCGACTATATCCTGATCGACTGCCCGCCCTCGCTGAACGTGTTGACCGTCAATTCTCTGACCGCGGCCGACGCCATCCTGGTGCCTCTGCAGTGCGAATTCTTTGCCCTGGAGGGGCTGTCACAGCTTCTCAAGACGGTGGAGCGGGTACGGGGCCATCTGAACTCCCGTTTGGACATCCAGGGCGTCGTTCTGACCATGTATGACAGCCGCAACAACCTGTCGGCTGAAGTGGCGGCAGATGTCAGGGAGCATTTCGGCGACAAGGTCTACAAGACCGTGATCCCGCGCAATGTGCGGGTCTCCGAAGCGCCGTCAGTGGGCAAGCCGGTCTTGCTCTATGACCTGCATTGCAGCGGGTCCCAGGCCTATATCAGCCTGGCCAAGGAAATCGTTCAGCAGGAACGCAAGCGTCGACGTGAAGAACAGGGTGAAGTGGCATGAGCGCCAGCGACAAGAACAAGCGCCTGGGTCGAGGCCTGTCGGCCTTGCTCGGCGAGACCGATACAGAGGGTTATAGCGCACCGGAAACGCCGACCGAGCGCGCCAAACCGTCGCGTGATGGCGTGCGCATGATCCCGATCGAGTTGATCGCGCCCAATCCCGATCAGCCACGCAAGTCCATCTCCGAGCCAGAACTCAATGCTCTCGCGGAATCGATCTCGGACAAGGGGATTGTCCAGCCTATCCTGGTTCGGCCGGTTGATGGCGGCGAGCGCTTCCAGATTGTCGCCGGCGAGCGCCGCTGGCGCGCGGCTCAGCGGGCCCGCCTGCATGAAGTGCCGGCGCTTGTACGCGAGCTCACCGACCGTGAGACGCTGGAAATCGGCATTGTCGAGAACGTCCAGCGCGCCGATCTGAACCCTGTCGAAGAGGCCCAGGCCTATCGTCAGCTGATTGATCGCTTTGGTCATACCCAAGAAGACGTCGCCCACGCGGTCTCCAAGAGCCGTAGTCATGTCGCCAACATGATGCGCCTCCTGTCACTTCCTGACTCAGTGCTTAACTTGTTGGCAGACGGACAGATTTCGGCCGGACATGCGCGGGCGATCGCTAATGCTCCTGATCCGGTGGCGTTGGCCGAACTGATCATTGCCAAGGGTTTGTCGGTCCGCGATGCCGAAAAGCTGGCCCGGGATGCGCACAATCCTGCTGCACCCGAGACCAAGGCTGCTGCTCGAAGCCATGATGCCAAGGACGCGGATACACGCTCGCTTGAAGCGGATATCACTGCCCGTCTGGGTCTGGCCGTGGATATTCGTCACGGCGCCAAGGGCGGTGAGTTGCGGGTCCAGTACAAGACCCTCGAGCAACTTGATGATGTCTGCCGTCGTTTGAGTGCCGACGCGGGACGCGGATAGGCCTCTAGCGCCCCATCTGCGCAGCACCCCGTGCCAAGCGCAGGAGCAGATCGCCGACCAGGGCCTCCGCCGGAGCCCCCGAGCGCTTGACGGCGCGTTCCGCATCAAAGGCGAGCTGGCGTGCATGATCCAGCCGTCGACCCCGCCACAGTGAAAGCTGTCGCTTGAAAGCGTCGGCTTGGGGTCCGAAGCGTGGCGCGCCGCTTCGCGCCATCGCGCTCTCATTTCCGCCCGCGGCATGAACAGCGCCGAGTTGATCGAGCCGGCGCTGCAGGGCGCGCAGGATGCCGACGGCCGAGCCACCGGCGCTGATCGAACGATGATAGGCACTGTCGGCCTTGGTCATCAGTCCGAGCAAAGCCGGGGCTAGCACGGCGTCTAGTTGGGCCTCACCCTGGTCAGCCGCGATCGCTTCGATGTCGGAGCGCGTGACAGTGTCCTGGCCTTCGGAACGCTGCCAGCGGAGTCCCTTGTAGAGGATTAGCTTCTCGATCTCGCCACGGGCCAGCGCACGGTCGCCTTCGAGCCGCGGCAGCCATGCGTCACGCGCATCGCGATCAAGAACGAGCCCCTCAACCTTGAGCATGCCTTCACAGAGCGATTCGAGTGAATGCGCATTATCGGCGTAACATGCTATTGCAATTGCGTTTTTCGCCGGTTCAAAGGTTTTCCGGAGCTTCCCTCGCGGCGTTAAATCGCCTGACTCGACCAGCAGCACGGCTTCCGCCGCGAGAGAGCCGCTCTCGAGGTCCTTGATCAGGTCGATAATCGGTCCGCTCCCGGTTTCACCTGTGAGCCGGACCCGGACCAGGCGTTTGCCGCCAGTGAGCGACATGGCCGCCATCGCATCAGCCAGTCCGGCCGGATCGGATTTCAGATCTTCTTCGGTCAGCTGGGTGAGCGCGAATGGATCGTCAGGATCTTCGAGGATGGCACGGACGAGCGTCTGGGCCCGTTCATGGGTCAGGCCGCGATCTGGTCCGTAGATCAGGTAGGCGCGGATTGTCGGGTCGGGTTTGCTGACCCGGGCATCGGCATCCCGCGCGGTGGCCTTCACTGCGGGTTGGCGTCCTGCAACGCCCGCACGAGCTGATTGGCGATCCGTTCCGCAGCGAGCTGAGCGGCCCGCTCCGTCGCGTCCCGCTCGGCCGAGACAGAGGCATAGACCGAGACCGGAACATTGTAGGAGGCTTCCGAGCGGACAGTTCCGGTTACGACCGGATCGACATCTCCATCGCGGAACAGGCCATAATCAACAGTCAGGCCGATCGCATAGCGGGAGATCGCGGCGTCAGCCCCCACGCCGAGCGGTGAGCGGGTGGTTTCACTCTCCGTGCGCAAGATGTAGGGACCTGAGGCGTGCCGCGCACCCATCCGGTCGAGCAGCGCTTCCTGGAGATGGAAGTCGACCTGCTCCCGGCCTGTCTCGACCCGGATATCGGCCAGCGCCGCGCTGACCCCGGATCCGCCATACATCGGCGAAAAACCGCAACCTGACAGGGCAACACCCGCCGACGCGGCGATCATGATCATTAGGGCGCGGCGGCTGGTACCCATGGCTTCTATCCTGCGACGATATTCACGATACGATCAGGTACCACGATAACCTTGCGGACGGTAAGCCCTTCCAGCGCGCGCTGGACGGTTTCGTCCGCCATCGCCATAGCTTCAACGACATCCTGAGCGGCACCCTTGGGGGCCTCGATCTCAGTCCGACGCTTGCCGTTGACCTGAACGGGCAGGACGACGCTATCGGCGACAAGAAGCGCGGCATTTGCCTCGGGCCAGGCCGCATCAATGACCAGACCGTCTCCACCGAGCAGGGCCCAGCATTCTTCGGCCAGGTGCGGGACGAAGGGCGCGATGATCCGGACCAGAATCCCCAGCGCCTCGGCCTTGGCCGCGATCCCGCCGGCGTCAGCCGGTTCGAACTTGCGCAGAACATTGACCAGGTCATGGACCTGGGCCACCGCGGAATTGAAGCGGAAGCCCTCGATCGACTCGGTAACCGATTGCAGGGCCTTGTGGGCGGCGCGGCGGATGTCGAGTGCCTCGCCGGTGGCGTCTTCAGCAATGGTCAGCGGACCCGGTGCACCATCCGGCAGGGAGTTTATCGTGCTCCACAGGCGCTGGATGAACCGCCACACACCCTCAACACCGCTGTCGGTGTATTCGACGTCGCGCTCCGGCGGCGAATCCGAGAGGACGAACCAGCGGACGGCATCGGCGCCGTAGCTTTCGATGAAGGCGTCCAGATCGACCACATTCTTCTTCGACTTGGACATCTTCTCGATCGAGCCCACCGTCACCGGCTTGCCCGTCGCAATCTCGACCATCCCGCTATCGCCCTGGTCGACCTCTTCCGGAGAGAGCCATTTGCCTTCGGCGGACTTGTAGGTCTCGTGGGTCACCATGCCCTGTGTGAACAGGCCGGCGAAGGGCTCACCGGACGACATGTTCATCAGGCCGGCATCATTCAGGGCACGCGTGAAGAAGCGGGCATAGAGAAGGTGCAGGATGGCGTGCTCGATACCGCCGACATACTGGTCGACCGGCATCCAGTGCTCGGCGTCGCTGGCGAGGAAGGGAGTGTCCTCTGCCCAGGGCGAGGTGAAGCGCAGGAAATACCAGGACGAGCAGACGAAAGTGTCCAGCGTATCGGTTTCACGCCGCGCCGGCTTGCCACAGGACGGGCAGTCGGTGTTTTTCCAGGTCGGATGACGCTCGAGCGGATTGCTCGGATGATCAAAGGTGACATCCTCGGGCAGCTTGACCGGAAGCTGGTCCTGCGGGACCGGTACCACACCGCAATCACCGCAGTGAACCACCGGAATCGGGCAACCCCAATAGCGCTGGCGAGAGACCAGCCAGTCACGCAGGCGATAGCTGGTTGCGCCCTTGCCCAGCTTCAGGCTCTCCAGCTCGGCGATGGCGCGCTCAATGGCGTCCGTCGTCGATAGACCGTCCAGGAAGCGTGAATTATAGATCGTGCCGGCACCGGTATAGGCCTCGTCCGCGATCACATGGCTCGCGACATCGGTATTCGGTGGCAGGACCACCGGATTGACGGCCAGGTCGTATTTGCGGGCGAAATCGAGATCGCGCTGATCGCCGGCTGGCGACCCGAAAATGGCGCCAGTGCCGTAGCCGGAGAGTACGAAATTTGCCGACCAGACCGGCAATTCCCAAGTTTCATCAAAGGGGTGGCGTACGGTGATGCCGAGATCGACACCCCGCTTCGGCGCTTTCTCGATCTCTTCCGCGGTCGTCCCCATGCGGGCACATTCGTGCATGAAGCGGTCGATCTCCGGATCATCAGCGGCGAGCGCTTTCACAATCGGATGATCCGGCGCGAGCGCCAGGAAGCTGGCGCCGAAGAGCGTGTCCGGGCGCGTTGTGAAAACGTCGATCGTCGCGCCAAACTGGGCAGACAGATCCGGGTCGGTCAGCGGGAAGCTGACTTCTGCACCGCGCGACCGGCCAATCCAGTTGGATTGCATGGTCCGGACCTTGTCCGGCCAGCGATCCAGTTCGTCGAGGGCGTCGGTGAGCTCGTCTGCATAATCGGTGATCTTGAAAAACCACTGGTCCAGCTCACGCTGGACGACGAGCGTGCCAGAACGCCAGCCCCGACCGTCGATGACTTGTTCATTGGCCAGAACGGTCTGGTCCACCGGATCCCAATTGACCTTGGCTGTTTTGCGGTAGACCAGCCCCTGCTCCATCAACTTGATGAAGATCGCCTGTTGATGGCGGTAATAGGCCGGATCGCAGGTTGCGAATTCGCGGCTCCAGTCGAGCGCCAGTCCGAGACGCTGCAGCTGGCCCCGCATGGCGTCAATATTATCATAGGTCCAGGCGCCGGGATGCACGCCGCGATCACGGGCCGCATTCTCGGCCGGAAGACCGAAGGCGTCCCAGCCCATCGGGTGAAGCACGTCAAAGCCGCGCGCGCGCTTGTAGCGCGCCACGACGTCACCCATCGTGTAATTCCGGGAGTGGCCGACATGGATCCGACCCGACGGGTAGGGAAACATCTCGAGCACATAGTATTTCGGCTTGCCGCCCGATGCGATCGGCCCTTGGGCCTTGAATGCATCACAGGCATCCCAGGCCGACTGCCACTTGGGTTCGGCCTCGCGAGGATTGTATCGTGTCATGTCTGGCCCGCGGCCGCGCCGCGCCCCCGGTAATCGATCAGGCTTGGCAGCCGGACTAGTTTTCCAGCTGCGAAATGCGCAGTTGCCGCGCGCGGGTCAGGATCGCGTTTTCAATGTCGTAGGCGGTTTGAGCGCCCGTTTCGGCATCGATCCACTCGCCGGTCTCGCTGCGGACCTGACGGAAGGCACTGACAGCCAGCGCATCGGCACGCAGACGCGTGTCGAGGATGTAAACCGTCAGTTTGAAGCGCTCACTCGCCATTTGCGGATTGGCGTACCAGTCGGTGACGATCACGCCACCAAACGGGTCGACTTCCGCCAGCGGCATGAAGCTGATCGTGTCGAGGCTCGCTCGCCACAGGAAGCCGTTCACCCCGATGCCTTCGGCCTCAACCGGACGGTTGCTGGCCAGCGGATTCGGCAGCGAGGGCAGGCGGAATCCGGAAGACTCCGTCGATGAGTCCGCTGTGTTGGCGTTGCGCGATGCGCAAGCCGGCAGGGCGAGGATGGCGGCAGAAAGGATCAATCCAAGAATCCGACGGTCCGACATGTGCCGTGACTCCTTCGAAACAAACGGCGAAAACGCTCGATAAACTGAAAGACGCAGGCGCGCTTCAGATTTTGAAGGCTTTGTATAACACGCGAAATCGCGCGCGCCAGCGGCGAATGGCACCCAGTCAGGCGTGACAAACCTGCAACATATTTTGGTGAACACGCATTCAACACTTTCCGGACGCTTGACCGGACGCGCGTGCTAACCTCCTGTAAGGAGCGACGTCCGGGGGGACGGGGCCGATCGGCGGGACCGCGAGCGATGAAACGGACTTCAAGCGCGATACTTTTCGCTGCTCTGTCCGGGACACTTGCGGCCCCGCCGGCATTCCCGCAGGATCCTGCCTTCCCGCAAAATCCGGCGACGCAATCCCGCGATCCTTTCGAACTTGAACCGGTCCATAGCCTGACCTGGCGTGGGGACGCCGGCCTCGTCTTGCTGGCCGGTGATACGCCGCACGACAGCATCGAGATGCTGGCTGATCTCGAGGTCGGCCTGGACTTCGAAAGCTTCACCGATCTTGGCCGCCGCTGGGGCTTCGTCCTGACCGGCCATGCCGAGCGTGACCTGCCCGGCGCGCCGCATGGTGGCCGTGTCGGGAGTTGTCCGGCGGCCGTTGGCGATTGCGCGCGGGTCGGGACCGTCGCGGCGCCTCAAACCCCCATCGCGTCTGACAGCGGCCTGTTCAGTGACGGCGCCTTCGGGGGCGATCGCTCCCGAGCAGCGATTTCCGAAGCCTATCTCTTCACCGACACCGGCTGGGGCGAAGTGCGTTTGGGCTATGGCGTCGGCGCGGCCCGACTCGATCCGGTTGGCGGACCCGCAACCGCACGCCTGGTGCGTGCCGATGGCGGGCATCTTCGCGCCAGTTCCGGTACAGCGGTCCGAACCGAAGCGCCCCATTCCGGACAGGATCCAAAATTCGTGTTCCGATCGGTCGCTCTGGGTCAGGAAACAACCGTGGGCACGGTCAGGGCGGCGGTCTCGTTCACGCCTGAGGTCAGCCAATGCGGCGTCAACTACTGCCCCCGCGGCACAGGTCCCGGCGGTCAGGTTGGGGCGATCAATCGCGACGTCGCCGAACTGGCCCTGACCTACCAGGTCCGCCGCGGCGAGCATGAGTGGGCGGTCAGCCTGTCGACCAGCCAGGCTGGGCAGGTGGAAGCTGAGCCGGGCTTTGACCCCGTCTCCGGCGTGGATGCCGGCCTGTCCTGGCGCTGGCAGGACTGGCGTGCCGGGGGTCGCTGGCGCCGAAGCAATAATGCGGTTTCAGCGTCTGGTGATTATGAGGCCTGGGCCAGCTCGGTCGGATGGGAAAACGGCGACTGGCTGACCACGCTGGAGTTTGCCGCGTCCAGCGATGACTTTGTTCACAGCGACAGCGAAATCTGGCAAATCGCCAGCTCGCGTCTCGTCGGTGATCACGGGCTCGTGGCCTTCGGGCTCCAGGCTGCCGAGACCACCTTTCCGGAAAGCACCGGTCCGGGCCGTGTCCAGCGAGAGGTGGAAACATTCACCGCCTTTCTTGAGCTCGGTTGGCGATACTGACAATTCCGCCACAGGCCTCAGACTTCTTTCACCCAGGCCGTAGATTCTATTTGGGCTGGCAGGCTCGGCTGCGCTACAACGGTTGGGCGTGAGGGAGAAGTACAATGAGTGGGCGGGGAAATCCGTTTGAAATCATTGGAACAAAATCGACCATGGCAGCTGCTGCCCTGGCTTTTTTCCTGTGCGCGCCGGCCACGATGGCCCAGGATGTGACCGCTGAAACCGAGGCGGTAGCGCCTTGGTACGAGGCTTTCACCCTGTCCATGGCAGAATCCCCGACGCCGGAACTCGACGAAATCACGACGTTTGATCTGGAACTGGGCGAGCGCTGGGGCGTATCGCTGGGGATCCAGGATCGTAGCGACTCGCGTCTCAACGATGATCTGAGCGCCGGAGCCTTCGTGACCTTTGGCGATCGTATCCGCCTCGGTGGCCAGGTTCGATTTGCCTCGCCGGATGAAAGCTTCTTTGTCCGCAACAGAGAAGACGAAGCCCGCCAGCCGGAAATCAAGTTTGAGTCGGCCCTGCGTTTCTGATCGCACCGACCACGGCTGCTCCTGAAATTTTCAAGCTTTCCAGACGCCTGACCGTGCGCGGATTGACGCCGCCGAGCGCGTAGATCGGCATGTCGCTCTGCCAAGCCCAGGCGGCAAGGGCAAACGGTCCCATTGGCCGCCCGGCACTCCGGCTGGCGCTCGGGAAAACCGTCGATACGAGCGCGGCATCTATCCCGGCGAGGCGGGCCCGGGTCAGAGCCCTCACAGAGTGGGCCGACGCGGTGAAGATCAGCGTGCTGCCTCGTGCCCGCATCCGCCCGGCCTGTGCGATATGCCGCTCCGGCCAGTGTATTCCGTGGGCCCCGCTCCGGCGGGCGAGGTCGGGATCGGAGGAGACCAGTATGGTGACCCCTTTCCTGTTGGCGAGGGTCACAGCACGGCGGGCCGTCTCCAGCCGGTCGGCAGCGCCGAAATGCCGGTAAATAACACCGGAGCCCGGCGGGAGGCTGGCAATCAGGGCGACGGGATCAGGCTGCCTGTGCGGATCCGTCAGGGCCAGCAGGGGAGGCAGGAATTGCGGCCTATCGCCCGTCAGACGGGCGGCCGCGCTTGCCATGCGCGCTGCTGCATCGTAGGCCGACTTCATGATCAATCCCTCCGATATTGCCGCCCGCCGCGAGGCGCTGCTCGCCGAAATCACAACGCTTGCTGCCGATGCTGGCCGCAGCCCGCAGTCCATCAAACTGGTCGCCGTCTCCAAACGCCAGCCCGAAGAGCGGTTGGCCGAGGCTTTGGCGGCCGGCCAGCGGGTGTTTGGCGAAAACCGGGTCCAGGAGGCTCAGGCCCACTGGGCCGACCGTCGCGAGAGCTACCCGGATCTCGATTTGCGCCTGATTGGTCCGCTGCAGTCCAACAAGGCGGCCGAGGCTGTGGCCCTGTTTGACGTGATCGAGACGCTCGATCGCGAAAAACTGGCAAACGCGCTGCGCAAGGAAATGGACCGACAGGGACGTGCGCCGAGTCTCTATGTCCAGGTCAATACGGGCGAAGAGGCCCAGAAGGCCGGGGTTGCGCCGGCCGAACTGGCGGATTTCCTTGCCCGCATGCGCGATCATTACGGTTTCTCGATCAGCGGTCTGATGTGTATTCCGCCCGTCGAGGAGCCGGCAGGCCTGCATTTTGCCCTGCTCGCCAAGCTGGCGGCGCAAAACGGGATTGCCGACCTGTCGATGGGGATGAGTGCCGACTATCCGGTCGCGATCGGGCTCGGTGCGACCTCGATCCGCGTCGGAACAGGATTTTTCGGCTCGCGTCCGGACTAGCTGATCCGCAGGCTGTCGCCCGGCCGCGCGGCGGCCAGAAGGGCCCGGACATCCTTCGGAGCCAGAGCCACACAGCCTTCAGTCGGCTCATAGTCACCCCGTTTGCAATGCAGGAAGATCGCCGACCCGGATCCGGCAATCGGCGGGTCATCATTGTGGCCGAGCACGAGGATGATGTCGTAGAGCCCGTCCTCGCGCCACAGGGCCTCATGAGACGCCGGGTAGGGCAGCCGGACGGGCCGGTTATAGGCCGGATCACCGGGTGCATCACACCAGCCGTCATCCTCGCGGATGGCCCGGCAGGTCAGCACGGTCACCGGCCGCGCGATGCGGTCGGCACGATAGAGAACCCGACGCAGGGAATAGCATCCGAGCGGGGTCGCACCGTCGCCTTCACGCTTGTCTGACGCCTTTGTGACTCCGGTACGGCCGAGCGCTGCGGGTACGATGCCGACCTCGAGGGCAAGGCTTCCGTTCTGGCTGACCTGCCATTCCATGTCGCGAGCCTTTCAAGGAATGCGGTGGTCGGCGAGGGACGTCCGGCACGTGACCGTGTCGGCATCCGCTTCGCCTCCCCCACCACGGAGGTTTGTCCGGGCAGCCGGACCTGTCATTAACCAAGCAATTTCGGGACCAGATCACCGCCCAGCAACGGCTGGGAAAAACCGACCAGACCAGCAAAACCTGCCGGGCAAATTCTGCCAGGCGGCAGGAATTGCCTTGTGCAACGAAATGGGCATGATCAACGCATGAACGCGCAAAAAACCATCCTGATCGTCGATGATGACGAAGACCTCCGTGAAGCCCTTGTCGAGCAATTTGCCCTGCACGAGGAATTCCGCACTCTGTCCGCCGAGACCGCCGGCAGCGGCATGGCCACGGCCCGTAATGAGCGTGCCGATCTCATCCTTCTCGATGTTGAATTGCCGGATATGGACGGGCGCGACGCGTGCCGCCTGATGCGCAAGAACGGCATTACGGCTCCGATCGTCATGCTCACGGGCCAGGACACCGATGCCGACCAGATCCTCGGCCTTGAGTCCGGTGCGAATGACTATGTCACTAAGCCGTTCAAGTTCTCCGTCCTGCTGGCCCGGGTCCGGGCCCATCTTCGCAGCCATGAGCAGAGCGAGGATGCTGTTTTCCAGGTCGGCCCCTATGAGTTCCGTCCGTCGATGAAACTGCTGCTGACCGCGGACGAAAAGAAGATCCGGCTGACCGAGAAAGAGACGAATATTCTCAAGTATCTCTACCGCGCCGGCGGCAAGCCGGTGCCGCGGGACGAGCTCCTGCACGAGGTCTGGGGGTATAATCCGGCGGTCACGACCCACACGCTGGAGACTCACATTTACCGGCTGCGCCAGAAGATCGAGCCGGAACCGGCGCACGCGCGCCTGCTCGTCACCGAGAGCGGTGGCTACCGGCTTCAGAACTGACGCTGGCCTCGGGTCCGTAGGCGCTAGCTGCCGAGCGTGAGAACCACAGGCGCGTGATCTGATGGCTTCTCGCGGCTGCGCTCGTCCTCCCATATCCGGAAGGCGTCGCGGCCACCGGCGAGCGCCCGATCGCGCGCCGCGGGGGCGGCCCAGATATGGTCCAGCCGTCGACCGCGATTGGCGGCGCGCCAGTCTTTCGCCCGGTAGCTCCACCAGGTGTAGATCTTCTCGTCCATCGGGATCAGCTCGCGGGCCACGTCGGAGAACTGTCCGGCCTGGCGGATGCGCTCCAGGGCCTCGACCTCGATCGGCGTGTGCGACACGACTTTGAGCAATTGCTTGTGTGACCAGACGTCATGCTCGTAGGGCGCGATGTTGAAATCACCGACCAGGACGAGGGGGGCGTTCTCGGCGGCCCGCTCCGCGAAATAGCGTTCGATCCGGGCGAGAAACTCCAGCTTGTGGGCAAAGCGCGGATTGATCGCCGGATCCGGCTCGTCACCGCCGGCGGGAATGTAGAAATTGTGCAGCTCGATACCTTCGACGCCGACCCGCTGGTGGCGGGCTTCCCCGCGCGGGCACAGATCACAATCGCCGAGGTCCTCAAGCGGGTATTTCGACGCAATTGCCACGCCGTGCATGCCCTTCTGGCCCCGGACGTGGAAGTGCCGGAATCCCATTTCGCGGAAGGCGTCTTCCGGGAATTGCTCGCTCAGACACTTGATCTCCTGCAGGCAGAGCACGTCCGGATCGGCCTCGCGGACCCAGTCTGCGACGAGGGGTATGGCGCGCAGGCGCACGGAATTGATGTTCCAGCTGGCAAGGGTCAGGGTCATGAGGGGCGTCCGGAATTTGTCTGATGCGTCAAAGGATGTTGTAGGTCGCGCCGGCGAGGCCGACCGGCCAGCGCCCGCGCGCGAACAGGCGCCAGCGCGCCAGGAAGGGGTGCGGGGGCTGATCGTCCTCGGCTTCGGCCAGAATGACCAGGGCGGCTCCATTGGCCGCCTGGGCCAGCGCTCCGGCCGCCGCGTTCACCAGGGCCATGTCCTCGACATCGTCCATGGCGGCGGCATCCTCGACAATGTCCCGGGCGCTGTCGCCAGTCTTCTCGGCGACCATGGCCAGGGCAGCGTGAACCGCTTCTTCGTCGAGCCGCTCCAGCACACGTGAGACCAGGCCGGTGCGCAGCATTTCCTCCGCTTCCCAGCTGGCTGCGTCGCGATCGAGGGTCTCGGCCGCGCCAGCCGCCTCCTCCCAGTCGGACAGCACTGCCGGCTCGGCATCGGGAAAGCCGAGGCCATCAAGATAGGCGCGGGCCAGAAACAGCTCGCGCGCATCAAGCGGTTCGCCCAGGCGCGCGAACCAGGAATTGGAGTTGAGGCTCTCGGCAAAGGCCTTGGCCTTGTAGAGAAGCGGGATTTCTTCGAGCAGGCGCGGAATGTCCGCGTCGTCGGGATCATCATGGAACTGCATGGTGCGTATTTAACCCTCAACGTGCCGCTGCAACAGGGGCCTGGGTGCGAGAGGTGATGATTTGTAGCGGTAACCGGAGGCCCGAATGAATTGCGCCCGGTCTCGAGGGGGGAGGAGACCGGGCGCAAAGCCATGCGCGTGTCTTTTACAGCGCAGCGCCGGGAGGGGATCATTCCGGCGCGACTGAGGTAAGGATCCGCAAGCGGGGGGACGACGCCGATCCATT
>OBPS01000067.1_pt1 | contig 14507 bp, 11 predicted proteins | sample 1534661 | NCBI WGS metagenome assembly OBPS01 (sample SAMEA3275493, study PRJEB22092) | marine metagenome | biome: ENVO:00000447 marine biome; feature: The site is in the outerpart of the Oslofjord; material: ENVO:00002010 seawater | collected 2014-06-20T10:00:00+00 | depth 1 m
TTCCGCCCGGAACCGTTTTCCTTCATGCCCTCACGGACCTTGGCGGACTCGGCTTCCAGATCCAGGTTGATGAGGATTTCGCGGACCGCTTCAGCACCGATGCCAGCCGTGAAAGCGTCTTCGCCGTATTCGTCCTTCGCTTCCATATACTCTTCTTCAGAGAGCAGCTGGAAGGGCTGGAGCGGAGTCAGGCCCGGCTAGATGACGACGTAGTTCTCGAAGTAGAGAACGCGCTCGACATCCTTCAGGGCCATGTCGAGAATCATGGCGATCCGCGACGGCAGCGACTTCAGGAACCAGATGTGGGCAACCGGCGCAGCCAGCTCGATGTGACCCATGCGTTCGCGACGGACGCGGGCAAGGGTCACTTCGACGCCGCACTTCTCGCAGACGATACCCTTGTACTTGATGCGCTTGTACTTGCCGCACAGGCACTCATAGTCCTTCACCGGTCCGAAGATCCGGGCGCAGAACAGACCATCACGCTCCGGCTTGAAGGTCCGGTAGTTGATCGTCTCGGGTTTTTTGACTTCGCCGAAGGACCAGGAGTGGATTTTCTCCGGGCTGGCCAAGGCGATGCGGATCCGGTCGAAGGACGGGCCTTCGGCAGCCGGATTGAAGATGTTCATGACGTCGTGATTCATGTCGCCGTCTCCCAAAAGGGTAGACGGGACAGGGAGAGCCCTGCCCCGCAAAATATGGTTCAGCCTTAGCCGTTCTTGAGCTCGACGTTGAGGCCGAGTGAACGCATTTCCTTGACAAGCACGTTGAAGCTTTCCGGAACGCCGGCTTCGAAGGTGTCGTCACCGCGGACAATGGCCTCATAGACCTTGGTCCGGCCGGCCACGTCATCCGACTTCACCGTCAGCATTTCCTGCAGCGTATACGCCGCGCCATAAGCTTCCAGTGCCCACACTTCCATCTCGCCGAAGCGCTGACCACCGAACTGGGCCTTACCACCCAGCGGCTGCTGGGTCACAAGGCTGTACGGGCCGATGGAACGGGCGTGGATCTTGTCATCCACCAGGTGGTGCAGTTTCAGCAGGTGCTTCACACCCACCGTCACCTTGCGGCGGAAGGGTTCACCGGTCTGACCGTCATAGAGCGTTGACTGGCCGGACGGATCAAAGCCCGCCTTCTCCAGCCAATGCGCCACATCCGGCTCACGGGCACCGTCGAAGACCGGGGTCGCGATCGGCACGCCGTTGGACAGGTTACGGCCCAGCTCGGCGATGTCGGCATCGGTTTCCGGAAGCTCGTCGCCTTCATAGACGCGATCCAGCTCGGACCGGAGACCAGCCGTGCTGCCATCACGCTGATACGCCTCGTAGGCCTCACCGATCTGCTTGCCAAGACCCCGGCACGCCCAGCCCAGGTGCGTCTCGAGGATCTGACCGACATTCATGCGCGACGGCACGCCGAGCGGGTTGAGGACGATGTCCACCGCTTCGCCATTGGCCAGGAAGGGCATGTCCTCGATCGGGTTGATCTTGGAGATGACACCCTTGTTGCCGTGACGGCCGGCCATTTTGTCGCCCGGCTGAAGCTTGCGCTTCACGGCCACGAAGACCTTGACCATTTTCATCACGCCCGGCGGCATTTCATCGCCACGCTGGAGCTTGTCGACCTTGTCTTCGAAGCGGCGATCCAGACGCGCCTTGGAGTCGTCATACTGCTTTTGCAGCGCTTCGACTTCGGCCATCGCCTTCTCGTCATCGAGGCCAATCCGCCACCAACCGCTGCGCGGGGTCTCGTCGAGAGCGTCCTGGGTCACTTCACCCTTGGCAAAGCCACGCGGTCCGGAGACAGCGGTCTTGCCGAGCAGCAGATCGCCGAGACGCTGGTAGATGTTGCGCTCGAGGATGGCGAGCTCGTCATCGCGGTCCTTGCCGAGACGTTCGATTTCCTCACGCTCGATCGAGATGGCGCGCTCGTCCTTGTCGACACCATGACGGTTGAAGACGCGGACTTCGACCACCGTACCGGTGGCACCGGACGGCATGCGAAGCGAGGTATCACGGACGTCGGAGGCTTTCTCACCGAAAATGGCGCGCAGAAGCTTTTCTTCCGGCGTCATCGGGCTCTCGCCCTTCGGGGTCACCTTGCCGACGAGGATGTCACCGGCAGCAACTTCCGCACCCACCGCCACGATACCGGCCTCGTCGAGATTGCGCAGGGCCTCCTCGCCGACATTCGGGATGTCGCGGGTGATTTCTTCCGGGCCGAGCTTGGTATCGCGGGCCGCGATCTCGAACTCTTCCAGGTGGATCGATGTAAAGACGTCGTCGCGCACGATGCGCTCGGAGATCAGGATCGAGTCCTCGAAGTTGTAGCCGTTCCACGGCATGAAGGCGACGACGACGTTCCGGCCGAGCGCGAGCTCACCCAGGTCAGTCGACGGGCCATCGGCAATGATATCGCCGGAGTTGACCAGGTCACCCACGCGCACGATCGGGCGCTGGTTGATACAGGTCGACTGGTTGGAGCGCTGGAACTTGGCCAGGCGATAGATGTCGACGCCTGACTTGGCAGCGTCGAGATCCTCGGTGGCGCGGATCACGATACGGGTCGCATCGACCTGTTCGATCACACCGGTCCGGCGCGCAGCAATAGCCGCCCCGGAATCGCGGGCCACAATGCTTTCCATGCCGGTGCCGACCAGCGGGGCTTCCGCCTTCACGAGCGGCACGGCCTGACGCTGCATGTTCGAGCCCATCAGGGCGCGGTTGGCGTCATCGTTTTCAAGGAAGGGAATAAGCGCCGCAGCGACCGAAACAACCTGCTTCGGCGACACGTCGATATATTCCACGTCCTCGCGCGGCACGAGGGTCACGTCACCGGCGATGCGGCAATTGACGAACTCGTTGTCCAGCTCGCCATTCTCGCTGACATGCGCATTCGCCTGGGCGATCGCGTAACGCGATTCCTGCATGGCGGAGAGGTAGTCGACCTGGTCGGTCAGCTTGCCATTCTCGACCTTGCGGTACGGGCTCTCGATGAAGCCGTACTTGTTGACGCGGGCGAAGGTCGAGAGCGAGTTGATCAGGCCGATATTCGGGCCTTCCGGGGTCTCGATCGGGCAGATCCGGCCGTAGTGGGTCGGGTGCACGTCGCGGACTTCAAAGCCGGCACGCTCACGGGTCAGACCACCCGGGCCAAGCGCCGAGAGACGACGCTTGTGGGTGACTTCAGACAGCGGGTTTGTCTGGTCCATGAATTGCGACAGCTGCGAGGAGCCGAAGAATTCGCGCACAGCGGCAGCCGCCGGCTTGGCGTTGACCAGATCGTGCGGCATCACGGTTTCAATATCGACCGAGGACATGCGTTCCTTGATCGCCCGTTCCATGCGCAGCAGGCCGATGCGGTACTGGTTTTCCATCAGCTCGCCGACCGAACGCACACGGCGGTTGCCGAGATTGTCGATGTCGTCGATTTCACCGCGACCATCACGCAGACCCACGAGGGTCTTCAGGACGGCGAGGATGTCTTCCTTGCGCAGGGTGCGCATGTCGTCCGGTGCATCGAGGTCGAGACGCATGTTCATTTTCACGCGACCAACGGCTGAGAGGTCGTAGCGCTCCGGATCGAAGAACAGACCCTGGAACATCGCCTCGGCGGTCTCCGCCGTCGGCGGCTCGCCCGGACGCATGACGCGGTAGATGTCCACCAGCGCCTGTTCGCGGCTGTCATTCTTGTCGGCGGCCAGGGTCGCACGGATGTACGGACCAACGCCGGTCGCCGGATCGATGTCGAGAAGGTTGAGTTCCTTGACGCCGGTATTCTTCAGCGTCTCAAGGATCTCTTCGCTCATCTCGTCGCCGGCTTCGGCGAAGATCTCGCCGGTTTCGACATTGACCATGTCATCGGCCAGGTAGCCGCCGAGCAGGTGCTCGTCGGAGACCAGCAGAGCGGCCAGGCCGTCTTCGGCGAACTTGTTGGCGGCACGGGCCGAGATCTTCTTGCCGGCCGGGGCGATGATGTCGCCCGTCTTGGCGTCGACGAGATCACGCGCCGGCTTCACACCGCGCCAGCGTTCCTTCACGTAAGGAACGGTCCAGCCCTTCTTGGACGCCTTGTAGGTGACCGTGTTGTAGAAGGTCGAGAGAATCTCTTCCTTGTCGAGGCCCAGCGCATACAGCAGCGTCGTCGCCGGCAGCTTGCGGCGGCGGTCGAGGCGCATGTGGACCACGTCCTTGGCGTCAAACTCGAAATCGAGCCAGGAACCACGGTAGGGAATGATGCGGGCGGCAAACAGATACTTGCCCGAGGCATGGGTCTTGCCACGGTCATGATCGAAGAAAACGCCCGGGGAACGGTGCATCTGGGAGACGATGACGCGCTCGGTGCCGTTGACGACAAAGGTGCCCTTGTCCGTCATGAGCGGGATATCGCCCATGTAGACGTCCTGCTCCTTGATGTCCTTGACCGAGCGGGCGCCAGTTTCCTCGTCGACATCAAACACGATGAGACGCATTTTGACCTTGAGTGGCGCGGCGAACGTCATGTCGCGCTGCTGGCACTCTTCCACGTCGAACTTCGGCGCTTCGAACTCGTAGGACACGAAATCGAGGACAGCCCGCTCGGCGAAATCCTTGACCGGGAAGACGGACTTGAAGACCGCCTGCATGCCGGTGTCGTCGCGCTCGGCGGCAGGCACCTCTTTCATCAGGAAGTGCTCGTATGAGCTCTTCTGGACTTCGATGAGATTCGGCATCGCAACGGTTTCCGGAATACGTCCGAAAGATTTGCGAATCCGCTTTTTGCCGGTGAACGACAGACCCATGTCGGCTCCCTTCGCAGACAGCACTGCGCAATTATATGCGGGGATCGCCCCCGCGGCGCCGCTCCGGTTGGTCCGGGATTTTGAGGTCCCGGTCCGATCAACAATCCCGCCTGGAACGACAGCGGCAGGATCGGGTATTCCAAAGACGGGCTAACGGACGCGCAGGATTACCCCACGCGCCCGTAGCACCGTGTCAGTCACGCCGAAGCGAGACTATTTCAGCTCAACGCTGGCGCCAGCGGCTTCCAGCTTGGCTTTGATGTCTTCGGCCTCAGCCTTCGGAGCACCTTCCTTGACGGCTTTCGGTGCACCTTCGACGAGGTCCTTGGCTTCTTTCAGGCCCAGGCCGGTGATGGCGCGGACTTCTTTGATGACGTTGATCTTCTTGTCACCAGCAGAGGTGAGGACAACGTCGAATTCGTCCTTCTCTTCAGCAGCCGGGGCATCGCCACCGCCAGCCGGACCGGCAACGGCGACAGCAGCAGCCGCCTTGATGCCTTTTTCTTCGAGAAGATCGTTGAGTTCCTTGGCTTCAAGGATGGTAAGGGCGAGAAGTTCTTCGCAGAGTTTAGCTACATCAGCCATTTGTTCAATTCCTTGTCGTGTTCAGTGTGTCAGTTCATTAGCGGAGAATGACGAGACTAGGCGTCGGCCTTCTCGCGGATGACGTCGATCGCCCCCGCCAGACCTTGACCCGGAGCCATGAGGCGCTGGGCCACCTGGGAGGCCTGCCCCATGAGGCGAGCCGAGATGGTGGCAATAAGCTCTTCGCGGGACGGCATCTTGGACAGCGCGTCGATGCCGGCGGCGTCGAACACATCTTCTTCCATGAAGCCGCCGAGAATGACGAGCTTGCTGTTTTCCTTGGCGTATTCCACCAGCACCTTGGGCTCAGCCACAAAGTCTTCCGAGTAAGCGATAGCCACCGGACCTGTGAACAGGTCAGCGGCACCCTCACCCGGCTTGCCTTGCAGTGCGATCTTGGCGAGGCGGTTACGCACCACCTTGAACGTGCCGCCCAGCTCACGGAGCTTGGCGCGCAGTTTCGTCATTTCCGCAACGGTCATGCCCGTATAGTGGGCCATCACCACGGATCCAGCTTCCGAGAAGATGCTGTTCAGCTCTTCAACGGACGCTTCTTTTTGATTGCGATCCATTTTGCGGACTCCCTGTTTGAGCCGCCCACCGTGGACGGCTCGGTGAAAACGCCATCACTGCGCCTTCTCCCTTTCGGGGTGGACGCCGTCATGACGCGTCCTGTCCCAGGGCTTGAACCGACAGACCCTTCAACAAGGTCAGATCGATCTCGCTCTGTCTCACACAGGGCCCGAATTGGATTAAGGCGGCACCTTTCGGCCCACCCCCTGTGATCTCGGACAGGTCGGCCGGACCCACACAACACGTGGATCAGACCGTTCAGCCCGGCCGGATAGTCCGGTCCGGGCTGAAACTCAAGTCTTTTACGCTGAAGCAGCGGCAGACGTGTCGATTTTGACGCCCGGGCCCATCGTCGACGAAAGCGCGATACGACGGACATAGGTGCCCTTGGCGCCCGACGGCTTGGCCTTGACGATCGCGTCAACCAGCGCCCGAATGTTCTCAGCGAGGGCGGCTTCGGTGAAGCTGGCCTTGCCGACACCGGCGTGGATGATCCCGGCCTTCTCGGCGCGGAACTCGACAGCACCACCCTTGGAATCATTCACCGCCTTGGTGACGTCCATGGTGACCGTGCCGACCTTCGGGTTCGGCATCATGCCGCGCGGGCCGAGCACCTTACCGAGACGACCGACCAGCGGCATCATGTCCGGGGTCGCGATGACCTTGTCGAAATTGATGTTGCCGCCGAGGATCTGTTCCATCAGGTCTTCCGCACCGACAACGTCAGCGCCGGCCTTGGTGGCTTCGTCAGCCTTCGGACCCTTGGCAAAGACCGCAACCCGGACCGAGCGGCCCGTGCCGTTCGGCAGGTTGCACACGCCGCGGACCATCTGGTCGGCGTGGCGCGGGTCAACACCCAGATTGATGGCAAGTTCGATGGTCTCATCGAACTTGGCCTTGGCATTGGATTTCACATGAGCGACGGCATCGTCGATCGTGTACAGCGTGTCGCGGTCAAAGGTTTCGCGCGCAGCCGAGAGGCGTTTTCCGTGCTTCGCCATGATCTTACTCCGTCACCTGCAGGCCCATGGAACGCGCGGAACCGGCGATGATCTTGGTCGCCTGGTCGAGGTCGTTCGCATTGAGGTCAGCGAATTTTGCTTCAGCAATCTCGCGGCACTGGGCCAGGGAGACCGTACCGGCCGTCACCTGGCTCGGCGAGGTGGAACCCTTCTGGATCTTCGCGGCCTTCTTCAGATAGAAGCTGGCCGGCGGAGTCGCGGTGGCGAAGGTGAAGGACTTGTCGGAGAAGACGGTGATGGTCGTCGGGATCGGCATCCCTTTTTCCATCTCCTGGGTCTTCGCGTTGAAGGCCTTGCAGAATTCCATGATGTTCACGCCGCGCTGACCCAGGGCCGGGCCGATCGGCGGAGACGGGTTTGCAGCGCCCGCGGGCACTTGCAGCTTGATATAGCCGGCAATTTTCTTGGCCATGATCCCACTCCATTAAAAAGGCGCGCCCATCGCGCCTTCGGGGTTTGCGGTACGGCCCGGCATGGTCTTTGCGCCGGCACCTCCCGCAGATGCACTCGTCAGGCCGTCTTTTCGACCTGCGAGTATTCGAGCTCGACCGGGGTCGCCCGGCCGAAGATGTTGATGGCAACCTTCAGGCGGCCATGCTCGTCGTCCACTTCCTCGACAACACCGTTGAAGCTCTGAAAGTGACCGTCGATGACATTGACGGTTTCGCCGATCTCGTAGCTGACGGTCGGGCGCGGACGCTCCGCATCCTCAACCATCTGTCCGAGAATCCGCTTCACCTCGTTTTCGGAAACCGGCATCGGCTTCTTGCCCGAACCCAGAAAGCCGGTAACTTTCGGGGTCGAGGTGACGAGGTGATAAGCTTGGTCGGTCATGTTCATCTTCACGAGAACATAACCCGGGAAATACTTGCGCTCGGCATTGACCTTGCGGCCCTTGCGAACTTCCACAACCTCTTCGGTCGGAACAAGGATTTCCTCGAATGTGTCTTCCAGCCCCTGGATCGACGCTTCGATGCGGATCGCGTCAGCGACCTTCTTCTCGAAGTTCGAATAGGCATGCACGATGTACCACTTGGCAGACATACAGCCTCCTCCTTAGGCGCCGAGAGCGAGAATTTGCTGGATGGTCCAGCTGATGACGGTATCGACACCCCAGAAGAACAGCATCGCGATCAGGGTCAGGATCAGGACGAGGATCGTCGACACAAGCGTTTCCTGGCGCGTCGTCCAGGTCACCTTGCGCGCTTCCTGGCGCACCTGTGACAGGTATTGGAACGGACCAACACCCTTTTTCTTGGGCGCCGCCGTTTCAGCCTTGGCCTTGGCCGGTGTCGTATTCTTCGCGTTCCGCGTCATTCAAGTCCATCTGGCCCGCTCGGGCCCTTTATGCAAGAGGTGGCTGGCGACATTCGCAACCACCTGAAAGTCAAAACGGCCTGGCAGGGGCGGAGGGACTCGAACCCCCGACCCTCGGTTTTGGAGACCGATGCTCTACCAACTGAGCTACACCCCTAAGACCGCGCGGAGTATCACGGTGACAACGCCACCGCCATATCCGGAGCGCAGCTGTCTACAATGAGGACGGCCATATGAAAACAGCTAAAACGCACATTCCTGCTTTGCCGTGCTCAGCGTCGGCCCGAGGACGCCGTGACGGACCAGGCCAGGACCTGCGCCCCGGAGGCCGTTGTCACCTCGCCGATCGATACATCCGGCAAGCCACCCTGCCCCAGATTATCGACAATACCGGCGAGCGCGGCTTCGCTGCAGGCGGCCTCGATCATTGACCGCATACGATGCGCATAAGCCGCCAGATCGGCCGCATGGGCAGCCAGCCAGCTCTTGAGTTCGTCAGCGGCGTAGCGATCGAGCTGCCCGGCGACAGTCACACAGTCCTGCACAAGCCGCTGTACAAGCACGCGGGCTGCGCCCTCACCCGCACCATGCAGCGCCTCGCGGGACGCTTCCAGCGCCGCCAGGAAGGCCGCCATTGACCGCTCCAGCGCCGCGGGAGCGGCCCGACCGGCGGCATGACGCGCCGCGAGACCCACCAGGCGGTCGAGGCGGCGCAACAGACCGGCTTGGCCGATCGCGTCAAGCAATGAGAGATTGGCGCGGCATTCAGCTTCGATCGCCCCGCCCGCCCGATGGACAAGGGCATGCAGCGTACCCTCCCCGGATGTGACCCGGGCGGCATCGGCGAAGGCCTCCGGCCCCGCATATTCGAGCCCGAACTGACTGACGACGCAGTCAAAACTTCCATCGGGGAACGGCAGCGCCGCACCGTCCGCGACAACCGGACAGGCGACAGGCTCTCCCGAACCCGGACGTGCCGCGGCGGCGGCCGCAGCCGCCGCGATGTCGGTGCAATGTATGGAGAGATCAAAGTCCGCGACCGGAGCGGCACAGCTGCGGGCGCAGCGGACCAGCTCGCCCTCGCCGCACGCCGCATCGAGCAGGGTCACGCTGTCCCCGGGGCGGAATTGCCGGGCGAAGACGCCGTCCCAGTGGGCCCGTAAACGGGCGGCCGTCCGGCCGTCACGAAAACGATGATCCCCACGCAAGGTAGACGCGTCCCAGAATTCGGTCCAGGCCGCACGGGTGGATCCGGTCGAGGATTGGCGAAGAGGCTTCCGACGGGTCATGGGTGCAGCCTGACGGCCCGCCGCGCCGCTGACAATCCCCGGCGGCAGCCTGTCTGGCCCCGGCGGCAGTCCGGGAGGTCCCGACCTCAGCCTGTGAGCCAAGCTCAAAGAAAAAGGGCGGACCGATTGGCCCGCCCTTTCCCATTTCAGATCAGCTGACGCTTAGAAGCGCAGGCGACCGCCCACAAAGAGGCGACGGCCCAGCGTTTCGTACGTTGCCGGCCAGGTGTTGGCCTGCTCCGACGCGGTCGAGCCGAGTTCCGGAACGTCGGTGTCGGTGAAGTTGGTCACACCGACCGTCGCCGTGAAGGTTTCGTTCACGTCATAGTTGAACGTGATGTCGAAGTAGTTCTTCGCGGTGATGTCGTCCGAAAGGTCGGAAACGAAGGCGAGAGTCGTCGGGTCCGCGTCAAGCGCACCAATGTGACGCCAGCGCAGCGAGGTCGTGAACGGCCCCGTGTACCAGGACGTCTGCATGGAGTGCTTGTACTCCGGCGTCGGCTCACCGCAGTCCAGACCATAGAGGCCCGCACATTCGATGACCGGCGACGTTGCCGAGGTCGTGTAATCCGAAGCGATCATGTAGCCACCGTAGTAGGTGATAGCCATGTCGCCCGGAAGGCCGATCACGTCAGCGCCGAAGCTGTAGTCCACACGGACGTCGATACCTTCGACGGCCAGCGTGGCCACATTGACCGGCGACAGGTTCGGCGTGAAGCCGTTGGCGCCGAGCTCACCCGTTGCCGGGTTACGGTTCGTAGAACCAACCGGATACAGGGTGTCACACGAAGCCTGAATGCCGGTCTGGTGGCACTCATTGAGCAGCGTCTGGAGCGGAACCGTGGAAATCGCGTCCTCGATCTCGATATTGTAGTAATCGAGCTGGACGGTCAGACCTTCGATCATGCTCGGCTCGATCACTGCACCGATGGTGTAGGTATCAGCCGTTTCCACGCCGAGGTTCACGTTGCCACCGAAGAGGGCTTCCATCTGGGCATTGCCCTGGAACGGAGCGCCAACCTGGCCAGCCGGCACGCCCGCTGCGATACAAGTCGCATCGATCGTGGAGGGACCGTAGCTACCATTGGCACCGCCGGAACAGGGATCGCCTGCGCCCGGGAAGCCGTTGGTGAACGGCGAGAACAGATCGCCAACGTTCGGAGCCCGGACGGCGCGGTTGAAGTTACCACGCAGACGGACCTGATCGTTGATCTGCCAGCCGAGGCCGACAGCGAAGGTCTCGGTGTTGCCGACCGTATTGTACTCAGAGGTACGGAAGGCTGCGTTCAGGCTGAGAGACTCGACCATCGCCTTGCCGGTGATGAGCGGGACTTCGGCTTCAGCGAAGAACTCGTAGACGTCAACCACACCGGCAACCGGCAGGGAGGAGTTGAAGCCACGAACGTCCGGGCCAAGCACGGAGTCAGGGATCGATTCAGCAGATGCTTCACGATACTCGACACCGAGAACCAGGGCCGGGGCGTATTCAGCCGTCGGCAGCTGGAAGGCCGGCAGTGCGCCGTTCACGGTCGCAACAGTCTGGAACAGCTCGACATTGTCGATCTGGGCACCGGTGCGGGAGATGTAAGCCGCGCCTTCAGCCGAGATCGAGCCCGGGCCGCCAAAGATATTGGCGTAAGGCGCCGAACAACCAACGGCGTTCTGGTGACAGAGAACCGCATCCTGCAGGGCCGAGACGGACAGGTTGCCCGACTGGATCTGCGAGATCGACGAACGCGAGTAGTTCGCGAACACGTCATAGTTCCAGTTTTCGTTGATGTCACCGCGAGCACCGAAGACCAGCTGGAAGGAGCTCGTATCGCGCAGCGAGTTACGCGTACCGAGTTCCTCATAACGACGGCTGGTACGGATCGTGGCCGTTCCGTCGCCATTGTTGGTGCCTGCGTCATTCGTCATCAGGGCCAGCAGTGCCGCCGGGATGTTCGGGTCAGCCAGGTCGACATTGAGGGTCACACCGGCCGGCGTCGGAGCCAGCTGGGAGTCAACAACGTTGTTGGCATAGATACCGCGACCATAGAGCTCGAGATGCTCATTCACTTCATACGTCGCAAACGCCGAGATGTTGTAGCGTTCCTGCGGCAGCTGAAGGTAGTTCGAAGGCGCATAGTTGTAAGTGTCGTTCGGGTTACCGAAACGCATACCACGAACCTGGCCTTGCTCGTTCACGAAGAAGCCCGAGCAGGAGTTACCGACGCAATCGCCGTCAAACGCTTCAACAGCGGCCGTGTTCAGGCCGAAGTTGGAGGTCGTGGCGCCACGGAATCGCGTACCCGGAATGTTCGACGAACCGCCGGCGATGAAACCGGAAGCGGCATTGCCGGGGCCCGGATCCCAGTTGGTCAGCGAGGAGAAGCCACGATCACCCTGGAAGACAGCGTTACGATTGGTGTAGCCCATCGAGATGACAGCGTTACCGCGGCCATCGTCGAAATTGCCACCCATTGTGATCGACAGGTTGGTGATCTCGCCATCGAGGTCACCCAGCGAGGTTTCCTGCGACGCGGCGATATCAACACCTTCGAAGTCGTCCTTCATGATGAAGTTGACGACACCGGCAACAGCGTCAGAACCGTAAACGGCCGAAGCACCACCGGTCACGATGTCGACAGATTCGACGAGCGCGGTCGGGATGTTGTTGAGGTCGACAACCTGCGACGCGCCGGAGCCGACGAAGCGCATGCCGTCGACGAGGACGAGCGTACGGGTCGTGCCGAGGCCGCGAAGGCTGACGGTTGCCGTACCGTTACCCGGGTTGTTCGAGGTCGAATCGAACGCCGGAACGACTTGCGGCAGGGTGTTGATGAAGTCTTCGGTGTTGACCGTGTTCACGACAGCCAGCTGCTCAGCCGACACGTTCGTGATCGGGCTCGGCGCAACCGTGTCGGTGCGCTGGATGCGCGAACCGGTTACGACGACGACGTCATCGTCTTGCGCGACAGCGGGGGCCGCGACGGCCAGACCACTGATCAGCGTGCTTGCCATCAGGCAAGTCTTCAAGGACTTGGATCTCACTCTTAATCCCTCCGAGTAAGGTAGTGAAAAAAGGTCAGCCCGTTCATCCAACGGAATCCCGGACACCCCTCAAATCGGATCGCCAGTTAGCTTTCCTTATCTGCAACGTACGTCTGCAAAAACGGGGGGGTCAATGACATCCGACTGTCACAAACGGTGTTTGCGATACACTGTTGCAGCATTGTCGCAGACGAATAACTCTCAACAGCCCGCCCCGCCGCTCCCGTCAGGGCAGCCCGAAGCGGCGTTTTAGTCGGGCAATAGGTCGAACGGGGCGGTCACCCGGACCTCATCGCTCTCGAACGCTTCCACGCCGTGCCAGAAGAATGAGGGAAAGACGATGGCGTGCCCCGGTTCCGGCTTGATATAGCGTTCGGCTGGCAGGGCCAGCCCAGGCAGGCCTGGCACGCCTAGTCGCAACCAGCCCGCCCGCTCGCCCGCCATCACGCTTTCCGGGACCTGGACATAATAGCTCGCGCTGACCCAGCCGGCCGGGTGGACATGATCGACATGCCCGCCGCCGGATCGCAACCGCACCGACCACGCGCCAGCCAGCTTTGCGCGGCCGGTATTGCGGCCGAGAAAGGGGTGATCGTTATCCACGGGCAATTCGGCGAGATACCGGGCGGCCAGAGCCTCAAGCGCCGCCGCCAGGGCGCGAATCACCGGGTCGTCGCTATTCCATAACCGGCCCGGCGACTGCGTACCGCCGAACAGCGTCTGCTCCAGTGGCGCCGCACCGTCTGCATGCAACCGGCGGATACTCTCTGAAAGCGCCGCGTTGAAAGCCGCCAGCGACTCGAACCCGACCGGGGTGTCGATCTTCAACTTGCGGGCGAAACGGTCATAGTCGCAGAGCTGGCGATAGCGGGGATCATCGGCCAGCCGCCAAGCGACAGACTGCAAAGCCAGATGTTTCTGCAGATGCGGAGCCGGCGCTTCGGTATCGAGGAGGTCGACCACCTCCTGCCAGGCCTTGCTCACAAGGAGCGCCTCGGCCAGCGCATGGCGCGCCGGCCAATCATCCGGCCCGCCCGACACCCAGGCCCGACGTGCCTGCGCCACCGCATCGGCGGCATCCCCCGACCGCAAGGCCAGCTCGCTCAGGAGTATAGGGGCCTCGACCGACGCCGGGTCACGGGTCAGCGCCGCCTGGGCCGCCGCGCGGGCGTCCGCCGGTCGCCCGGAGCGCAGCAGGGCGCGCGCCAGCACCTCATGGAGACGGGCATCCCCGCTCGTGGCCGCGGCGTTTTCCAGGGTCGCAAGCGCCGACGGTCCGCGCCCCGCCTCCGACAACAGGCTGGCCAGGTCCGCGTGATGGCCGGGATCGAGCGGTGCCAGCGCCAGGGCGCGGCGATAGGCGAGCTCGGCACCGGTCACATCCCGCTGCGTGCGCAAGGTATGGGCCAGCTGTGCATGGGCCTCCGCCAGCCCGGGCACGAGGCGACACGCCGCTTCAAGGTCTACCCGCGACGCGTCCAGACGCCCCAGCTCCCGCAGCAAGCTCCCGCGATTGATCAGCGGAAAGGGCGCGTTCGCGTCACCGGCAATTGCCCGGTCGAACGCGTCCTCAGCCGCGGCAAGGTCACCCTGTCGCCGTTTCAGATTGCCCAGCTCGTTGAGGGCACCGGCATGCCCCGGCTGCTGGACCAGAACGGCATCGAGAGCCGCCTCGGCCGGCTCGAACGCCGCCATCGCTGCTAGGCTCAGTGCGAGGTTCATGCGCGCGTCGAGATAGTCGGGAGCCCGCACCAGGGCGGCTTCATAGGCCTCTACTGCGGCCGACAAGCGCCCGGCCCGGCGATGGTGATTGCCCCGATTATTGTCGACCACATGCGTCGGCGGATGACAACGAGCCGCCGCCTCAAAATCGGCTGGGGCGGCATCGTCCTCGCCAACCCCGCC
>OBPS01000068.1_pt1 | contig 14287 bp, 11 predicted proteins | sample 1534661 | NCBI WGS metagenome assembly OBPS01 (sample SAMEA3275493, study PRJEB22092) | marine metagenome | biome: ENVO:00000447 marine biome; feature: The site is in the outerpart of the Oslofjord; material: ENVO:00002010 seawater | collected 2014-06-20T10:00:00+00 | depth 1 m
GCTATCCCCAAACCCCCGGGTAACCGGTCCGGGCCTCAAGTTGGCTCGGGAACGGGAGGATTATGCAATGGCGCCAACGGGGGGCGGATAAGTTTTTGGGTTCAAGACGCTTTCCCTCTCCCTTGGGAGAGTGTCAGGGTGAGGGGTAAATCCCGGTTCCAGCAGGAAGAAGCCCCCCTTATCCGCGCTGCGCGCACCTTCTCCCAAGGGAGAAGGAAAGTGGGGCAAGGCGGGGATAAAGGCACAAAACCGTGTCAGGACCCATCACATTTTTCCCGGCCGCAGCCCCGCAAAAGCGGGGCGGAGAGCCGGGACCGACTGGCCTGTCCGGCAAGCGATGAGTTTCTCGTCGGTCCCGGATGGCGATCCGCGCCTCCGGGAAAAATGCGCATGGGTGATGGGACGCGCGCTGAGGCCTCGCCCCATCCAATCCTCACCGCACTCCCCCCATGACCCCGGCGCATCGCCGCGCTAGTCTCCGCCGCAACTGATTTGCCTGCCTGACAGACCGCCCGGAGACACAGCCCATGGCCACGACCAAACCCGTCGACGAGACCAGCCACGTCTATCTGATCGACGGCTCGGGCTATATTTTCCGGGCCTATCATGCGCTGCCGCCCCTGACCCGGACCGACGGGACGCCGGTCGGGGCGGTGCAGGGCTTTTGCAACATGTTGTGGAAACTGCTGGAAGATCTGAAGGGCGAGGACCAGCCCTCGCACCTGGCGGTGATCTTCGACCATTCCGGCAAGACCTTCCGCAATGAGCTCTACGACCAGTACAAGGCCCACCGGCCGCCGGCGCCGGAAGACCTGGTGCCGCAATTCTCCATCATCCGCGACGCCACGCGCGCCTTCGGCACGCCCTGTATAGAGCTCGAGAATTTCGAGGCCGACGACATCATCGCCACCTATGCCCGCCAGGCCGAGGCCCTGGGGGCTGACGTCACTATCGTTTCCTCGGACAAGGATCTGATGCAGCTGGTGACCGACAAGGTGTCGATGTTCGACGCCATGAAGAACAAGCGCATCCAGGCGCCGGAAGTGAAGGAGAAGTTCGGGGTCGGGCCGGACAAGGTGATCGATATCCAGTCGCTGGCCGGCGACAGCGTCGACAATGTGCCCGGCGTGCCGGGGATCGGCATCAAGACCGCGGCCCTGTTGATCAATGAATACGGCGATCTCGACACGCTGCTGGAACGGGCCGGCGAGATCAAGCAGAAGGGCCGCCGCGAGAAGCTGCTGGCCCATGCCGAGGACGCCCGAATCTCGCGCGATCTGGTGACGCTGCGCCTCGACGCGCCGATGCCGGAAAAGCTCGAGGCCTTCGGCCTGTCCGAGCCGGACCCCGACGTTCTCGTGCCCTTCCTGCGCGAAATGGAATTCCGCTCCTTCACCCGCAAGGTCGAGGAAGCGCTGGGCGGACCGCCGGCCGACGAGACCGGCGACGCCACCGCGCCGATCAATCGCGATGCCTATGAATGCGTGACCACCGAGGCGGACCTCGAGCGCTGGATCGCCAAATGCCATGAAGCGGGCCAGATTGCGGTTGATACCGAGACCGACGCCCTGTCCTCGACCGCCTCCGGCCTGGTCGGCATCTCGCTCGCCACCGCGCCCGGCGAAGCCTGCTACATCCCGCTCGCCCATGTCGATCCGCAGGGCACGGGCGACATGTTCGATACCGGCGTCGCGCCCGAGCAGATCCCGATGGATCAGGCCCTGAAAGCGCTGAAGCCGCTGCTGGAAGACCCGACCGTCCTCAAGATCGGCCAGAATTTCAAATATGATCTCGGCGTGCTGTCGCGCTACGGCATCGATGTCGCGCCCTATGACGACACCATGCTGATCTCCTACGTCATGGACGCCGGCCTGCATGGCCACGGCATGGACGCCCTCGCCGAGCTTCATCTGGGCCACACCTGCATCCCCTTCAAGGAGATTTGCGGCACCGGCAAGAACCAGATCACCTTCGACAAGGTGCCGCTCGACAAGGCGACGCTCTATGCCGCCGAGGATGCCGACGTCACCCTGCGGCTATGGGAAATTCTCAAGCCGGCGCTTGTCGCCAAGAAAATGGCGACGGTCTACGAGACGCTGGAACGGCCGATGGCCGATGTCCTCTCGAAGATGGAGCGGGTGGGCATCAAGGTCGACCCGGACCAGCTCAACCGCCTGTCCTCGGACTTCGCCCAGAAGATGGCCGCCGCCGAGGCCGAGGCCCATCAAGCCGCCGGTCGTGACTTCAACGTGGCGTCACCGAAACAGATTGGCGACATCCTGTTCGGCGAAATGGGCCTGCCGGGGGGCAAGAAGACCAAGACCGGGGCCTGGTCGACCGACGCCGCCGTACTCGACCAGCTCGCCGCCGAGGGTCACGCCCTGCCGGTCGCGCTGTTGGAATACCGCCAGTATGCCAAGCTGAAATCGACCTATTCCGACAGCCTGTTCGCCCACATCAATCGCGGCACCAAGCGGGTCCACACCTCCTTCTCGCTCGCCGCGACGACGACCGGGCGCCTGTCCTCGACCGAGCCCAACCTGCAGAACATCCCGATCCGGACCGAGGCTGGTCGGCAGATCCGCGAAGCCTTCATCGCCGAGCCCGGCCATGTCCTGGTCGCCGCCGACTATTCCCAGATCGAGCTGCGCCTGCTGGCCCATATCGCCGGGGTGGAGAGTTTGAAACAGGCCTTCCGCGAGGGCGCCGACATCCACGCCATGACCGCCTCGGAAGTCTTCGGCGTGCCGATCGAGGGCATGGATCCGATGGTCCGCCGCAAGGCCAAGGCGATCAATTTCGGCGTGATCTACGGCATCTCGGCCTTTGGCCTGGCCAACCAGATCAACGTCTCGCGCGAGGAAGCCAAGGCCTTCATCGACGCCTATTTCGAGAAATTCCCCGGCATCCGCGCCTATATGGACGAGACCAAGGCCAAAGCCGCCGAGACCGGCTATGTCGAGACGATCTTCGGCCGCCGCGCCCACTTCCCGGGCATCCGCGACAAGAACCCGAACATGCGCATGTTCGCCGAACGCCAGGCCATTAACGCCCCGATCCAGGGCTCGGCCGCTGACGTCATCCGCCGCGCCATGATCCGCATGGACGACGCCCTGCGCGCCGCCAATCTCGACGCCCGCATGCTGCTGCAGGTGCATGATGAACTGGTGTTTGAAGTGCCCGAAGGTCAGGCCGACGATTTGATCGCCCTGGCGTCAAAAGTGATGGGGGAGGCCTGCGCGCCCGGGCTGGAACTGAGCGTGCCGCTGGTCGTGGATGCGAAGGCGGGGATGACCTGGGGTGAGGCTCATTAAAGTCCTGAGGGACGCGGCCCTGACGGCCCACCGGCAACTGCTCAACCGTCATCCTCCGTCGGCCGCCGCTTCAGCTCACCCCGCCGCCAGCAATCCGCCAGGAAGAGGCCGGTCACGATGATGACCATTGCGACAACCGGCCAGGAGTCTTCCGGACCAGCCAGGCCGCCGGTCAGCCAGTCAGGACCGGTGAGGTCGGTCTGCAATGGCGCCAGGGCGCGCCAGTCCTCCTGACCGGTCAGCGGCAGGCCGGTGGCGAAGATCGTGTAGTTCCAGGCGGCGTGGTTGAGGCCGACCGCCCAGACATTGCCGGTCCGGACATAGACGAGTGACCAGAAGATCCCGATGGCGAGACCGGCGATGAGCGGTGTCCAGCCACCCCAATTATCGTTGAAGATGTGCAGGGCCGAGAAGATCAGGCTGGGGATCAGGAGCGCCGGCCAGACCCCGAAATGACGCCAGACAATGGCAAACAAGACACCCCGGAAGACGATCTCCTCGAACATGGCCGCGGCGAGGATGGTAAGGCCGACGCCGAGCATGCCGTCGGGCCCGGCGACCGCGACCAGCGTATAGGCGCCTGTCAGGTAGAGCAGGACCAGCGGCAGTCCGATCATCAGTGCGCCGGCAGCGATCCAAAACGCAATGGTCTTCGGCGCAAGGCCCAGCTCGGTCGCGGGCCGACCTTCTGCCAGCCGCACATAGGCCCAGAACCCGACCACGAAGGCGACCAGCATCAGGCCGCGACGGATCAGGGAAAGATGCTCTTCGCTAGGGTCGAATGTCAGGGCGATCAGCGGCACGACACCCAGCCGCACGGCCGCGCCTGTGACCACGAGTGCGAGGATGGCAAGGCCGAGACCGATCAGGACTTTGAGATAGGGTTTCAGGCGGGACATGGTTGTCGCTTTCTTGGGTTGCGATCAGACGGGCGAGGCCAGCACGCCGAACATGCGGTCGAGGACCGGGCGCGTTGACAGGCCTTGGGTGGCCGCTTCGACCGCCGTGTTGAGATCGACACCAATCTCGGAGAAAAGGTCGGCATAGGCGGCATCGAGGCCGTCGAGAAATGGTTGCAAACGCTCGGCCTGGTCGCGTCCGGACGCGGTTAGCGAGACGACGCGCTTGCGGGCATCCTCCGGATCAGGCGAGGTTTCGACATGGCCAAGCCGGACGAGGCCGTTGATCCGGTGCGAGACCAGCTGATGGGAAATGCCCAATTCGGCGGCAAGCCGAGCCAGCGAGGCCGGCCCGGCGTGGAAGAGCGCCTGGACGCAGCCCGCCTGTTGCACCGTGATCGACAATCCGCGCGCCGCCAGCGCCCTATCGAGCTGCTCGGTCAAGCGGTCCATGAACCTCTGTGTCCGCAGCAGAAAGGCCGCCCGGCCGTCGAAATGGGGAATGTCAGACATGGGTCGCTCCTGCGCTGTGGATGTGATCTACATGCATTTGTACAAATATTTGTGCAATAGGGTTGAGCAGCGTCCCCGGCACCGGATATGAGGCGGCGCTAGGGATTGTCAGGCGTGTGGGGAGACCAGTTTGCCGCCATTTTCAGCTGTTGCGGCAAGGCCCCGCGCCCGATCATGTGTCGACGAGGCAGGCCGCTCCGACCTGGCGGCAGACCACGCAAGGGAACAGCATGGCGACCCGCCATCCGGCGAGATCCACCCACTTCAGTCTGCCCGAGTGCGGGTCAACCTTGTGGTAGCGCGTAGGGAGCGTGGGTGACCGGACGGACCGGTCCCGTCCGGTCACAAAAACGCCCGCGATAATCAGGCGGGCGTTTTCATTTCCGTCAGTGGTGGCGCCTTAAGCGTCGACTTCCGCTTCGAGCGCGTGTTCCTGGATGAAGTCGCGGCGGGGTTCGACGACGTCGCCCATCAGCTTGGAGAAGAGCTCGTCGGCGGTATCGGCGTGCTTGACAGACACCTGCAAAAGCGAGCGCGCATTCGGGTCGAGCGTGGTTTCCCAGAGCTGGCCGGGGTTCATTTCGCCGAGACCCTTGTAGCGCTGGATCTTCATGCCCTTGGCACCGGAAACGATGACCTCGTCGACCAGCTCGCGCGGCGAGTGGATGGTGACCGGGCCGGATTTCGGGACGAAGCTGGCCGGGCCTTCATAATCGGCGGACACGGCCATGGCGCGCTCATTGAGGCGCTTCGCGTCCGGGCTGGCGCGCAGATTGCGGTCCAGCACGACGGTTTCGGTGACACCGCGGACGTCGCGCGAGAAGACCAGGCGGCCATCCTCGGGATCGAGCTCGCCGACCCAGGTGTCCTCGCCCTCATCGGCAAAGGAGTTGAGGCGGCTGGCCGCCTCGGTGACGGCTGCAGCGCTCGGTTCAGGCACCAGGGCACCGGCGAGGGCAGCCGCTTCGAGAGCGAAGCCCGGCGCGCGGGCGGTCATGCGGTCGATCGAGAGCTTGACCTGGCGGGCCGCGGCGACACGGGCGGTCAGGTCCTGACCGGTGATCACTTCGCCATTGGCCAGCGTCAGATGCGCCTCCGAGGCGCCTTCCTCGATGAGGTAGGCGTCCATCTCGGCCTGGTCCTTCACATAGCGCTCGGACCGGCCCTTGGCGATTTTGTAGAGCGGCGGCTGGGCGATGTAGAGATAGCCGCGCTCGATCAGCTCCGGCATCTGACGGTAGAAGAAGGTCAGCAGCAGGGTACGGATGTGGGCGCCGTCGACATCAGCATCGGTCATGATGATGACCTTGTGATAGCGCAGCTTCTCGTAATTGATCTGGTCGCGGCCGATGCCGGTGCCGAGCGCGGTGATCAGCGTGCCGACCTGGTCCGAGCCGAGCATCTTGTCGAAGCGCGCGCGCTCGACATTGAGGATCTTGCCGCGCAGCGGCAGAACGGCCTGGTTTTCGCGGTGACGACCCTGCTTGGCCGAGCCGCCGGCGGAGTCACCCTCGACGATGAAGAGTTCTGACTTGGCCGGATCCTTCTCCTGGCAATCCGCCAGCTTGCCGGGCAGGGAGGAAATTTCCAGCGCCGACTTGCGCCGCGTCAGCTCACGCGCCTTGCGCGCCGCTTCGCGGGCGGCGGCGGCCTCGATGATCTTGGCGACCACCATGCGGGCTTCGGTCGGGTGTTCCTCGAACCATTCGGCCAGCGCCTCGCCGACCGCGCCTTCGACGGCGGGACGGACTTCCGAGGAAACCAGCTTGTCCTTGGTCTGGGAGGAGAATTTCGGGTCCGGAACCTTGACCGAGAGAACGCAGGTCAGGCCTTCACGGGCATCATCGCCGGAGATCGACACCTTGGCCTTGGAGGCCAGGCCCGAAGAGGCCGCATAGGTGTTGATGATCCGGGTCAGCGCGCCCCGGAAACCGGCCAGGTGGGTGCCGCCATCGCGCTGCGGGATGTTGTTGGTGAAGCAGAGGACATTCTCGTGATAGCTGTCATTCCACTCCAGCGCCGCTTCCACCGAGACCCCGTCGCGCTCGCCCCGGATCAGGACCGGCGGCACGAAGATCGGTGTCTTGTTGCGGTCGAGGTGGGAGACGAATTCGGCGACCCCGCCCTCATACATCATGGTGTCGGAGTAGAGCTCGGCCTCGCGCTCGTCGCGCAGGGTGATCTTGACGCCGGAGTTCAGGAAGGCGAGCTCGCGCAGTCGATGCTGCAGCGTTTCGCGATTGAACTCGGTCATGGTGAAGGTTTCTTCGGACGGCATGAAGCGCACTTCCGTGCCCTTCTGTCCCGGCTCGGCATCGCCGATGACCTTGAGGTCTTCCTCGGCATCGCCGCGGCGGAAGCGCATGTAGTGCGCCTTGCCATTGCGCCAGATGGTCAGGTCCATCCAGTCGGACAGCGCATTCACCACCGAGACGCCGACGCCGTGCAGGCCGCCGGACACCTTGTAGGAATTCTGGTCGAACTTACCGCCGGCGTGCAGCTGGGTCATGATGACCTGCGCGGCGGACACGCCCTCGCCCTGGTGGATATCGGTCGGGATGCCGCGTCCGTCATCCCGCACCGAGGCCGAACCGTCGGCGTGCAGCGTCACCAGGACTTCCGAACAATGGCCGGCGAGCGCTTCGTCGATCGCGTTGTCGACGACTTCGTAGACCATGTGATGAAGACCCGAACCGTCATCGGTATCACCGATATACATGCCCGGGCGCTTGCGCACGGCATCGAGGCCCTTGAGGACCTTGATCGACTCCGCGCCGTATTCCTGATTCGCTTGTTCCGTCATGGTTTTGTTGTACAGCTTTCGCGCGCCTGTGACCACTCGCGCGCACACGCGTGTGCACGCGCGTACGCGTGAGTCAGGGGATCGGATGTCTGGTTGCGCGACGCTTAAGCCAGCGACGCCCGATGACCGCAATCAGGACCAGCAGAAGCACCGCCCCGCCGACCGCAATCCAGGCCCGGATGCCGCCGCCCTCGAGGCCCAGTATGGCGGCATGACTGGCGAAGGCGATCAGCGCCATTTTCGGGATGCTGCCGAGCGCCGTGCCGGCGATGAAGTCGCGAAACCGCATCGGCGTACAACCGGCCGCGATATTGATCACGATCGAAGGCAGGGTCGGCACCAGACGGATCACGGCACTGGCCCAGAAGCCGTGCCGGGCGAGCTCGTCCATCACGATGGTCGCGTCCGGCCCGGCATTGCGCTCGATCCAGCCCGAGCCGACCCGCCGACCGACCAGGAACCCCAGCGCACAGGCCAGCACCTTGCCGGTCCAGCTATAGGCAAAGCCCGCCCAGGGACCGAAGGCGGCGACCAGGGCGGCAATCAGCACGGCTTGCGGCGCGCCGAGCGTGATCAGCACCAGGAAGGCCAGGATGGCCAGCGGCGGTGCCCAGGGCTGGTGGCCGATCGCAGCGAGACCATCGAGGGCCTGCCGGGTCATGCCCTCGGGCAGGAAGAGGGTGGCAAACCCGCCCAGCGAGAACAGGGCGATCAGGCCGATGGCGGTGACCAGCTTGCCGGGATGGCGCCGAAGCGCCGTGACCAGCTCGGCCGGAATCACTCGCCCGGTCCAGTCGGGGCTGGGCCGGCGCGGTAGAGCGTCAGTGCCATCTCGTCGCCATTGGAGTAGTTCTGCCCCTCAATCACGGCCAGTGCCTGGGGTGTCAGGCTCAGCGTCCCGGCCCGGGCAAGGAAGGGTGCGGCCTCGGCGGCATCGATGAGCGCCAGCGAGCATGAGGGGTCGGCGGCGAGGGCATCAGCCGCCCCCGCCGGTCCGTCAGCGAGCAGCGTGTCATAGGGGCCATGCCGGAAGACCAGGCTCGGCTCGCGGAAGGCGGAGGTGACCAGCCGGGTCGTTTCGCAGGCGCCGTGGGCCTCGACCGCCGCGACGATGCGCGGGGTCAGCCAGAAGGTCTCGAGCCGCGGCAGGGTATTGCCATAGACCGTCACTGCACCCAGACCGCCCGCGACCACACCGGCAATCAGGGCCGCCGGACGGCGACCTGTGAGATAGAGGGTCAGCGTCGCCACAGCCGCGAGGCCGATCAGCACACCGGCAAGGATCAGCATCGGCGAAACCCGGCCCTCGATCCAGTACAACCCGCCCGGTCCCAGCGCGGCCACGAGCGCGGAATAGGCCAGCCAGACTGCGCCGTAAAGGCCCGCCCCGATCCGCACCCAAAACGGCGCCCGGATCTGGCCGGGCACAAAGATCGCGGCGACGGCCAGGCAGGCCATCGCCGGGTAGAGCGGCATGATGTAGTGCGGCAGCTTGGTGGCGATCAGCTCGTAGGCGATCCAGCCGGGAAGAATCCAGGCGATCAGGTAGCGGACCGCCGCCTCCTTGCGATTGCACCAGGTCCAATACCCCGCATAGGCAAAGAAGAGCGAGCCCGGCCAGAAGGTCAGCGAGAACAGGCCGAGATAATAGCCGAACGGCCCGGCATGCGATTGCTGGCTCTCACCGACCTTGCCCATCAGGCTGTCACCGACCGCCTCGGCGTAGAAACCGCCATCGGACACGATGCCGATCGCGACATACCAGGGCAGGACGATGGCGAGGAAGAGCGGCACGCCCCAGAGCGGCTTGAGCGCGGTCAGCCAGGCGAGCTTGCGGTCCCAGACCAGAAGTGCGGCCAGTGCCAGGCCGACAAAGAGCAGGATGATCGGGCCCTTGATCATCATGCCGGTGCCCAGCGCCGCCCAGAACAGGGCCGGTCGCCACCAATGCCCCAAAGGTTTGAGATAGATCTGCATCAGCGCGATATGCGCGGCGGTTATGGTTGCCAGCAGCATGGCGTCGGTCTTGGCGATGCGGGCCTCGAAGCCGACCGCGAAACTGGTCGCGACCAGCAGCGCGGCGGCCAGTCCGGCCTGACGGCCATAGAGCCGCGTGGCCAGGGCGCCGGTCATCAACACGGCCGCCAGGATGCCGAGAAAGGACGGAATGCGATGGGCCCAGATCGCGCGGTCATCGGCCGTGCCGGTCAGCGTCACCGCGAGCGATTGCAGCCAGTAGATCCCGGCTGGCTGGAGATAGCGCTGCTCCTCCTGGAAGCGGATATCGATGAAGTCGCCGGTCGCCAGCATCTGGCTGGTTGCCACGGCATAACGGGCTTCGTCGCGATCAACCGGCGGCAGCGAGGAAATACCGGGAAGCAGGATCAGACAGGACAGGCCGACCAGGATCAGCCAGCCCTTCCAGCCCAGACGCGGGCCGGTCGCGATCACGACTGTCGCTCGTCAATACGCCCCGGTGCCTTGGTCCGGCGGACCAGCCAGATCACGCCCATCGTGTCGAAGATGCCGACAAACGCCCGGCCGATATTGGTGTATTTCGACTGCCCGGCATGACGGGCCCGATGCTGGACCGGATGATTGATCAGCGGATGGCCATAGCGCTGGAACAGCGCCGGCAGGAAGCGGTGCATGCCCTCGAAACAGGGCAGGAGCAGGAAGCTGTCGCGATTGAAGACCTTCACCCCGCAGCCGGTATCCGGGCAGTGATCACCCAGCACGGTGGCGCGGAAGCCATTGGCGATCCGGGTCGCGATCAGGCGCGAGACCGGGTCATTGCGGCGCACCCGCGTGCCGGCAACCAGCGGCGCATCACCCTCGGCAGACCAGGCTTTCTCCAGCATGTCGGGCAGGTCGGCCGGATCATTCTGGCCGTCCCCGTCCAGCGTCGCGATCCACGGTGCACGCGCGGCCAACACGCCGGAGCGCACGGCCTGCGACTTGCCGCAACGGCGGTCATGGCGGATCAGGCGGACCCGGTCATCCTTGTCGGCAATGCCTTGCAGGATGTCGGGCGTGGCATCGGTGGATCCGTCATCAACGAAGACAATCTCGAACGCTCCGGCGCGTTCCATCTCGCGCAGGACCTCGTCACAGACGGCGGCGACATTCTCGGCCTCGTCGAGGACCGCGATCACGACCGATGCGCGCAATGTCGCTTCCGTCCGGTCCGGCCGACGGAAGTCCGTGTTGATCGTCTCACTCATACCTATACCCCAGACTTGCGGGCGCGATTGTGTGCCGCTTTGGCCGCCGTATCAAATGAGAATGCGAGGCGGATGCCAGCGCCCTAGCGGAACAGCAAAAGCAGCGCGATTCCGGTCATCACCAGACCGGTCAGGATGTCAGCGCCACGGCGCACGGCCGGCGTCGAAAGCCAGGTCCGGGCCCGGTGCGCCGCCGCGATGTAGAAACCCGCCGTCGGCACCGCCATGACCACCATGATGAGCAGCATCAGAACATAGCTGACCGGCGTGATCGCCTCGATCGGGATGAAGGCCGGGACCAGGGTGAGATAGAAGACAATCGGCTTGGGATTGGACAACGGCATCGCCACACCGGCGACAAAGGTCGCGATCCAGCCGCGCTTCGAGCCGGCCTTGAAGACCGGCTTGGGGCGGGCACCGGTCCAGGCACTCCAGAACGCCTTGAACGCCATCCAGGCCAGGTAGGACGCCCCGACAATCTTGGCGACCAGCCAGAACGGACCCAGCTGCTGGGCCACCGTCGACAGGCCGGTGACGGCCAGGGTGAACCAGAACATGTCGCCCAGCAGGATGCCCGACCCGTACAGCGCGGCATGCCACGGCCCGGTATCCAGCGTGCGGGCGATCATCGCCGCAATACCCGGACCAGGGGTCACGAACAGGACCAGCAGGGCGCCGGCAAAGAGAAGCAGGGTTTCAATCGTCACGGCTGTCAGCGGTCACGAGATAGCCGTACAGGGTATCGGCGATGGCCCGGACGAATTGTTCGTCACCAATCGTGAGGACCACCGCGGCACCCTCCGCACGGTAGAGCCCTCGTTCGATGGGCAGGGTGTTCATCAGATAGGTAAACATCTGGGCGGCCTCGGCGCGATCCTGGCGCTTTACTTCATTGCCAAAAAGATCCAGCAAATGTTCTGCAGACTGTCGCGCCTGGTCCAGCATCGCTTCCCAGTCATCACCGATCAGGTCCGGTCGCAGACGGCTATAGATATGCGCGGCCCGGACCAGATATCCATGCTGGTCGAGAAATTTCCAGGCCACGGCGCAAGCCACATGAACCGCTGTCCGCAATCCGTCAGCCGGCTCGATTTCGACTCGGCCCTCGCCAACCATGAAGGCTTCGAGGCGTTCACGATACAGCTCGAAGATGACCGGTATGAAGGCATCCTTGTTCTCGAAGCGGCGGTAGACGGCGCCAACGGACAGCCCGGCAGCCTCCGCCAGCTCGGCTATCGACACCTCGGCAAAGGACTTTTCCCGCAGCTTTTTATCCAGCGCCCGCACCAGCTTGTCCCGGGTTTCACGTGATCTGGCCTGTTGCGTCGGCCGCACCCCTTGACTCATCTGCTTGGCACTCCTAAATGCGAATGCGAATTCTCATTCGCATGATAACAAAGCGATCGCACGCTGGCGACGCGCCAGTCAAGACTTCACGGGAGACTCCCACATGCAGACGCTCACGCAAACACCGTCACTGATGCTGGGACTACTAGCCATCGCAGCTGTCCTGATAAGCGGAGTGATCAGCGACATCCGACTGAAGAGACGTGAACCCGACGACAGGCCGCCGGTCAGTCACCAATACCTCAAGACCGGCCTGAGCCTGTGGCTCCTGTGCGCGACATGTCTCGCGTGCTGGCACTTTGCCAACCTCCCCTTCACCGACCTCGGCCTGCAAGCTACCACGGGATCGGGCGGCGTGCTGGCCTGGATACTGGCCGGCGCTGCGATCCTGTACGGTCTCTACTCCCTGGTCACGACGGCGCTGGACCGGACAGCCCGCAGCAAGCTGCGGGTTCAACTGGCAGAAGCGGAGGGCTTCGACTTGCTGCGCCCGCGGCGTGTCTCTGAGCATCTCGGCTTTCAGGCCCTGTCCGTCACCGCCGGCGTCACCGAGGAAGTGGTCTTTCGCGGCTTCCTGATGGCAACGCTGGCACTGGCCATGCCGCTGTGGGCCGCCGCGGTGGCATCGATGAGCCTGTTCATTTTAGCCCACGCCTACCAGGGCGTGTCCGGCATGTTGCGCATCCTGCCGATAACCGTGCTGATGACAACGGTGGTGTGGCTGGGCGGGTCTCTGTGGCCGGCCATCATCATCCACATTCTTGCCGACGCGCTGGCTGGATGCCTGGTCGCATTGACCGATGCCCATGAGCGTGTCGACCAGGTCATGGCAGAAAATGCGGGGGAGGATGGGTCGGCCGCGCTACCGGCCTGATCAACCCGAAGAGAGGTCCCGGACCGCACCGTCCCGGACTTCACGAAACTGGATCCCGGCGCCGAACGGCTCGAACAGGACGCGCTCGACACCGGTCAGCCAGGCCTGCGAACCCGAGGCGAGGATCTCGGCAGCCAGACCCTCGCGCCGGGTGGCATCGAGATGGGCGCACGCCTCATCCAGCAGCAGCAGGGGCGCGACACCCCATTGCTGCCCCAGTGCGCGTGCCTGGGCGAGGGCCAGGGCGAGAATGAGGGCTTTCTGCTCACCGGTCGAACAATCGCCGGCGGCCTGGTCCTTGGCCCGGTGCCGGGCGAGTAATTCGGTGCGGTGCGGACCGCGGGTCAGGGTCCGGCCGGCGGCGCTGTCGCGGCGGCGACCCTCACGCAGGGCAAGGAGAAACCGGTCCTCGGCCTCGCCGGCTGTCAGACCCTCCGCCAGATCTGCCTCGACCGCCCCGTCGAGGGCGAGATCGGCGCGCGGAAAGACACCGTCGGGTCGCCGGTCGATCTCGCCTTGCAGGCGGATCAATGCATCCAGCCGTGCGGCCGCGACCGCGACGCCGTGACCGGCCATCTCGACCTCGATCGCGCTGAGCCAGGCGGGGTCCTGACTGCCCTCATCAAGAAGGCGCTGGCGTCGGGTCCGGCTTTTCTCATAGGCGCTCGCCGCGTCGGCATGGGCGGGATCGGCCGCATGGACGAGACGATCAAAGAATTTGAGACGATCCGCCCTTGGTCCGGCAAAAAGGCGGTCCTGCGCCGGGGTCAGCCAGATCATCGGCAATAGGCGCGCCAGGGCATTCTGGGCAGCCGGCTCGCCATCGATCCGGGTTTCGCGACGCGCCGTACCGCGGGCCCCAACACCAAGCCGGTATCCGCCCTCCAGCGTGTCGGCCTCGGCGAATACCGCCCATTCCGGCGCCACGCCCCCGGCCTGCTTGCGCGCCACGCCATCCGCGCCGGCCGAGCGCAAGCCCCGCCCCGGAGCCAGAAAGGAAATCGCTTCCAGCAAGTTGGTCTTGCCGGCCCCGTTCTCACCGAAGAGGGCGACCGGGATCGGGGCCAGATCAAGATCGAGATCAGCATAGCTGCGGAAATTGGTCAGCCGCAAACGACGAACCGCCGCAGGTGGAACCGGCGGCGGTGTCTCGATTTTCAGCGTGGCGGCGTCGTCCGTCACACCCGCAGCGGCATCAGCACGTAAAGCGCGTCCGGATCACCGCTATCGGTGACCAGGGCGGGTGAGGCCGCATCGGCGAAATGGAAACGCGCCTCGTCGCCCTCGATCTGCGACGCCACGTCGAGCATGTA
>OBPS01000069.1_pt1 | contig 14024 bp, 3 predicted proteins | sample 1534661 | NCBI WGS metagenome assembly OBPS01 (sample SAMEA3275493, study PRJEB22092) | marine metagenome | biome: ENVO:00000447 marine biome; feature: The site is in the outerpart of the Oslofjord; material: ENVO:00002010 seawater | collected 2014-06-20T10:00:00+00 | depth 1 m
TTTGACTTTGGCCGCCGTTCCAAGCTGATTACACTATTAGCTGGGGCGAGGGGACCTACGCGGTAGGCAGCCAGCGAGAGTGGTCTACGTGGCGGACAGCGGATTGGCGCCAGTGCAACTCGCGACGACCTACTGAGACGCTCGGCGGTGGCGCTTCGCGCCACATCAAGGCGTACATCAAGAAGATCGGCGACCCTGCCATCAACCCTGAGACGGTGTGGGAGAACAAAACTTATCGAGAGGAGTTGAACACACAGTACGAGCGTAGTATTCTGAATGACTTGGGAGATGCCGCGCGTGGCGCCGCTAATCACACCGAGTTCACGCGTGAGCTTACTGTACGTACGCTTCGCTTTAAGCGTGACAAATGTGATGCCAGCGAGCTGTCGTGCCAATGCATTGCCGACGAGCTGCTTGACGGGCTCGAGGTCAACCGAGAGCGTGAGTATCGCACTCAGTCGCAATACAAGCAGCATGGCGTGCCCGGACTGACGCTTATGGCTGGCGCTGTGCAGCCTGGGAATGCTCAGACAACGGAGACTGGCCCAGGCGTGACAGGCGCGCCACCGCCTGCTGCTTCCGACACTGTCTCCGTGAATGGTGTGATTCCTCCTGGTAAGGGCGAGAAGGGCGGTGAGAAGGGACGTGGCGCCAATGGGCGCGGCGGCGATGGTAGAGGAGGTGGTCGAGGAACCTATGGCCGCGAGCCGCCGCCATCGGGAGGACCGCCGTCGAAAGCTGGATGGGAAGAGTCGCGCTACCGAGCTGCTTCTCCATCCACGCCTGTCGACTTCGGAGCGCCACCAAACAATCAAGGCCATCCCTGGGCGTCGCTGGACCCGGCGCGCACGTGGTCGAGTGCGCCAGACGACTGGAAGAATTGCTTTGTTGATTTCTGGTGGATGCGTGAGCTTTTGAAGCACCCAGATTGCGTGCAGGCGTTGGCGCAGTGTTGGCCTGCGGATGCTACGTGCGCGGCAGTGGGCACGATCCCAGATCCGAGAAGCAATGACACATGGACGATTGATACGTGTCGTTATTGCCGGTTCCGGGCGTTGCCGCCCGAAGGCACTGACAAAGCACAGATATGGTGGTATGGTACTGGTGACGGCAAACACTCGCCCAACCGGTGCCCGCGTCTGCGTCGCTTCTTGGCTAATGGCGGTGATTCAGTCAAGTTCAAAGACCAGTCGAAGCACATCGTGAGCGCACTTCGCATGAAGAAGGATTATGCTGACCAGCATAAGCCGGCTCAGAAGTGACAAGACGGCGCACTGGCCAAAGTGGCCGATGGGCAGTGCGAGCCAACAGGCCCGGCGGACACCCACGCTGCTTCCACAACCGAACATGTCGAACAAGGCAGTGGCGACACTGTCTCCGCCGCCGCACACTTAGATGGCATCCTCGATGCTTACAATCGTCGTCCGAAGAAAACCAGTAACGTGAACATGACTGATAATTCTCCAATTCCCGCTGGCATCTCCGATGCTAACACCAAGCCTCCGCCAGAACAGGCGAGCTCACTGAGAGAACCTGTTGACACAAAAGATGGCATCAATGATGCTCACAATAAGCCGCTGACTTCAGTGCCAGTTGGTGTGCCTACTATGACGCGCGTCGCAGTGCTGTTGTGTCAGCCCGCGCCCGCTAGCGCACGCAGTGCTAATGCAATGGACGTACTGTGCTTCCGTAGTAATGACGGTGCCTTGTCAATCGTCGAGCACGAGGGGCAGGATACAGGGGAACATGAAGACATCGCATGCCGAATCATTGACGGCCTTGTGGCAAAGCCGCGCGCGCTGCGTGCTGCGGTGCGTGACCGTCGTCAAAGCTCTTGTTGCAAGCGATCTCTTCCTATGTCCAGGTATTCCGCGTTTGCCACTATGCTCACGTCGTTGCCGGTGCAACGGCATGGCGGTGAATGGGTGTGGATACCGACTGACCATGTTGCGAACTATGTCACTGACCCCGTTATGCAACGCGTTGTACTCGACGCACTTGCGGCGCTGACGCGGAGCAAATGCCATCCGGAACACATCTGTTCGAAGAAGAATGATTGTAAGGCTCAACTTCAGTTGGGGAGTGCTTCGCCCTCGCACTCGGACAGGCGCACTCAGTTGGGGAGCAACAGGAAACGGCGTCGCGGTACCACCGCCCGGGCGGTACGCCAAGCTACGAAGCGGTGCACGTCACGCCAGCAACCAGCATGGCACTTGCCGGCAGTGTTAGAGTCGCAGGAGCTCCCAGCTCAGTTGGGGAGGGGTAAGATCAAGGATGGCTGCCATGCAGTGCGCAGTCAGGTGACAGTCACACCACTTCATCTTCGACCATTTAACCTTCCATCCGAAATCTCTCAATGGCATCAGCAGATTGGTAAGACAGTAGTCGCGACGCCTCCAGCAGTGCGTCTTGCTGCTGTCTCCATTCATCCAACACCTCTGACATCTCCGGTCATGTCAGGAGTTGCATCTCAGATTGAGGCTCTTTCTGTGGCCGCTGTCGCAGAACTTGGCCCTATTCGCAACACGCCCGCATTCGCTGAGCAGAGCGACGAGCGCCTTTTGGAACAGGTTGTTCAAGCAGCCAAGCACCGAGCACGCAGTCGAGGAGCCGCTTTGCCTACGCCAAGAGATGTGGCTGATGCTGCGAGGCAACTCGATCGACGTAGCGCGCCTCGCAAGTCACCGGCTGATCAATTGCCTCGACATTACGACGACATCGTGTCAGCGCTAACTGCCATCTCAGCCATGGTGGAAGCCGCTGTGGCAGCGAACATTGCTCCGCCTCGAGTTCTGTTCGCGGGTGAACACTCTGGTGTAGGTGCCAAGTTGTTCAAGATGGCCGGAGCAGACGTGGCCACTTGTTCCCTTGAACCTACTGAGACTCCATGGATACCTCACTTCCAGGGGGATATGCACTTCATTCTCGATTCAGGTTGGGATTTGGTTATTGGCTTTCCACCTTGCACATTTCTGTCTAATGCCAGCCTATCGGCGTTATACGCTGAGCCAGGACGGTTTGATCTGATGGTTCGGTCGGCTGCTGACTTTCGGCGTGTGCTGGAAGCGAGAGCGCCGTTCGTAGCGGTCGAGAACCCAGTGATGCATCGGCATGGACGTCAGCAGCTGAACGGGCGGGCTCCTAACCAATACGTGCAACCATGGCAACATGGAACGGGTCACCAGAAGCGTACGGGTTTGCACTTATCCAAGAACTTACCTGCATTACAACCTACGTGCGTCGTCGAAGGGCGTGAGCGTGCAATGGCAAATCTTCCGGCAACACCTGATCGAGGCCAGCTGCGCGGACGTTCATACGTCGGCATTCTAGGCGCCATGGGCATGCAGTGGTTGCCATTGGTCTTGGAGCACATCACTTCTGTGGATCAGAGCACCCGCTCGGCGCTCAGTGCTGCAGACATGGTGTCGGCGGCGCAAGCGGCGGTGCGTGTGCGCTCGGCCCGTCTTTGCTTTCATACGACGGCGTTTGATGGTAGCTCGCAGTACTATCTTGACGAGGCGTTCTCCTCCCTCACTGTTGGTAGTGAATTGCAAGACGAATACGACGATGCTCAACTGACTGCAGTCGCCGCCAGTTTAGTGGCCAGTCAGCTCGATTTGCCACCGTCATGGCGTCGGTCAATGGCATCGACCCTGGTCAGTCATCCCTGCGGTCAGCGGCGCGCTCTCATCCATGGCGATGGGCAATTGAATGATGTGGCTGTTTGGGTCGTCGAGCTATCGGCTGAGGATGCTCGTGAACAACCAACCTCGCAAACTGCTGGATCCTTCAACTGGGTGTCTGAGTCTCAGTTCTTGCAACAGCTCATGTCGTGCAAGGAAGGGGAGCCTATCGCACACGCGTTGAAGAATTTGATTGACGGCGGGCCCTACGATGCGCCCTCTTCTGCGGAACCTGCTTACCGTGGCACCATGGTAGCCGGTATCGAGCCCACTGAGCTTGTCCTGGATAGTGCTACTCGCGCTAAGAGCTTACCGCCGCTGCCTCTTCAATTCCAGCCTTGGCACCATCCGGTGGCTGCAATGGAGGAGTTACAGCTGCCGATCGCGAAGACTTCCAAAGTCCACTTCATCAGGGGGCGTTGGCGGTCATGGGGTCCTGTCCCTGGCTTAGTGCCAGTCCAATATGGATGGACACCGGTGCCCATCGATCTTGATTCAATGCTATCAGCAGAATTGGGCTCGAGTCAATCTTCTCATGCTGCTTGTCGACCGCCACGGCCTCCGTTGGAGTTGCCTGAACCCTTTGATGTTGACGCTCCAGCGTGGGAGGGCGAGCCATCTGACTTGGAGAAGGTCAAGCCATTTCCTATAACATCCGTCAATGCCGCTACCATGTTTGACAGCACGGAGCGTACCGACGTGTGGTTGGAATGCCTACGCAAGGAGTGGGATCGGCAGGCTCCCACTCGGCGCGAGCGTACGAGAGGTCTTGGCGCTGACGCCGACTCTCGCCCTTCGAAAAGTCCCACGGGTAGTCCTGCGGTCGTGTCGGCTCAACTCCGTAGACGACACTTGCAATGGCTGCTGTCTGCCAAAGATGACGAATACGACGAGAGTCTCGGCTACCGACCGGTTGGTAAGCTGGTCATATTGTCTAATGGACGCGGCTTGTGTGGCACGCGTCGACGTGAGGACGAAGGCCTGTGCTTCATCGGAGGCCAGGCAGATTGGATTTCTGCTGAGTCGCGTTGGGAGACGCATGCTGAGGCCATCCTTCGTGAGGCAAGAGAGGAGATGCCAGGTGCTCCAGAGTGGTTCTTTGAGCACCTCGCCGACACCTTGCATGACCGTCCGCTGGGAGACTCAAGCGTGGCTTTCCCGGAGCGATCCACGCCAGAGCACGTGGTGTTCTGGGGTGTTGACGTGACGTCGCGCGCTGACCCGATAGAGGTCCTCAAATGGCTTTCAGATGGCATACACTATCGAGGAGCTTTACGGCACGAGTGGTCCCCAGGGACAGCCAGCATGAGGTACGCTCATCATTTCATTCCAACGCCTATCGACAACGCGCCGTACAAGGCACGTTACTTGGCCGCCGCTCGACGAGCTGCGACTGCTGATAGTATTCGAGATTGTGCCCCTCCGCCAGTGACGGTAGGTGCTGCTATGTTCGCCACGGAGGACATTACAACAACGCCAGTCATTCCCCGTGAGACGGCTGATCGCAATTGCCTGTTCATACAGGGTCTCACCGTCTGTCGCCCAGCGCAGACGCGTAAGGGACAAGCTCGTCACTTTGCTATCGACACCGCTCTTGTGGTGCAGCGTGCGTTAGCTGACACTGGTGCTGGTGTGGGCATCATAACCACGGGGCTACTCGCGGAGATGCCGGCGGACGCTGTGGTACGGCGTCACGAGAATGTGGGCCGCTCACTGGAAGGTCCTGATGGTGGGCCGTTATGCACTCGAGGCACGGCAGAACTCATCTTCAGCCTTGAGGGTAAACCGTACAAGCATTCCTTTGTGGTGGTGGAGGGTAAACCTCTGCTGATTGTTGGCAACGACTTCCTTGACGCTCATGGCGCCAGCATAGCTCTTAACGTCGATGGTCAAGGTCGTGGTGCTTTAGAGTTAGGACGTGGGAAGGCGCGTCACAGCGTGCCAGTTTCGACCCGCTCGTCTGACCTCGTTTCCTCAGCGGCACCTGTGCACACCAACGTCGCTGCTAGCCTCATGGCGGATGCGTCCGACCCGAGAATGGATGGCAAGACGCCACGTCGTCGTGCCGCAGGGGCGTCGTCAGAACCGATCTTTGAGCCAAGCGAGCACAGCCATCTTTCCCCTGAGGAGCTGGCGCGCGAACACTTAAGGGTCGAGAAGAACGAATACTTGCTATACGCAGAGCGACCTCTAGTAGTGCCTGCGCGCTCGAGAGTGACGGTTTGGGTTCGCGCGCCGCACGTTGTTACGGCGCGGGGCGAGGATTGTTTGGTCGATCGATTGCCGCCGCAGCTGGGTCGGGACTCGCAACCCCTGGCTGAGCTCAACGCAGTAAGTCCTGACGCAGATGGCTTAGTCCCAGTGACGCTTTGGAATACCAGCAATCGCCGTCATTCGCAGGCAGCTCTGACTCCTATCGCGTCGTTGGCCACGGAAATCGTCGTTCAGGATCGCCGTCCAGCCGATGGTCCAATGCGGGGATACGCACAACTGGATGAAGACCAGCGTAAGCTAGTTGATTCGGTGAAGCTGGATCCACAGAAGCGGTTGAATCCGGAGCAGCTGGTACTAGCTCGTGACCTTGTTTCCGAGTTTGTCGACGTCTTTGCGCCGGATCCGAAGAATCCAACACACACGCACGTTATGGAGGTGAAGCTGCCATTGAAGCCGGATGCGGTGCCTCATCGCCATGCACCTTCTAAGCTCGGTCCGGAGGGACAGAAGATTGTGGACAAACATATCGACGAGATGGAAAGTCGAGGCATCATTCGGAAGTCTAATTCGGCATGGGCGAGTCGTGTCGTGCTCGTGAAGAAGAAGGACGGGTCGATTCGGTTCTGTATCGACCTGAGGGATTGTAACTCCAAGCTTAAATGGCTTGATAGTCCAATCCCTCTAACCGCGGATGCAATCGATCGCTTGGCATCGGGGCAAGGTAGCATTGACTCCTTGTTCCTTAGCACCATGGACCTGGCGAGTGGCTTCTGGTGCCTGCCCATCGCCGAGGATGACAAGGAGATCACCAGCTTTGTCACGCACAGGGGCAAGTACGAGTTCAATTACTTGCCCTTCGGCATCCAATCTGGGCCGTCATACATGTGTCGACTAATGGACGCCGTGCTCGAGGGCTTGGCCTGGGAGATTTGCATGCCCTACCTGGACGACGTGGCAACTTGGAGTACTGGTACTAACCAATCCTCATTCGAGGCCCGCGAACAGGAGAGCTTTGAGCAACATCTCAAACGGCTACGCTTGATCTTGGAGCGCTTCCGATGGGCGCAGCTGTCCTGCAAGGCGGAGAAGTGTGAGTTCTTCGCGACCTCTGCAGCTTACTTGGGTCATGTTGTTAGCCGACGAGGGCTTGAGATGGATCCCAAGAAGGTGGAGGCTGTGTCAAAGATCGACCCCACTACAATCAACACCCTGGAAAAGGTGCGCTCGTTTTTGGGCTTATGCTCTTACTATCGCAAGTTCATCGACAAATTCGCCACTAAGGCAGGCCCTTTGCATGATTTGACCAAGGATGGCGTCGATGTCTCCGTGATTAGCCAAAGCGAGGCTTGCCAAAATGCCATTCGCGCGCTCATTAGTGCCATCACCACAGAGCCGGTGTTGGCCATGCCGCGTTTTGATCGTGACTTTATCGTCAAGACTGACGCCGCTATCACCGAAGGCATCGGTGGTGTGCTCAGCCAACACGATGACGAGAAGCGTGAACGAGTAAATGCATATTATGGCCGTCGGTTGCGTGCCAACGAGAGGTCTTGGACAGTTACCGAGGTTGAGCTCCTCGCTGCCCTGGAGTCAATCGGTAACTGGCGTCCTTACTTATGGGGACGCCGGTTCAAGTTGGTCATTGATCACTCGGCACTACGGTGGTTGCACACGATGAGGGACAACATTGATGGTGGTCCGTCCTCGCGATTGACACGGTGGATCATGAAGCTGTCAGAGTATAACTTTGAAGTCGAGCACAAGCCAGGTGTGGCTCATAAGGACGCGGACGCCGTGTCACGTCTAGTCAACATGATTAACGCGGAGGCCAGTGAGGCCAATGGCGATGCGTCTCAGGCCGAGCTGTGTGCGGCTAGTCGACGTGAGTTGTTGAAATGGAGCTTGGAAGAGCGCCCTACGCCGGCTGCTTACGATGCTCAGCGTTCTGCTGTCTTGGCCGCCTTCTGGGGCGAATCTTCTTCAACTGTGGCTGCAGCTTCCACAGGGAAATCTTCAAAGCGTGATAGGCGTCGCCCTACACGCAAACGCGCAGCTGTGACTACTGCACGCACCCTTCAGGCTGCTGATCGAGCTCGTCGGGCGGCGTCGGAGAGTCGTAGTAACATTGTCAACTACTATTTGGACACGAAGGCACCGAGCACGGAGTCCCTTCGAGAGGCTCAGCGTGACGATGCGGATTGCAGGTACCTCATTGACTTGCTTGTCACTGGTAACGTTGGCAATCCTCAGACGCCCGATGAATGGCGTCGCGCGCATTGGGGTTTGAAGGAAGCACGCTATCTGCACATGCACGATGGGTTGCTTTACCGTCTTGACCCGCGTAATGACGGAGTGGTCCCACGCCGTCGCCTTTATGTGCCGCATGCCTTGCAATGGCCGATGCTGACTGCTTTTCATGATCACCTTGGTCATCAGGGTTACACTCGGATGGAATCGGTGATAAAGCAGCGTTACTATTGGCCGGGCATGACGCGCAGCATTAAAGAATATGTCGGCGAATGCCACGAATGCACACTTGCTAAACCTCCGCGCCGTCGCTACCGGCTTCCGAAAGGACCGCAGGTGGGGTCATATCCCTTCGACCTGTTGTATGTCGACGTGCTTGACATGGCTAACACTCATGATTATGTGAAAGGAGAGACAGGATATCGTAAGCTGCTTGTCTTTGTGGACGCACTGACGCGGTGGGTTGAGGCTGTGCCCTTCAACTCTGATCCAACTACTGAGCAAGTGCTAGATGCCTTCATGACACACGTCGTGACGCGCCATGGGTGTCCTCGAGTACTGCGTTCAGACTTGGGTTCTAACCTTTCCAGCGACTTAGCTGTGGAAATTCATCGCCAAACGGGCGTTGACCTTCGTCCGAGCACCTCCGAGCACCACGAGTCGGTCGCGGTGGTGGAGCGCTTCAATGCGACTCTCCAAGGTATGACGCGTGCCTCAGATGAGGGTGGAGCCCACTGGGCCGATCATCTGCCCTTCCTCCTCATGAGCTATCGAGCTACGCCGCACCGAATCACTGCACACTCGCCTGCAGCGATGCTCTACGGTCGGGAGCTGCGCTTGCCTGCGCAATTGCATGACTCAACTGATCCAACATCTATTCCAGCCGAAGGCACGCTACCGACTGAGTTGCGGCGGTATGCTCAGAATTTGCATGACAAGTTAGTCACCGCATGGACGGCAGCCTTGTCAGCCACATTGGCAGATCAGGCTGAGGCCGTGAGCCGGGACACGCGTCGCTCGATGCCCATCACGTTCTCCGTGAATGATCGCGTCGCTCGCCTATTGCCGACACAGGATAACAAGCTGCGTTATCTTTGGTCCGGTCCTTACCGCATATCCGAAGTACTCTCAGATGATCGGTATCGTCTCCGTGACTTGGAGAACAATATGCTGTCTGACGAGTTCAATGTTTCTCATTTGCGACCTTACCGCACTGTAGTTGACGCAGAAGAGTTGCAGGATGATGAATACCTCATTGACCGCATCCTCGGTCATCGTGATGCACGTGGAGCACGCGAGTTTCGCATCAAGTGGCGACAGTATCCAATCAGTCAGGCCACTTGGGAACCACGAGCAGAGATTGAGCGTAAGGCGGCCTCCATGGTAGAGGAGTATGAAGCTTCTCTTGAGCAGGCCCCGGCAGTTGCTCCCTTGAGCACCCCTCCCATTGCTAACTCCGCGCCGGCTGTTGCCCCGCCGCCAGCTAACTCTCCGTCAGCTGCTCCGGTGCCGTCAGTCCAGCCCTCAACTACGGATGTCCGTCCTTCGGCTGATCCTGTGCCGACGGAGAGTGACGACTTGCCGCACGAAGCTAAGTTCGAACGAGGTCAATGGCATTACGCCCGGCGCATCGCTACGCCGCGTGGGCTTAAGGTTCGGTGGTTCGCTGCATCATCGTTCCCTATGGCCGACATTGATTCGACTCACTTCGCAACGCTGCGTAACGCACATCTAGGCTCCTCACCCGCTGCGGCTGTGGTGGTGGCCTATGCGTCATATGTTGATACCTCGGACTATCGCACGGCGCCGTGCAGCGCCGCTAACGCTTCTGATCAGACGATGCCGCGTGTCTCGCCCGCTGAAGCTTTGAGCCGTCAAGCTGCCGTCTCGGTGCCGCAGGCAGTGCCGGCCGCTGCTGGTCCGTTGGCCTGGTCCAGCGGCCCAGGAACGATGCCAGTGGTCCAGGAGGAGGCTTCGACATCGAATCTCAATGTGAATGCTGCGGAGTTTGTTCCCAACCCCTTGCCAAATCAGAACGCGCAATGCCGGTGCCATACAGTGAGTTGGTGCCGCTTGCATGATCATCCACTCGCCGCTCACGACTGTGCGTGGGAGCGAGGCGGACGGAATATTTACTTCAAGGGTCCGTTCAAGGGACAAAGGGTTCAATACAGGAACGGCGAAGAGGACAGCGCCGTTGATGAGAACGGTTACTTGATCGCTGAAAATGGTGCCGACGAGATGCCTGTTAGTATCGGTCGACATGCCACCGACGCCGTCCTTGGCTTATACCATACTACTCGGCCTCAAGTCGAGGGTCAAACGTTGGTCATCCAATTTGCGGATTTCATGACACGCCGATACAACGCAGGGGTAATGCAACCTGCCGACAGGTGTGGAGACTGCGACATGGACGAGGCGCCGCCAATGCGTCCGTGCGCATGTCCTCACGCTTTAGGATGGTGTACAGTCAGGTGTCAACGACCTGCAGGGCCGGGCAGCGACACATGCGCTGACTGCCGCTTACCCAATTTGGACCGTTGCACGTGTGTGTGCCACATTTGCTCGAGGATAGGACAGCCTTTCCGAGATGGTGCTAGTCGTCGGGTTGACGCGCCGTTGTTGCCGCCGCCGTCGCCGCCGCCGTCGCCGTCGTCGTCTCCACCGCCAACTCCACCGCCTTCGCCGACTGGGATTGGAGAGGATATTCGAGCTGCTGTGCTAACGCGTGGCAATGAGTCCGACGTATTGACTTGGAGTGCTGAACACGAGTGGCATTTGCGCTCTATTTGTGTAGCTTTGGACATGAAGCATCCGAAACGGTCGACGTATAAAGCGGTGCGCGCAGTGATCGCGCACTACATGGGCGAGTACTCTCGTTTGAAGGATGCGTATGAGGCCTATGACGTCAGCGAGGGAACCTTTCGCAAGTTCCGCAAGATGCTGCAGCCACACTTGGACACCAGCGGTGTGGGCGTGGTGAAACAGCTTCGAGATGCTGTCATTGATGATGTTCCCTTAGGGGAAGCGCGCGCGGCTACATCAGCCGCTTCTATCTAACTTGGTCAAGGAAATCATGATCCACGCAGTATAGCTTCGGTTCCACGGCCGAAACGGGCGAGTAGCACTCTTAGCTTCCGCGGAGAAGTGCTCGGGCTATATTGTTGAGACTTTGGTGTGCGCGGAGCTCGCCTCGTTTCTGTACTCACTGCGCAGAGTACGTGGACTACATTAACCTTACTATTACTTTTGGATGTATTGGCTACGAGAGCCAGCATGCACGACGTGCTTGTACGCAGCGTTCAAGCAACTGATCTATCTACGGAATTACTTTAACCAATCTGTCTCGCAAGAGATCACAACTTACTCATTTGCTGTCCACCTCGTGGATCACATTGGATATTACAATTGGAAGCAACCGACCTCAAGGGTCGGGGGCAATAGCTCTCATTACTAACGCACATTTCCGCGGCGGAACCATCCGCACGCTGAGACGCTTGATAAGGGTATGCAAAGTCTAGCTACCAACCCCAAACCCCGATCAACGGCTATGACGGCACAAGAGTCTGCTTGAGCCACAGAGCCATCGACTTGGCTTTAACATGGATGCCCCCGCACGTGAGTCGTGAGCTGATGGATAAACTATGGACATGCCAGCTACCAATCGGCCCGGCGCGGTCGATGGTCCTTCAAAGGGGAATTAGCTCCATACAGTGTCTTAAAGCTCAACACGTGCAAGGTAGACGAAAAGAAACTTCTGCGGAATATGGTGGAGGCGGTCGAGCATTGCGCGACAGTAATGCACATTCGTCGTCAAGCCTTTAATTTGAGGTACTTGGATACTCGATGGGGTATCCTCTCGCAGTCGTATTGGTGGCCCTCTCACCACGGCTAACATGCTACGCGGAGGCGATACTCAAACCATGAGCGGTGGAACCGCCGGTGTTGGCGAGGTCCTGTCAACAGAAGACGAGAAGGCAGATTCGGTGGGCACTACATCAGGAGAACATTTGGATGAAACAAGTATGGATATCGTTGAGTCGGTCGACGTGGGATCAAGGGGATCTACATCGACTGAGAAGAATGAAAAGAAAAAGAGGGTCAAAGGACCGCGAAAGGTGTGGCCTGCTGCGAAAGCGCGTGTGGCACGTGGCGCGCACAACGATGGTCATTATCAAAAGAACATGGGTGACCGATTCTATTTCGCTTCTGCACATATCGAGGACCTCTCGTATGCTGCAGTATTGCGGCGGGGAGTTGGAGCCGAAGGAAATCCTGACGGGAGGCATCTCTTCTGTGGCCCGACAGACGTTGCTGAACGGTATTGCATTGCGCCTTCTCGGCCGAGGCGGTATTGTATTCAGTTCAATCGTAAGGTGCAATTCATCAGCCTCCTACAGCACATGGACTGGCTGACGCAATTGGAACCGCTACTGATGGAGGTCGCTTACAGAGAGGTGGTCGATCATACGGTGAGGTATTCACGTCGGTCCGTCGGAGACAATGACTATCTAGTCTTCAACTCGCTCGCACAGAAGACAGAGTTGTCGAGTTATGATGGGATTTACGTGGACTTGTGCGGCAATCTTCATAACGAATACGTCCTCTTTGACAGGCACCTTGGTACAATCCATCGATGCACGCCTGAATGGACGATTGACCACAATTATGATAGGCTAGAGGAGCTGCCCGATATGACTGAGCAGCTTGAATGGCAACCTACCACGCCGGAAGGCAGCCGTCCGCCGACGCCACCGTCGGCACAGGGCGACAGGCCACTAACCTTGGAAAGCTACGAAGAAAAGCTCTCAGAGCTAAACATGATGAACGACGCGGACGTTGACTGCAACCGCGCGCTTGCGGCTGTCAACACTTTCAACAATACTGACAATGACGGATACTATTGTTCTTCAATATTGTAAATGGATGTGCATACTCGTTGCCTGCAACCGTGACTTGCACGGCTGTCAACATCATGGGATTGCATAACACGCAAAACTGCTGTGACGGACGCGTCATAACACTCAACTAGCCCACGAGGACTGGCTGGTCGAGTTCTTCATCCTGTCTTAGTTCTTCCTCCTGTTCTTGATCCTATTGTACCTGACCATGTCTTACCACATTTGACCGATCGATGTTGTTGCACGCTACGACAACCTGGGGAACTTGGAGCGGGGCTGCGTGGTAGCACGTAGCCTGGGGCCACCCGTTTGAGTACCAACTCAAGTCCCTCTCGCTCGACCTGCTACTACATCGTGATACACTGGTGCTGTTCGGCCAGGAGGCCTCATCCTCAGTTGGGGAGTGTCGTATAGTGCGCGTCCGGTCTGATCAACCGTGAGCCGCTTACTACATTAACCGCTGAGCGGTGGGGTCTCGCGGAGAGGGTGAGCGGTGCGAGAGGGTGAAATGCCCCCGACGTGGTGAAGCTACGGCCACGCGCGTTGCTGTGTTTGGGAGAGGGAAATTGGGCGATCGTCGGAGATCGTAGATGCGTGGAATCGTACGGATATGGCAGTGAGGAGGTGCGAGAGACACCGCGAACGTGTATGCGCGCGCCGCGTGCGCCCTAATGTAGGGTCTCTGGCACTCTGCGCGGCTTGCAGAGTGGCGGACGCCTACTACCTCCTCGAGACTGGGCACTCTGTGCATTGGACTGCGGTATGCGACTGTCCCGCGCGCTTGCGAGTGGGGCGTCTTGACCGGACGCGTGCTGTCTGTAGGCAAACCTCAATACGTGTGAGTTTGACCCCGAACCAATGATCTACAAAGACATCATCAACGGGGCACCCGGCGTGCTGCCCGACAAGCATGCTAATACAGGCGCGGAGGCATCCTCGAATCGCGTCTCACTCGGTGAATCGAGTCACCGTTCGACAA
>OBPS01000071.1_pt1 | contig 13600 bp, 12 predicted proteins | sample 1534661 | NCBI WGS metagenome assembly OBPS01 (sample SAMEA3275493, study PRJEB22092) | marine metagenome | biome: ENVO:00000447 marine biome; feature: The site is in the outerpart of the Oslofjord; material: ENVO:00002010 seawater | collected 2014-06-20T10:00:00+00 | depth 1 m
CCCGTTTTTCGGCCAGTCTTTTTCAGCCCGTCTTTTTTGGCCGTCTTTTTCGGCCCGTTGTTTTTTGGCCCGTAGTTTTTTGGCCCGGTTTTCCGGGCCCGTTTTCCGGCGTCATCGTGACCGAGTTCGCCGGGCGCGGGAAGACGGGGGGGGGCACCAAAGAAAAAGGCGCGCCCGGCGGACGCGCCCTTGTCTGTTGATCCGATCGTCGCAGCCTAGCGGCGGCGGCGGGCGACCCGGTCGATCTCGGCCTGGACCTTCTCGTCGACGATCGAGGGCAGGTTCGAGTCGAGCCACTCCTTCAGCATCGGACGCAGCAGGGCCCGGACCACGCCTTCCAGCGTGCGGCCTTCCTCGTCGGAAATGCGGATGTTCTCGGCAAGCGTATGGAAGGAGCCCATGGCGGCGGCAGCAGCCGGCTCACTCATGATGCCGTCCGCGGTTTCATCAGCCAGCGCGTCGAAATCGATTTCCGGTTCCGGCTCAGGGTCGGCCATGAACGGCTCATCGTCGATCTCGTCCTCGCGATCAACGATCATCAGGTCATCATCGACCGAGAGCGGCTCGGTGCCCTCATCGGAAGCGTCGACGCGCTCGGTCAGCTCGAGAACATCGTCACCGCCTGCGTCGACATCCGCCATCGGCTCGTCGAACAGCGCATCGACATCGTCCTGGCTTTTGGGACCGTCATCGACGGGAGCCGCCTCGGCTTCCGCAGGCGCATCTTCATCGTCTTCATTGATGATGCGGCGGATCGAGGAGAGGATTTCCTCCATCGACGGTTCGTTTTCAGCGGCATCGGCCATGAGCGCCCAAGTCCTTGTTTTGGTCCGGCGTGGCAGTTCCCTGCGTCACGCGGCTTTCCGTATCACGCGAATAAACCGGGCCGAAACTCGCCTGTCCAGCCCGCGACTCTGCGAAAACCCTAATTCCAGGGCGTTAAGTCAAGGTTAGGGAAACGCGATTCGCGCGATTCACCCGCAGCGGCGTCATAGATTTCCACGTCCAATCCCAGACTTTCGGCCGAGGCCAGACCCATCGCCTGCAGGAGACGATAGCCCGCGACAAAGCTGTCGCGTTCGGCCGTCACGAACGTCAGACGGGATTCGAGCAATTCCTGCTCGGCATTGAGCACGTCCAGCGTGGTGCGGATGCCGACGAAGGCTTCCTGCTGCACCCCGTCCAGCGCGATCTCATTGGCCCGAACCGCCTGGCGGCTCGACTCGATCACGGCCAGCGACGCGACATAGGAATACCACGCATTGGTCACCGCTTCGGTGACCTGGCGACGGGCCTCACGGACCTGGTAACGAGCCTGTTCTTCCTGGGCCACGGCCGAGCGCACGCGCGAGCGGTTGAGGCCACCGGTGAAGATCGGCATCGACACCTGGCCGACAATCGAGGCGCTGTCACGCACGTCACCGGAAAAGCTTGAGTCGCGGGCCGACGAGGCCGAGGCAGTCAGCGAGACTTCCGGACGCAGGGCACCGCGGGCGATGCGGATGGCATGTTGGGCGGCTTCCTCGCCATAACGGGCGGCCAGCAATTGCGGGCTGTTGTCGAAAGCGAATTCGGCAGCATCGGCCAGATTGTCCGGCAGCGGCGGCAAGGCCGGCGGCTCGCTGAGCGAGGCGGCGGGCTGACCTGTCACGCGCTCATAGGCAGCGCGGCTTGCGGCCAGCTGGGCCTGGGCGGAGGCCAGCTGGGTCTGCGCCAGCGACAGGCGCGCCTCGGCCTGGGACACATCGGTGCGGGTGATCTCACCGACTTCAAAGCGGTCCTGGGCAGCGCGCAGCTGCTCGGCCAGCACTTCGACATTGTTCTGGCGGATCTCGACGACATTGCCGTCGCGGCGCACATTCATGAAGGCGGTGACGGCGTCGATCAGAACCGCTTGTTCGGTCGACCGCAGCGTCTCGCGCCCGGCCATGACAATGGCGGTCGCCTGATCGATCGCACCGTCGATGCGGCCGCCGCGATAGATGGGCTGGCTGGCCGAGAGGCCGTAATTCTTCGGTGTCGCGTCGGCTTCGAAACTGTTGGTGGCATTATTGATCTGCGAGAAGCTTTCGCCTTCGCTGTGCGAGCGCGAAATCGAGGCAGACGCCGAAACGGTCGGCAAGCGACCGGCCTGAGCCTGGACACGGCCCTCGTCAGTCGCGCGCAGTCGCGCCCGCTCGGCCTGCAGCGTCGGGTTGGAATTATAGGCGAGCGCCAGCGTCTCTTCGAGCGTCTGGGCCTGACCGGCCCCCGCCAGGACCAGCACCGACGCGCTGGCAGCCAGTACCAGCGCCATGTTCTTCAGTCGCGACATTACGAACCCCTCTTGCAGCGACAGGCCAGGAGCCCTCGCGTCCGCCTTACACTAGCGCGTTACGCCATCCGATCCAGTACAACCGGAGCGAAGCTGGCTATGCGCCACGCCAATAGCACGTGTGCATATAGGCATGCCAACCCTAAAAGTGAACAGCGTTCACTTTGACAATCTGATGACCCGAACGGTCATGGGAAACCCGGATACACCGGCCTGCCTGTCCTGTAACGCGAGAACAGTGCTGATCCCGTCCCGCCTGATGCAAAAAATGTCAGAGGACGAAGCCGGCCTCGGCCTGGAAGCCGGGCAGCGGCGCCACGTGGGCGTCGAACACGACCCGCTCGCCAATGCCTGCAGCCGAGCGCGTGAAGACGGTCGCCTTGCCGATCGGCCCGTGGCGAACCACAGCGACGAGACGTCCGCCATCCGCAAGCTGGTCGAACCAGGCCTGCGGAACGGCATCCACCGCGCCGTTGACGAAAATCACGTCGAACGGGCCCTGTTTGGCCACACCGGCAGCCAGATCCCCTTCGATCACGACCGCATTGTCGGCACCGATATCGGCAAGCAGACCGGAGGCCCGTGACAGGCTGTCCTCATCTGATTCGAGCCCGACCACCGTGCCGGCCATCCGGGCCAGGATCGCTGAGGAGTAACCGCGCGCGCAGGCAATATCGAGAACGAGTTCGTCGGGCTGGATATCAGCTGCATGAACCAGCTTGGCGAAATCACGGGGCCGCATCAGGACGCGGGCATCGCCGACCGGCACTTGCGAGTCGGAATAGGCCGAGGCGCGTCGTGCGCGCGGCACGAAAATATGTCTCGGAATATCGAGAAAGGCAGCGATCAGACGCCGATCGGTGACATCGGACGGCCGAATCTGGCTGTCCACCATCTGCTTGCGCGCCGTTTCGAATTCGCTCACGAGGCTCTCCCTGACTGGGCCCTGTCCGGTTACGGTTTGGCGCTGATATATCCCGGCATCGCGCAGCGCGGCAAGCATGACACTGCGCGCGCGTCGAATTGCCCCGCTGTGCGTCGCACAAGCGACCTGTATTAAAGCTGAGAAAGCCGGATTGCTCGCGCCGCGCGAGAGCGCTATAGCTCCCGGCTCACAAGGCTTGGCACCGTGGCGGAGTGGTGACGCAGCGGATTGCAAATCCGTGTACCCCGGTTCGATTCCGGGCGGTGCCTCCAGCCTTTCTTCCGACATTCCCAAATCAAGCGGCTTGCGCGCGCCCCGCCATCGGCCGGGCTCAGAACGGGATCGACTCGCCCTTATGGTCGAAGAAACCGCCGGTTTGCGCCGGGGTCAGACCGTCAATCACCGCCATGATCTCCGCCGCTGCCTGCGTGGCCGGGCGCACATCCAGCCCTGATTTTGCGAAGGGCTGCGAGAGCGGCGTATCGACCGTACCGGGATGCAGGGCGACGCAGACCGCCGACTTGCGTTTGCGGCCCAGCTCAATGGCAGCCCCGCGCACAAACTGGTTCAAGGCCGACTTGGAGGCACGATAGCTGTGCCATCCGCCGAGCCGGTTATCCTCGATCGAGCCAACGCGCGCTGACAGGGTCGCAAAGACCGACCGGCCTTCGCGCGGCAGCAGGGGCAAGACATGCTTCATCAGAAGAGCCGGCCCGATCGCATTGATCGCAAACGCTTTTTGCATGTGCTCGGGATCGAGATCGCGCAGGCTGCGCTCCGGGCTGAACGTGTCATCATGCAGGAAGCCGGTCGCGTCGATGACCAGGCGGACCTCGCCCGGCTGGTCGGACAGCCACCCGGCGGCGATGGCAATTGTCTCCGGCTCGGCAAAGTCGATGACCGGCGTCGAACGACGGGACAGACTGATCACGCGGTCATAGTCGGGGTGGCTGAGCAGCGCCTCGCCGAGCGCGGCGCCGATGCCGCCCCGGCCGCCGATTACCACCGCCAGTCGCGTTGTATCCATGTCCGCTCTCCTGTCATGAAGACTGGTCTGTTCCGGTATGGGCTACGTATGCGGGAGGCAATCGGATGATGGAACATACTGTGACCGACCTCGTGCTTGTACTCGGTGACCAGCTGTCACCGCACCTGCCCAGCTTGCGCCAGACTGCGCCGGGCGATGCCGACATCCTGATGGTCGAGGCGATCAGCGAGACGGAGTATGTCTGGCATCACCGCAAGAAGATCGCCCTGATCTTCTCCGCCATGCGCCATTTCGCCGCCGAACTGGAAGCGCAGGGTCGGCGCGTGATCTATCACCGGCTGGACCAGGACGAGCCGTGCACCGACTTCGCCGATGCGGTCGGCCGGGCCCTCGAGGCCGGGGCCTATGAGCGCCTGATCGTGACCGAGCCCGGCGAATGGCGCCTCAAGCAGGCGTTCGAGACCTGGCAGGACCGTTTCAACCTGCCCGTGACCCTGCTCGAGGATGATCGCTTTCTGTGCTCGCACGAGCGGTTCGAGCGCTGGGCCGAGGGTCGCAAGCAGTTCCGGATGGAGTATTTCTACCGCGAGATGCGGCGCGAGACCGGCCTCCTGATGGCGGGCGACAATCCGGCCGGCGGGCAATGGAATTACGACGCCGAGAACCGCAAGCCGGCGGCCGGCAACCTGTTCATGCCGCGCCCCTTCCGGGTCGAGCCTGATGCCGTCACCCGGGAGGTTCTCGACCTGGTCGCATCACGGTTTGCGGACGGGTTCGGGGATATCGAGCCCTTCCATTTCGCCGTGACCGCCGCTCAGGCGGAGGCCGCCCTCGATCACTTCATCGAGCACGCGCTCGCCGATTTTGGCACCTATCAGGACGCCATGCTCAAGGGCGAAGCCTTTCTCTATCACTCGCTGCTCTCGGCCTACATGAATATCGGCCTGCTCGACCCGCTCGACGTCTGCCGTCGGGTCGAGGCGGCATGGCAGGCCGGCGGTGTGCCGCTCAACTCGGCCGAGGGCTATATCCGCCAGATCATCGGCTGGCGCGAATATGTGCGCGGAATCTACTGGCATGAGGGGCCGGATTATGTCCGCCGCAATGCGCTGGGCGCCTCACGCCCCCTGCCCGACTTCTACTGGACCGGAAAGACCGACATGGCCTGCCTCGCCGATGCGATCGGCCAGACCCGCCGCGAGGCCTATGCCCACCACATCCAGCGCCTGATGGTGACCGGCACCTTCGCGCTGATCGCCGGCATCGATCCACATGCCCTGCATGAATGGTATCTGGCGGTCTATATCGACGCCTTCGAATGGGTCGAGGCCCCGAACACGGTCGGCATGTCGCAATTTGCCGATGGCGGCCTGCTGGGCTCCAAACCCTATGCCGCGAGCGGCGCCTATATCGACCGCATGTCGAATTATTGTGGCGATTGCCGCTACAAGGTGAAGGACAAGACCGGGCCGGACAGCTGCCCCTTCAACTCGCTCTACTGGGACTTCCTCGACCGCAATGCCGAGACCCTGCGGGGCAATCCGCGGCTGGGCCCGGTCTATCGCAACTGGGACCGGATGAGCGACGAGAAGCGCCAGGCCTATCTGGACCGGGCCAGGGACGTCCTCGCCGAACTCTAGTTCACTCCAGTTCAGCGCGCGCGTCGGCAGCGGTCGGAGCAGTACTTCACCTCGTCCCACACCGCCGCCCATTTGCGGCGCCACTCGAAAGGGCGGCCGCAGGCTGCGCAGGTCTTGGTCGGCTTGGGTTGGCGCGAGGCGTGACGGGCCATGTCAGAGATCCAGCTGCATCTGGTTGGCAGGCGGCGGGCTGGCCGCCTTCTTGCGGGCATGGCGACGTCCCGGCGGTGTCGCGCGGCTGCCATGGCGGACCAGGACATCCCTCGAAGCCGACCTGAAGCCCGCCTCGCGGCGACGGCCGAACACCGCCTCCCGGGCCGCCCGCGCCGCCTCGGCCAGATCGATGACCGGCTCGGGATAGATCCGTCCCAGCACTTGCCCCGCACCTGACCACAGCCAGGGTTGTTGCAGCCAGCGGTCGGGCACCGCCTCGAGCTCGGGCAACCAGCGCCGGGTAAAGGCGCCGTCCGGATCCTGGTCCTCGCCCTGCTTGACCGGGTTATAGATCCGGATCGCATTCACCCCTGTGGTGCCGGACTGCATCTGCACCTGGGGCCAGTGAATGCCCGGCTCGTAATCGGTGAATTTGCGCGCCAGCACGGTTCCGCTCGCCTGCCAGGGCTGCCAGAGATGATAGCTGGCGAAGGAGACCAGCATCGCCCGCATGCGAAAATTCATCCAGCCGGTCTCGTTGAGACAGCGCATGCAGGCATCCACGAAGGGGATCCCGGTCTCGCCGCGTGACCAGGCCCCAAGCCGGGCCGGGTCCGGCGCGTCGGGCCGCAGGCCGGCCAGTCCGGGATGCATGTCGGTATTTTCGAGGCGCGGCTCGTCCTCGAGTTTCTGCATGAAATGGTCACGCCAGTGCAGCCGGCTGACAAAGCTCTTTATCGAACCCGCCCAGGGTCCCGACCGTGCCTGTTGCGCCAGCCCGGCCTGCCGCGACCAGCCGGCCTGGGCGATCTCGCGCAGGGACAGCGTTCCCAGTGCGATATGCGGCGACAGGCGGGAGCAATGCAGCGCGCCGGGACCGGGCGAGGACATCGCCTTGCGATAGGGTGCGCCGCGGGTCTCCAGAAAACTGCCCAGCCGTTCCAGTCCGGCGGTACGCCCCCCGCGCTGGCGTTGCGGACAGGGATCCTCGGCCAGCCCCAGCTGACGCGCCGACGGCCAGGGGTCGCTGGCCACCACCGGCCCGCTCAATCGCTCCGGCCGAACCGTGCCGGGCCGGGCCATCCAGCTGTCCCAGCGCCGGGCCCAGCCATTGCGCGAGGTCGCCCCGCGCTCGACGCCGCACTGGCCCAACTCGGTCCAGACCACACCGGCCTGGCGCGCCCAGGCCGCGACCACACGGTCGCGGGCAAAGGTCCAGCCATTGCCGGTCTCCTCATGCGACCACAGACGGAAAGGGCCGAGCGTCTGACGCAAGGCTTCGAGAACGGTCTCAACGGCGCCGACGCGAATCACCAGCGGCGTTCCCGCTGCGGCCAGCTGGTCGGCCAGCTCGATCACGCTGTCGCCGAGGAAAGCATGCTGCCGCGCGGACATGTCGGGCTGCTTCCAGTAATCCGGTTCGACGACATAGAGCGGCACAACCGGCCCTGCCCCCATCGCGGCCATCAGGGCGGCGTGATCGTCAAGCCGCAGATCGCGCTTGAACCAGACAATCTGGACCGGGGTATCAGGGCTGAAGGACGTCATGTCCCCACAGATAGCCTTCCGGGGCGGCGGGGAAAGAGAGACCGGCTGCGACAGCGCCCGACCGCAGGTCGGCGCCCGGTCGCGCGATCTCAGCCCTCGTCTGCCTGGCGTCCGGTCGGCACACCGGCCTTGTCGAGCTCGGCGTCCAGCTTGCCCGCGAGGAAGAGGCCGTACATGCGATAATCGCCGATCAGCGACCATAGCGGATAGGTAAAGGTCGCCGGCTTGTTGCGCTCGACGAAGGCGTGGCTGACCCAGGCGAAGAAATAGCCCGAGACCGGCACCGCCGCGAGCAGCCACCAATTGCGCGAGACCAGCGCGTAGATCAGCACGAAGATGGCCAGGGTCGAGCCGACAAAATGCCAGGCCCGGGTCCACGGCTTGGCGTGTTCCTGGAGATAGAAGGGCCAGAAGGACTGGAAGGTCGCGTGCTCGCGCATGGTCAACTCCGGTGATTCGCCAGCCGAATCAGAGGCTGGGCGGCTTTGTGACCCGAGATCGGGCAAAGATCATGGTGAATGAAATCTACCGACTTATCCACGCATTTCCGTGATTCCATTAGGAATCCGGCAATGACAATAAACCAAATCCCCAATTCTTCCGATCCCGTTAACCCGGCTTTAAGGGTTCGGGCCCGAATTTAGGTGCGTCTTCCCGTGAAGACACCCCACCATCCACCCAATGCCTTTTCGGGAGCCCCAGCGGCTCCCGATTTTTTTTGCACACACTTCCGGCTTCTTGCGCAGCAGGGTGCTTGCGCCCCGAGCAAAAGCTCTGATAAAAGCCGGTCCTCGCTTGAGAGCACGGTATTCCTCGGTAGCTCAGTTGGTAGAGCAGGTGACTGTTAATCACCGGGTCGGCGGTTCGAGCCCGTCCCGGGGAGCCACTCTCAAGAGATCGCCAGTCCGCTGGCACGACAGGCCCGCTTCCGAGCGGGCTTTTTCGTATCCGGAAGCCCCTACTCCAGCCGCCCGTCCAGCGCCCGCGCCGCTTTGAAAAAGCGGGCCCGCAAGTCTGCGGCATAGGGGTTATGGCGCTCGATGGCGCGGAAGAGATCGTCGCTGTCGCCGGCGACCAGATCGGCGGCCTGCTTGAGCAGGTCATAGCTGCGCGTCGTATAGGGCGCAGACGGCAGGTCGAGATCGGTGATGACCTTGGACACCAGATGGGTCAGCGCCTGCACGCTGGCCATGGTTCGGTCATGGGTGTCGGCATCGGACAGGTGAACCTTGAGCCGCAGATCATCACGCAGCACATGCGCCACACAGGTCGGATCAACGCCGGGATCGGGACACAGGACGATGGATTGTCCCTCGAGGCCGTCCGCCGCGCTCTGCGGACCGAAGAGCGGATGGGTGCCAAGGATCCGCGTCCCGGCCGGCAGGTTGTCCCGCATCGCCGCCATCGGCTGCAGCTTGACCGAGGCCACGTCGAGGACCAGCGCCCCCTCGCTGAGATGCGGTGCGATCTGTTGGCAGACCGTCGCCATGAGCTGGACCGGCACGGCCAGGATCACAACGTTGCGCGAGGCTGCCTCCGCAAGCTCGACACAGCGCACATCCTCCAGGTCTGCGACCGCCGGGTCATGCGCGACCAGATCGAGGTGCGGGGCGAGATGGGTCGCAGCGAGCCGACCGAAGGCGCCGAGTCCGATCAGGCCGACGAGCGGGGTTGCGGTCATGATTGCTCACCGGTGAACTCGCCGGCCTCGGCACGCTGCAAGCGGTCCTCATAAAAGCGGATCCATCGATCAATATTGGGCATTCCACGCCACACGCGGTAAATCATGTAGCCCGCCGCCGCGGTCACCGCCCCGGCGGCGATGCGGTAAATCACGATCATCCAGGAAATCACGGCATTTTCGGGATTATTGCTGATCGGGGTGAGCCCGAGTCGAAACACCTCCGGGACATCGGCAAGAGCACCGCGGAAAATCTGATCAATCAGAAAAGCTCCGATCTCGCTGAAGGCCGGCGCGCCGGAACCACCACCATCCACCAGGATGGGCCGCGCGTAATCCGGCAACAGCCAGTCATGCAGCCAAACCGAGCAGAAGACGACACCCCCCGGGACGACCAGGCCCAGCACGACCAATCCCCCCAAGGCCTGCCAGATCCCCCCGATGATCGTGGCGCGACGATCCCGATAGCGCTGCAGGCGGTCACGGATTGTTTGTGGACGGGTGGGTATCGGTCCGGAGAGCTTTTCATCGGATTCCAGCTCAACGGCGCGAACGCCCTTCAGCAGACCGAGCTGGCGCTGTGCGGCGACGAGACTGACGGCATAGGTGAGCGCCAGCGCGGTCCACGCATAGATGCGCTGTGCCTCCACAGACGTGACCGCGCCGCCAAAGCCGCTGGCCTGAAAAGCCTGCCAGCCATCCACAATCAATTCCATTGAACGCCCCCACGCTATCCACCCAGACTAGGCGGCACGACCGCAAAGACAACGCCTATTCGGCGACAGACACCTTGGCGGCATCCAGGCTGGCCCCGACGGCCGAGACCGCCTCGCTCTGCCGGCGCCACATGTCGGCATAGAGGCCGCCAAGGGCGAGGAGTTCGTCATGGGTGCCGGTTTCGGCGACCTTGCCGGCATCGAGCACGAAGATGCGATCAGCGCTGGCAATGGTCGAGAGCCGGTGGGCCACGGCGATGGTGGTGCGCCCTTCGGCGGCGTCACCCAGGGCGTCCTGGACTTCCTGCTCGGTCTGGCTGTCGAGCGCCGAAGTGGCCTCGTCGAGGATCAGCACGGCGGGATCCTTGAGGATGGCGCGGGCGACACCGACCCGCTGCTTCTCGCCGCCGGAGAGCTTCAGGCCCCGCTCGCCGACCAGGGTCTCCAGCCCGTCCGGCAGGCCCCGCACGAAGGCCGACAGATGCGCACGCTCGAGCACATCGGCGATCTCGGCCTCGCTGGCGTCCGGCTTGCCGTAGACCACATTGGCGCGCAGCGTATCGTTGAACAGGACGACGTCCTGCGGCACCAGGCCAAGCGCATCGCGCAGGCTGGTCTGGGCGATGGTGCGCAAGTCCTGGCCGTCGATCGAGACACGGCCGGCCTCGGGATCATAGAAGCGGAAGAGGAGGCGCAGGATGGTCGACTTGCCAGCGCCCGACGGACCACAAATCCCGACGAAACTGCCGGCCGGAATGTCCATCGAGACGCCGCCGAGCGAGCGCGAGCGGCCGTCATGGGTGAAGGTCACGTCCTCGAAGCGGACGGCACCGCCTGCAAGGGTGAGCGGACGGGCGTCCGGTGCGTCGGCGACATCGGGCTTCAGCGCCAGCGTCTCATAGACGCGCTCCATGTCGACCGCGCCCTGCTTGATCTCGCGATAGGCCCAGCCGAGGATGTTGAGCGGCTGATAGATATTCATCAGCACCATGGTCACCGCGGCCACGTCGCCGGCTCCCAGAATGCCGTTATAGGCCTTCCAGCCCGCCGTCAGCGCCATCGCCAGCAGGCCGGCATTCATCACAAATGCCTGCAGGCCGTTGAGCAGGGCGAGGGAGGACTGCGAGCGCGCAGCGGCCTGGGCGTAGCGCGTCATCGCGTCATTATAGGCGTCACTCTCGCGCTCTTCCGCGGCGAAGGCCTTGACCGTCTCGAAATTGATCAGCCCGTCGACCGCCCGCGCGGAGGCCTCGTTATCGGCCTCATTCATCTGCCGCCGGATGACCACGCGCCATTCGGTCATGGTCCAGGTCAGGGTCATGTAGATGACGATGGTGACCACTGCGATGACCGCGAACTCCCAGCCATAATTGGCGCTGAGCACGATCGCGGCGAGGGTCAGTTCGAACAGGGTCGGCGCGATATTGAAGATCAGGAAGCGCATCAGGAAGTCGACGGCCCGGGCGCCGCGTTCGATGATGCGCTGCAGGGCGCCAGTGCGCTTGGACTGGTGATAGCCGATCGACAGGCGCTGGACGTGGGCGAAGGCGCGGACCGCGGTCAGGCGCTGGGCGTCCTGGCTGACAGGGGCGAACATCGCATCGCGCAATTGCGGCGCCCCGACCGACAGGAAGCGGGCGACGGCATAGGCGATGAAGGCAAGCGAAAACGTCGTCAGCACAGTCGGCCAGAGCGTACTGCCCGCCTGCTCACCCTGGGACGCACCGCCGCCGCCGGTGGCATCAACAATCAGGTTGATGCCGTCGCCGAACAGGATCGGCGCGCCGACCGAGAACAGCTTGGCGATGACGGTCAGCACCAGCGCCAGCACCATGCGGAACCGCCACTTCGCCATCTCCGGCGACGCCAGCAGCGCCGTCAGGCGCCACATGGTCAGCCCCAGCGAGCCTTGCGGCGCCTGCTTGGCCTCTTCCTCGCTATCGGGCTTGGTCGGTCTCATCGTGTCGAGAGATAGGGCGTTGCGCAGACAAGCGCCAGAGGGCGAGCGCGTACAGACACACCGCCCGGCCTCATCCCGACGCGCGGCAAAACCGGGTCAGACCTCCGGCCGGGCCTTGACCGCCGCTGCCGGCGGGCCGGCACGACCAGCCCGGCTCTGCCAGTCGCGCCACAGCGTCGAGCCGGCCTCAAGGAGGCCCCAGCCCCCGGACAGCGCCATCGCCAGCTTCATGATCTCGTTTGCCGGCTCGGCGGCGAAGACGTCACCGGCGATGACGATCTGGAACAGCGCCACCGACAGCACCAACGTCAAACCGGCATTGATCCGGCGCGTCCGCAGCGTCCAGCGCCCGGTCATGACCGGCCAGGCCTGGCCAAGGATCGCGAGGGCGAGCAAAGCCCACAAGATGACGGCCCGCTCGGCGGCGAATACGGCATCGTAGGCGAAGGCCGCCAGCAGCGGCGCTGGTGCGTCCGCGCCCATCACAAGCGCGACAAGGGCCGAGGGTCCAAGCGCCAGCATGGCGAGACCGGCGACCCAGAAGGCAATGGCGGGGACCATCAGCGCCCGATTGACCGCATCGGGATCGCGTGCGGGCGGCAGGTCGTTGGGCGACCAGCTGCGGGGCTGCGTCCGTCGACGCACAGCGCCGACCACCCAGAAGACGAGCAGCAGCAGACCCAGACTCTGCAGCCCTGTCTTCGTCGCCTCGTCGGACAGGCGGCTGCCAAACATCGGATCGGTGTCTGCGACCGGATCGGACAGCGCGACGCCGATCGCCAGAATGGACAGGGCTCCCAGGATGATCATCGCAATCTTCCCGAACAGGCGTGTATCCCGGGGATCAAGCACGGGAGCGGGCGTGTGATAACGCAGGGCCATGGCGTCCGGCGGACCGTAATCGGCCAGCAGGTCGCGCGCAGCGGCCTCATCCGGTGCAGCATCTCCCACCCGCGCCTCGACTTCCTCGGTCAAGAGCGCCGTCAGCTCGGCGCTGATATCGGCGCGCAAGGCCTGCGGCAGGCGCCGCGCCACCGCATGGACGTAACGGTCAATCATCTCACTTGCGGTCATTTCGACACTCCATCGGTGATGAGATCATCCATGACCGCGCTCAGCGCCTGCCATGATCGGGAAAGTCTGGCGTAGAGTTTCGCGCCGGCCTCGCTGAGGGCGTAATAGCGCCGCGGCGGGCCGTCCCCGGTCCGCCATTCGCTGACCAGCAAGCCCTGCGCTTCCAGACGCCGCAGCAGCGGGTAGAGCGTGCCTTCCTCGATCTCCATGCCCCTGGCCGCCAGCGCCTGGCGCAGGGAGTAGCCATATTGGGCACGGGTCAGCTGCGACAAGGCCGCCAGCACGATCGCGCCGCGGCGCAGTTCGAGTTCAAGTTTCGAGAACGGGTCTGAAGATCCTACCATGTCGCACACTGTACTGTGAATCACACAGTAGGCAAGCGCGAAAAATCGGGACGGAAAAATCGGGACGGGCACCATTTTCCCTCCTGGAATAACCGGGAGAGACGCAATCACTGCCCCTCTCCGCCCGCGCGCCCGGCGCATACCCAACCATAAACCGCTTGCCGAGAGATCGCCGCACCCGCTTCTTCAGGTCAAGGGCCGCAAGGCGGCCGCTTCGCGGTTCCACCCTTGAGCTGAAGAAGCGGGTACGGCCTGCT
>OBPS01000072.1_pt1 | contig 13566 bp, 7 predicted proteins | sample 1534661 | NCBI WGS metagenome assembly OBPS01 (sample SAMEA3275493, study PRJEB22092) | marine metagenome | biome: ENVO:00000447 marine biome; feature: The site is in the outerpart of the Oslofjord; material: ENVO:00002010 seawater | collected 2014-06-20T10:00:00+00 | depth 1 m
ACCAGATCGACGCCTATATCGACCTCAAGATGGAAGAAGTGCTGCGTTACGAAATGCATCCGCACCCGGTTGAGTTCGACATGTATTATTCCTGCTAAAGCAAGCAGGTAGAATAGAGCTACGGCTCAAGTTGGCGGCCGGGCTTTTGCCCGGCCGCTTTCTTTTGCGCCTCGCACACCTCACACGGTCGACGAGCGCGCAGGCTTTCGCTACAAATCGTGTCTCATTCGACCCAACCCGTTTGGGGAAGTCCTGTCAGGAGTTCGTATGCGTCGCCGTTTCTTGTTCGCCAGCGCCCTTGCATCGCTGACCGTTACAGCTCCTGCCGCCTTTGCTGACCGTGAGATCACCACGGAAACCACCTCGCCCGTGTCGACCTCGACCGCAGGCGATGGCGGGGTACCGGACAACATCGTCATCTCCAGCGGCGGCCGCGTCACCCTTGTTCCCAATGCAACAGCGGTCACGATCGACAGCGACAACAACGTCACCAATGGCGGCACGATCATCATCGAGGGCGATGATGACGGCGGCGTCGGCATCCATGCCATCGGCGGGAATACCGGGAACATCACCCATACCGGCACCATCCAGGTGGTGTCTGAAACACGCGCTGATGATACCGATTCCGACGGACGAATTGACGGGCCAATCGCGGTGGGCTCGAACCGCGTCGCCATTCTCGTGGACGGGGCTGCAGTCTTCACCGGCGATATCGTCGCGGCGTCGGGCAGCACGCTGACAGTAATCGGCAATGACTCCGCCGGCCTGCGCGTCCTCACCGGCCTCGACGGCAATATCGACATGGCGGGCAATGTCCGTCTCATTGGCACCAATGGCTACGGCGTCGAAGTACGCGGCGACGTCACCGGCGATGTCGAGATTGACGGCCGCATCGAGATCAACGGCGAAGGCAGCGGCGGTGTCCTGATCGCCAGCGATGTCGATGGCGGTGTCAGCATTGGCGCCACCATCAACGCAACCGCATTTCGCTTCATTGGCCGCCCGGGCGAGGCCATCCGCGACGAGCTTGAGCCCGAGGACTTCGCGGACAGTGCCTCACCGGTCATGATCAATGGCAATGTCGCCGGCGGTGTCTTCTTCAGCGGCTTCTCCGCTGATCGTCCCAGCACCCCCTCGGCCAATATCGGCGTCCGTGGCTCGGCGCCAGCAGCCCATATCCTCGCCAATGCCAGTTCCGGCGATATCGTTCTGGGTGAAGTGGTCCTGGAAGCCATTCCGGATGATCCGGACACAGCGGACGTCGACGAGAGTGTCGCGGCAGAGCTGATCGGCTATGCGTTGGTCAACCGGGGCGCCTTGAATGCCTTCGGCAATCTCGATGGCATCGACACTGTCGCCATCCAGGTCAACGGCGAAGACGGCCACACGGTTACGCTGACCGGCGGATTTCTGAACGAGGCAGAGATCGGCGGCTCTGCATGGGCGGCAACGTCGACCGGCGTTCTGATCGGCAGCGGCGCGATCGTCCCGACATTTGCCAATACCGGCGATATTCTCATCCGGACCAATCTGGAAGGCTCGGTCGCGCGCGGGGTCTATCTCGACACCGGAGCGAATGTCCCGACCCTGATCAATAGCGGCGTGATTGATGCGACCTCGCTCAATGGCGGTGGTGCCGTCGCCCTGACCGACGTCTCCAACTCCCTCACCCTGATCGAAAACACCGGTGAGATTGCCGCCTATCATCTCAATACCGTCGTCGGCACCGACCCGCAGGTGGATGACCTGGTCGCAATCGACCTCTCCGCCAACACGGTTGGAACAACCGTGCGCCAATACCGGGCTGACGGTGCCGCCGATGACTTTGTCGAAGAGTTGATCGGCGAGGTCCGTTTCGGATCGGGTGACGATCAGCTTGTCATCGAATCCGGCATTGTGGCCGGCGATATCGCCTTTGGTGACGGTGCCGACCAACTGTTGATCTCTGGCGGCTCGGTGACCGGTGCGCTGAGCGATACGGACGGGAACCTTTCGATCGAGGTCGATGGTGCCCAACTGGTGCTGGCGTCCAGCACGAGCGCCAACATCACCACCGCCCGCTTTGGCGACGGCTCGGTGATCCGCTTCCAGATCGATGACGAGACCGCGACCGCAGCCAACCTGACCGCGTCGGGTGATATCACCTTTGAATCCGGCTCGCGCGTTGCCGCGACCCTGGCCAACCTGATCGGTGATGGCGCCACCTTCGTGGTCGTCTCGGCTGACAACCTGGTTATCGAGGAAAGCCTCGACATCCTCCAGGATACCGAAGCGCCCTGGCTTTATGAGTCGAACCTCGAATTCGATCCGACCAATCCCAACGCGCTCGTTCTGACACTTCGTCGCCGGACGGCTGAGGAACTGGGCATGAACGCCAACCAGGGAGCGGCCTACACGGCTGCGCTGGAAGGCTGGCAGGGCAATACGGAACTCGGCCAGGCGATCGCCTCCCTGCTGACGCAGGACGATTTCTTCGCGGCCTATGACCAATTGCTGCCGGAATATGCCGCCAGCGCGATTCAGTTCGCCTTGGCCGCCAATGACAGCTCGACCGGCGCTCTCGCCAATCGTCTGGAAGCGGTCCGCCGCAGCCCGGACCAGTATGGCGGTCTGTGGGTTCAGGAATTCGGCTATTTCGCGGATCGCGCCGGGACCGCCTTCGGCCCGGGTTATCGCGGACACGGTATCGGCGTCGCGGTCGGCTTTGACCGTCCGGCCGGCCCCTTCTACGCCGCCGGTGTGAACTTTGTCGGTGCCGCCAGCGAGATCTCCGAAGTCGACGGCGTTGACGATCCGATGAGCGCCCTCACCGCCCAGATCGGCGCGTATGCCGGTGCCCGTACCGACCTGTTCGATCTCGATCTCTACGGCGCGATTGGCTATGACAGCTTCGAGCACAATCGCCGCGTCCTGATCGGCTCCTTTGATGCCGCACCGAGTGCCGAATGGTCGGGCTGGCATACGTCGGCGTCGGCCCGTATCGGCCGCGACATTGCCTTCACGGACAACTGGTATGTCCGGCCGGCCTTCTCGGTCGACTATCTGCGCCTGACAGAGAATGCCTATACCGAGACCGGCGGCGGCATCGGTGTCGACCTGTCGGTTGGCGATCGCGAAAGCACCAGCTTCTCGAGCACGGCCCTCATGACCCTCGGCGCGAGATTCGAGAATACCAATAGCTGGTGGTCGCCCACCGTGCGCGTCGGCTTCCGCAACGAGTTTGCCGACAGCAATGCCGAAACAACGGCCAGCTTCGCCGACTACGACCAGACCTTCACGCTGCGTTCGCAATCCATGCCGGGATCGGGCGCGATCTTCGGGTTCGGTATTGCGGCCGGCTCTGGCTACTCGACCTTCTCCTTCGACTATGACGCTGATGTGCGCGACGACTTCATTCGCCACACCGCCCGTCTGGTCATGCGGATGGTGTTTTAGTCCAGGCATCCGGTCTGTCAGCGAAACGGCCCGACTGCCCCGCAGCCGGGCCGTTTTCCTGTGGATGACCCGAAAAAGCGCTGTGTAGCGCTGTGCTGCAAGGCTATCCGCGCCCGAATCGCTGCGTAGACTTTGCCTCCTGATCGCCGACTCGTGCAAAGTGGATACATGTCGAACCAGAACTCCGATTCCGACCTGTTTTCCGGCGCTCCCGCGCCGACGCCGTCCAAAGGACCCGGCCCGGGCTATTCTGCGGCCCATATTGAGGTCCTCGAAGGGCTTGAGGCGGTTCGCCGTCGCCCCGGCATGTATATCGGCGGGACCGATGAGCGCGCCTACCATCACCTCTTCGCCGAGATTCTCGACAACTCAATGGACGAGGCTGTCGCCGGCTGGGCAGACCGGATCGAGGTCGCGGTCGACGAAGACGGGTATATTACGGTCACCGATAATGGCCGCGGTATCCCGGTCGATCCGCACCCCAAATATCCCGACAAGTCGGCTCTCGAAGTCGTGCTGACCGTGCTGCACGCCGGCGGCAAGTTCTCCGACAGCGCCTACAAGACGTCCGGCGGACTGCATGGTGTCGGCATCTCGGTGGTCAACGCCTTGTCCGAAGTGCTCGACGTCGAAGTGGCGCGTGAAAAGACGCTGTGGACCCAGTCCTATTCGCGCGGCCTGCCGCTCGGCCCCCTGGTCAAGGTAGGCCCTGCACCGAACCGCCGCGGGACGAAGATACGTTTCCTGCCCGACACCCAGATTTTCGGCGACAAGATGTCGGTCAAGCCGGCCCGCATCTACGCCATGGCCCGCTCCAAGGCCTTCCTGCGCCGCGGGGTGAAGATCCAGTGGCGCTGCGCGCCAAGCCTGGTCGAAGGCACCGATACCCCGGCCGAAGATATCCTCTGTTTCCCGGGCGGCCTCGCCGACCGAATGGCTGAAATGTCGGCCAAGCGGGCGCTGGTCACGACCGAAGCTTTCAATGGACGGGTCGAGCGTGAGGATGGCGGCGGCGGTGTCGAGTGGTCGATCACCTGGTCGGCGAATGGCTATGGCGGCGATGCGGACGGTTTCTGCCAGTCCTACTGCAACACGGTGCCGACACCGCAGGGCGGCACCCACGAGCAAGGCTTGCGTGCGGCCCTGTCCAAGGGCCTGCGAGCCCATGCCGAACACACCCATGCCAAGAAAGCAGCCCAGATCACCGCCGAAGACGTTATGGGCGGTGCCGGCGCGCTGGTCTCTGTCTTTATCGGCGACCCGGAATTCCAGGGGCAGACGAAAGAACGCCTGGCCACACCGGAAGCCGCAAAGCTCGTGGAGACGGCTGTTCGCGACCAGTTCGACCACTGGCTTGCCGGCTCACCGAAGGAAGCGGCCAAGCTGGTCGAGTTCGCGATCGAGCGGGCCGACGACCGGATGCGCCGCCGCAAGGAAAAGAACGTCAAGCGCCAGACTGCCTCGCGGCGGCTTCGTTTGCCGGGGAAGCTGGCCGACTGCTCGCGGGCCGATGCGGACGGCACCGAGCTCTTCCTGGTCGAGGGCGATTCGGCCGGCGGCTCCGCCAAACAGGCCCGCTCGCGCCAGACCCAGGCGATCCTGCCGCTGCGCGGCAAGATCCTGAACGTCGCTTCGGCCACGGCCGACAAGATCTCGGCCAACCAGGAGATCAGCGATCTCCTGCTCGCGCTCGGATGTCAGACCGGCACTCGCTTCAAGCTGGAAGAGCTGCGCTATGAGCGCGTCGTGATCATGACCGACGCCGATGTCGATGGCGCCCATATCGCGGCGCTGTTGATCACCTTCTTCTATCGCTCCATGCCGGAGCTTATTCATTCGGGCCGGCTCTTCCTGGCCCAACCGCCGCTCTATCGCCTGACCCAGGGCACCCGGACACTCTATGCCCGCGATGACGCCCATCGCGAGCAATTGATCCGCGATGAGTTCAAGGCCACCGGCAAGATCGATGTCGGTCGGTTCAAGGGTCTCGGCGAGATGACGCCGTCACAGCTCAAGCAGACCACAATGGACCCGGCCGTCCGCACCCTCGCCCGTGTGGTGATCGATGAGGGTGACCTGCCGACGCTGGAGGCGCTGGTTGAAACCCTGATGGGCAAGAAGCCGGAAGCGCGTTTCAAGTTTATCCAGGACAATGCCAGCTTCGTCACCGAAGAGCTCGATCTCTAGGCCAACAGCCTGCCTTTGCCGTTGCGTTGCGTGGCCGGACTGTCCGGCCAGTGGACAAGCGCGTGGGCCGCGCTAGCCTCACGCTCAAACGGGATAACAGAACCACCGAGGGGAAGCCGATGATTAAACGACGTTCTAGCCGTCAGGGTCTGGCGGGCAGCGGCCTGTTGGCCGGCAGCCTGGCCGTCACGGCCGCAACGGCACATGCCGAACCGATCGAGTTTTACCAGGTCGATGGCGTGACCTACGATGCCAGCGTTCCGGCGCCGGAAGATGTCATTGGCTGGGGCGTCGGGGACCGTCCGATCCGCCATGACCAGCTCGTCGACTATCTGACGCAGATCGCGAACGGGTCAGACCGGATCAGTGTCGAGACCATTGGCTACACCCACGAGCGTCGGCCGATCCTGTTCTTCGTCGTCACCTCGCCGGAAAACCATGCCCGTATCGACGAGATCCGCGCGAACCATCTCGCTTCGCTGCAGCCGGGGGCCGCGGCCTCTGACGGTCCGGCCATTATCTGGCTGAACTATGGCGTGCATGGCGCCGAGTCGGCCGGCATGGACGCCTCCCTGCCCACGCTCTACCACCTCGCCGCAGCGGAAGGCGCCGAGATCGAGCAGACCCTCGACGATAGCGTCATCCTGATCACCGCGATCTTCAATCCGGATGGTCATTCGCGCCGGATCAATCATGTCGAGACCTTCGGCGGCGATGTCCGGGTGACCGACCCCGACCATGAGCAGCACAATCTCTGGACCGCGGCCCGGACCAATCACTACTGGTTCGACCTCAACCGGCAATGGCTGCTGCAGACCCAGCCGGAATCCCGAGCCTGGCTTGAGCAGTGGCATGAGTGGAAGCCGCAGGTATCCGCCGATTTCCACGAGATGGGCACGGAAAGCACCTTCTACTTCCATCCGGGCGAGCCGCTGCGCCGCAACCCGCTCATCCCCGAGCAGGCCCGTGAGCTGACGCTCGGCATCGCCCAGCACCATATCGACTTCCTCGATAGCGAGGCGCGCCTCTACACGTCCGAGGAAGGCTTCGATAATTTCTATGTTGGCAAGGGCTCGACTTACCCGCAGGTGAACGGCTCGCTGGGCATTCTGTTCGAGATCGGTGCGGCCCGGGGCGGCCTCATCGAGTCCGAGCGCGGCCTGGTCAGCCATGGCGACAATGTCCGGACCCATTTCCGGACTTCGCTGACGACGATCGAGGGCGGCCTCGCCGCCCATGACGAAATCGCCGCCTATCAGCGCGAGTTCTTCGCCAATTCGATGAATGCGGCCGGGCGCGACCGTGACCGCGGATTTGTCTTCACCGCAGCTGGTGACCCGGCCCGGGCCAACATGTTTGTTGACCTGCTCAACCGGCACGATATCCGGGTCAATCGGCTCGCCCGCGACGTGCGCAGCAATGGGCGCACCTATCGCGCTGGCGAGAGCTTCGTCGTCGAACTGTCCCAGCCGCAATACACGATGATCCGCTCGCTGTTCGACCGGGTCACCGAGTTCGACGAGAACATCTTCTACGATGTCTCCGGCTGGACCCTGCCTCTGGCCTATGACCTCGACTATGCCGCGCTTGGCCGGGACTGGTCGAGCGACCTTCTTGGCAGCGAAACCGGCCCGGCAGACCTCGCTGCTCCCGTCCCGCCACGTTCGACCTATGGCTATGTCCTGCGCTGGTCGGACTATTATGCACCGCGCGGGCTCTACCGTCTGCTCGACGAGGAGATCCGGGTCCGCGTGGCCACCCAGCCGACAACGATTGCGACCCATCTCGGCGCCACCGAGTTCGGTCCCGGCGCCGTCTTCGTGCCGCTGGTCGGACAAGATGCCGACCGCGAGACGATCTACCAGCTGGTCCAGACGATTGCCCGCGAGGACGGCGCTGCTGTCCATGCCGTGACCTCCGGTTCAACGGCTGGCGGCTCGCCGGATCTCGGCGACGGCAACGGCTTCCGAGCCGTCCGGCGTCCGGAGGTCCTTGTGCTCTTTGATGACGGGTTGGCGAGCTATGATGCCGGCGAGGTCTGGCACCAGCTTGACCACCGCATGCATGTGCCGGTGACCCTGCGCCGCAAGAATGATCTCGGGGGCCTCGACTGGTCACGCTACACCCACCTTGTGATGGTCGGTGGCGGCAATACCGGCCTGTCCGCCGGGGCTGCCGAGCGCGTCGGTCAGTGGATCCGCGAAGATGGCGGCGTACTCGTGACAATGCGCCAGGCCTCCCGCATGGCCCAGAGCACCTTCTTCGGTCTCGATCCCGTGGAAGACGCCGAGGACGACAGCGACACCGACACGGTCGACCGGCGCAACTATGCCGAAATGGGCGTGGATGATGCCGAGCATGTAATCGGCGGAGCGATCTTCCAGACTGATCTGGATCCCTCGAACCCGATCGGCTTCGGCTATGCCGACCGCATGCTGCCGGTTCATCGCAACACCAGCTTCACGCTCCAGCGCCCGGACGACAACCCGTTCGCGGTTGTGGCCCAATACACCGATGCGCCGCTCCTGTCGGGCTACGCCTCACAGCGGCGCCAGGACGAGATTGCCGGCTCTCCGGCCATTATCGCCCAGCGCCTCGGTCGCGGAACGGTCGTCATGTTCGCGGACAACCCGACCTTCCGGGCAACCTTCCGGGGCACCGAGCGCGCTTTCATGAACGCCCTCTTCTTCGGCTCGCTCATTGATCGGCCGTTCGGCGATTACGAGGAATAACCGGGCGTGTGACGTCGCACCTGTGTGGCGTCACACCCGCCCTCCTCGAATCGTCAATTCTTTTGCCGGCTGACCGGATCGGCGTTTGACGGCTGGCCTGTGAAGGCGTTCAATCACACCATATTTTCCGGCTGCACAGCACCGGACCCAAAGTGGGGAATAACCGAAGTGGGGAATAAGCAATGACACTCAAGGCATGGATGCCGGCGCTGACGGCAACTGCCGTCCTGGGGCTGGCGGCGTGCAGCGCCGGAACCGAAACGGATGTTTCGAGCGCTGCCACAGCAGACACGGACATCGTCCGGCACAGCCTCGATCCCTATCCGTCGACCTATACGCCGCGCCCGAGCGGCGTCACCCTGATCCAGGGCGGCACGGTCTTTGACGGCAGCGGCGGTGAAATCGAGAACGGGGATGTATTGATCGAAAACGGCCGCATCACCGCGGTTGGTACCGGTCTGGAAGCCCCGGATGGCGCGACCGTGATCGACGCCGCCGGGCGTTACATTACCCCCGGCGTCATTGATATCCACTCCCACCTCGGTGCCTACCCCTCGCCCGGCGTCAGCGCGCACAGCGATGGCAATGAGGCCACCCAGCCGGTGACGTCCGAGGTCTGGGTCGAGCACAGCGTCTGGCCCCAGGATCCGGGGTTCGAGGCGGCGCTCGCCGGGGGTGTCACGACACTCCACGTCCTGCCCGGCTCGGCCAACCTGTTTGGCGGCCGCGGCGTGACCCTGCGCAACATTTCCGGCCGCACGGTCCAGGAAATGAAATTCCCTGACGCGCCCTACACGCTGAAAATGGCCTGTGGTGAAAACCCGTCGCGCGTTTACGGCAATCGCGGTCAGTCGCCGGCCACGGATATGGGCAATATGGCCGGATACCGGACGGCCTGGATCCGGGCGTCGGATTATCGCGACAGCTGGCATGAGTACTGGGAGGCGGCCGAGGATGACGAGGACGCCACGCCGCCGACCCAAGACCTCGAACTCGACACGCTGATGGGTGTCCTCGACGGCGAAATCCTGATCCAGATGCACTGCTACCGAGCCGACCAGATGGCTCAAATCATGGATATGTCACAGGAGTTCGGCTACCAGGTCACGACCTTCCACCACGCTGTTGAAGCCTACAAGATCCCCGATCTCCTCGCCGAGAACGGCACCTGTGCCGCGGTCTGGGCCGATTGGGGCGGGTTCAAGATGGAAGCCTATGATGCGATCCGCGAAAACCTCGCCATGACCCATGCCAACGGGGCCTGTGCGATGATCCACTCCGACAGCGAGATGGGCATTCAGCGCCTGAACCAGGAAGTCGCAAAGGCTTTGGGTGACGGTCGTCGAGCCGGGCTTGAAATATCCGACGGCGAAGCCTGGCAATGGCTCTCGTCCAACCCGGCCCAGGCCCTTGGCATTGCCGATCAGACCGGCAGCCTTCAGCCCGGCCTGCGCGCAGACGTCGTGCTGTGGTCCGGCAATCCCTATTCCACCTACACGCGGGCAGACCAGGTCTGGATCGATGGCGCCATGAGCTATGATCGCCGCGATGAAAGCCTGCAGCCGGTGCGTGACTTCATGCTCGGCCAGCCCGGCGAGGGAGACCAATAATGAAAACCATTCTTCCCGTGCTCGCCCTGGCACTCGCCAGCACAGCACCCAGCCTCGCCCAGAGCTATGCGGTCACCAATGGCCGGGTCGTCACCAATTCCGATCAGGGCATTCTCGCCAACGGCACCGTCCTGGTGCGGGACGGCAATATCGTCGCGGTCGGAACCGATGTGAGCATTCCCAATGGCACCGAGATCATCGACGCCAATGGGGGCTGGATCACCCCGGGCCTGTTCGCGCCCTACACCCAGATCGGTCTCATTGAAGTCGCGCTTGAGGGCTCGACGACGGACGCAGGCGCAGACGATTCGCCCTACTCGGTCGCTCTTGACGTCAGCGACGGCTTCAATCCGATGGGCACGCACATTGCCTCGACGCGCATGCGCGGGATCACCCGGGCTGCCATCTATCCCTCGACCGGCCACAATATTTTTGCCGGTCAGGGCGCACTGGTGGAAACCGGCGGCGATGCCAATTCGGTGTTCCAGAGCGGCAGCTTCGTGTTCGCCGATCTCAGCCAGTCCGGTGCCTCGACAGCCGGCGGCTCCCGCCCTGCGGCCTGGGCCTTCCTGGAAGCCGCCTTCAGCGATGCCCGCGGCTATCCGGGTCGGTTTTCCGCCGATCATCAAGGCGACGCGCTGAACCGCTATGACGCCCAGGCCTTGCTACCGGTCGTTCGCGGCCGCATGCCGCTGGTGCTCAATATCGACCGCGCCGTGGACCTGCACCGGGCCATCCGCTTCCAGGCGGAGAATGCTCCGGTTCAGATCATCATCGAAGGCGGGGCTGAAGCCTGGATGGTGGCCGATGAGCTGGCCGCCGCCGGAATCCCGGTCATGCTTGACCCGCTGCGCAACCTGCCGGCCTCCTTCGACGAGATCGCCGCGACGCTGGATGGCGCCCGCCGTCTTCACGCCGCAGGCGTGACAGTGGCCTACACCACGCTGACATCGGACGGCTATTACAACGCCCGCCTGATCACCCAGCATGCCGGCAATGCCGTCGCCAACGGCGTGGCCTGGGACCAGGCTTTTCGCTCGATCACGCTCACGCCCGCCGAAATCTATGGCGTGGGAGACCGTTACGGGGCCCTGGCGACCGGCTATGCCGGCGACGTCGTGGTCTGGGACGGTGATCCGCTGGAAGTGATGAGCTCACCGATCGCGGTGCTGATCGATGGCGAGCCGACCGAGATGGATTCGCGGCAAACCCGCCTGCGGGACCGTTACATCAATATCACGGACGACACGCCATACGCCTATCGGCGCTAGGGATCAGCCTTGTTGCGTTGACTTGCAGCGGGTCCCCCTTATTTTGCGCTCACCAAGCGGCCGCGCCACTCTGGCGCGGCCGTCGTGATTTTAATGCAAACCAAAGGACGCCATGACGTTCGCAGAACTGGGTCTGAGCCCAAAACTACTCGAAGCCATCGAACAAGCTGGCTATAGCGAACCGACCCCGATCCAGGCCGGCGCCATTCCTCCGGCGCTTGCCGGACGCGACGTGCTCGGTATTGCGCAGACGGGAACCGGCAAGACCGCGTCCTTCACCCTGCCCCTGATCGAGCGCCTGTCACGTGGCCGCGCCAAGGCCCGCATGCCGCGCTCCCTCATCATTGCACCGACCCGCGAGCTGGCGGCCCAGTGCGCCGAGAATTTCGAGACCTATTCGAAAGGTCAGAAGCTCTCGATGGCCCTGCTGATCGGCGGCGTCGCCTTCGGGCCGCAAGAAGAAATCCTCAACAAGGGCGCCGATGTCCTGATCGCGACACCGGGTCGTCTGCTCGACCATTTCGGTCGCGGCAAACTGCTGATGAACGGTGTCCAGATGCTGGTGGTTGATGAAGCCGACCGCATGCTCGACATGGGCTTCATCCCGGATCTCGAGAAAATCTTCTCGCTCATCCCGCCACCCCCGCGCCGTCAGACCCTTTTCTTCTCGGCCACAATGCCGAAGGAAATCCAGAGCCTGGTCGATCGGTTCCTGCGCGACCCTGTCCGCGTGGAAACCTCGCGCCCGGCGCAAACGGCGGTCAATATCAAGCAGCTGATGATCCGCCTGAAAGACAATTCCGGAAAGGCCAAGCGGGATGCCCTGCGCGCCGCCATGTCCCGCGAAGACGTCAAGAACGGCATTATCTTCTCGAACCGCAAACGTGACGTGGACATTGTCGCTCGCTCGCTCCAGCGCCACGGTTTCTCGGCTGCGCCGATCCACGGCGATCTCGATCAATCGGCACGCACGCAGACCCTGGCGGATTTCAAGGCCGGGACCCTTCGTTTCCTCGTCGCCAGTGATGTCGCGGCACGCGGGCTCGATATCCCCGACGTAAGCCATGTCTTCAATTACGACATGCCGCACCACGCCGACGATTATGTCCACCGCATCGGCCGCACCGGACGGGCCGGCAAGTCCGGGGAATCCGTGACGATCTTTGCACCCGGTGATGAGAAAAACCTCGCCGCCGTGCTGAAGCTCATCAAGGAAGAGATCCCGGAACTCGTCCTGGACGGCGTTAATTCCGAGGCACCGGAAACCGGCGCATCCGGCGGACGGACACGTGGTACATCTGCCCGTTCGGGAGCCCGCTCCGAGCGCAGTTCCGGCGGCCGCACTCGCAAGCCCCGCTCTGCGGACGCCCAGACGACAGAGGATGCGGCACCGGCAGCGTCTCCAGCGCCGACCCCGGCTCCGGCCCCGGCTGTTGAGGCCGAGGCCAAGCCAAGACCCGTCAAGTCGCGCGAAGCCCGCAAACCGGAACCGACCTCGCCCGAGCCGGCCGCTGCAAAGCCGCCTCAACAACGGGATTCCGGTACGGCCAGCCCAAGACCATCCAACCGCAAACCCGGTCAAAAGCGCGAGCGCGGCTCTGATCAGGACCGTTCGGTTGTCGGTTTTGGCGACCATGTTCCAGGCTTCATGAATGCCGGAAAGTGATGGCTCGCTAAGCCATCACACCGCCCTGATCGGGCCCGGTGCAGTGCCTGTTCATACTGTATGATCGATTTTTACAACTTCTTTCCCTTTGCGGTTTAGCTTGCCAATCACCGCAGGGCGAAGTCATTCGCTTCCGCAGGAAAGGAATTTCTGGTGAACGGTCGACTGCTTGGTAAAGACGGACGTGAGTTCGCGCTTAAGGCGCTGGATCTCATGGAACAATTCGGCATCGCGCCGACACCCGAAAACTATGCAGTGTGGATCTGCTTTGCCAGCGACACCAATCCGGAGCTATGTGAGACGCTGAAGGCTCAAATCGAGTCAGGCGAGGGTTTCAACGACAGCGTTAACGCCGAGCTGTTCGAGCAGTATTTCCAGTGGAAGGCGATCCAGGATGCGATCCTGGAGAGCGGCGGCGTGATGTGCCGGGAGCTTGGTGCCGTCCAGCAGACCCTCGAAGCCGCCGAGCGCGACACCGCCGCTTATGGCAAGGCCCTTGAGGGCGCCAGCAATGAGCTCTCGACCACCAATCCGGTATAATGGACAAATTCAAGGACGGCCTCGCCTGATTTCAGGGTGCTTTGAATGGTTTGCCAATCGACTTTATCTTCAATGTTGCCCAATTTCGCTATTTCCCTGGCGAGGACTTTTTCTAATCGGTC
>OBPS01000073.1_pt1 | contig 13511 bp, 13 predicted proteins | sample 1534661 | NCBI WGS metagenome assembly OBPS01 (sample SAMEA3275493, study PRJEB22092) | marine metagenome | biome: ENVO:00000447 marine biome; feature: The site is in the outerpart of the Oslofjord; material: ENVO:00002010 seawater | collected 2014-06-20T10:00:00+00 | depth 1 m
CGGCGCCGATCACATCCATCGTCTGCCGGTCCGTGTCTACTATGAGGACACGGATTTTTCGGGCGTCGTCTACCACGCGCGCTATCTGCACTTCTTCGAGCGCGGCCGTACCGAAAGTCTGCGGGCCTGCGGCATTCATCATTCCGAGTTGGCGCGCTTGGATCCGCCGCTTGCCTTTGCAGTCCGGCGGATGGGCGTGGAGTTCGTCCGCGCCGCGCATGTTGACGATGTGCTGGTGATCGAGACCGAGTTCAGACCCCAGGCGGGAGCCCGGCTGATGATGGAGCAGCGGCTGTTTCGGGGCTCTGATCTTGTTGCAACCGCCTCGGTTCAGGCTGTGTGTATTGACGGAAATGGACGGGCCAAGCGTCCGCCGTCATGGATGCAGGCGAAGTGGGGTGGTCATGTGCTCACGCCAGATGACGAATGACCCGCATTCGCAACAATAGTCGCGGCCCGGTCGATAAGGTGACTTGCTTGTAATGTTTGTGGCCTTTACCCCTGTTTAGCAGGGGAGGGTGCCATTGTCCCATCGTTCAAAATCGTCGAAAGATCTGAGTTTGCGTCCCGCCGGAGCGGCGGTTCCGCCACCAAATTTCGGTTTTAACGTCGCGCGCGTGCTGCAGGATGGCGGCGACATGTTCATGCATGTCGTTCACGAGCCTGAAGCGGGTGGTGAAGTCTGGGTGACCATGAGCATGGTTCGCCGCGACAAGGCGGGCCTCCTGGCCGTCAAGCGTCAGGTGTCTGCCCGTTTCGAACCAGATGGCCCCTATTGCGCCGTGTCCACCTCCGGCGAGCCCGACCGGATGCTGGCCGACGAGGGCAGGCTGAACAAGGCTCAGGTGAATGCCTTCATCCAGATGGTGGTGCGCGAAGGGGGCAGTGAACACACGGATGCTTTCATCGACCGGGGTCGTTTCGTCAGCCACACGCCGGGCAGCTGTTGTCGCCCCCAGGGTTATGACGTCCTGCTCGCGCGGCGGCGCCCGCGACCGGGCCTCACCTATCACGGGGTCGATGAGATCGTCGGTGAAGGCCAGCACGTGGCCGTCTTCTCATGCTTCGAGATGGATGGCGTGACCTATCGCGCCTGCGACCTCTTTCGTCTGGCAGATGGACGGATCGTCGAACACTGGGATGTCGTCGAGGAAGTCGCGCCTCATCTGGTCGCGCACAATGACGAGAGATGAGAGCGCAGTTTTTGCGGTTATCACCTCCTGAAATTTGCCGTATTCGGTAGTCAAGGATCTGTCAGCGATGGAACGCGTCGCGTCAGGCATGAAGCCTGCATGGCGTTTGACGGATTGTGAAACACACGATCGGGGCGGCCGAAAGGCCGCGCCGAAGCGCAAGGGTGAGCGTTATGGAGTCTTCTGTCGTCGAGGTCGCACAAGTCGTGGAAGGATTCTCCTTCTATGCCCTGTTCATGCGCGCGGACTGGGTGGTCAAGGGCGTGATGGGCATTCTCGCCTTCATGTCGATCTGGTCCTGGGCCATCGCCATCGACAAATCGCTGCACATGCGCAGCCTGCATGGCAAGGCCAAGCATTTCGAACGTGAATTCTGGTCCGGCCGCTCACTCGATGCGCTTGCGGACCAATTCGCCAAGTCGGCGCAGGAACCGTTCTCCCGTGTCTTCGCTGCCGGATTGCGGGAGTGGAATGGTGACAATGCCGGCGGACGGGTCTCAAAGGCGGCCGGTGCCGAAGCCGGTCGTCAGATGACCAACACCGAGGGCGGCCTGGGCATCCTCGCCACGATCGCGTCGGCTGCTCCCTTCGTCGGCCTGTTCGGGACCGTCTGGGGCATCATGAATGCCTTCCGCTCCATCGCGGCGTCCCAGGACACCAATCTGGCTGTCGTCGCTCCGGGTATCGCCGAGGCGTTGTTCGCGACCGCACTCGGCCTTCTTGCCGCCATTCCGGCGGTGATCTTCTTCAACGCCCTGTCGGCCAATCTCGCCAAGTATGGTGCGCGCCTCGACGGTTTCGTCGACGAGCTGTCGGCGCTTGCCGACCGCGACGGGCTCTAGGTCGATGGGTGTTTCCCTCGATAGTGGCGGATCCGGTCGCGGCCGCGCCCGCTGGAAGCCGAAGGCCGAGATCAATGTCACGCCCTTTGTCGACGTGATGCTGGTCCTGCTGATCGTGTTCATGATCACCGCGCCGTTGCTGACGGTCGGTGTCCCGGTCAACCTGCCCGAGACCGAAGCGCGCAACCTGCCGGCTGGTGAGGAGCCGCTGACGGTGACCGTCAATGCGGACGGCGTGATCTACCTGCAGGAGACCGAAGTCCCGCTGTCAGAACTTGTGCCGCGTCTGCGTGCCATCGCCGGAACCGGTTTTGACGCGCGCATCTATATCCGGGCTGATGACGGCGCGGCCTATGGGGATGTCGCGCGGGTGATGGCCAATATCAACGCTGCCGGCTTCTCCAATCTGGGTCTTGTAACCGATCCGATCGAACGGTAGCGGCGGTTCTTCTGTGCGTGGTCTTGTCCTCTCCCTCCTTATTCACGGCGGCATGATCGCCGCGGGGCTGATCTATCTGCCCCGTGTCGCCTCTGTGCTGGAGACATCGCCGATCGTTCCGATTGAACTGGTGACGCTGGGCGAGCGAACCAGCATCCGCGCCGCCGCACCGGAGCCGGTGGTCGAAGACGAGCCGGACGAGACGATTGACGAGCTCATCGAAGAGCCCGAGACCCAGTCCGCCCTGGTGCCCGAGCCGGTGCAGCCCGAGCCGGAGGTGATCGAGACGCCAGCCGAAACACCGGAAGAGCCGGAAGTCGTGCCTGCCGAGCCGGAACCCGAGACAACGCCAGACGTCCAACCCCAACGTCCCGAGCGTCCACGCGAACCGGCTCAACCCGCCGAGCCGTCCCTGAATGATCTGCTGGGTGATCTGTCCCGCAGCGTGTCGGAAACCCGCGACGGACAGGCCGCCGAGCAGGGTCCGCGTCGTGACGCGGCTGGCGATGGCGAGGCGATGACCGCGACCCTGCAGGATTTGATACGATCGCACTTGGCGCGGTGCTGGCGCGCGTCGCTGGATGCGCCCGAGCCGGACGAGCTGGCGGTTGAACTGGTGCTCGATCTCGACCGCAACGGCGAGCTCACGGGACCGCCGCGTTTGGTCGATCAATCACGCGTGCTCAATTCGCCCAATCCCTATCTGCGTGTCGCCGGCGAACGGGCGCTGCGCGCGGCGGTGGAGTGCCAGCCTTACCCGCTGCCGCCGGAAGCTTATTCTCAATGGCGTCAAATTGAGGTCAATTTCTCGCCGTCCTTATACGGTCGCTAGTCACACTCGTCCCGGAGACCCTGTTCCATGACCCGACTTCTCGTGCTGCTTGCTGCCGTCCTCGCCCTTGCTGGCTGGGCCGGCGCTTCTGATGCCCAGGAACCGCTCCGGGTTGATGTGACCCAGGGCAATCTCGATCCGATGCCGATCGCGGTTCCCGACTTCGTCGGCGCCTCCGACGAGGCCCTTCGCCGGGGCGCGGACATCACACGCGTGGTCGCCAACGACCTCGCAAGCTCCGGCCTGTTTGCACCGGTGGACCAGGACGCCTTCATCGAGGACATCGCCAATATCGATCTGCGTCCGCGTTTTTCCGACTGGCGCGTGATCAACGCCTCGGCCCTGCTGGTCGGCAGCGTCACGATCCAGGAGGATGGACGGCTGGTGGTCGGTTTCCGGCTCTGGGACACGCGACTGGAAGAGCAACTGCTAGGCCTGCAATATCGCACCGCGCCGGAGAACTGGCGCCGGGTCGCGCACCGTCTGGCCGATGCGGTCTATGAGCGCCTCACCGGCGAGACCGGCTATTTCAACACGCGCATCGTCTATGTCTCGGAAGGCCGCGGCATCGACGGTGAGCCGATCCGTCAGCTGGCCCTGATGGACCAGGACGGCGCCAACCCGTCCTTTCTGACCGATCGCTCCTATATGGCGCTATTGCCGAACTATTCGCCGAGCGCGCAGGAGATCACCTACGTCTCCTTCCTCGATGGTCAGGCGACGACCTATCTCTACAATCTTGAAACCGGCCGCCAGGAGGCCCTGTTTGCGTCCGGTGGTGCCGGCGCGGCCAGCCAGGTCGATCCGGAGGGGCAGAGCCTTTCGGCGCGTTTCTCGCCTGACGGATCCGAGCTCGCGGTGTCGATCGAGACGCGGTCCGGCCACGATATTCACCTGTTCGACCTGCGGACGCGAAACCTCCAACGCTTGACGCAGCACCCGGCCGATGATGTCGAACCGTCTTTCGCCCCGGATGGCGAGCGGATCGTGTTCTCTTCGGCCCGTGGCGGCGGTTCGCAGCTCTATGTGATGAACCGGGACGGTAGCGATGTGCAGCGGGTCACGTTCGGCTCCGGTCGCTATACGACACCGGTCTGGTCTCCGCGCGGCGACCTCATTGCCTTCACCAAACAGATCGGCAACCAGTTTGCGCTCGGCGTCGTGCGGGCAGATGGCTCCGGGATCGAGCGTATCCTCTATGAGGGGTATTTCGTCGATACGCCGGCCTGGTCGCCCAATGGCCGGGTCCTGCTTTTCACGCGCGGCGAGTCCCGGACGAACGGGACGCGATATGAAATCTGGAGTGTCGACCTTGCCGGCTTCAATCTCAGGCGGCTGGCAACCGGCGGAATGGCTTCCGATCCGGCATGGTCGCCCTTGATTGAATAGAAAATTTCTGCGTAACGTTTTGTCTTGTGAGCGGCACCATTGGGGGGGCCGTCGTCGGTACAACGTCACGTCTTGCGTGATCGGGAGTAAGCCGCAGGCCGTGTGCGCTTGGGCTGGATGAGGGTGTAACATTATGAAAATCAAACTTTTTGCTATTGCGGCGCTTGGGGCGTTTGCGACCGCTTGTGCTTCGACCCCGCCGGTGGACGATACGCCGCCGGTACAGGATACTCGTCCGGTCGAGCGGCCTGACGAGACCCCGCCGCCGGTCGAAACCGGGCCGATGGCCGGTTCCGCGGATGATTTTGTAGCAACTGCGGGCGACCGTGTTTTCTACGGACTGGACCGTCACGACCTGTCGGATGAGGCTCGCGCCACCCTGCGTCGCCAGGCGGCCTGGCTCGCCTCCTACCCGGGAACCCGCATTCTCGTCGCCGGAAATTGCGATGAGCGCGGCACGCGTGAATACAACCTCGCGCTTGGTGCCCGTCGTGCAAATGCGGCACGCACCTACCTGATCAGCGAGGGCGTTGATCCGTCGCGGATCTCGACGACCTCCTACGGCAAGGAACGTCCGACCTGCATGCAGTCGTCGGAAACCTGCTGGGCGGTCAACCGCAATGCGACTACCACGCTCGTGGGCGGCTACACCAACTAGGCCGTTCGCATTTGTGACAGGAAACGCCCGTGACAAACCCGTCGCGGGCGTTTTCCATTCTCCGGTCGCAAGGCCGTATTTTCGCCGTCCTCGTCCGCTAGGTGGGTGTCATGATCAGATATATTTGTCTCTCCGTCCTCGTTACCTCGCTGGTCGCCATCGCGCCTGCCGAGGCCCAGTCGCGCCGCGAACTTTCCGAACGCATCGATGCCACCGAAGTGCGCATCGGCAATCTGGAAGACCAGTTCATGGCCGGTGACCCGGTCGCCGAGGCCCTGATGCGCCGCATGGATGAGCTGGAATACCAGGTCCAGGCCCTGACCGGCGAAGCCGAGCGGCTGAGCTTTGAAAACCGCCAGCTGCGTCAGCAGCTGGAGACGCTGGAAAATGAACGCGCCATGGCGCGTCAGCCAGTGGCACCTTCACTGGACGATGAAGCCGTCGCCTGGATGAGCGAAGGCCTGGACGACATGGATCCGGCAGCCGCTGCGGCCGGTGAAGACGGCGGCGCCCTTGCCATTACCGACCCGAACGACCCTTACGCTGCGGCCCGCGCTGCGGCGACCGGGGTTCTGGGCGGTGCTCCGACGACGTCCACCGACGCAGCTGCCGGCGCACCGGCTGATCCGGGCCTTGTCTATGATGCCGCGCGGGCGCGACTGCTCGATGGCGATTTCGATGGTGCCCAAGCCGGTTTCGAGACGTTTGTTGCCGACAATCCTGATCACCCGCTGACCGCCCAGGCCCATTACTGGCTTGGCGAGACCTTCTATGTCCGGAGTGATTTCACCGCAGCAGCCGATGCCTATATCGCCTCGTTGCGTCTCCAGCCCGAGGGCGACAAGGCCCCCGATGCACTGGTTCGGCTGGCGGCCTCGCTGCACGGGATGGGCCGGACCGAGGATGCCTGCGCCACACTGGCGCGCTTTGGTCGCCAATTCCCGGATGCAGCCCCTGCATCGCAGGCCCGCGCGGCCCGGGAATCGGTTCGTGCCAACTGCCGGTAGGCGTGTCGGCACCAGCCATTGACATCGTCGCATCGGCGCTCGACCGACTGGCGGGCGAGGGACCGCTCGGACTGGCCTGCTCGGGCGGCGGAGACAGTCTGGCCCTTCTGCTCATCGCTGGTCGCTGGGCTCGCCAGTCCGGTCGCGCCCTGCACATCCTGACCGTCGATCATTGTTTGCGCCCGGAGAGTACGGGCGAAGCCCGCTTTGTCGCGGAGACCGCTGCCCGCCTCGGCTGGCCGTGCGACATCCTGCGCTGGGATGATGCGCGCGGAGGCTCCGGACTGCAGGCCCGCGCCCGTGCAGCGCGCCACCGTCTTCTGGCGAGCGCAGCCCGTCGGCACAGATTGTCTGCCGTCATGCTGGCCCATACTCGCGACGACCAGGATGAAACCGTCTGTATGAGGCTGGCGGCTGGCGGCAGCTGGCGCAGTGCGGCAGCGATGGCCGAGCGGGCGCCATCCCCCGCCTGGCCGGAGGGGCGGGAGGTGATGCTGGTGCGGCCCTGTCTCGCTGTCAGCCGGGCAGATCTGCGCGCCAGTCTGGAGGCCGACGGGGCCGCCTGGATCGAGGATCCGTCCAACCAGGATGCGCACTATGCCCGTATTCGCACGAGGCAGACCCTCGCGCAGCTAAATGATCGGGGTTTCGATACGGGACGGTTCGCGGCATTGGCGACCGACTTGCGGGCGATGCTGGACGCCGAACGCCTCGCCGCATGGCAGGCAGCCAGAACCTGTCTGCGCCTTCACCCCTGGGGGGCGATTGACCTCGCGCCGGACCGCTGGAGCCGTTTGCCGCCCGTGCTTCGCCTGACCTTGCTCGAGGCGGCTGTGATGGCGGTTTCGGGGCAGCCAGCGAGTCCGTCGCGGGCGCGCCTCATTCCCCTGGACGGGGCGATCCTGGCAGGGCGTCCGGCCTCGGGTTGCGGCGTTCTGGTGCGGCCGGGCGCGCGGGTCTGGTTGATCCGGGACGGCGGCGCTGTCAGTGGCCGGGTCGATCGCGAGCCGCCCAGTCCTTGGATCGAAGAGGAGGCCGGCACGGCGGTCTTCGATGGCCGTTTCGTGATCGACGGCCGCGCACGTGAACTTGAATGGCGCCTGCTTGGAGATACGTATGAAGGGCTGACTGATCGCGCTATACTCGATTCCGTCCCCGGTCCGGCCCGGTCCGGGCTCCTCGTCGGTCGCGATGCCGGATCGGTCGTGGTGATCGCCGGTTTGGGAAACCCGGTCTCCGCTGAAGGCGGCGTTGCCGTTGGCGGGGCGATCGAGGTGCGCTCGTTGATCGAGCACAGATTTTGCAGGCGTCTGCTTCCGCACGGTGCGGCCAGATGGTTTGATGAGACCGAACGCGCCTGAGGCTTAGGGTGTTTTGCCGCAGGGCTGCTTGGATGACTGGCGCCGGGGCGATGGAATGCCCATATCTGGTCGGGAATGACCGAATGATTGAACGGATAAACGCATGCAAATGAGAAATATTGCGATCTGGGCCGTGGTCCTCGTCCTGTTGATGGTGCTGGTGCAGATGATCAGCCGGTCATCGGACCCGGCAACCGTTCAACGCGGGCCGTCCTATTCCGACTTCCTGAACCGGGTCGAACGCAGCGAGATTTCCAGCGCGACGATCCGCGGCGACATGCTGCAGGCCGAAACCGTGTCCGGCGAAAGCTTCGAAGTCGTGTTGCCGCCGTCGGATACCCAGACAGTCGGCATCCTGCGCGAGGCGAATGTGAATATTCGCGTCGAGGAAGCGTCCGAAGGCGGCAATATCTTCCTCAACATGCTGTTCAACTGGTTCCCGCTTCTGCTGCTGATCGGGGTGTGGATCTTCTTCATGCGCCAGATGCAGGGTGGTGGCCGTGGCGGCGCGATGGGCTTTGGGAAGTCCAAGGCGCGCCTGTTGACCGAGCATCATGGTCGCAAGACCTTTGACGATGTGGCCGGCGTCGACGAAGCCAAGGAAGAACTCCAGGAAGTCGTCGAATTCCTGAAAGACCCGTCCAAGTTCCAGCGCCTCGGTGGCAAGATTCCGAAAGGCGCCCTGCTGATCGGTCCTCCGGGTACCGGTAAGACCCTGCTGGCCCGCGCCGTTGCCGGCGAAGCCAATGTGCCCTTCTTCACGATTTCGGGCTCCGACTTCGTCGAGATGTTCGTCGGTGTCGGTGCCTCGCGCGTCCGCGACATGTTCGAACAGGCCAAGAAGAACGCGCCCTGCATCATCTTCATCGACGAAATCGACGCTGTCGGTCGTTCGCGTGGTGCCGGCCTCGGTGGCGGCAATGACGAGCGCGAGCAGACGCTCAACCAGTTGCTGGTCGAGATGGACGGTTTTGAAGCGAATGAAGGCATCATCCTGATTGCCGCGACCAACCGTCCGGACGTGCTGGACCCGGCGCTGATGCGTCCGGGCCGCTTTGACCGCCAGGTCGTTGTGCCCAATCCGGACATCACGGGCCGCGAGAAGATCGTCAAGGTTCACATGCGGGATGTGCCGCTCAGCGACGATGTTGACCCCAAGGTCATTGCGCGCGGCACGCCGGGCTTCTCCGGTGCCGATCTCGCCAATCTGGTCAATGAGGCGGCTTTGCTGGCGGCGCGCCGCAACAAGCGCCGCGTCTCGATGCTGGAATTCGAGGATGCCAAGGACAAGGTGATGATGGGGCCGGAACGCCGCTCCATGGTCATGTCCGAGAAGGAAAAGCAGCTCACCGCCTACCATGAGTCCGGTCATGCCATCGTGGCGATCAATGTCCCGTCGGCAGATCCGGTCCACAAGGCGACCATCATTCCGCGCGGCCGTGCCCTCGGCATGGTCATGCAGTTGCCGGAAGGCGACAAGATGTCGATGACCCACGAGGAAATGACCTCGCGTCTCGCCATCATGATGGGTGGCCGGGTGGCCGAGGAGCTGAAATTCGGCAAGGAGAAGGTGACCTCCGGTGCCGCCTCCGACATCCAGCAGGCGACCCGTCTGGCCAAGGCCATGGTGACCCAGTGGGGCTTCTCGCAGGAGCTCGGCCCGATCGACTATGCGGACAATCAGGGCGAGGTCTTCCTCGGCCAGCAACTGGTCCAGAGCAAGTCGGTCTCGGGCACCACGGCCCGCAAGATCGAGGAAGAGGTCCGCGCCCTCGTTCAGACCGGCATGGATGAGGCCCGCCGCATCCTGACCGAGAAGCGCAAGGATTGGGAAACGCTCTCCGAAGGCCTGCTTGAATACGAAACCCTGTCGGGCAGCGAGATCACCGACCTGCTCAATGGCAAGCCGCCGAGCCGTCCCGATGATACGCCAACCCCGCCGAGCGACACGCCGTCCAGCGCCGTGCCGACCACGGATGAGGAACCCGATGCCGGTCCCGCCCCGCAAGGCGCCTGACCTGCACGACATCGTGAAACGAGAGAGCCCCGGGCCACATGGTTCGGGGCTTTTTCATGGGTGCGGCCAAGATCGGGTCCTGGCTTGCGGGAGTGGCTCGAAGCGGGATTGAATGGCGGCTCCAATGCCGCTAGGTCGATATCCGGTTCCAAAAGCAGGATTGCGGCATGGGTGATCCGTCGCCAAATCATCAAAGCCGCGCGCCGGTCACCGGGACTGCTGAGGTCTTTCTGGCCTTCTTGAAGCTGGGATTGACCGCCTTTGGCGGCCCGATCGCCCATATCGGCTTTTTTCGCGACGAATTCGTCGTTCGCCGCCGTTGGATGGATGACGCCGCCTTCGCCGACCTGGTCGCCCTGTGCCAATTTCTGCCGGGCCCGGCGTCAAGCCAGGTCGGGCTGGCACTCGGCCTGATGCGCGCCGGATGGCTTGGCGGCCTTGCTGCCTTTGTCGGATTTACGCTGCCGTCGGCGCTGATCCTTTTTATTGTCGCTCTGACTGGCAGTCGGCTCTCGGGAGACCTGAGCTCAGGCATTGTCGCCGGCCTGAAGCTTGTGGCCGTGGCGATCATTGCCCATGCCGTTCTGGGCATGGCCCGCACGCTTTGCCCCGATCGATTGCGCGCCAGCATTGCCGTACTCGCCGTGATCATCCTCGCGGTGCTGCCCGCCGTATACGGCATGCCGCTCGCCATCCTCGCGGGGGCCAGTCTCGGCCTGTGGCGCGGTGAGGGGCCGGTCGCCACGGGGGCCGCAATAGCGGTTCCGGTGTCGCGGACCGCTGGTGTGATCAGCCTCGGTCTGGCCGCCACGTTCTTCATCGCCCTGCCAATCTTCGCGCCCTCTGGCCCCGCCTTCGCGCTGGCCGACAGTTTCTATCGATCCGGCATGCTGGTGTTCGGCGGCGGCCATGTCGTATTGCCGCTCCTGCAGGTCGAAGTGGTGGAGGCGGGACAGGTCAGCCTTGATGCCTTCCTGGCCGGATATGGCGCCGCCCAGGCCGTGCCGGGTCCGCTGTTCACCTTCGGCGCCTATCTTGGTGCGATCATGGAGACCGGGCCAAGCGGCCTGGCCGGCGCGTCGATCGCCATGCTGTCCCTGTTCGCGCCGGGTTTTCTGCTGCTGGTCGGCACCTTGCCCTTCTGGGCCGGGTTCAGACGGCATGCGCGGGCGCGGGCGATCATGGCCGGCGCCAATGCGGCTGTTGTCGGTATTCTCGGGGCTGCCCTGTACGATCCGGTCTTTACCAGCGCCGTGACCGGTTTTCCTGAATTTACCCTGGCGCTCGCCTGTTTCGTATTGCTTGTCGGCTGGAAGTGCCCGCCTTGGTTGGTTGTCCTGTTGGGGGCGGCCGGTGGCGGCTTGCTGGCCATTCTCTGAGCTGGCCGGGCGGGCGACGGGAAGGCCGCCGATGAGCGCCGGATGGCTTAGCCATTGTCGCGGCAAACCGGTGCCGCTAATACCAAGGCGAGGCAGCCCACGCGCCTGTCACCAGAAGATGGACCCTCATGCCCAAATTCCGCTCCCGTCGCCAATCCGATCTGCCTTTCGTGATGGGCGTGCTCAATGTAACGCCGGACAGTTTTTCCGATGGTGGCGACTTCATCGACCAGGAGGCGGCCGTTGCGCGAGGGCTTGAGATGCTCCGCAATGGCGCAGATGTGATCGATGTCGGCGGCGAGTCGACCCGGCCCGGTGCCGATCCGGTCTCCGAAGCCGAGGAGTTGCGGCGTGTCATCCCGGTCATCAAGGCGCTCCGCGAGACCAGTGGTGCGCGGATCTCGATCGACACTTTCAAGCCCTCGGTCGCCCGCAAGGCCATCGAGGCCGGCGCGGACATCTGGAATGACGTCATGGCCCTGAGAGCCGAGGGCGCGGTGGAGACAGCGGCGGAGCTGGGTGTCCCGGTCATCCTGATGCACATGTCCGGTACGCCGCAAACCATGCAGGCCAATCCGCAATACGAGGACGTCGTCTCTGAGGTCTGTGATTTTCTGACCGAGCGCGCGGATATTGCCATGGCCAAGGGCGTCAGTGCCGACAGTATCTGGCTCGATCCGGGCATCGGCTTCGGCAAGTCGCTTGACCATAATCTGGCGCTCATGCGGGATCTCGATCAGGTTATCGGTCTCGGTTATCCGGTGCTGTTCGGCGCCTCACGCAAACGCTTCATCGCGGCCATTGATGATGGCGCCAACGAGACCGAACGGCTTGGCGGCTCGCTTGCCGCGGCGCTGCGTGCCGCGTCGGCTGGAGCGGCCATGGTGCGGGTCCATGATGTTCGCATGACGGTCCAGGCCCTGAAGGTCCAGGCGGCGATCGGCAAGGGACGCGCCTAGATGGCCTATACGCTCTACGGCAAGGCGGGTTTTGGGTCGGTTTGTGTCGAGGCTGCCCTGGAACTGGTCGGTGCGGCTTATGAGTTCGTCGAACTCGATCCGCTGGGCGAGGCCGCCGAGCAACGCCGCCTGCGCACGATCAATCCGGTCGGCCAGGTTCCGACCCTGATCCTGCCCGATGACAGCGTCATGACCGAGAGCGCGGCCATTCTGATCTGGCTCGGGGATCGCTATCCCGAAGCCGGGCTCGCACCCGCCATCGACGCCCCTGAGCGCGCTGAATACCTGCGCTGGATGCTCTTCCTCTCTGCCAGCATCTATTCCACCTTCTCGATCTCGGACGGTCCGGAACGCTTTCATCCCGATCCGGCCACACACCCGACGCTGCTCGACGGGGCCAATCAGCGCCGCGCCGACATGTGGGTGCTGATGAATGATGCCTTTGATGGCGCACCCGGACCTTTTCTGCTCGGTGAGACGATGAGCCTGCTCGATGTCTATGTCGCCATGATGAGCCGCTGGGATCCGGGTCGGGCTGACTTTGTGGACCAGTGTCCGGCGCTCCTGCCGGCGGTCGAGGCGACCGAGGCGGATCCGGTGGTCGCGGCGGTCTGGGCCCGCAACTTTCGCACCGGAGGCTGAGCCTTGGGCGCTTTCCTGACCAACCCCTGGACGCTCTTGGTCGCCGGCGGCCTATGCGAGATGGGCTGGGCGCTGGGCTTCAAATATGTCCGCAGCGACGCGCCCTGGTGGCAGCACGCGGCAGTCTTCGCCGTCCTGGCCGCCTCGATGGGGCTGTTGTGGGTGGCCATGAAGTCGTTACCCGCGGGCACTGCCTATGCGGTCTGGACCGGGATCGGCGCGCTCGGCGTCGCCACCCTCGGCATTCTCGTCTTCAACGAGCCGGCGACGCATCTGCGGATCTTCTTCCTGGCCCTCATCCTGGTCGGGATCATCGGCCTCAAGCTCGTCAGCAGTGAGACCTAGCCGAACGGGTCATCAATCGCGTGGGCGGGTTCTGTGAACCAGCGCGGTCCGGTCTCGGTCATGTAGAAATGATCCTCAAGCCGGATGCCGAATTGGCCCGGCACGCAGATCATCGGCTCGTTGGAAAAGCACATTCCGGCCTCCAGCTTCGTGTCATCGCCGCCGACCAGATAGGGCGCCTCATGGATATCGAGACCGATGCCGTGACCGGTACGGTGGGGAATCCCGGGCAGGGCATAGCCCGGACCCAGCCCGCGGCGTTCGGCTTCCGCCCGCGCCGCGGCATCGACCGCGCTGCAGGCTGTGCCGATCTGTGCCGCTTGGAAGGCGGCGAGCTGGCAGGCTTTCTCGGCCTCCCAGATATCGCGCTGCTGGCGGGTCGGTGCGCCAAACACATAGGAGCGGGTGATGTCGGACTGATAGCCATGGATCGCGCACCCGGTATCGA
>OBPS01000074.1_pt1 | contig 13481 bp, 12 predicted proteins | sample 1534661 | NCBI WGS metagenome assembly OBPS01 (sample SAMEA3275493, study PRJEB22092) | marine metagenome | biome: ENVO:00000447 marine biome; feature: The site is in the outerpart of the Oslofjord; material: ENVO:00002010 seawater | collected 2014-06-20T10:00:00+00 | depth 1 m
CGACGTATGATCCATCTCCAGCGGCTCGAAAACATAGAGGTCGAGCCAGTCCTGCCAGGACCGGCCGGTCGCGGTCTCGAGAATGGCGCTGTAGATGTTGTAACCCAGATTGTCGTAGCGGAAGCCGGGGTCCCGAGGCGATGAGTACGCCGCGATCAGGCGCGGATAATCCGCCGGATCGACATGGCCGACATAGGCTTCCAGCGTGGTCAGGGGCGCATTCTCGATCGGGACCTGATGGGTGATCAGGTCGCGCAGCGTCCAGTCGGCAGCCGCCACACCCTCGGGCAGGACCAGATCGGGCCAGTAATCGCTGATGGCGCTATCCAGCGGCAAGACCCCCTCCGCGTCGAGGCGGGCAGCCAGCAGTCCCATATAGGCCTTGGTCTGGGAGGCGATATAGATGGGCGTGTCAGTGGTCATCGGTGCACCGGACACCGCCCGGCGCTCGCCCATCACCCGCCGCATCAACACGTCGTCCGCGGTCACCACCACGACGGCATAGCCCGGACCCAGGTCGGGGAATTCATCGAGGAAGGCGTCGAGGCTGGCCGCCGCGCCTTCCGGCGTTTCGGCGAAAACGGCCGGGCCGACGGCGGGGCAAAGCGCGAGCGCGATGGCGGTCGCGAGACTGAGGGATTTGAGCATTCGGGGTCTCCGGGTCGGGGAGCCGTGGGTCCGGCTTGATCTGTCACAAGGTAGCGGTGCCGAGCCGTGAGGTCTTGAACGGATGTAACATCGCCTCGGTTCCGGGCAGCGAGCCGGTCAGGCAGCGAGCAAGCTCCGCAAATGGCTGGGTGTCAGGCCGGTCTGGCGCCGGGTCGCGCGGGTGAAATGTGCCTGATCGGCAAAGCCGCCGGTCTGCGCCGCGGCGGCAAGACTGGCTCCGCCAACCAGGTCGGCCAACGCACGGCTGACCCTGCAGCGCAGGCGATAGAGGCTCGGCGACAGGCCGTAGTGGCGGGTAAAGCTGCGCGAGAGGTGGACCTGGTGAACGCCTGCCGCCGCGGCAAGCCCGCTCAGGTCGTGAGCGTCAGGATCGTCATGCAGCCAGTCGCGGACCCGGGACAGCCAGGGGTCCGGTGCGTCACCCGTCTGACCCGGTGCAAGGTGGGCGCCGGCCACGAGGTCGGCGAGGGCAAGATCGGTCACCGGGTCACCCTCAGCCAGCATCGTCGCAGCAGCGAGCACATCCTGCACCGCTTTCCGCTCGCCGTCGGTGGTTGACCAGCGCCAGTCGTCCAGACCGGGGATGGCGTCACAGAGGTCGGACCCAGGATCAATATTGAGGGCGAGGATGAGGCTTCCGCTGCGGCCATAGACGTTGGCATGCGGACAGCCCGCCGGCTTGACGCCGCGGCTCAGGTCAACGAGCTCGAATTCGCGCCCGGCGCTGCGCTCGCGCAACTCGCCGGCCAGCAGCCAGGAGATCTGGTGGCGGTCATGGACATGACGGTCCATGTGCGCGCCCGGCTCATACCAGCTCAGACGGACATCAAGGCCCGCCCCGCTTGCCAGTCTTCTCTGTCGCCCCATGCCACCCCCGGTCATCTGCATCCTCACCGTGATGCACACCCACGGGTGAATGGATGCTGACCAGCGGATGAAACATCAGTTCAGCGCGACCCGGCGCGAGTGACAGGCGTCGAAAAGGCCGAGAAAGGCGGTGGCGTCCTGATTGCCGCGACGGCTGGCATCAGTGAGGTAGGCCCGCGCCCGGTAGGGATCATCGATGGCCCGGCCATCGGACAGCATCAGCCCGGCCAGCAGGGCGGCGAGATCACCGTGGTGCTCGTCGGAAATCCGGGTCATGGCCCGTTCGGCGCGCTCGGCCTGACCAGGCCAGCGAGCGGTGGCGAGCGTCAGCTGTGCCAGGGCGCGGGTGTCACCGGCTTCCAGCAGGGCACCGCCCCAGTAAAAGGCCGCGGCCTGGACCGGGACCTGGCGTTGCAGCGCCATCGCGCCCAGCTGTTGCTCCATGCCGGCGCTGACACCCTGAAGATAACTGTCGCGATGCTGGCCATAGCGTTGGCAGTCCGCCGACTGGGCGTCGACCTCGCTCAAGCCGATCAGCGCCGCACCGAGGCCCCAGCCAAGTGCCACCATCCACGCCAGACTTGTCCGATTTCGGGCCATCTTTCCCTCCCGGATTGACATCTGGCAGGACTGTCGCAGCCGCTTTTTAACGCCCGCCCAATTGGGACGCCCAATATTTCAGCAATTTCAATCTATTAACCCTAATGCGCCGGATCAGCCCGGGCGGACCGGAACTTGCATCGCGTGCCGGCACATCAAAGGACGAGACCATGGGACATTTCCTGTTTCGCGACGGTCACGGTCATCTCGAAGAGAAGGCCAATAATTTCACGGCCATGCGCATCCTGTTTGCGCTGGTTGTTCTATATGGCCACGCCCTGATGATACAGCTCGGCCTGCCCTTTGTCGGCATCTGGGCGACCACGGTCGACTTCATCGTCCAGTGTGCGCTCGACGGCTTTTTTATCCTGTCCGGCTACATGATCACCGCCAGCGCCATGAAATCGCGGGCTATCGGCCGCTATGCCAGTGCCCGGATCTTCCGCATCTTCCCGGGGCTGATCGTCACCGTTCTGCTGCTTTGGCTGGTGGTTGGCCCCTTGTTCACCAGCCTGCCGGCCGGCCAGTACTGGTCGCAGCTGCAGACCTGGCTCTTCCCGCTCGACCTGATCAGCCAGGTCGACCCGATGGCCGGACTGCCGGGCGTGTTCGAAGGCTCGCCGATGGGCGAGAACATGAATGGCCCGCTCTGGACGATCCGCTATGAGTTGATGGCCTATGTCGGCGTCGGTGTTCTGATGCTGGTCGGCCTGTATCGCCGCAATGCCCAGGTCCTGCTGTGGACCGCCCTCACCCTTGCCTTCGGCATGCTGGTGGAAACCTTCGGCTATGTCGGCTTTGGCGAGGAAACGATCGGCACCCTGGCCCGCTTCGCTCCGGCCTTCATGGTCGGCGCCGCCTTCCACGCGGGCCGCCAATATGTCCGCCTCAGCCCGGCCCTGATCGGCCTGACCGCGCTGGCAGCGCTGGCCACCCACGGAACGCCGCTAGGTTGGATGATGGTCGATATCGCACTCGCCTCGGCTTATCTCTGGCTTGGCTATGCGCGCATTCCCGGCCGTGCCGGGGTTGCCGTCCGCGAGGTCGAGGACGTGTCCTACGGCATTTATATCCTGCACTGGCCGATCGGCATGATGGTGTTTGCGCTGCTGCCGACCCTGAGCACGACGGCGCTGGCTGTGATCATGCTGCCGCTCGCCATCGGGGCCGGATGGGCCTTGCGGGTTCTGGTCGAGAAACCGGCCCTCGCCTTCAAGTCACGGCTTGGCCGTCGTCAGACAGCGCCGTCCCCGGCAGTCGGCGCGGCCGGCTAGCGATCAGCCTTCGGCGGCGGTTCCAAACAGCGCCATCGCGACACCCAGCACGGCGAGCCCGGCATGCAGGCCGGCGCTCGCCCGCTTGCCGACCTGCCAGCGACCGGTCGCGGCGATGGCGGCCTGGATCGCGTAGTAGGCGGCAAACGCCCGCGAGGCATAGGCAATGATCTCGAACAGGTCGGCCGTCCAGGTCAGCACCAGACCGACCCCGACCAGCACGGCATAGGCCTGACGGGCCGATATCCGCTTCCCGCTCAATTCGACGAACAGGCCTCCGGCCCCGCCGGTATCGGCAATAGCCGCCGAGAACTGGGCGCTCAGCGCAGCCGCGACCAGCAGCAGCGGCAGGATCGGTGCGACCAGTCCCATCAGGTCAACAATCGCCGTCTCGCCGAAGGGCAGCTCGTCCGGCGTGAAGGCGAAGGCGAGCAGGCCGACATAAACGACGTAGATCCCGGTCGCGATCCATTGCGCCCAGCGCATGGTACGGATGCGCATCGCGGCGTCATAGCGATCGCCGAGATAGCGCGAGGTCTCGAAGCCCTGGATGGTGACGACCAGTCCAAAGGCAAGGGTGAGCGCCGACCAGCCGGTCTGGCCGGGTGCGGTGATCGACAGGGCGCCGCCGGCGGCGCGGTCGCCATTGAACAGGACCAGCCCGGCGATCAGACCGAAGATGATGGCCAGCTTGGCGCTGACGAAGACCTGTTCGAGGTGTTCCAGCGCGCCGAAACCCCGGGTCCAGCCGACGGCGAGGATCAGGATGAAAACAGCGCTGGTCAGAAGGCGGGCTGATTGCGGATCATCGGCGGGCGTCAGGCTGACCCCGAAAGCGCCGAACAGGTTGAGATAATAGGTGACCGAGATGATGTAGGCGAAAGCCAGCGCCCAGCCGCCGGCGGTTTCCAGCCCGCGCCGGATAGGCCCGCGCAGCCCCTTGCCGTCGAGGATGGCGATATTGGTGCGGACCGAGTGACCGAAGAGGTAGGCGACCAGGCACAGGACCACCATCACAAGGGGCGACCAGCTGCCATAAGCCGATTGCAGGATTGGCCCGAGGACCAGGAAACCGCTGCCGATGATCGAGGCCAGCGGGGTGATGGTCGCGCGCCAGCTCCGGCTGGTGGAGACCTTGTGCGAGGCCAGAACCAGTCCGGCCAGGATGATCACGGCCAGGACAATCAGATTGGTCAGCACGCCTGGATCCTCACCTCATCGACGGTGCAGGATTTCCCGACCCGGGGCCAAGGGCAAGCCCGGATCGGGATTGTGGCGGTTTAGCTCCGGAAGGGGTCCTGCATCAGGATCACGTCCTCGCGCTCCGGCGAGGTCGAGACCAGGGCGATCGGGCATTCGATCAGCTCTTCCAGACGACGGACATATTTGACCGCTTCGGCCGGCAGATCGGCCCAGGAGCGGGCGCCGGCGGTGGAGCCTTCCCAGCCCTGCAGCTCCTCATAGACCGGGGTGACCTTGGCCTGGGCTTCCTTGCCGGCGGGCAGGTAGTCGTAGCGCTCGCCATCGAGCTCGTAGGCGACGCAGACCTTGATCGTCTTGAAACCGTCGAGCACGTCGAGCTTGGTCAGGGCGACGCCGTGCACGCCGCCGACCTGCAGGGTCTGGCGGGTGATGACCGCATCGAACCAGCCGCAGCGACGCTTGCGCCCGGTGACCACGCCAAATTCGCGGCCACGCTCACCGAGCGACTGACCGTCAGCGTCAAACAGCTCGGTCGGGAAAGGTCCCTCACCGACGCGCGTCATGTAGGCCTTGGCAATGCCGAGGACATACCCGATATCGCGCGGACCGACACCGGTCCCGGCCGAGGCCTGGCCGGACACGGTGTTCGACGAGGTGACGAAGGGATAGGTGCCGTGGTCGACATCGAGCAGCGCACCCTGGGCGCCTTCGAACAGGATTTTCTGGTCGGACTTGATGGCGTCCTTGAGAACGCGCCAGACCGGGGCCGCATAGGGCAGGATCTTCGGCGCGATCTCCGTCAACTCGGCGACCAGCTGATCGACGCTGTACTCCTCATGGCCAAGGCCACGGCGCAGCGCATTGTGGTGGTGGAGGATATCCTTGACCCGCGCCTTGAGGGCGGCCGGATCGGCCAGGTCGATGACCCGGACCGCACGACGACCGACCTTGTCTTCATAGGCCGGACCGATACCGCGACGCGTGGTGCCGATCGGCTCGCCATCATCCCGGTTCTCGCGCAGGGCATCGAGCTCGCGGTGGATCGGCAGGATCAGGGTCGCGGTCTCGGAGATCTTGACCACGTCGGGGGTGATGACGACGCCCTGCTCGGCGATGCGCTCGACCTCGGCCACGAAGGCCCAGGGATCAACCACCACGCCATTGCCGATCACCGACAACTTGCCGCGGACGACGCCGGACGGCAGCAGCGAGAGCTTGTAGACATTTTCGCCGACAACGAGGGTATGGCCGGCATTGTGACCGCCCTGGAAACGGGCCACCACATCGGCGCGGTGCGACAGCCAGTCGACCAGCTTGCCCTTGCCCTCATCGCCCCACTGGGCACCCACCACGGTTACATTGGCCATGAAAGCCTCCTCGCCTGCAGGCTTGGCACGCGCGCAAGCCCTGTTTGCGGGCCGATTATTTGTCACGAAGCCGTTATTTGGGCCAGACCTGTTTGCAGGAATGCCGTGGATTGAGTAATCTTGTGCGCAGAAACGTGCTGGGGAGCATGATCAAAGGGGACCGGCCATGATTTCTGCAAAATCCGTTCTCGTCGCGACCGCTCTGAGCCTGCTCGGCGCGGGCCCGACACTCGCCCAGGCCCAGACGCCGCCGCCGGATGCTTGCGTCGGCGCGCCCTGGGACGCCTTCGACTTCTGGGTCGGCGACTGGAATGTCTACGCCCCGGACACCGACGAAACGCCCGGCCCCTATCTCGGTCACAATGTCATCGCGCGCATCAATGGCGGCTGCCTGATCACCGAGCACTGGGTCGGCGCCTCCGGCAATGCTGGCGACAGCTTCAATGTCCATGACCCGCTGGTCGGCGCCTGGCGCCAGGTGTGGATGAGCAATGGCTGGTATATCGACTATACCGGCGGCCTCGATGACAACGGCGCCATGATCCTGACCGGCGAGGCCCACACCGTCCAGACCAACAGCCGCGCCCCGCTGCGCGGAATCTGGACGCCCAATGCCGACGGTACCGTCACCCAGCAATTCGACCAGGCCGACGCCGAGGGGAATTGGTCGACGATTTTCGTCGGCATCTATGTGCCCGAGGATGACGACCCGCGCGCCGCCGAAGCCGCCGCCGCGCGAGGCGAGTAGGGCGTCGAGCTAGAACTCCACCACGTGGTAGTGCTCCTTGTCGTACAGGCTGTGCACGAACCAGGCGGGGAAGCCGTAGGCGTGGCGGACATAGTCGGACTGGGAGGCGTGAATGCGCCAGGCGCGGATCTTGGCGCCGCCCTCGGCCGGCATGACATGGGTCGGCGCGGGCTGGTTGTCGACGATGAGCTGGCCGGTCTCGCCGCCGAACCGCTGCATCATCCGGCGCGGGGCGAGGATATAGGCGATCGCGCGCGGCGCTGTGTCGGGGTTTTCGGCCCGCAGGCGGCGAACCGCTTCTGTGGCGGCCCGGCCGGCGGTGCGATGGTCGGGGTGATAGGAAAACCCGCTCTCCGGCCAGAAGGTCACGACGAGCTCGGGCTGCCACTCGCGCATCCGCGCCATCAGGCGCTCGACATAGACGTCAAAGTCCGCGTCGGCGAGACCGCCATCGCGATAGTCCCAGACGTCCTGGGCGGTCAGGCCGATCGCATAGCCATTCTTGAGCAGCTCCGCTTCGCGTACGGCACCCAGATCCTCGATCCGGCTGACTTGCGGCAGGGGCGTCCCGTTCTCCCCGCGCGTGGCGGTAATCGAGCGGACCGTGGCGCCGTCCCGGGCCGAGGCCCGCAACAGCAGGCCGGTCACGGAAATCTCGTCATCGGGATGGGCAAGTACGGCGAGGACCGAGGATGCCCCCAGCTCGCCGGCAATCGACGCGACCCGGGGCACGCCCGGCTCCTCGAATTGCTGGTCCAGCCAGATCACGACGCCACCAAGGACGAGCGCGACGGCGAGGCCGAGGGCGGCCAGGGCCCGCAAAAGCGGGCGCTTCATGTTAGTTCCCGAAGCGGTAGCCGAGGCGAATGCCCGCATTGTCGAGCGCCTGGTTGCGGCCCGAGGCGAGGATCTGGCCGTGCGAGATGTGCTCGTAATAGGCGCCGATCGACCAGCGCTCATTGAGGTCGTAGTCGAGGCCGATGGCGTTGTGGAAGAGGATTTCATTGCCCATCAGCGAGCGCGTGGTCGCCAGACGGATACGGGTCGGATCGCCCGGAGGCGAGTTCGGGTCGATATCCTCGACACCGTCATTATAGGACAGGCCGGTGCGGAACTCGAAGTTCAGGTTCTCGGCGACGGCAAAATCCCAGGCCACGCCGGCGGCACCGAAATTGGTCAGGCTGTTGGTGTTGAACGAGCCATAGACGTAAGGACGCGGCGACCCGATCACGTCGAGGAAATCCGGCGAGGCGAACAGCAGGTCGAGGGTCACATTCGGACCGTCCTCGACATGGTCGGCAAGGTCATGCGCAGTGACACCGAAGCGGAATTCCAGGCCACGGTCTTCAGCCAGACCGGCACCGGTGATCAGGGCGAAGGCGGCGGCGGTGGTCAGGATGAGTTTCATGATGTTCCCTCGGGCCGCCAGCGCGACCAGTCTGATGTCTGTTGCTGACGGGATAAAGCGTGTCTCAGCCCGCGTCCAGCGCTTCGCGATAGGCCCAGTCAAGCCACGGCCCGAGTGCGGCCAAATCATCACGCTCGACTGTCGGCCCGCACCAGATACGAATACCGGGCACCGAGGCGCGGTGCATGGAGATGTCCAGCGCCGCATTCTCGCGCTCGAGCAGGGACGAGATTTTCTTCGTGAGCTCCCATTGCGCCTCCGCACCAGCCGCAATCACGGCTGGGTCGGTGTATTTGAGGCAGACCGAAACCGGCGAGCGATGGGCCGGGGTCTCGCACAGATAATCGATCCAGTCGGCCCCTTGCACCCAGGCGTCCAGCGCTGCGAAATTCTCCTCGCGACGACGGATCAGCTCGGGCAGGCCGCCAATCCGCGACGCCCATTTCAGGGCGGCGAGATAATCCTCGACCGCCATCAGGGACGGTGTGTTCAAGGTCGCGCCTTCATAGACCCCCATATTGGCCTTGCCGTTGGCATGGAGCTGCAACAAGCCCGGAATCGGCCAGTCCGGGCGCCAGGTGTTGAGGCGTTCGATGGCGCGTGGGCTCATCACCAGCATGCCATGCTGGGCTTCGCCGCCCATGCATTTCTGCCAGGAGAAGGTCAGCACATCGATCTTTGACCAGTCGATCCCGACCGCGAAGGCGGCGGAGGTCGCGTCGCACAGGGTCAGGCCTTCGCGGTCGTCCGCAATCCAGTCGAGGTCGGGCACCCAGACGCCGGCGGCGGTGCCGTTCAGGGTGAAGATCGCATCGCGCGCGGGATCATATTGCGCCACGTCCGGCAGGATGCCCGGCTCGGTCTTGAAGACCCGCAAATCCTTCAGCTTGAGCTCGTCGCGGGCGTCATAGGTCCAGCGATTGCCGAACACGTCCCAAGAGAAAACATCCGTGCCGCGCTGGCCGAGCAACGACCACATCGCCGCTTCCATGGCGCCGGTATCCGAGCCCGGCAGAAGGGCCACCTTGTAGTCCGCGGGCAGCTCGAGGAGCGCGTGGGTGCGCTCGATGGATTCCTTGATGCGCGCGACCGGTGCCCCGGCCCGGTGGGTCCGCGAGAGCGGCGCATCGGCAATCGCGTCCCAGGACCAGCCGGGATATTTCTTGACCGGACCGCAGGAAAAACGCGGATCGGCCGGACGCAGGACCGGCTTGGGATTATCGGTTCGGGTCGCGTTGGGCGTTGTCGTATCGGCCAAGTCTCTCTCCGGGAATCGCAAGGGGTCGGGCGCTCATGTTGCAGCGCACGTTGACGCCCTCCCCGGCGCGGGGCAAGAGCTTTCGCCATGAATTCCTTGCCCAGCCTTTCGCCCCAGCGCGACCCCTTCGACCTGCCGCGGGACACCTGTTATCTCAACGCCGCCTATATGGGACCGATGCCGAGCGCCGCGGTCGCTGCGGGCCAGGACAGCTATGCCCGCAAGGGGCAACCCTGGCATGTCCAGGTCCAGGCCGACTTTTTCGACGCCCCGGAAGCCCTGCGCGCGCAAGCTGCGCGGCTGTTCGGTGCGACAACCGACGATATCGCCCTGGTGCCCGCTGCCTCCTATGGCCTGTCCACGGCCGCGCGCAATCTGGCGCCGGATGCGAAGAGCGAGATCCTCGTCCTCGCCGAGCAATTCCCCTCCAATGTCTATGTCTGGCGCGATCTCGCCGCCGCGCATGGCGCCCGCATGCGAACTGTCAGCCGGACCGATGACCAGAACTGGACCGAGGCGATGCTGGCGGCCATCTCGCCGGCCACCTCGATCGTCGCCTGCCCGCAAGTCCATTGGGCCGATGGCGGCGCGCTCGACCTGGCCGCGATCAGCGACGCGGCCCGCCGTCAGGGCGCAGCACTGGTGCTCGACCTGACCCAGTCGCTGGGTGTGATGCCGTTCGATCTTCAGGCCATCCAGCCCGACTTCGCGGTCGCAGCGGCCTATAAATGGCTGCTCGGCCCCTATGCGATGGGCTTCCTCTATGTCGCCCCGCACCATCAGGACGGCGAACCGCTCGAGCAGAACTGGATCGTCCGCGACAAGGCCGAGGACTTTGCCCGCCTGGTCGACTATGCCGACGCCCACGCCGCTGGTGCCCGCCGCTTTGACATGGGCGAGCGCTCGAACTTCCAGCTTGTGCCGGCGGCCAGCGCCAGCCTCGACGCCATGCTCGGCTGGGGGGCAGACGCCCTGTCCCGGACACTGGGTGCCAATACCCGCGCCCTCGCCGACCATCTGGCCCCGCTTGGCCTGCGGGCCGATGTTCCGGACCGCGCCGCGCATTACCTGTGCCTGTCCTTGCCGGATGGCGCGCCGGCCGATCTGGTCAGCGCCCTGGCCGCGCACAAGATCTACGTCTCCCAGCGCGGCGACCGCCTGCGGATCACGCCGCATATTTATAACGATGAGACCGACTTCCACCGCTTCGCCAGCGTCCTGGAAGGCCTGCTGTGACCGACTCCGCCGCCCGGCATGTAATCGGCCCGCGCGACTGGTTGGCCCTGCTGGTGCTGACCGTCTTGTGGGGCTCGGCTTTCGCCTTCATCAAGCATGGCGTCGGGACCCTGCCACCCGGCGCCCTGATCTTCGTCAGGCTCGGACTGGCCGCCTCGATCCTCACCGCCTGGGCCTATGCCCGCGGCCGGCGGCTTCCGCCACTGACCGATCCGCGCTGGGTGTGGATGGCCGGTCTCGGATTTTTCGGAAATGCCCTGCCCTTCTTCCTGGTCGGCTGGGCCCAGCAGACCATCGACAGCGCCCTTGCCGGTATCCTCGTGGCGACCATGCCTCTGGCAACGGTTGGTCTGGCACATGTCTTCGTGCCCGGCGAGCGGATGACCGTGCGCGCCGTCCTTGGCCTGCTGGTCGGCTTCGCCGGCGTGGTCCTGCTGCTCGGACCCTCGGCCCTCGCCAGCCTTGGCGGCGCCGACACGCTGGCCCAGCTGGCCGTGGTCGGTGCCGCCATCTGCTATGCGATCAACGCCATCCAGGCCCGCATGATGCCGGATACACCGCCCTCGATCGCCGGGGCCGGCATGCTGATCACCGGAGCCCTGTTCACCCTGCCGCTCGGCCTGTGGGATTTGCTGCGGGTCGAGGATGTCGCCCCCACGGCCTGGATGGCGACCGCCTGGCTGGCCCTCGGACCGACCGCGATCGCCTCGGTCATCCTGATGCGGGTCGCCCGGACCGCCGGACCGAACTTCCTCGCCACGGCCAATTACCTGACCCCCATCGCGGCCCTGCTGACCGGTCTGGTTATCGGCGAGACGATCGGCTGGATGACCGTTCTGGCGCTCGCCGTCATCCTCGCCGGCGTCTGGCTGGCGCGCAGTGGCCAGCGGTCCGGCTGACACCAACATCCATCAAGGGTTGCGCAGGCGCGCAAGCGACGAAATTATTGCAACCGGCGGCTGAATCGGGCGCCGAGACGGGGGACGCGTGCATGACATCCAGTATCAAGACCATCATCACGGCGATCGTGACAAGCCTGCCACTGACCTTCGGCACGCCGGCCCTGGCAGACGAGCCGGTCAATCCCCTGGCGCTGGTCCGAGCCTTCGATACAGCCTTCATGAATGCCGACTGGGATGCGGCGCAGGCAGCGGGCGAAACCCTGCTGGCCAATGACCGCGTCTCCTTCATGCCGGCCGGCTACCGCGCCGATCTGCACACCCGGGTCGGACTGGCCTATGCATCGGATGGCGACACCGAAGCTGCGGAGCGGCATTGGGCGGAGGCCGAGCTGCTGGGTGCACAACGGCGAAACATCCTGGTCCCCGCGTTCGAGACGGCGATATCGCGGGACGACGGCTCGCTGGCGCTGCGCTATTACCGCGAGCTGGACAGCGGCTTCGGCGAGACCCGCAACACGCTTCGCCTGACACAGGTGCAGTCCATTCCGGACTTCCTGCATGCTGACGGCGAGCATGACAGGGAGGCCGAAGCGCTGGCGCTGATCACGACCAATTACACGCCCGACAATCCATTTGCTCACCTCGACAGCCTGACCTATCGCCACATCCGCAGCCGGGTCGAACGGGGCCTGGTGGATGACGCCATGGCCCTGCTGCCCGACATGACCAGTGCAGCGAGCGCCCGTCGCCTGCGGGTGCTGAACCTGTTTGAGCCGCTGTGGAGCCAGCCGGACTTCGACAGCCTGACCGATCTTCGGGCAGAAACGCTCGACCTGCTGGAGCGCAGCCGCGCCGACAGCGCCGCCTATCCCAACCATCTCGAACCGGTCATCGACCAGATGGCCTACCTGGTCGACCTGGGCCGGCTCGAGGAGGCCAGCGACCTCGTCAGCGCCACCTGGCGACGGATGAGGTCGGGCGAAAGCTTCGAGGATGCCGACGAACAGACCGCCTGGATGCTTGACCGCTGGGCCCGTATCGAACTCGGACTTGGACGCATCGCCTTTGGCAAGGCAACGCTGGAACGGGGCAGCCGCTTCAATGAAAGCGGGATGCTGAATGTGAGCCAGCACATCAATCTCGCCCATCTGGAAGTGGACCTCGGAGAGGATCGCGCCGCCCTCGACCGCCTGTCCGACATGGAAACGCGCGGGGCCTCGGAGTATGGCTGGTTGCAGGTCCACCTGGCCCGCGCCTGCGCCGCCAGCGCACTCGACGAGCCGGACATCCTGGCGACATCGCTGGCCTTTGCCGAAGACCACCGCGCGCTCGACCCCTGGGGCTATGAAACGCTTCTGATCTGCCTTGGACGCGAAGACGACGCCGCCGCATACATCCTGCAACGGCTCAATGATCCGAGCGAGGCCGAGGCCCTGGTGGTTGACCTGCAACCTCGCGAGCCCCGCTACACCGACCCGGCTTTTGTGCGCTATCACGCGGAGCGGGAAGCGCGCGCCCGGATCCTTGAGCGTGCGGACATCCAGGCGGCAATCGCCCGGACCGGGCGGATCGAAACCATCCGCATCCGCGACTAGGGGCGCATCACCCATGCGTGATTGACCGGTCCGTGACCGGCGCCGAAACCGGGTGCGCGGGCGATCGCCTCGTGCAGATAGTCCCCGGCCCGGCGGACCGCGTCGGGCAGGGCCGCCCCGTCGGCCAGTAGTCCGGCGATCGCCGACGCCAGCGTACAGCCGGTGCCGTGCGTGTTGCGGCCCGGCAGGCGCGGACGCTCCATCATTTCGAGGCCGCGCGAGGACACCAGGATATCGCGCACGGTCGGCCCCTCAAGATGCCCCCCCTTGACCAGGGCGGCGCGGGCGCCCATCGCCATCAGCTGATGCGCCGCTTCCATCTGCCCGCCGATATCCTCGATGGTCAGGCCGGTC
>OBPS01000075.1_pt1 | contig 13436 bp, 13 predicted proteins | sample 1534661 | NCBI WGS metagenome assembly OBPS01 (sample SAMEA3275493, study PRJEB22092) | marine metagenome | biome: ENVO:00000447 marine biome; feature: The site is in the outerpart of the Oslofjord; material: ENVO:00002010 seawater | collected 2014-06-20T10:00:00+00 | depth 1 m
CCGCCTAGTCGAACGCCGCGTCGACCGGCCAGTCCTCGGTTTGGGTGCGCCAGAGTATGGAGGCGATTTTCCAGCGCCCGTCGATCTTGAACAGGGTGATGAAATTAACGCCGACCAGGAAGGTCTCGCCGGTGAGGCCGTTGACGCCTTCATAGGCCGAGCGGGCATAGGCGATCTCGCCCCATTGGGTGATCTCGGTGCGGGTGGCGCGCTCGGTGAAGCCGGTTTCGACCAGCCAGGGGCCGGAGCGCTCGATATAGTCGTCCAGCGTGATCACGCGACCGGCGCCATTGCCGGCCTCGCCGGCGGAGACCGCACCCATGGCGGCGCCGTCCATGAACATCTCGCGCATGGCGTCGAAGTCGCGGGCCTCGCCGACCGGACCGGAGATAACGGCGTAGAGGGCGTCGATCGTGGTCTGGATGTCTGCCTGGTCATCGGCATAAGCCGGTTCGACGATCATGGTGGTGGCGGCCGTCATGGCCATGGCCGCGAGCAAGGTCCGGTTCATGTGAGTCCCCCGATGAAAGATAAGCCCCAGCTTCGCGAACCGCGCACGCGGCGGCAAGTTACGGATCGGTCAGCCCGAGCCCGGTGCAGGTGAAGCCCTGGCGCTCGATCTCGACCGCGTCGAGATCGGTCTGCGCATCGATGACCCGGCGATAGAGAATGAGGCCGGTCCCGGTCGGCGCGGAGACCAGACGGTCTGCCTCTCCGGGGAGATCGCTCTCGCGGGGGCTCGCGAGGATGATCGAGGTCGTCGCGGTGTCGACATCCCGGTCACTCGCAACCGCGAAATTATTGGTGTTCGCATCATAGAAGCTGACCGAGGCGTAGCTGCCATCAGCCGGCCAAGGGACCGCGATGCGGACGGGGCCGTCGGTGAGGTCATAGACGCAGACCGAGTAGAGAATGTCCGGGCTGGCGCGCACGATGGTCTGGTTGTCGCTGGTCACGCGAGGAGCGTGACGGACGGTCCCGGCTTCGGCGCCGACCGACTCGATGCGATCCATGGCCCGGGCCATGATGATGCCGGGCAGGCGATCCAGCGTGATCGCAAAGCCGATCATCAGGCCGACCGCATAGGGCAGGAAAGGCAAGGCGCCGCGTTTCATGTTTCGCCCGCGCAGCTGAGCCGCTCGATACGCGGGAAGGTGAGAGTGTCCAGGTCCTCGAGCACGCGTGGATCGGGATGGTAGAGCCGGAGGGTCAGGGTGAACAGGCCGGCATTTTCGGTTGCAATCGCGCCCGGTTCCGCTTGGCCAACCGGGATCACGACGCGGCCTTGCGGGTCCGGCTGAACCAGCGACCCGTTGACCGCATGGTGATCAAGTGTATTGCGCGGCAGGAAGTTATCCTCGGCATAAATGGTCAGCGACCACCAGCGCGCCGGGGGCATTTCGCCAATGATTTCATAGGTGCACCGTTCGGAGAGATTGTGCCCGGCGCTATCCCGCGAGGCGTTGAAATAGATCGCCTCATTGCGGTTGAGCGCCAGAAGGCCGCGTCGTGCGACCAGACTGCGGACCAGTGAATTGGCATCGCTCGATCCAATGTTCCGGTCGGTGATCCACGCGCCATTGCTGACGCCTCCCAGACTGATCGGGCTGAAGACCAGCCCGACGGCCATGATCGTCCCCGAGACGAGGCCGCAGAGGAGGGCAATGACGAGACGCAAATTCATAGCAGGAGCATAGCCAGTTTCCGGCGCGGGCGGGAAGCCGAAAAACTCAGGCCAAACCCTCAGGCCAAACCCTCGGGGTAAACCCCGGGCAACGGCAGTCAGGCGGCCGTGGCCTGCAGGCTGGTCAGCTGCTGCAGCATGGACTGGATATCCTTCAGCTTGCCACGGCCCTCGTCCTGCTGGGCCTCGCTGAGGCCCACCGCTGACTTCAGGTGTCGCAAGGCGCGGGCCTGGGCATCAGCGGAGCAGTTGCCGATCGGAAGCGCGCCGCCGGTGGCCAGGCGCAGCAATCCGCTCGCCTTGTCCAGCGCCGGCCGGTCGCCAGATTCCACCATGTTCAGGATCTTCGTCTGGTCGATGACTTTCATGCCCAAAGTATCAATCGTCGCTGCCAGTTCGAGCTTCTCGCGGGCCGGATACTTGCTTTTCAGGATGCGGGCCTGCTGCGCGGTCAGCTTGGCCAGGCGCTCCAGGGGCTTGGCCTCGCCGCGAACATACCAGGCGTCGGCCTGGGGGGAGCCCAGGGTCGACCGGATATAGCCCGCCAGCTTCTGCTTGTTGCTTTCACCGACAATGTTTTCCTCAAGCGAGATCAGGCGGTCGAGGTCCTCGTCCACGCCGCGCGAATGGCGCAGGAGCTCATCAATCATCTCCGGCTGTAGCAGGCGGGCCGACCGTGAGGAGAAGGCCTTGATCAGGGCATCGGCTGGCAAGGTGCTGTCGGCACAGATGACGAGGCGGCTGGCCAGGTCACGGGCGAGGCGGACTTCGTCGCGAACGCTGCTCGGGCGCAGCCGTTTGGGGCGCTCGAGATCCTTCAGGATACAGCTCGCGATCACCGCGCGGCAGGCCGGGTACTCCTTGCCGTGAATCTTGCGGGCGAGGCGCTTGGCGGCACTGGGAGCGAGGTTCAGGGCGTCGGCCGAATGGTCGCCATCGAACAGGCAGGCGAGGCGCTCGAGCGTTTCGCCGAGGTCCTTGCACTTGCCCAGAAGCGCGTCCCGTCCGGCATCAAAGGCAATGACTTCGGCGATATAGTGGTCGACCTCGTCCCGCGCGAAGTTGTGGACGTTGAGATCTTCGGGAAGGCTGTCGCCCATGTCGAGCAGGGCTTCGAGCTTGTCCCCGTACTTCTTTTCGTGGCGCAGCCGGTTGGCCATTGCCGCGCGCAGGGAATAGGCCCGGCGGTCGCCGGCATGGATGGCGCTGGCGATATCGCAGAAGCGGGCGCTCTTCGGGTATTCGGGAAGGGTTTTGTTGCGGCCGTCCTGATAGATCCGGCCGAGTGATTTCTGGACCAGCTCGTTGAGCTGTTTGACATAGCCATGAACGCCGGCGTCGCTGTCCTTGGCGGAGGCAATGGCGACTTTCTGAACGGCGTGCTGCAGCTCCGTGCCGGAGGCTTCGAGGCTCTCGACCAGGTCGGGCCGGTGGAGGAGTTCCATCGGGATCGCCTGGACGCGCTCCAGCCATCCGCTCAGGACACGCCGGATCGTGTCGCGGGCATGGGGTTTGGAGAGATCGTCAGGGGTCAGGCAGGGCAGGCGGGCTTCCCCGGTCTTTTCCTTTTCCCCCTGCATGGTCTCTGCCCCGCCCTCGAAGATCGGGACCGAGCGGAATTTTCGGTGTTCCGGGTCAAAGGTTTCCTTGGTCACGCGGACCGAGGCGTCCTTGTTCTTTGCAATCAGGGAATGAGCGAGCCGCAGCGCCTGGTCACGGTCATCGCGGGCCTCGTTGAGCGCCCAAGCGGACTTGCGGTTTTTCTTGAAGAAGACTTCGTAATGGATGTCGCCGGGCATGCACCAACTCCCCTGGAGCCATAAAGATGGCACAAAGAGGCTTAAAACCGAGTGAAGCATGCTCCTGATTCATCATGGGAGCTTGGCGTGTCGACCCGGCCACGGCTATGGTCACGGCACGCGGATCAATTCCGGCCTGAATTGACCGGTCAACGCGCGGAGATGGCATGGCGACGATTGCACTCGTGGACGATGATGAGAACATCATCACATCGGTTTCGATTTTTCTCGAAGGCGAGGGATATCATGTGCGGACCTATAATGACGGCGCTTCGGCGCTGACCGCATTGACCGAGGATCCGCCGGATCTGGGTATTTTCGATATCAAGATGCCGCGCATGGACGGTCTGGAACTGCTGCGCCGGCTGCGCCAATCGTCCAACCTGCCGGTCATTTTCCTGACCTCCAAGGATGACGAGTTCGATGAGGCGCTCGGCCTCAATCTCGGTGCCGATGATTATATCGCCAAGCCCTTCTCCCAGCGCCTGCTCGGCGAGCGGGTCAAGGCCGTCCTGCGCCGCGCACGCCTGTCCGGCGATCCGGTCGGAACGGTTGGCATGGAGCCCGGCGACAGCAAACCGCTGGAGCGCGGCAGCCTGTTGCTTGACCCCAACCGCCATGCCTGTTCCTGGAAGGGTGAGCCGGTCCGGCTCACCGTCACCGAATTCCTCATTCTCCAGGCGCTGGCGACCCGGCCGGGCTATGTGAAGAGCCGCGACAATCTGATGGACGCGGCCTATGACGACCAGGTCTATGTCGATGACCGGACGATCGACAGTCACATCAAGCGTGTCCGCAAGAAATTCCGCGAAACCGACAAGAGTTTCGACGCGATCGAAACGCTCTACGGTGTGGGGTACCGCTATAAAGAAGACTGAGGCGAGTTCCGTGAGGTCGGGCCTGCGGCGGGCCGGTGCGCTGCTTCGCAGTCTCGCGCCACGACCCTCCTCGCGCCTGGCCCAGCTGATCCTGATCGCGAATTTCGTCGCGCTCGGCGTGCTGGTCGTCGGCATGCTGGCACTGACCGAGACGCGGCGCGGCCTGGTCAATGCCAAGCTGGATTCGCTGCGGGCCCAGGGTGAGCTGATCGCCAATGTCCTGGCCGAGGGCGCATCCGACGGTGCGCCGGCGCCCGCGCTTCGCAATGAGGACGCCCGGGCGATCCTGCGTCAGCTCTACGTGCCGGAAGAATCACGCGTCATTGTTTTCGACAAGGGCGCGGCGATCGTGGCTGACAGTCATCTCCTCGCCGACGTCTTCGAGACCACGCAATTGCCGCCGCCGGGCGCCCAGAGGCCCCCGATTGCCGAGAGTGCCCGCTCCCTGCCGGTGCAATTGCTCGACGCCCTCGCCAATCTCCTGCGCTCGTCGGAAGAGCGCGAGGCCATGGGCCGCAATCTGCGTGACGAGGTCCGCCAGGTGATCAATGGCGAGACCGTGGCCGGGGTCCGGCGCGAGGCGGATGGTCGCCGGGTCGTTTCTGTGTCGCTGCCGATCCAGCCGGTGCGGGCGATCGTCGGTGTGGTGACGATCGAGTCCTATGATCTCGACACGCTGATTGAAGCCGAGCGTCGCGCACTTCTGCCCTTCATGATTATCGCGGCCCTTGTGACGGCGATGTCGTCGCTTGCCCTGACCGTCTTCATCGCCCGACCGATCCGGCGTCTGGCGCGGGCCGCGCGTGAGGCGCGGCGGGCCGGGGGAAGGCGCGTGACCATGCCCGATCTGCGCGGTCGCAATGACGAAATCGGCGAGCTCGGCGTTGCGCTCTCGGACATGACCGAGGCGCTTTATGACCGGCTCGACGCGATTGAAAGCTTCGCGGCCGATGTCGCGCATGAGCTGAAGAACCCGCTGACCTCGATCCGTTCGGCGGTCGAGGTCCTGCCCAAGGCCCGCGATGCTGAGCGCCGAGATCGCCTTCTGGCCGTCATCACCGCCGATGTTGGCCGTCTCGATCGCCTGATCACGGATATTTCGCGGGCCTCACGCGTCGATGCGGAACTGGCGCGCGAGGATGTCAGCCGGTTTGACCTGGCCATGCTGCTGACCGAGCTGGCCGACAGCTATAATGAAGCCGGCAAGAACCCGGCCCTGATCCGGGTTGATAGCCAGGTCCGGTCGGCGCAGATCATCGGTCGTGGTGATCCGCTCGGGCAGGTCTTCCGCAATCTGCTGGACAATGCCCTGACCTTCTCGCCGGAGGGCGGCGATGTCTGCGTGTCGTTGAGGCGCGGGCAAATGGAGGGGCGTCCCAGCGTGAAAATCCATGTCGACGATCAGGGCGACGGCATTCCCGAAGCCAATCTTGAGGCGGTCTTCGAGCGCTTTTATACGGAGCGACCCAAGGGCGCTGCCTTCGGCACCCATTCCGGTCTCGGCCTCGCGATCTCGCGTCAGATCGTCAAGGCCCACGGCGGCACCATCATCGCCCGCAACCGGCGCAATCAGGCCGGCGAGGTGGTCGGCGCCCGCTTCACGGTCGAGCTCCCCGCGGCGGAGGCTGACTGACAAATTGCGGGGGCGATTGCAAAAGACGCTTCCCCCCCAAGTCAAGCCGCGTTTAGATGCTTTCATGATCGGAGTCGTCGTTGTCAGTCATGGCCGTTTGGCCGATGAATTCGTCGCCGCCACGGAGCACGTGGTGGGCCCGATGGATGCGTTTCTGGCCGTTTGCATCGGTCCCGATGACGACATGGAGAAGCGCCGGGCGGATATTCGCCAGGCCATCGAGGATGCGGATCGCGGCGAAGGCGTGCTGATCCTGACCGACATGTTTGGCGGCACGCCGTCCAATCTCGCCATCTCCCTGCTCGAGCCTGGCAAGGTCGAAGTGATCGCTGGCGTCAATCTGCCGATGCTGATCAAACTGGCCGAGGCGCGCTCCCGCGCCGATCTCGACAGCCTCGCGCGGATGGGCGAGGACGCGGGCAAACGATATATCGCCATTGCGTCGAACGTTCTCGAAGGCGCGGACAAGTGACGAAAGTCGCGCGCAAGGTCACGATCTGCAATGCGCGTGGACTGCATGCCCGTGCTGCTGCCAAATTCGTTGAGCTGGCCCAGGGCTTTGATGCCACGATCCACGTTTCACGGGATGGTGAAACCGTGAATGCCGACTCCATCATGGAATTGCTGATGCTGGCGGCCGCTAAGGGGTCGGTGATCGCGATAGAATCCGAGGGGCCGGATGCCGAGCGAGCCGCCGACAGCCTGACCGAACTTGTCGAAGCGCGGTTTCACGAAGACGAATAGTGTCGTGGACCGTCTCACCGGCATGAAAAAAGCCCGCCATCCGGCGGGCTTTTCTCGTTGTGGGAAGCGCTTCGGCGTGGAGGCCGCGACGGGGCTACTCGGCCGGGGCTCGATCGAGCTCGATCTCCGGTGCGCCGGGTGCAAAATCGGCCTTTCCCTCGGCAGACACCATGGGGTCGCTGGCCTCGTCCATCAGCGGATCGTCAATGATCGCACTGGCGGAGCTGGCATCGACCGGTGCGGCCTGCGCGGCGTCCGTGGACGGCTCGATAGCGGGTTCGGATTCCGGGTTGGAGCTGACCACAGTCGCCGCGGCAGCCTGCGCGGCCTCGTTGCCGGGCATGGGCGGCGGCGGGGCGACGGGCATCGTCCGCTCATCATCCAGATCCACGGACGGGCGCGCCGTAGCGGCTTCGGCAGGTTCCGGGGTCTCCGCGGCGCTGTCTTCGGTTGCCGACAGAGCCGCGGCCGCTGCGACAGCGTCCAGACTCGGCAGGTCGTCGTCCGATGCGTCATCCGACCCCGCTTCAGCGGCGATCGCGATCTCCGTTCCGTCAGATGGTTCCGCGAGGTCGTTGGCGGGGCCGGAACGCTCCGGTGCCGCTTCAGGCGCAGTCACTCCGCCATCACCGGCTTCGGGCTGCACCGCGGCGACCGCTTCATTGACCGGAGGGTCATTCTCTGCAGGCGCGTCGGTCTCAGCCGCGTTCTCGGTCGCGGTCTCCGCTTCGGCTTCTACCGCGGTCTCCGCCTCGATCTGCTCGGCGTCAGCCACATCGGGCTCGACGTCTGCGGCAGCGACCTCTGTTTCCGTCGCAGCGGATCGGGTTTCGGCTTCGGGCGCGTCCGAACTCGTCACCTCGACCTCCGGCGCGGCTTCGACATCACCTGCGGCGCCGGCCTCGGCCGGTTGGGCCTCGGTGCGGTGTTCGGTCCCGGCAGCCGCTGCAGCCGGCAGGAGGTCATCCTGGGACGGGGCTTCGGCTTCGCCAGCAGCACTGTCCGGGTTTGAGGCTTCTTCGGTGGTCGCGTCCGACGCGGTCTCGGCGTCGTCATCGTGAGCGCCGCCTTGGGCAACTGCGGTGGCCGTGGCGATCGCAGCAGATGCCGCGATGCCGGCGGCAATGGCAGAGCCGTCAGGCCCATCGCTGGCGCGTACGCCTTCCTGCGGCGGATTGCGCAGGGCGTGTTCGGCCAGGCGGGCGACGCGGGCATTGAAACGCCCCCCATCGCGGATCCGATTGACCAGTCCCCCGAGCATGAAGAAGGCAATTCCGCCGCCGATGATGGACAGCGTCGGCAGGCTGGAGCCGAGAATGACGCCCGCCGCCAGCGCAAAGGCGCCCAGTGCAGGAACATAGATCAGCCGCCAGGAGCGACCCAGAAATGTGAGCAGGACGAGCAGGCCGGCGCCGAGCGCAAGACCCCACTCGGTAAGCTGGTCCATCGGCACAAAGCCAAGGGAGGCGATCCCGTCGATGAGGCCGCCGGGCAGAGCCGTTTCAAGTCGCCAACCGCCAAGGGCCGGCAGGAAAACGCTGATTTCGGCGAACACGTCGAAGGCGGGAATGGAGGCCATCAGCCCGCCATTCACTTCGGTCAGAAAGCCGTGGATCGCTGGCCAGACCGACGCGATGGCCACGGCCGCCAGGACCAGTACGGACAGCCACCAATTGAAGCTGCGGGTCACGCCGGACCGGGCCAGCAAGGTTGTGGCTTCAGGCGATGCGCGCATCCAGGTGCCGCGGGTATGATTGATGATGGCGGTCGGTCGCGAGCGACGATTGGGTCCGGCCTGGACCCGCAGGACGCTGGCCGTATCGCCGGGCGCGAGGGCGTTCGATCGCTCGAGCAGGCGGACATCATGAGTCATGCCATCCGTGTCGGTAACCCGGCCTGTGCCATCGTCTGATGCAGAGACCTCCCCGGATACCGTGTAGAAATCGATTCGGCGGGCCCCGAAGGACTGCACGGCATGTGCGGTCGGTAACAAAGACATGGCTTTACGCACCTCTAACAACAAAATGCCTGCCTGGTTGTCCCAAATCGGCAGACCCCTCACCCATAGTGCCTGAACCCTACAAGTTTGATGCCGCAAATTGAACGGGTTTCATCCACTGTTAAAGAAATGTTCAAGATTCGGGCCCGCCCGCCGCGCTGAATGCGGACTTCCGCGCCTGCATTCGAGCCGCTAGCTTGCGAGCATGCGTATTCCAGCCGTCTTCCTCTGCCTCCTTCTGACTGCCTGCGGCGGTGTGCCGGCGCTTGACCTGCCGGGGCTTCCCCAGGCCGGCCGTGGCCCGTTCATTCCCCGTGACGAACTCCCGGTGCCGCCGAATGTCGAGCGCATGATGGGGCCGGAAGACTGTCGCGGCTCCACCCTTGCGGCCGTCGCCGCAGCAATGCCGGACTATCCCTTGCGGGCCTGGGATCGCGGTCGCCAGGGCTGGGTTGTGATCCGGTTCCATGTCTATGCGGACGGCAGCGTCCACAGGGCCCGCGTCCACAGGGCTGTCCCCGACGGTCCTTTCAACCGGGCGACTGAACGGGCCGTTTCGAACTGGCAGTTCGCGCCACTTGATGGCGTGGATGTGCTGGAAAACTGCGTCGTGATGTTCGAATTCCGCGCCGGTGAAGTCCACATCCGCTGATCGATCAGGTCGTGGCGCGTGCGTCTCGCCCGATGTCGCCGCCTGACAGGGCGCGTCTCGCGGTCCGCTCCGCAGTTTTTCTCCCGGCGTCGGTGTGGCAGGGTATATAAGTTATCAGGGTTTTTGCCGCCCCGGGCATCGCCCGCGAGTCCCCGGGCCGGTATCATGGTGATTCGTGAGGCCCGCAAGCATTCGAGGGCGGGGGCGCACCCAGGGCGACATTGATGACCGGACAGACATTTCAGATCGTGACTCTCATCGTCACTATCGGCGCCGTAGCGTTTGCGCTTGCAGTGGGTCTCTGGGCCTTCCGTCTGACCTCTGGCGCGCGGGGTGCGCAGCTCATCTGGCGCCGCAAGCTCGCGGAACTGGAAGACCGTGTCGCGCGGGCCGACAGCGTGTTCGGGGCCCACCCCGGCCTTGTCCTGGTCTGGGACCAGCCGCCCGTTGACGAGACCGACACCGGCTGGGGCGCGCCGCGCATCTTCGGATCCTCGGTGGCGCTCGCCTCGCTCCTGCGCTTTGCGGAAGCCAATGACGGACCCAACCCGGCCGGCATCCTGATGGAAGGCCTGGCTGATTATGAGGCGCGCTCGGCCGGTGGTGACGAAACCACCTTGCGTCTTCGTTTTCACGAGCTGAGCCAGAAGGGTCAGCCCTTTTCCCTCACCATACTGGGGCCGAGCGGCCGCTTCCTCGAAGTCGATGGTCGCGCGGCCGGCACCCAGCTTGTGGTCTGGCTGTCGGATGCAACGATCCGCGGGCTGGAGGAATCCGGCGCGCGCGGCCGGATCGAGGAGGCGCGCCGCCTGGTTTCCAAGGACCCGCTGGCTTTCCTGGACATGCTCGGCCGGGCCCCGGTCCCGGCCTGGCGGATGAATGCGACCGGCCGGATGGAGTGGGCCAACCAGGCCTATGTCAAAGCCGTCGAGGGCGACACGGTCGATGTGACGATCGACAGGCAGACGCTTCTGGACGCGGCCATGACCGAACTTGCCGCACGCGCGACGACGGCCGGAGAACCGGTCGAGGACATGCGGATCGTGGTCATTGACGGCTCGCGTCGCGGTCTGAAGTTTCTTGTTTTCCCGGTGTCCGGCGGCGCGGCCGGCTTTGCGCTCGACGTCACCGATGGCGAGGAAGCCAAGGCGGCGCTGGCCCGCTTCCGCCGCGCCCATGACGACACCTTGAACCACATGGCCGAAGCGGTCGTGGTCTTCGATCGGTCCAAACGTCTGAACTTTCACAACAAGGCCTTCTCGAACCTGTTCAAGCTGGACGATGCCTGGCTCAATGATCGTCCGGGCCATGCCCAGTTCCTCGACCGGATGCGTGAGAAGCGCCTGCTTCCCGAGCAGGCCGATTTCGGCGCCTGGAAGACCGAGGAACTGGCGCGTTACGACGCGCCGCCGACCGAGGAGACCCCGGACGAGCTCTGGCCGCTGCCCGATGGGCGCACACTTCGGGTCGCCCGTCAGCGCCACCCGCTGGGCGGTCTCATGCTCATTTTCGAGGACAAGACCGACGAGCTGGCCCTGCGTGCCCGCTACAACACGCTGATCAATGTCCAGCGCGCGACCCTCGACAAGCTGCACGAGGCAGTGGCCGTGTTCGGTGCCAATGGCCGCCTCCAGCTCAACAACTCGGCCTTCGAGGACCTGTGGGGCTTCGAGGCCGATGAGCTGGACGGGCAGCCGGACTTCGATGCCGTGTCGGAAACCTGCGCAGCCCTGTTCACGGATGATCGGGTCTGGACCGATATCAAGGCCCGCGTCACTGACCCCAGCCCGCAGGCGCGCAAGCAGGTCACCGGCGAAATGCGCCGCTCCGATGGCCGTGTCCTGACCTATCTCACGCGACCCTTGCCCGATGGCGCGACCCTGATCTGCTGGGATGATGTGACGGATAGCCGCCGCATCGAGGAAGCTCTGCGCGAGCGCGCCGAAGCCCTCGAGACCTCGGAGCGGATCAAGACCGAGTTCGTCGAGCATGTGAGCTACCAATTGCGCACGCCGCTGACGACGATTGGCGGCTATGCCGACATGCTGGCACAAGGCTTCGCCGGTGAGCTGACCGAGCGCCAGAAAGATCCGATGTCGGCCATCCAGTCAGCTGCGGCGCATCTGGCCAAGCTGATTGATGACATTCTGGACGTTGCCGCGATTGATGCCGGCCAACTGGAGCTGGAACTGGGTGATGTCGATCTCGCCGACGTTGCGCGCGAAGCGGCCGACCTTGTCGCGGCCCGCGCCGATCATCACGCCATCAAGCTGACGGTTGATATCGAGGACGGGCTCGGCCTGCTGCGGGCGGACCGCAACAGGCTGAAACAGGTCTCGATGAATCTGCTGTCCAACGCCATCCGTCACGTCGCGACCGGCGGAGACGTCACCATCGGCGCTCGCCGCAATGGCGAGGACATCACGCTCTGGGTCAAGGATGACGGCGAGGGCATCGCGCCGGAGAAACAGGCCAGCGTGTTTGATCGTTTCGCCCGCGGTGAACGGGGTGGCGCCGGTCTCGGCCTGTCCCTCGTGAAGGAGATTGCCGAGCTGCATGGCGGCTGGGTCGAGCTCCAATCAGAGCCAAAACAGGGCACGCTGGTGTCCTGCCATCTGCCGCGGGAGCCACGCAGCTCTGCCGTGCCCCCGGAGCTCGATCTCACCAGTCGTGCCGTGACGCGCCTCGCCGGCGACCGGGCCCGCGCCGAATAGGCCGGCCACCGGGTCGTCCTGGCGATAGCGTCGGGGGCGGGGCTCAGCCCTGGTTTTTCGGCATCCGCACGATCAGGCCATCGAGCATGTCGGTGACCTTGATCTGGCAAGACAGGCGCGAGGTCTCCTGGACCTCCTCGGCGAAGTCGAGCATCGACTCTTCCATCGTCTCGCGCGAACCCGTCTTGTCGGCCCAAGCCGGGTCGACATAGACGTGGCAGGTGGCACAGGCACAGGCGCCGCCGCAATCCGCGTCGATGCCCGGGACCAGATTGCGCACTGCGCCTTCCATCACGGTCAGTCCGGTGGCCACGTCAATAACGTGTTCGGTTCCGTTGTGCTCGATATAGGTAATCTTCGGCATGCCAGTCTCCGTTGGATGCAGAGCACATGAACAGCGTTCACCGCCGAGTCAAGATTCAGCCTCACCGCTTGCCGTGACGGGCGGGCTTCGCTAAGCGCAATCCATGGGTAATTCCAACACTGTTTCCTTGCCCGATCTGGCGGCAACGCAGGCGCTGGCCCTCCGGCTCGCCCGGGCTCTTCAGCCCGGCGATACGGTCTTCCTGACCGGAGACCTCGGGGCCGGAAAGACGACTTTCGCCCGGACCATCATCCGCGAATTGTGCGGCGTCGAGGACGCGCCCAGTCCGACCTACACGATCATCCAGACCTATGATCTTGAAGACGGCGAGCTCTGGCATGCCGACCTCTACCGGATTGAGGAGGCCGGCGAGCTTGACGAGCTGGGTCTCGCGGACGCCTTCGGTGACGTGGCGCTTCTGATTGAATGGCCGGACCGACTCTTTGGCCTTGTCCCGGAAGACCGGCTCGAAGTGACGCTTGAAATGGTCGGGGAAAGCGCGGGCGATGCCATGGACACGCCGCGGCGGGCTGGCTTAACAGGGTTTGGCGAGTGGGAGACACGCCTTGACGATATCTGACCGCCAGGCCGCGATGACGGCCTTCCTCGAGTCCGCCGGCTGGGGCGATGCCGTGCAGCATCCGTTGCCCGGGGATGCGTCAACGCGACGCTATATCCGGTTGGAGCGCGGCGGGGAGCGGGCCATGTTGATGGACGCGCCGGCCGCTGCCGAAGCGCCTGTGTGTCCGCCTGATGCCAGCCCGGATGAGCGCGCGGCGCTGGGCTATAATGCCGTGGCCCGGCTGGCCGGGTCCAACCTGATCGCCTTTGCCGGTCTCGCCGACGCCCTGTGCGAGCGGGGGTTTTCGGCGCCGACCATCCTCGCCAGCGATGTCGAGGCGGGGTTTCTCCTGTTGGAGGATCTCGGCGATGACCTGATTGCCCGTCTTCTGCCCGGCGACCTGCATG
>OBPS01000077.1_pt1 | contig 13262 bp, 15 predicted proteins | sample 1534661 | NCBI WGS metagenome assembly OBPS01 (sample SAMEA3275493, study PRJEB22092) | marine metagenome | biome: ENVO:00000447 marine biome; feature: The site is in the outerpart of the Oslofjord; material: ENVO:00002010 seawater | collected 2014-06-20T10:00:00+00 | depth 1 m
CGATCTTGCCGTCCCCGCTGCGATCGTCTCGTCGGCACTGGATGTCGCCCTGCCCGCAGACGGCGTCGTTTACGGAGAAATCAGTCTTTCCGGCGATGTTCGTCCGGTCGGACGCAGTGATTCGCGCCTCAAGGAAGCCGCCAAGCTCGGTTTCTCGCGGGCCATCGCCCCCCAGGCTGCAGCTGACGAGACCGCTCCGATCCGGGTCGATGGCGTGGCCACGGCGCTCGAATTGGTGCAGACTCTCCGGGCAATGGCGGGCGAATAGGGAGTGTCGCGCCGATGGACTCATCACTGACCGCCTTTGACGGCATCGGTCTGACCATCCTTCTGGCTTCAGGGCTTCTGGCGCTGGTTCGTGGCTTCGTGCGTGAAGCGCTTTCGGTGACAGCCTTCGTGGCCGCCTCGCTGGCCACGCTGTGGGCCTTGCCGGCCTTCATCGGCCCGGCGCGGGACATGATCGACCCGGACTGGCTGGCCCCGCTGGCGATCGGCGCCATCGTCTTCATCATCATCTACCTGGCGGTCACCTTCGTCACGAGCTCGCTGTCGCGCGGCCTGGCCAAGGGTGAGGATGTCAATGTGGTGGACCGGACGCTGGGATTCGCCTTCGGCCTGATCCGTGGCCTGGTTTTGCTCGGTCTCGGCGTCATCTTCATGGCCGCGACGTTCGGGGAAAACGGGCGCCCGCCCGCAAGCATCAGCGAGGCCCGCATCTACCCGCTGGTCAACGCCACCGCCCGAGCCCTGCAGACGCTGGCGCCCGAGAGTTCCCGAATCGGATCGAGCGCGCCCCTGCCCGGTAGCGCGCGCGACCCGATTGCAGAAACAATAAGAAATAATGACACGTCCTATGGCAGACGCGACCGAAACCGCCTAGATGACCTCATCGGTTCGACCACGGATGACCAGGAAGACGATGGATGAGCGACCACAGCGCCATTCCCGCGACACTGACCTACGATCCAGAGAGTGATCGCCCCCAGGAAGAATGCGGCGTCTTCGCCGTATATGGCGCCGACGATGCTGCCATCCTGACGGCGCTCGGCCTCCACGCGCTCCAGCATCGAGGCCAGGAAGCCTGCGGTATCGCGACCCATGACGGGTCGCGTTTTCATATTGAGCGTTATCTCGGTCTGGTCGGTGAGAATTTCACCTCACCAGACATGCCGCAGCGCCTGCCCGGACGGGTCGCCATCGGCCATGCCCGCTACTCCACGCAAGGCGCCTCGGTCCTGCGCAATGTCCAGCCGCTCTTCGCCGACGTGCGTGGCGGCGGCATTGCCCTGGCGCACAATGGCAATCTGACCAATGCCCGCGTCCTGCGTGAGGAATTGGTCAATCACGGCCAGATTTTCCAGTCGACCTCGGACAGTGAAGTGGTGCTCCACCTCGCGGCCCTGTCGAAGAAGAACAAGCTGACCAGCCGCGTGCTGTCAGCGCTCAAGCAGGTTCAGGGCGCCTTCGCCTTCGTCGCCTGCGTCAATGACCGGCTGATCGTGGCGCGAGACCCGTTCGGGATCCGCCCGCTGGTGATGGGCCGCCTTGGCGATGCCTATATCTTTGCCTCCGAGACCTGTGCGCTGGACATGGTCGGTGCGCGTTTCGTGCGCGAGATCGAGCCGGGTGAAGCCGTCGTTGTCAACGAGGACGGCTTGCGCTCAGAGCGCTTTGCACCGGCTCGCAAGGCCCAGATCTGCGCCTTCGAATACATCTATTTCGCCCGTCCCGATTCGGTCATCGAAGGCCGCAGCGTCTACGAGGCCCGCAAGGAAATGGGTCGCCAACTGGCGCTCGAGACCCCGGCCGATGTCGACGTCATTATCCCGGTGCCCGATAGCGGCGTTCCGGCGGCGATCGGCTTTTCCGAAGCATCCGGCATTCCCTTCGAGCTGGGCATTATCCGCTCGCACTTCGTCGGGCGGACCTTCATCCAGCCGACCCAGGACCGGCGCGACCTGTCCGTGCGCCGCAAGCACGCCGCCAATGCTGCTGTCGTGCGGGGCAAGCGCGTCCTGTTGATTGACGATTCGATTGTCCGCGGCACGACGTCGCTGAAGATCGTGCGCATGATGCGGGAAGCCGGAGCGGCCGAGGTCCATTTCCGCTCTGCCTGCCCGCCGATCAAGCACCCCGACTTCTACGGCATCGACATGGCCGGCCGCGCCGAACTCATCGCCGCCAACATGTCGATCGACGAAATGGCCGCCAAGCTGGAAGCCGACAGCCTCGGCTTCCTGACCGTCAACGGCCTCTACCAGGCCGTGATCGGGGCACCGCGCAATGACGAGGCGCCGCAATTGGCGGATCACTATTTCACAGGCGAATACCCGACCCTTCTGGCCGATCATGATCGCGATCTCTCGGCCAAGGAATTCCAGCTCTCCTTCCTGGTGGACGCATGACCCAGACAGATCTCAAAGGCCGCCTCGCTCTGGTGAGTGGGGCGTCGCGCGGTATTGGCCGCGCCATGGCACTCGAACTGGCCAAGGCCGGGGCCCATGTCATCGCCACGGCGCGCACCACAGGCGGCCTCGAAGAACTCGATGACGAGATCACCAAGGCCGGCGGCAGCTGCACCCTCGTGCCGCTGGACCTGATGAGCCAGGACGGGATCGAGAAGCTCGGCGGCATCATCACCGAACGCTGGGAAAAGCTCGACATCCTGGTCGCCAATGCCGGCGCGCTGGGCGTGTTGACACCCGCTGCGCAGGTGAAGTCGAAAACCTGGCACGAAGTGATCGGGGTAAATCTGATGGCTCCGGCCCGCATGATCCGCGCCTTTGAGCCCCTCCTGCTGGCCTCTGACGCCGGTCGGGCCGTCTTCATCTCCTCCGGTGCCGCCAGCTCACGGCGCGCCTTCTGGGGGCCCTATGCGGCGTCCAAGGCCGGGCTCGACGCCCTGGTCCAAAGCTGGGCGCATGAGCACGTCAACAATCAGAAGCTCCGGATCAACATCGTCTATCCCGGCGCCCTGCGCACCCAGATGCGCGCCAAGGCCTTCCCGGGCGAGGATCCGAACGCGCTCTCGCAGCCGTCAGCCCTGTGGCCGACGCTGGCCGAACTGGTCAGTGCCGACTGCACCCGCCATGGCGATATCGTGAAATTCGAAGGCTAGCCTGACAGGCAAGACCCGTCAGGGTTTGCGGGCGGCAGCCCGGCCGGTCGCCTGACGCTGCCCCTTCGGGCGGCCTGGCGTCCGATTGGGATGAGACGGCTTGCCCGTCTTCTCGCCCGTACCGGTCCCGCCACGATCACCTTCGACATAAGGATTCTTGCCCGCCTTGACGATCAGGCGGATCGGCACACCGGGCAGCTCGAAAGCCTCGCGGAGGCCGTTGACCAGATAGCGCTTATAGCTCTCCGGCAGGTCAGAGGCGCGCGAACACATCATCACGAAGGTCGGCGGACGGCCCTTGGTCTGGGTGATGTAGCGCGGCTTGATGCGGCGACCATTGACGGCGGGCGGCGGATGACGCTCGGTCATCTCGTGCAGCCAGTCATTGAGATCACGCGTCTTGACCTTGGCGTCCCAGTTTTCATGGAGCTTGGCCAGGGTCGGCATGATCGCATCGAGACCCTTTTTCTTCAGCGCGGAAATCGGGATCACCGGAGCGCCCGTCATCTGCGGCAGAAGGCGCTCGAACTCGACACGGATTTCCTTGAGATAGGCTTCGCGGTGCGGAACGAGGTCCATTTTCGAGACCACGATCGCGACCGCACGACCTTCCTTGTAAGCCATGTCAGCCAGATGCAGGTCCTGCTTCTCCAGCGGGTGGCCGGAATCCATCATCAGGAGAACGACTTCGGCGAATTTCACCGCGCGCAGCGTATCCGCTGCGCTCATCCGCTCGAGACGATCGGCGACCTTGCCGCGGCGACGCAGGCCGGCCGTGTCATGCAGACGGACACGACGGCCGTCCCAGACCCAGTCGACCGAAATCGCATCGCGAGTGATACCCGCCTCGGGTCCCGTGATCAGGCGTTCCTCACCGATCAGCGTATTGATCAGGGTCGACTTGCCGGCATTGGGTCGGCCAATCACTGCGATCCGCAACGGCGGGTCGCTGTCATCCTGACGGATACGGCGCGCCGCCTTGGCCATCGGCCCAAGCGCGGTAAACACCGCATCGTAAAGATCGCCGATACCGGCACCATGAGCGGCGGAGAACGCGATCGGCTCCCCCATGCCGAGTTCGAACGCGTCCATCAGGCCGCTCTCGCCAGCCTTGCCTTCGCACTTGTTGGCCAGGAGGATCACCGGCTTGCCAGAGCGGCGAATGACGTCCGCGAAGACGACATCCAGCGGCGTGACACCGGCCCGTGCATCGATCAGCAGCAGGCAGATATCGGCATCGTGGATCGCCATTTCGGTCTGGGTGCGCATCTCTGCATCCAGCCCGTCTTTCTCGCTGTCGTCGTATCCGGCGGTATCAATCAGCAGGAGCGGCAGATCGCCCAATCGCCCACGCGCCTCTCTTCGGTCGCGGGTCACACCCGGCCGGTCATCGACGATGGCCAGGGGCTTCCCGGCCAACCGATTGAAAAGAGTCGATTTTCCCACATTCGGCCGTCCTACAACGGCAATGCGGGGCAAGTGAGCAGTCATGCGTTTGCGCCTAGCGGAGCGCGATCATCCGCGCGTCATCGGTGACGACATATACGGTTTCATTGGCAATAACAGGGGGGACAAACACATCGCCCGGCAAATCACGCTCAGAAAAGATGTCGCCCGTATAGGCATCGAGCACCACCATGTCGCCGCGGCTGGAGGCCACGACCAAGCGGCCACCGGCCATGACCGGCCCGGTCCAGGCGAGACGGTTCTTGCGTTCGCGGGCATTCTCGAACAGCGAAAGCTGGGTGATCCAGTAGACCTCTCCATTGAGGCGATTGATGCAGACGATCTCGGCTTCGCTGGTGGTCAGGAAGAGGAAATCGCCGGCCACCCAGGGCGCATGCAGGCCACCGGCCGGCTGGCTCCAGATGCGCTCACCGGTCCGCAGCGAGATCGCTGCCAGCAGGCCCGAATGGCTCATCGCATAGACCGTGTTGTCGACGACAACCGGGCTGCCCGCGACATCATTGATCTCGGACATGGCGGTCAGGCCACCCGCGCGGGTCAGGCTGTCCTGCCAGATCGGGTTACCATTCTGGACCCGCAGGGCAATCAGTTCACCCGATGCGAACGGCGCGACAACAATATCGCCCAGCACGGCCGGGCTCGGTGTCGTCAGGAGGCGCGCGGATTCAACGATGCCCTGATAGGTCCACTGGACCTGACCGGTGGCGGCATCCAGTGCCAGCAACTCATTGTCATCGCTCGAGACGAAGACGCGCCCATCGGCGACCGTCGGCGAACCGTGGAACGGCACCAGCGTTTCAGAGCGCCAGATCTCGCTGCCGCTCGCCGCGTCAAGAGCGACAAAGAAATTCAGACCGGTATGGACGTAAAGCCGGCCACCGTCGAAGGCGAGACCACCGCCGAACGACATCCGGTCATAATTCCGGGTTGCCTCGATCCGGTGACGCCAGGCGACGGCACCGGTATCGGCGTTCATCGCAACGACTTCACCGCGGGCATCAATCACATAGATGAAGCCACCGGCAATGACAGGACGCGCATTGAGGCGATGATCATTGTCCGAGCCATTGCCAAAGCTCTGGCGCCAGGCAATGTCCAACGGACCGCTGGCCTGGGTGTGCTGAACCGCATTGGTCGGATAGCCACCGGGCTGTGGCCACACCGTGTTGACGTAGGCGGTCGGCAGATCAACGACATGAACCGCGTCGCCGGAATCGAGGCTGAGGCCCTGCTCGAAATTCAGGATGGAGACGCGACCATCGGTCGGCGCATCGCCATTCAGGCGCTCATTGTCCTCGCCATTACCGCGCCCGGGGATCAGGTCGAGCGGATTGGGAACGGTGGAACAGGCTGCCAGCGGGGCAATCAGGGCCACACCCAGCAGGGTGCGGATACGCTTTACATCAATCATTGCCTGCATCCCCGGCTTCAGTGGTTTCTTCGGTCTCGGTCGCGGCGGTCTCATCGGCACTTGCGTCCGGCAGGCTGGCCTCGGGAGCCACGGCTTCCGGCGCGAGCGCCAGGCGCTGGCCAATGAGCGCAAGCGCCTCCTGGGCCCGGCGCTGGACACCGCTCGGCGCGTCGCTGGCAAAGGCGAGGAACTGATACTGGGTCCGCGCGCGCTCCAGCTCGTCGGCCCGCAGAGCGGCGGCGGCGATCGTTTCGCGCGCGATATGACGATAGGGCGCGTCTCCGTTCACCATGCGGCTGAGACGCAAATCGATATCGGAGAAGGACAGTTCGTCCCAGGAGGCCCAGACCGCGCGGATCTCGGCCATGTCCTTGAGCAGCGGGTCTGTCGCCTGTGCCGCTGCCTGCTCGAAGAAGCCTGCGGCTGCGGCGGCATCACCCTCATCAAGCGCGACATTGCCGCGCTGGATCAGCGCCAGCGAAACATAGCCCGGCGTGCCCTCACCGGCGAGCGTCTCCAGTCCGGCCGCAGCCAGACCGAGCTCACCGGCTTCGTAATTGTTCATCGCGGCAACGAAGGCGTCGGAGGCCGTCTCGCGACTCCCCGTCTGCCAGGCGTCGAAGCCCTGCCATGCAACCGATCCGGCAATGATGGCCAAGGCCGCGCCTAGCGCCCACGGGCCCCATTTACGCAGCAGATCCTGATACTTGTCCCGGCGAAGTTCTTCGTCGACTTCTTCAAAAATATCGACCACGTGGAGGCGGCTCCGTAATTTCAATCAATGTGCGGCGGACCCTAGCGCCACTACCCCCGTGCGGCAACAGAGGTCAGCGGTCGGATCGCTTCATCGTGTAGACTTCGCGCTCGGAGGGAAAGGAGCGATCGCGGACATCACTGGCATATTGCGCCACAGCCGCATCGGTCCGCTCTGCCATATTGTCGTAGCGTTTGACGAATTTCGGGGTCCAGTCGAACACGCCCAGCATATCCTGGGTGACCAGGATCTGGCCGTCGCAAGCCGCCGAGGCACCGATACCGATCGTCGGCACGGCGACCGCCTCGGTGATCTCGCGGGCCAGGTCCTCGGCGACACCCTCGATGACTATGGCGAAGGCCCCGGCATCCGCTGTGGCGACCGCCTCATCGATCACGCGCTGGCGTTCCGCCTCGGTCCGCCCCTTCGCCTTGAAGCCGCCATCGGCCAGGGCCGCCTGGGGACGCAAGCCGATATGGCCAATGACCGGGATGGAGCGCGCCGCCATGAAGCGGATGGTGTCAGCGGCATAGGTCCCGCTCTCGATCTTGATCGCCTGGCAGCCCGTCTCGGCCATCACGCGCGCGGCGTTGGCGAAGGCCTGTTCGGGCGACTGCTCATAGCTGCCGAACGGCATGTCGACGGCGACCAGGGCCGTTTTCGCCCCCCGCATGACGGCCTGCCCGTGCAGGATCATCATGTCCAGCGTGACGCCGATCGTGCTGTCCAGCCCGTGAACGACCATGCCGACACTGTCGCCCACAAGCAGCAGGTCACAATGCGGGTCGAGGATACGCGCCATCGGGGCGTCATAGGCCGTCAGGCAGACCAGCGGTTCACCACCCTTGCGGGCACGAATTTCCGGCGCAGTGATGCGGCGGGTCCGGGTTTGGGCAGACATGGGCAGGGCCTTTGCGTCGACAGGAGGCGGACCCTAGCGCAGCATGCTGCGCTGCAAAAGCCTCAGGCGATGCGACGCGGCAGCACCATCGCCACCATGCCGACGGCGACGGCCATTGCAGCCGCGGCCATCACTTCCGGACTGACCAGAAAGCCGACATTGGCCAACAGGCCATCCGTCGGAATGTGGATCTGTCCGAGAATCGATTCCAGCTGGGTGCCGGCGATCGCAGAGCCGGTCGACCCTGCACCCCCAAGGATGAGAATGCGCTTGCGATCCGGATTGGACAATTGCCGAACCACACGATTCGAGAAGGCATCGGCCTCGGTCTCTGTGGCCAGCGGCTCGGCGGCCTCGGCGAAGGCGGCCTTGAGCCGGGCATCGAATGCATCATTCATCGTCATGACGCCATCACCTCCGCGCCTGTAAAGAACGCCTGTAACTTGGCCCGCCCGCGATTGACGTGGGACTTGACCGTGCCGAGCGGCATGCCGGTCGCCTCAGCGGCTTCCGAATGCGACATCCCGCAGGAATAACATAACACGACCGCGATCCGCTCTTCATCTTTCAATGTGGCGAGCCCGCGGTCGAGATCAACCACATTGCCCATGTCACGTGGCGCTTCGCTATCTTCCATCCCGGACTGGTATTTCTCCAGGACCCGGTCCGCCGCCTTGCGCTTGCGCGCCGACATCAGGAATTGCGTGTAGGCGATCGAGCACAGCCAGGACTTGAATGTCCCCGTACCCTTGAAACTGCCGATCTTCTCATAGGCCTTGATAAAGGCATCCTGGGCGAGATCGTCGGCCAGGGCGTGGTTGCGGCACATCCGGTGGAGCATGCCGCGCACCAGGCCCTGATGGCGCCGGACCAGTTCCCCAAAGGCCGCCGGGTTTTTCGTGGCGACCACCAGGGCTGTGAGTTCTTCGTCCGACGCCTTCATCGGTTCGCTCCGACTACGCGTCCGCGTCTTTTTTGCGGCCCATCAGACCAAAGCCGACGAGCACCAGGCCGATAAAGCCCGGGAAGCTGGCAACGGCCGCCATGATCCGGGTGATTTCGCCGTCCTCGTCGGTCGAGCCGAGCATCAGGCCCAGAACGACAAAGGCTGCGGCGACCGCGATCAGCACGAGACCTGATTTCAGGTCCGCATTGTGGTTCTTGTTCGGCATGCCAAGCGCCTGGATCGTGTCCGGCGTCATGGTCTGACCGGCGCGGATCGCTTCTTCGACCACTCTGAGTGTGGCCTTGCGCTTCTGCATCGACGCGTTCACCGAGATCCAGACGATGCCCAGCACCATCAGGAACAAACTAATAGGAACGAGAATGCCCGCTTCCATATCAACCTCCGTTTCGAGCCGCACCATGCGGCCTTTGTCGATAAGATGCGTTGTCGATCGGATTTGGATGCAGAAATTATCCGATAACAGCCACGCCAAACAAATACATATGATATTTCAATATGATGAGCGCTACAATGAGGCCAAGGACAATGGCCGTCAGATCCCCGCCCCAGCCCTTGACGATCGGCGGTGGGGTCTCGCGCAGGCAGGCCGCGATGAACATCACCAGCGACCAGGCAAGGAAACTGCCGAACAGGAGCACGGCCGAGGCTTCACCATTGGCCAGCAGATGGGCCCCGGACCAGACCACCACGCCGGCCAGCATGGGATGGCGGACCCAGCGCCGGATATGACCGGGCGCGTAAGCCGACGTGATCAGGATGATCCCCAGCGGCACCGCGAACAGCGCCAGTGTCCGCCCCCACTCGGGAGCAGCCCAGACTTGCGGCGTCGGATGGGCGAGGATCTTGCCCCAGATGATCAGCGCGAAACCGATCAGCGAGACCGCGGTATAGGCCAGCTTGTAGGGCGTCTCGCCCAAAGCGGTCTGGAGCCAATCGCGCAGCCCCGGAACAAGGCGGAGGGCGTGCACCCCCAGAAACAGCACCAGTCCGACACCTAGCAGGATCATGAAAGCCTCCCCGACCTTATGGTCGACTATAGACGATTCATGGACCCATGGCTGATGAAAACAGTGCGGCGTCGGCCCTGGTCTCAGAACAGGCGTGGCAGCGCGATCGGACGGGTCAGCCAGGCGTGACCGAGAAAGGCGATGCCGATACCGATCGCCACAACCGGCAAGACCGTCGCCAGGTCCCGGCCTAGCAATTCGGCAACACCCTGAACCGCCGGTGCCATCAGGGCGAGCCCAACAACGAGAAGAAGGCCGGCACACAGGCGCAGCACCAATTCGATACGCAGGCGACGTCGGGCAATCTTCTCCATCACGCCGACGCGAAAGGCGCGGTCGACCGACGGAGCCGCCTCGGCTACGAAGAAGTCAGCAAGCGGATCAGTCCTGTCCATCACCCACTCCCAGGATTTGCGCGAGGCGCGCTCGGCCCCGCAAGACGTGTGATTTTACAGTCCCCAGCGGCAAGGCCAAGACATTTGCCGCATCAGCATGGCTCCAGCCCTCGCCGAGGCAGAGCGAGACAGCGGCCCGCTGCTCCGGCACCAGCTGGGCCAGGGCCTGCTGCAGGGCCAGCGCCCGGTCGGGCTGCGGGTCGGTACTGTCCGGACGCATCGCCTGCCAGTCATGGTCGCGCTGACGGGTACGGGCCATGGTTCGGGCTTGCCCCTTCGCCTTGCGCCAGGCGATCGCGAACAACCAGGATTTCAGACGCTCAGGCTCCCGCAAGCCGCGAAGCTCGGTCCAGCCGGCCAGAAAGGCCTCCTGGGCAAGATCATCAGCGTCGGACTCGTACGGGCAGAGGCGGCGCAGGAAGGCGCGGATCGCCCCCTGATACCGGTCGACGATCCGCGCATAGGCCCTGTCATCGCCCGAACGGGCCGCCGCGACCAGCGCGGCGTCCGTTGGCGGCGCAGACATCACCGGTCGCGGCGGCTGAACAGGCTGCCGATACCGGAGGCCAGGAAGGCCAGGCTCAAAACCCCCAGGATCATGGCCACGAAATAGAGCCCTTCCTGGTCCTCTCCGAGCATTCCAGACCAGCCGGTATAGGCAAAGACCGCCGACAGGCCGGCAAACAGGAAGACCAGAAAGACCCGGCCGCCGCCGCTGCGATGGGCGCGACCGCCTTCATGCTCGTGATCATCATCCTGATCGCCGTCGAGACTGGCAATCAGGTCTGCCGGTGGCTCCTTGCCGGAGGCGGCATAGGCCTTGAGCAGATCGATCTTGGCCTGGGTCCGCTTGTAGCGCATGAAACTGCCCCAGCCCGCGGCAATGAAAAAGCCCAGCGGGAACAACAGCCACCAGTAGCTCTCAAAAATCCCGGTCATCGCAGCGATCTCCTGTCCAACAATCCCGGATCGGCCCTCATCACATCAGGCCTTCGCTCCTGTGTCGCCGCTGCGGCCAGGTTTGGATGCGCGCGGATGCAATTTATTTCAGGGCCGATGTCAGACATCAGCCCGGCTTCAAAGGCAGGTAGATATCCGAACGCCATTGCTCCGGTGGGCAGCTTTCCGGGTCATCGACATAATGTACGCGAAGCGGTCGGTCGGCCAGCTCGCCCGCCCCCTGTTCGATGACCGCCGCATAGAGGCGGTCAATGGAGTCATGCAGGCTGTCATAGTCTCCGACATGACGCAGCCGGGCATGGCGGCCTGCCGGGATGGCCATCACCTCAACGCCGTCAACGGCCGGCAGATCGCCGACGCTGATCGCACAGTCAAAGTGAAGTCCGGCCGGATCGGCAAAGCGCGGATCCTCGTGCCAGATCCCGTAAATGCCTTCGAGGGCGTCCATCGGATGCTGGCTGAACACACTGTCGAAAAGGCGCTCATAGACGGTGTTGAGTTCACTATAGGCACCGATATTGCGGATCGCCAACAGGCGCAGCGGCGCGGTGGAGACAATCTCGATCGAAAGCGGCGACGCCGACAGGCCGGCGGGGTCGAGCGCAGCGGGACTCAGCAAGGCGTCAATGAGGCCGGGCTTGCCGGCGCGGATATCGCTTGCCGTGCCGCCGGTCGTTGCGCGCAGGGCGCGGCCATAGGCCTGGCTGGTCGCGTAGCCGGACGTACCGGCGGCGACCGTGATGGGGATGGTCTTGTCTGCCAGGTCAGGCAGGCTGCGCGCGAGGCGCACGCGCCGGACGGTCTCGGCAAGCGTCTCGCCGGTCATCAGGCGGAAGACGCGGTGGAAGTGGTAGGGCGACATGGCCGCCACCGCACACAGGCGTTCAAGCGTCAGATCGCTTTCTTCATCGGCGCACTCGATATGGGCAAGAACGCGGTCTATCCGTTCGGCATGGCGCGCGCGGCTCTCAGGCATCATGGTCTCTCTCCCTCGTTGACAACCATGATGCCGGTCTAGCCCGGACGGCAAGTGCAGGCGGTCCCGCACTTGCTCAATCCGTCCCGTCGCCGGATCAGCGCTGCATCGGATGATGGGTGAAGTCCGGCAGCGGCACGACGATCTCGCGGGTACGCACCGGATCACCGCGCATGAAGTCGGCCATCACCTCGGCGACCTCCGGCGACGTCATGAACAGATTATGTCCGGCATTGCGGACCATGACCTGGGTGACGCCGGTCAGGCCAGCGACAGCCTCGCTCTGACCCTCGGGATAGGTTCGCCCGTCCAGGGTACCGGTCAGCAGGAGAAGCGGCGTGTCGCCGACCGGGCCGCGCCGGAAGTCGGGCCCGAGGTCCAGTCCGGGCAGAGCATTGTCAAGCTGTGGCATGGGGAAGTTGAGATAGCGCCCTATCAGGCCGTCCGACGCCTGGCTGTCGAACAGGGCGCGCCGCTCGGCGCTGATGCCGGATGCCATGTCCATGGCCGTGGGCATGGCCCGCAGGGAGACCGGCTCGCCGACACCACCGAAATAGCTCAGCAGCGCGATAACCAGCGACGGGTCGCCCTGATCCAGTCGACCATAGAGGTCGAGCAGCATGGCGGCGCTGGACGGATCGGCAATCAGCGCCGATGAAAGCTGCTGCAGGTGGGGACGCTGAAGCAGGAGCGGCTGGCTGCCGCCATCGCTGGATGGAACATCCAGCAAGACCGGCTCGACCTCGAGGCGGGCGTGGACCCGACGCATCAGACCGGCAATATCGGGATAGAGGGCCTGTGCTTCGGGCTGAGTATTCACCGCCGCTTGCAGGCGGCCGATGTAGGCGTCCGTCCGGGCCGGCAGTTTGACGGTCTGATCCAGTCCCTCGGCGCTGGCAATGATCACCCGGTCGATCTCGTCAGGTCGCTCATTGAGGGCGGCCAGCGCAAGATGACTGCCATAGGAGATGCCCCACAACACCACGCTGTCCGCTCCCAGATGCGTCCGCAGGTCTGACAGGTCGGCGACGCTCTGTCGCGTTGTATAGCCCAACAGATCCACTCCCTCGGCCTGCCAGAAGCCGACGCACTCATCCAGGGCCGCCCGATAGCTGGCGGTGACGTCGAGATCGCTTGTCGGCCGGGCTGGATCGGGCACCTCGCTGCTGACGCAGGTCGGCGGTCGCTCAGATGAGCCTGTCCCGCGCTGATCGAAGGCAATGACGTCGCCGTGCTCGCGCATCGCCATAAAGCGCGGGAAGCGGCGTCCCTGCGCCGTACCGGACCCGGACCCGCCCGGCCCGCC
>OBPS01000079.1_pt1 | contig 13155 bp, 11 predicted proteins | sample 1534661 | NCBI WGS metagenome assembly OBPS01 (sample SAMEA3275493, study PRJEB22092) | marine metagenome | biome: ENVO:00000447 marine biome; feature: The site is in the outerpart of the Oslofjord; material: ENVO:00002010 seawater | collected 2014-06-20T10:00:00+00 | depth 1 m
CTTCCGGGCGCGCGGCGAGCTTTGACGGACCGAAGGTCGCGATGCCTGCCTGGCGCAGCCGGTCGGCCAGTCCGTCACAGAGCGGGTTCTCCGGGCCGATGACCACCAGATCCACCGATTCGCTGCGGGCCAGATCGATCAGACCGTCGAGGTCGGAGACAGGGATGTCATGGCAGGTGGCGAGTTCGCCAATGGCGGCGCTGCCGGGCGCCGCGAGGAGGGTCGAGACCAGTGGGCTCTGGGCCATTTTCCACACCAGGGCGTGTTCGCGCCCGCCTGATCCAACAACCAGAATCTTCATGTGAGCCTCAATGCATCCCGATGCGCCGATATACGGCCTTGCCTAGCGCAATCGCCCGACAATCGCGAGTCTGTCGGGCCGTTGCGGTGGCGCGCAATCCCATTTACCAGAGTCGCCATGAACACGCCCGCGGGAAACATCCACGAATTCACGGTCTCGGAGCTCGCCGGATCGCTCAAACGCACGGTCGAGGACGCCTTCGGTCATGTCCGGGTGCGCGGCGAGCTGGGCCGTGTCGTGGTGGCCAAGTCCGGCCATGTCTATTTCGATGTGAAGGACGACAAGGCGGTCATCGCCTCGATTGCCTGGAAGGGCACGGCGCAGAAGTTCCGCTTCCGCCCCGAGGAAGGTCTGGAAGTGATCATCGAGGGGCGGCTCTCGACCTATCCGGGGCGCTCGCAATACCAGCTCATCGTCGAGAGCATGGAGCCGGCCGGCGCCGGTGCGCTGATGGCGCTGCTGGAAGAGCGCAAACGCCTGCTCGCGGCCGAGGGACTGTTCGATAGCGCGCGCAAGAAAGCCATTCCCTTCCTGCCGACCACGATCGGTGTCGTGACCTCGCCTACCGGCGCGGTCATTCGCGATATCCTGCACCGGCTGCAGGACCGCTTCCCGCGTCACGTCCTGTTGTGGCCGGTTCTGGTCCAGGGCGACGGTGCGGCGGCCCAGATCGCCGAGGCCATTCGCGGCTTCAATGCCCTGCCCGAGGGCGGCCGCATTCCCCGTCCCGATGTGATCATTGTCGCCCGCGGCGGCGGCTCGATCGAGGACTTGTGGGGCTTCAACGAAGAGATCGTCGTCCGCGCCGCCGCTGAGAGCGAGATCCCGCTGATCTCGGCGGTTGGCCACGAGACCGATACCACACTGATCGATTTCGCCTCGGATCGCCGGGCCCCGACCCCGACCGGGGCGGCCGAGATGGCGGTCCCGGTCCGGGCCGAACTCAAGGCGGATAATGATCAGCTCGGCGGCCGCCTTGTCGCCGCCCTGTCGCGCCATATCGAGCGTCGCCGGACCGAGCTGCGCTCGGCGGCGCGGGCCCTGCCGCGACCGGCCGCACTGATGGAACTCAAGCGCCAGCGCTTCGACATGGTCGCCGACAAGCTGGATCCGGCCCTGCTCAATCACACGGCTGAAAGGCGCGGCCGCCTGATGGTCATGGCCGCCGGCCTCAAGCCCGCCGCCCTGGCTCGCGACCTGCGTCATAAGCGCGACCTGTTGCGCGAGCGCACGGGCCGGCTGGCGCCCGCGGCTGACCGGGTGCGCCGCGACCGGGCTCGCGATCTCGACAACTGGTCGGCGCGCCTCGAGGCGCTGTCGCACCAGTCCGTCCTCAAGCGCGGCTTCGTGCTGGTTCGCGACCGGGCCGGCAAGCTGGTGCGTTCCGGCGCGTCGCTGATCGAGGGGGCCGGTGTCGACCTGGTCTTTGCCGATGGCGAACGCGCCGCGCGGATCGAGGGCGCGCGCCAATCTCCCAAACGGGCGCCGGAAACACCGGCCCTGCCGAAAAAGACCAAACCGAAAGCCAAGCCACGCGGCAAGCCGCAGGCCGAGGGCCAGGGCACGCTGTTTTGATGCCCGCCACCCTCCCGCTTGGCCGCAAACACTGCTAGAGACGCGGATATGAGTGATTTCAGTTTCGACAAAGATTTCCAGGGCGAGGCCATTCTCGAGTTTGGCGACAGCGATTTCATCATCCTGAAGGGTGGCCGTTTCGTGCGCTGCGCCGTGACCGGTGACCCGATCGACCTGAATGAGCTGCGGTACTGGAATGTCGACGAGCAGGAAGCCTATCGCGACGTGTTGATTGCCAAGCAGCGCTGGATGGAACTCAATGCGGAGCCCGGCAGATGATCAGTCTCGCGCTTGCCCTGACACTGCAATCCGCGACGGCCCTGGTTGATGACGGAGCCGATCCGATCGGTGATCTGATCGCCCAGAATGCGCCCGAAGCGCGGGAAATGACCGAGGCCTTGCCGATGGGCTGCCGCGGGCGACACGAGCAGGGCGCGCTCATCATCTGCCGTTTTGAGCCCGGCACTCGGCTTGATCTCGGTGACAGCGTGGCGATTGCCGATGCCGACGGGTTTGCCGTGCTCGGCATCTCGCGAAATGCGCCGGAAACACTGCTGTTCGAGGTCTCGACAGCCGACGTGCCTGACAGCATCAACCAGATTGACGAGGCCCAGACCTGGACCATCGCCCAGCGCGAATACAATCTCCAGCGCGTTGATGGCGTGCCGCAGGCGACGGTGACACCGGACCCGTCCACCCTGCCGCGGCGCCAGCGCGAATACGCGCAGAAGCAGGACGCCTTCAACTCGGTCTGGGACGGGCAGGGCTTCCTGGACGGGTTCATCTCACCCGCCGAGGGCATCACGACCGGCGTCTATGGTTCGGCGCGCGTCTACAATAACGGCCACGAAGGCAGCCCGCACTGGGGGCTGGACTGGGCCAATGAGGTCGGCACGCCGGTCCATGCACCCGCCGGCGGTCTGGTGACGCTGGCCGAGCCGGACATGTATTACGAGGGCGGCCTGATCTTCATCGACCATGGTCACGGCCTGGTCTCGGCCTTCCTGCACCTGTCCGGTGTGGAGGTTTCGGCCGGCGACGTGGTCGAACAGGGCCAGCTCATCGGCGCCATGGGCGCCGGCGGCCGCGCCACCGGCTCGCATCTCGACTGGCGGGTGAAGCTGCGCAACCAGTTCTATGTCGACCCGCAGAGCCTGCTGGATCTGGACCTGTCCGAGCTGCGTTAGGCGGGGCGGCTCGCGTCCCTCGGTCGGACCTACGCGCCGCGCGCGCAATCAGCCATACATCGCTTGTCAGCCAGCAGGCCGTATCCGGTTTTCAAGGTCAAGGGCCGCGCAGCGGCCGCTTCGCGGTTTCACCCTTGAGCTTGAAAACCGGATACGGCGGTCTCTCGGCAAGCGGTTTATGGAGGAGTGCGTCCGAATGGCCGGCCAAGCGCGCTCCGTTCTGCCCGGCCAAACGCCCGCCCGTCAGCGCTGTCACCCAGGCCAAGTCCGGGTACCTTCTGGCCGTGATGGACTGAGGCCAGGCGCGAGCGTCCTTCTCCCTTGGGAGAAGGTGTCGCGAAGCGACGGATGAGGGGGATCAGCGCCGCATCACCGGGATTTCCCCCTCACCCGGCCTTCGGCCACCCTCTCCCAAGGGAGAGGGAAGCCGGTGCTTCTCACGCGGTGTGCATGCGCCGATCTATTCGGAGCACTTGTAAACCGACTTCGCCCAACGCCTATGGACCCAGAACCATTGTTCGGGGGCCTGGCGGATTTCGCTTTCCACCCATTGATTGATCCGCGTCACCGTCTCGATGATGGCGGCGGACTTGTCCGGATTGGTGGAGATTTCGATCGGGTCGTGGACCTCGACCCGGAAGCGGGCGCCGCCCATGCGCCGGATCGATAGCGGCAGCAGCGGACAGCCATGGCGCATGGCGAGGCGTGTCGGGCCCGGTGCGGTCATTGACGGCAGGCCGAAGAAGGGCGCCTCGACCCCGTCATTCATCTTCTGGTCGTTCATCAGCGCCACGGCTTCACCGGCCTTCAGCGCCTGCATCAGCGCCTTGGCGCCGTCGCCGCCCTTGGCGGTTAGCGTCTTGACCCCGTAGCCGACGCGCATGTCGGTGATCCGTCGGTCGATCAGCGGGTTATTGGCCGGGCGATAGGTGATGTGGCAAGGCAGGCCGGTCCGGCTGAGGGCGGCTGCACCGATCTCCCAATTGGCCTGGTGCATCGAGATGATGACGGCCGGTTGGCCGGCATCGCGCAGGGCTTCGAGTTTTTCGCGACCGATAAACTCCACGCGCTCGTCGAACTCGGGCCCGGAGAAGACGCCCAGATGCGGCATCTCACCGGCGAGACGGCCGAAATTCTCCCACATCGCGCCGAGCAGGCGTTCGATCTCCGGCGCCGCGGCCTCGGGGAAGCAGCGCTGCATGTTGATGCGGGCCACCTTGTGCACCGGAAACAGCGGGCCGAGCTGGCGCAGCAGGGCACCGGCGGCGTCGGAGGCCTTGTCGATCCCCTTGATCCTGTACCAGCCGGCATAGGCATCCCAGGCGGCGGCTTCGAACCGCCAGCCGATCCGGGTCAGGGTCGAGGCATTGCGCTGGGCGTCTATCATGGATCGGATTTAGCCATCCTGAGCTTCGGCGTCCACGACGTCGCGCAACAGACCGTCCAGGGCACCGGGATTGGCGAAGACCGCGCGTACCGGCCAGGCGGTGATGCGTGAGCGCGCGTCGGCGGGCAGGCGCACCCAGTCCTTCTCGGTGGTGACGAGCCGGGCATCGTGGGCGGCGGCCAGTGCGTCGAGATGGCGAAGGTCGCCCGCGCTGAAGGCGTGGTGGTCGCCATAAACCGCGACTTCGCCGAGATCGCCGCCGGCGGCCTGAAGCGCGTCGAAGAATTTTTGCGGTCGGCCAATGCCGGCAAAGGCGACCAGCTTGCCGGGCGGCGGGGCGGCAACGGGTTCCAGCCAGGCATGGAAGGCGGGGATTTGCAGATCGGCGAGGCCGAGACCGGCCCAGTCCGGCTGGGTGTCGGCATCGGGCATCATCACGATCACTGCATCGGCGCGGGCGAGACCTGCCTTGACCGGCTCCCGCAGCGGTCCGGCCGGGAAGATCGTGCCCGGACCCCAGCCGGTCAGGCCGTCGACCACGATGATCGAGCAATCCTTGTGAAGGTCGGGGTTCTGGTGGCCGTCATCCATCAGCACCAGATCGACCCCGCCCGCCGCCTCGATCGCCCGGCCGCCCGCCGCCCGGTCGCGCGCGACCCAGGCCTGGCCGGACCGGGCCAGCAGCAGCGGCTCATCGCCGACCTGGGCGGCAGTGTGGGCATGCGGATCGACGCGCAGCGGTCCTTGCTCGCGTCCACCATAGCCGCGCGACAGGGTGGCCGGGGTCAGGCCCATGTCGCAGAGGCGGTGCATCAGGGTCTGGCTCACCGGGGTCTTGCCGGTCCCGCCGACGGTAAGATTGCCGATGCAGACGACTTTCGGGGTAATGCGAACCGGGCTCGCCTTGCGGATGCGCCGGGCAACCGCGAAGGCATGGAGCCAGCCCAGCGGCGCCAGCAAGGCCCGCGCCAGGGCGCCGGACCCGCGACCGCCATCGGTGCGCCAGAAAGCCGGTTCCTTCATGCCGCCTCGCCCTCCGGTCGGGCCGGGTGGAGCAGGGCATGGAGCGCCGACAGCGTGGTTTCGAGGGCGCCGCCGGAGGCTTCGTTGATAGCGCGTTCGGCGCTTGCCTTGCCCGGGGCCTTGGCCTGCCAGACCTGTTCGACGGCGGCCGCGAGACCGGCGGCATCCTCGACTTCCAGTACGGCGCCGTGACGCCGGTAGGCGGTATAAAGGTCGTCGAAACTGTCGACATGCGGGCCGCTGATGACACAGGCGCCGGCCTGGCTGGCCTCGATCGGGTTGTGGCCGCCAATGCCCGGCTTGAGGCTGCCGGCGATCAGGGCCGCCGGTGCGAGGGCAAACCACAGACCCATTTCGCCCAGCGTATCGGCAAGCCAGACCGTGTCCTGGCCGTCCGGGACCTCGCCCTTCGACCGCCGCGCGTGATGGAAGCCGCGCTGGCGCACAAGACCGGCCAGAGCATCGCCCCGCTCAGGATGGCGCGGCGCCAGGATGAGCAGCGCGCCCGGATGGGTTTTGCGAAGCAGCGCGTGGGCGGCGAGGACAAGGCCGTCCTCGCCATCATGCGTTGAAGCAGCCAGCCAGACCGGGCGACCGGCGAGCGCGACTTTCAGGGCCGAGAGCTCGCGGGCATCGGGCGCCAGCGGGCGGGCTTCCAGTTTGAGATTGCCGGCCAGGATGATCTCGCGGCCGGTCAGGTCCTCCAGTCCGTCGCGGGTACGGGTGTCGGCTGCCCCGATCCAGTCGAAGCTTTCCAGCAGTGACCGCACACTGTCACCGCGCTTGCGCCAGCCGGCGAGGGAGGCGGCATTCATCCGCGCATTGACCAGGGCCATCGGGATACCGCGCCTGCCTGCCTCGATCAGCAGGTTGGGCCAGAGCTCGGATTCGGCGAAGACGCCGAGATCGGGCTGCCAGTGGTCGAGAAAGCGCCGCACCGCGCCGGGTGTATCGACGGGAACATATTGATGCTTGGCCTGCGGCGGCAGGCGCTTCGCCATCAGGGCCGCCGAGGTGACGGTGCCGGTGGTGACGAGGAATTCCAGTTCCGGGTCGCGGGCGGCCAGCTTGTCGACCAGGGTCGCCAGGACCAGGCTTTCACCGACACTGGCGCCGTGCAGCCAGATCAGCGTGCCATCGGGGCGCTTGATCGCCGGCCTGCCGAGGCGCTCATTGCGCCGGGTCGGGTCTTCCTTGCCGGCGTGGGCCCGCCGCGACAGGATGACGGGCAGGAGCGGGGCGGCGAGCCCGGTGAGCGCGCGGTAGACCTGAAGCGAGGCCGGCAGGCTCACGCGGACGCCCCCGGGCTGTCCGCCGTGTCTTCATAGGTCTTGCCGGTTCCCGGCCGCAGCGCCTCATCGGGCAGGACAATTTCGCCCGCCACAGCCTGGTCGGCCTCGAGGGTCAGGGCGTTGAGCTGGTTTTCCAGGTTCAGCCGCGCCGCTTCCAGATCGGCCTGGCTGGCCCCTTTGGCGACATGGATCGGCTCGCCCCAGATGATGATCCCGCGGGTGAAGAAATGCGGCAGGCAATGGTGGTCCCAGGCCTTGTGCAACACGGTTTTGCGATGGGCGGACCAGGTGAAGGGCAGGATCGGGACGCCGGTATCGCGGGCCATGCGGATGGCGCCGAAGCCGGCCCGCATGCGTGGCCCGCGCGGTCCGTCCGGTGTCACCGCGCCGCAGCCGCCGGCCGTGAGGTGATTGACCATGGCCCGGTAGGCCGCCTCGCCGCCCTTGGCCGCCCCGGGCTTGTCGGGATTGCGCGAGGAGCCGCGCACCACGCCGACCTTGTACCAGCGCGCCAGCCGGCGGCCGATCTCGCCTTCGCGGGAGCGCGAGGCGAGCGCGACCATGCGGTCCTTCTGGCGGGCCCAGCCATGCAGCGCCATCAGGACCCGGCCATGCCAGACGCAGCCCAGGACCGGCTTGCGCTCGTCCCAGACCGAATTCACGTAGTCGGCGTTGCGGTATTCCCAGCGCATGGAGCGTCGGACCAGCTCGATATAGAGCAGGACGAGGAAGGCGAGGACTTCCTGGGCCCAGGGCCGGGAGAGCAGGCGTTTCGTCATGATGGTCCCTAGCTCACCTCCGCCGGGCAAAAGGTCAAGCATGGCGCGCGGTTGCGTCGGGGGCGAGACCGGCCTAAATGCGCTGCCAGACGAAAGGCCCAGCATGCCCTATGACCTGAATGATCCGAAGGACCGCGAGCGCGCGTGGAAAGATTATCTGTGGAAGGATCACGGGATCCTGCGCCAGAAATTCCACAATATGCACGAGGTCGGCGGCGGCATGTGGCGCGCCAACCAGCCCTCGCCCGAGCGGCTGGAGCAGCTGGCGGCCGACGGTTTCAAGACCATTCTCAACATTCGCGGTACGCAGCCGGGCGTGTGCTATTACGATCTCGAGAAGGAGGCCTGCGAGCGTTTTGGCCTCGAGATGATCGACATGCCCTTCGGCTCACGCGAGGCGCCCCATGTCGATCGCATGCAGCGCGCCGTGAAGATTTTCGAGACGATCGAATATCCGGCGCTGATCCATTGCAAGTCGGGCGCTGACCGGGCCGGCATCATCTCGGTCCTCTATGCCCTGACCAAGCTCAACCTCCCCTATGAGGAGGCGATCACGCACCTGTCGCTGAAATATCTGCACGTCAAAGCCGGCAAGACCGGGGTGCTGGATTATTTCTTCGAATGCTATCGGGTCTACAATGAAACCACCCCGATCGCCTTCATGGATTGGGTCGAAAACGTCTATGACCGGGACGCGGTCCAGGCCGGCTTCATGTCGAGCTGGTGGGGCAACCTGCTGACGGAAAAGCTGCTTCGCCGCGAGTAGTCCGGGTCGATTCTTTATGACCAGCGGATTCATCAGATATGACGACTCCTGCCACAGGATTGCGGCACATTAACCCTCGTTAACCACGTTCAGCGCCCCGGCTCGGGGGGAGCGAAGGGAGAGGGGCACATGCCGGATCTGGCCATCCGACTGGACTGCACGCAGGAGCGGTTGAACCGTCTCAATTTCCTGTTGTCCCGGGAATGTGGTCCGGCATTTCTCGAGGCCTTCGTGAAGCAGACCGCCGAGGTCTTTGCCGCCGACCGCGTCTTCATTGCCCGCATCGATGCCACCCATTCGCGGATGCGCACGCTCAAGGTTTCCTGCGGCAGCGCACTTGTCGGTAACTACTGCTACGAGCTGCGGGGCACGCCGTGCTCGGACGTGATGGCGGCTGGCGCAGACATCTTCGAGGACCACGTCGCCGCGCGCTATCCGCGCGATTTCATGCTCGAGGAAATGGGCATGCGTGCCTATGTCGGCATGCCGCTCTATAACGGCGCCCAGTCGGTCGGGATTGTGGTCGCCATGTTCAAGCGCCCGGTCGATCTGGCTGACGAGGTCCTGTCCGTCTTTCATCACTATCGCCGGCGGCTGACCGGCGAGATCCTCGCGACGGAATCCGGCGACCGTGCCGAGTTGGCGATGAAGGGGACATCGGACGGCATCGTCGATCTCTGCCTTGAGACCGACCAGATCTACATCTCGGCCCGGGGCCGCGAACTTCTGGGCTATCAGCCCCGCGAATACACAGCCGCCGCTGACAGTTTCACCGCGCTGATCCACAGCGATGACCGCAAGCGCTTCCAGTCTGCGCTGAACGCGCACTTTCGCGCCGGTCGGCCGTTCGACCTCACCGTCCGCCTGAAGGTGGTGGGCGGTCTGCATCGCTGGTTCCGCATGCGCGGCGAAGCGGTCCGGACCCCCGAGGGCGATCCGGTCCGCATGGTCGGCGCGATGACGGATATCCATGATCTCGTCGAAGCGCGCCAGCAGGCGACCGAGGCGAGCCGGGCCAAGTCGCATTTCCTGGCGACGATGAGCCACGAAGTGCGCACACCGATGAATGGCGTTCTGGGCATGTCGGCGCTGCTGGCCACAACGGAGCTGGAACCGTCCCAGCGCGAGATGGTCAACCTGATCGAGGCGTCCGGACAATCGCTGCTGGCCATTCTCAACGACATCCTCGACCTCGCCAATATCGAGTCCGGCCGGTTCGAGATCGAGCAGGCGAGCTTCAATCCGGCCGAGCTGGTGCGTACCGTCGCTGGGCCCTATCGCATGAAGGCGATGGAGCAGGGGTTGAACCTGCACCTGGAAATCGATCCGGTCGCCGAGCGCGCAGTGGTCGGCGACCCGGCCCGTGTCCGCCAGATCCTGTCCAACCTGATTTCGAATGCCGTCAAGTTCACCGATCGCGGCGAGGTTCGCGTGCGCTGCCTGATGACGCAGACCGCCGACCGCACCCACGACGTCACTTTCGAGGTCGGTGACACCGGCATCGGCATGGATAGCGATCTCATGACCCGGATCTTCATGCCTTTCAGCCAGGGCGAGGCGGTGCTTCAGCGCAAGAATGGCGGTACCGGCCTCGGCCTGGCCATCGCCAAGAAGCTGGCCGAGCTGATGGGCGGCGATATCCGCGTTGAAAGCGCGCCGGGGGCCGGGTCCAAATTCACCGTCACCTTGCCGGCAGCGGGTCGGCGCAGCGAAAATGTGCAGGCCCAACTGGCCTGATCACCCACCGGCAGGGTCCGGACGCTAGGCGCCGAACTGCATCCGGCAGAGCCGGGCATAGAGGCCGTCGCGGGCGACCAGATCGTCATGGCGGCCTTCCTCGGCGATACGGCCGCCATCCAGCACATAGATCCAGTCGGCCTGGCGCACCGTCGACAGGCGGTGCGCAATCACAAGACTGGTCCGGCCTTCCGACAAGCGTTCCAGAGCGGCCTGAACACGCTGCTCCGATTCCGTGTCGAGGGCGCTGGTCGCTTCATCCAGCAGCAGGATCGGCGCATCCTTCAGGATCGCGCGGGCGATCGACAGGCGCTGGCGCTGGCCGCCCGACAGATTGCTGCCGCGCGGGCCAACCGGACTGTCATAGCCACCCGGCAGCGCCATGATGAAGTCATGCGCATCGGCGGCCTTGGCCGCGGCGATGATGGCGGCCTCGTCGGCGTCCAGGTCTCCGAAGCCGATATTGGCGCGCACACTGTCGTCGAACAGCGTCACATCCTGGCTGACCAGCGCCATCGCAGCGCGCAGCGAGGCGAGCGACACGGCGCGGATATCGGTGCCGTCAATCGCGATCGTGCCCGACTGGACGTCGTAGAGGCGGGGCAGGAGGTTGAGCAGGGTCGACTTGCCGGAGCCCGATGGGCCAACGAGGGCGATGGTCTGGCCCGGCTCGGCCTTCAGCGTGATATCGCTCAGCGCAACCGACCCGTCCGGATAGGCAAAGCTGACACCGGCGAGCATCACCGCGCCGGACGTGACTTCGAGAGCCGGCGCATCCAGCGCAGCGGTCACGGTCTCCTCGGTGTCGAGAATGACGAAGACGCGCTCGAGGACGGCAAAGCCTTCCTGGACGACGGCGTTCAATGTGCCGAGCGCCCGGATGGCCGGCGAGATCACGACGATTCCGGTCAAAACGCCGATGATATTGCCCAGCGAGGTCTCGCCCTGCAGCATCCGCCAGCCGGCAAAGGCGACCAGTCCGGCAAAGGCCAGCCCGCCGACGACTTCGAGGATCGGGTCGACGCGGGCCTTGTTCTCGGTGATCTTCAGCAGGAAGCGCAGACGGTCTGCGAAGGACTGACGCGCGCGCTCGCCCTCATAGTCCTCAAGTCCATAGGTCTTGACCATGCGGGCGCCGGAGAAGCTTTCCTCGAGCTGGCTGGTTACCTCGCCCATCTGCGCCTGGGCCTGGGAGGAGGTCTTGCGCAGGCGCTGGCCGATCCGGATCACCGGCCAGGCGGCGATCGGATAGACCACCAGGATCAGCAGCGACAGCATCCAGTCGAGACTCACCATGACGCCGATCGTGATGATCACGGTCAGCACGTCGCGCATCAGGTTGTTTGAGAGGCGGACAATCGTCTCGCGCAAGAGGGTGATGTCATTGGTGAAGCGCGAGACCAGCGAGCCGGTGCCCTCGGCCTGCAGCCGGGCGAAATCAGCCCGGACCAGCTTGGCGAACATGGCGTTCTGCAAGTCCTGCATCACGTTTAGCGCGAGCCGGTTGGTCTGCACGGTCTGAAGATAGAGGCTGACGCCGCGAATTGTCGCCAGACCGACGACCGCCAGCGGGGCCAGCGGGAAGAAGTCGGCGGCGCCGGTATTCAGCTTGTCGAAGGTCCAGGCAATCACACCGGCATAGGAAGCCGCAGCCCCGGCCGTGATGGCCGACAGGATGAGGGCCAGCACGACAAGGCCGGGCCGCCGCCACAGCCAGTCACGCCACAGCCGTTTGCCAAGCGCAGCGGTCGAGGCCGGTTTGGCCTCGTCGGCGTTCGCCGGGCCGGAGTGTGCCGGGTCTGTCACGCCGCGTGTCGGACCCTAGCCGTCCTTCTTCTCGGTCGAGGGATCGAGAAGCTTGTGGGCGTGGATGATGAAATAACGCATATGGGCATTGTCGACCGTGCGCTGGGCCGCGCCTTTCCAGGCCGCGCGGGCTTCGGCATAGGTGCCGAATGCGCCGACAAAGTCGACGGCGTCGAGATCCTTGAATTCGCAGTTCTGCGGGTCGACGCAGGCCAGCTCGCCACCGATCACGAGGTGCAGCAGCTGGTTGTTGATCTTGGTTTCGGTCATGCCGGGCTCCTTGGGTTGGGCTGTCCGGGACGGGCCTAGAGGCCGCCGATGGACATGGCGTCCAAAAATACGCTGGGGGCGTTAACAGATCCCCGAAATTCCAGATCATTGCCCGGAATGAGACGGGCATAGATGTCGATCAGATTGCCGGCGACAGTGATTTCGCTGACCGGATGGTCGATCTGGCCATCGGCGATGCGATAGCCGGAGACCCCGACCGACCAGTCACCGGTATTGGAATTCAGCGACGGGCCGAACATTTCCATGACCAGGACACCCTCCTTGATCCCGCCAATCAGATCGTCGCGGCTGGTCGAACCGGCTTCCATGTGGAAATTGGTCGGACCGGCACCGGGCGAGCCGCCCATATTGCGGCGGGCATGGCCGGTCGGCGCCATGTCGAGCTGGCGCGCGGCGGCGGAGTTCAGGAACCAGGTGGTCAGTCGGCCATCCTCGATGATGGCGCTGCGCTGATTGACCGTGCCTTCGCCATCAAAGGGTGACGAGGCATGGCCCCAGGCCCGGTGCGGATCGTCAATCACGGTGATGCCCGGCGCAAAGATCTGGTCGCCGAGCTTGTCGCGCAGGAAGGAGACGCCGCGGGCAACGGCCGGTCCGGAAATGGCCCCGGCCAGCGATCCGATAAAGGTCGTGGCGACGCGGCGATCAAAGACCACCGGCATCACGCCCGAGCCGAGCTTTTTCGGTCCGACCCGGCGGGCGGCCCGTTCACCGGCCTCGCGGCCGATCTCGACGCGGTCGCGCAGGTCGGCGCGGCGGCGGGCGCTGGTGGCGGCATAGTCGCGCTCCATGGCGCCGTCCTTGCCGGCGATCACGCTGGCGCCATAGCCGAAGACGCTCTTCTTCCAGCCGGCATTGAAGCCGGTGGAGGTGGCGTAGGCGGCGGCGCCCTGTCCGGACGAGGCAAAGGCCGCGTCGGTCATGGTCACGCCTTCGACGGCGCGGGCGGCGTTTTCAATGGCGAGCGCCGTTTCCTCGAGCTCTTCCTGTGCCCATTCGCCCGCCCCGCAC
>OBPS01000080.1_pt1 | contig 13092 bp, 10 predicted proteins | sample 1534661 | NCBI WGS metagenome assembly OBPS01 (sample SAMEA3275493, study PRJEB22092) | marine metagenome | biome: ENVO:00000447 marine biome; feature: The site is in the outerpart of the Oslofjord; material: ENVO:00002010 seawater | collected 2014-06-20T10:00:00+00 | depth 1 m
GGCTCCGTAGGCTCCGTAGGCCTTGTAGGTTCCGCAGGTTCCGTAGGCCCCGTATGTTCCGCAGGCTTTGCTACACAAACGAGAAATTCCCATATATGCAAAAAACGAAGAACAACGGTACATGTCCGCATCGACGAGGCCGGTTTTCACCTCGCCGCCAATGCCGAGCGCCATCTCAAGCCGGCGGCCGAGATCTACCGACTGTTTGACGGCTATGAGGAGGCGGTGGCGCGCTCGGTCACCATCGCCCGCCGCCTCACCTTCGCGCTCGACGCGCTGGTCTATCAATATCCCGACGAGGTGATCGGCGAGAACGAGACCCCGAACGAGACCCTGAGACGGCTCGCCGCCGAGGGCTTGCGCAACCGCTACCCCGCCGGCGCACCGGACAAGATCGAGGCCGCCGTGGCACGCGAACTCGATCTCATCGAAGACCTCGACTACCCGTCCTATTTCCTCACCGTCCAGGACGTCATCCGCTTTGCCCGCTCGCGTGGCATCCTGTGCCAGGGACGCGGTTCAGCGGCCAATTCGGCCGTCTGTTTCGCGATCGGCGTCACCGAGGTCGACCCGGACCGGATCGACCTCCTGTTCGAGCGTTTCGTCTCGGCCGAGCGCGGCGAGCCGCCTGATATCGACGTCGACTTCGAGCACGAGCGCCGCGAGGAGGTGATCCAGTATGTCTACGAGAAATACGGGCGCCGCCGCGCCGCCATGACGGCGACGGTGAACTGCTATCGCCCGCGCGGCGCGATCCGCGAGGTCGGCAAGGTGTTCGGCCTGTCCGGCGACGTCATTTCAGCGCTGTCGAAAAGCCTGTGGGGCTGGTCCTCCGGCGAAATCCAGGAAAGCCGCATCCGCGACGAGCTGGGTCTCGATCCGGACAGCCCGGCGCTGGCAATGACGCTGCGCTATGCGCGCGAGCTGATGGGGTTTCCGCGCCATCTCGCCCAGCATCCCGGCGGCTTCGTGATGACCCGGGCAAGGCTCGACGCGATCGTGCCGCTGCACAATGCCGCCATGCCCGAACGCACCATGCTGGAATGGGACAAGGAGGATATCGACGCGCTCGGCCTGATGAAGGTCGATGTGCTGGGCCTGGGCATGCTGACCTGTGTCGCCCGCGCCTTCGACCTCCTCGCCACCCATCACGGCCGCCACCTGACCATGGCCACCATCCCGGCCGAGGACCCGCGCGTCTATGACATGATCTGCAAGGCCGACACGGTCGGCGTCTTCCAGATCGAGAGCCGGGCCCAGATGACCATGCTGCCGCGGCTGCGGCCGCGCACCTTCTACGACCTGGTCATCGAGGTCGCCATTGTTCGCCCCGGCCCGATCCAGGGCGATATGGTCCACCCCTATCTGCGCCGGCGACGCGGCGAGGAGACGGTCGAGTTTCCGTCCAGGGAGCTCGAGGAGGTGCTGGGCAAGACGCTCGGCGTGCCGCTTTTCCAGGAGCAGGCGATGCGGATCGCCATTGTCGCCGCCGGTTTCACCCCCTCCGAGGCCGACAAGCTGCGCCGCTCCATGGCCGCCTTCCGGCGCTCGGGAACGATCCACGAGATGGGCCAGAAGCTCATGCACGGCATGATCGCCAATGGCTATGAGCCGGACTTCGCCGAGCGCTGTTTCAAACAGCTCGAAGGCTTTGGCGAATACGGCTTTCCCGAGAGCCATGCCGCCAGCTTCGCCCTCATCGTCTATGTCTCGTGCTGGCTGAAGCATTATTATCCCGACGTCTTCCTCGCCGCCCTCCTGAACAGCCAGCCGATGGGCTTTTATGCCCCGGCCCAGCTGGTCCGCGATGCCCGCGAACACGGCGTCGAGGTGCGACCACCCGACATCAATCACTCCGACTGGGATGCGACCCTGGAAGAGACCGACATCCCGCGACGTGACGGTACCGGCATGCGCTATGCCGTGCGTCTGGGCCTGCGCCAGATCAAGGGCATGCGGGAACCCGCTGCCGCCCGGCTGGTCGCTGCCCGCCAGGCCGGGGGCACCTATCACAGCCTCGCCGATCTGGCCCGCCGGGCCCGGCTCGACAAGGGCTCGCTCGACCGGCTGGCCAATGCCGACGCCGTCGGCTCGCTGGCGATGGACCGGCGCAAGGCCAGCTGGACCGCCCTCGCTGAAGCCGGCAAGCCGCTGCCCCTGTTCGACCGCACCGACAGCTGGGGCGCGGAACATCCCGTCGCCCTGCCCGAGCTGACCGGCGGTGAGCAGGTCGCCCAGGACTACGCCACGCTGCGCCTGTCGCTGAAGGCCCATCCGCTCAGCTTCTTTCGTGGCGAGCTGGCCGAGAGCGGGCATGTGCCGTGCGCGGCCCTGGCGGATATGCGCGATGGCCGCTGGGTCACCCTGGCCGGGCTGGTGCTGGTGCGCCAGCGTCCCGGCTCGGCCTCGGGCGTCATCTTCGCCACGCTGGAGGACGAGACCGGCATCGCCAATGTGATCGTCTGGCCCAGCTGTTTCGAACGCCATCGCCGCATCGTCATGGCGTCAAAACTGCTCGGCGTCACCGGGCGGGTGCAAAAGGAAGGCGCGGTCATCCATGTCGTCGCCAGCCGTCTGACCGACCAGAGCTGGCGCCTCGCGGCGCTGGCCGACGGCGAAAACTTTTCCGAAGCCCTCGCCCACGCCGACGAAATCGCCCGCCCCGGCGCCGACCCCAGAACCGTCGCCCTCTACCGCCGCGTCATGCAGGGCGAACGGCTGGAGGATATCCTGCCGAAAAGCCGGGATTTTCATTGAGGGAGGGGCGCTCACGCGCCCTTGACCTGGAAAACCGGATACGGCGAGGTCCCGGCAAGCGATGAATGAAGTCGTGAGCGCCGGGGCGCCACGCCGAAATGCGTGCGACGGCCAGGACGCCAGCCTCACCATCGCCCCTGCAATAACGGCAATTCATAACGTGTCCGATTTCGGTTGAGTTCGGGACGCGGATCGGGGCAGGACGACCCGACGACACAAGGAGGGCGACACAGCCATGGCAACTTCGGAACACACGCAGGACGGCGGCTGCCGATGCGGTCAGTTACGCTTCCGGATGACCCCGCCGGCCCTGTTCACCGCCGCCTGCCATTGCCGCGGCTGCCAACGCATGAGTGGCGGCCCCTATTCGCTGACCGTGGCCGTGCCGGTGGACCGGTTTGAGGTGACCCGGGGCGAGCCCGTGATCGGCGGACTTCATGGCGCGGACATTGCCCATTTTCACTGCCCGCATTGTCTGAGCTGGGTTTTCACCCGCCCCACCGGCATGGATTTCGTGAATATCCGAACCCCCATGCTGGACGACCCGTCGGGCTTCACGCCCTTTCTGGAAACCTGCACGAAGGACCGGCTCGACGGCGTCACGACCACGGTTCCGCACAGCTATGACGGCTTCCCGCCGATGGAGACATTCGGTGACCTCCTGGCCGCCTACGCGGCCGGCCCTGGCAAAGCCGGGTAGAGCGCCGCAGTCGGGAAGGAGGCGCTGGCGCACGCCCCGGCATACATCACTTGCCGGGAGAAAGCCTTATGGACGGGACCGCGCGAGGCGCGTCGCATCATTCCGCTATGTCAGGATGAAGAGGGACGTTGGCAGCAATGGCCTGTCGCAGACATGCGTTATGAAAAAAAGCGTTTGGCTCTTACCCTCCCGTTCCATCTCCGTGGTTTGCAGCTTGGCTCGCACACGCTTTGCTTCATCCACGGAACGCTGACCTATCGCGCATTGCGTTCGGTCACTCCGTCCAATTACCACGAGTAGCCAAGCCAACGGTCGATGGCCGGTCCAGGCCAAAACAATGGCGCCCCCACCGGCTCGTTAGCGCCAACGCGACCGCAACACCCCTACCCCTTCTTCGGCCACCACGGCACGAAACCCGGCGTCCGCGCCACATAGCCCGCATAGCCGGGGCGGCTTTCGTGGAGGTTTTTCTCCAGCAGGGCGGCGCCCGACCATTTGACCAGGGTGAAGGTCAGGAAGAGCGGGCCGGCCACGGTCCACCAGCCGGTGCCGTCGCTGACCGCGACCAGCCAGATGCCCCAGAAGACGCAGGCGTCGCCGAAATAATTCGGGTGGCGGGTATAGCGCCACAGGCCCTGGTCCATGACCTGGCCGGCATTGGCCGGGTCGGCCTTGAAGCGCGACAGCTGGTAGTCGCCGATGGTCTCGAACAGGAAGCCGGTGAGGAAGAGGGCGAGACCGATCAGGCTCATCGCATTGATCGGCTGGCCGGCCTCCATCACGCCATGCTGGACCGGCAGGGCGACCAGCCAGAGCAGGACGCCCTGCATGAGGAAGACGGTGACAAGGACGAAGACATGCACATTGCCCCGGGCCCGGGCCATCAGCGCCTGGTAACGCTTGTCGGCACCCTCATGACGCCAGCGCCGGAACAGGTGGGCGCCGAGCCGCAAGGACCACATCGCCACCATGGGCAGGATGATCGAGACGCCAGCACTGACGCCGACAAAGGCCAGCGAGGTCAAGGCGAGGAAGAGAAAGCCGAGCGGCCAGACACTATCGACGTAGGACGGATCCTTGCGGGCAATCGAGAAGGGCCAGAGGAGGACCATCACGCCAAGCATGAGGGCCAGGTTGAGCCAGTAAGGTGCCATGATGATCTCTCGCTTGTGTGGAGGGCAATCTAGGGTGCGCGGATGCGTTCGACCAGCTCGCGCACGTCGGGCGGCGGGGCGGGCGTGACCAGCGAGACCGTCACCGAGACGATGAAGCTGATCACCATGCCGATCGTGCCGAAGCCCTCCGGCGAGACACCGAGGATCCAGTGCTCCGCATCATTGGGGATCCAGCCGAAGATCTTGTAGGTCAGGATATAGGCGCCGGTGACGAGAAGGCCGGTGACCATGCCGGCGATCGCGCCCTCCTTGCTCATGCGCTGCCAGAAAATGCCCAGCAGGATGGCCGGGAAGAAGCTGGCGGCGGCCAGTCCGAAGGCCAGCGCCACGACCGAGGCGACAAAGCCGGGTGGATAGATCCCGGCGAGGATGGCGATCAACACCGCCCCGGTCGCCGACAACCGGGCGATCAGGAGCTCCTGCCGGTCGGTCATCGATTTGAACAACACCTTGCGGCACAGGTCGTGCGAGATCGAGGACGAGATGACCAGCAACAGGCCGGCCGCCGTCGACAGCGCCGCGGCGATGCCGCCGGCCACGACCAGTCCGATCACCCAGCCGGGCAGATTGGCGATCTCCGGATTGGCGAGCACAAAGATGTCGCGATTGAGCGTGGTGACCTCGTTGAGCTCGGGGTCGGCGCGGTACTGGATCCGGCCATCACCATTGCGGTCCTCGAAACCGAGAAGCCCCGTCGTCTCCCAGCGGTGGAACCAGTCCGGCGTTTCGCTTTCACCCTCGGCCAGCACCGTCGTGTCGACATCATAGACGCTCTCATTGACCGTCTCGATGAAATTGGTCCGGGCGAAGACCGCCACGGCCGGCGCGGTGAGGTAGAGGATACCGATGAAAAGCAGCGCCCAGCCGGCCGATTTGCGGGCATCGGCGGCCTTGGGGACCGTGAAGAAGCGGATGATGACGTGCGGCAGGCCGGCCGTGCCGGCCATCAGGGCCAGGGTGATGGCGAAGACGTCGAAGGTCGATTTCGAGCCGTCGGTATAGGGCGCGAAACCCAGCTCGGTGAGCATGCCGTCGAGCTTGACCAGGAGCGGCGTGCCGTCTGCGACATTGCCGATGAAGCCGAGCTGGGGGATGGGCGAACCGGTCAGCTGCAGCGAGATGAAGATGGCCGGCGTCATGAAGGCGAAGATCATCACGCAGTACTGGGCGACCTGGGTGTAGGTGATGCCCTTCATGCCGCCGAGCGTGGCATACATCAAAACCACCAGCCCGCCGATCACCACACCGGTCTCGACCGGGATTTCGAGGAAGCGCGAGAAGGCGATCCCGACGCCCTGCATCTGTCCGGCGATATAGGTGAAGGAGATGAAGATGGCGCAGATCACCGCGACCACGCGGGCGGTATCGGAGTAATAGCGGTCGCCGATGAAGTCCGGCACGGTGAACTTGCCGAAACGCCGCAGATAGGGCGCCAGCAGCAGGGCCAGCAGGACATAGCCGCCGGTCCAGCCCATCAGGAAAACCGAGCCGTCAAAGCCGGAGAAGGCGATCAGTCCGGCCATCGACAGGAAGGAGGCCGCACTCATCCAGTCAGCCGCCGTCGCCATGCCGTTGAAGATTGGCGGGACATGGTGTCCGGCGACATAGAATTCGTCGGTCGAGCCGACGCGCGAAGCGATCGCGATGCCGATGTAGAGCGCGAAGGAGGCGATGACGAAGAAGGCCGTCCAGAACAGGGTCACGCTCATGACGCGTCCCCCCGGCCTGTCGTATCGGGGTGACCGGTCATGTCATCGGGGCCGAGCCGGTCGGCGAAGCGCCTCTCGAGCCGGTTCATCGCCCAGGCATAGTAGAAGATCAGCCCGATGAAGGTGAGGATCGAGCCTTGCTGCGCAAACCAGAAGCCGAGCGGCGCGCCCCCCAGCGACACCAGGTCGAGCCACGGCCGCAACACGATCCCGAAACCGAAGGAGACCGTGAACCAGATTGCGAGCAGCACGCCCATCAGGCCCAGATTGGCGCGCCAATAGGCCTTGCGCGCAGATGCCTTGTCTTGCGTCATGTGCTCCCCCAGATTGATCGCATGACTGTGACGGCGAGTTTCGGCGTGAGCTTTGCAAACAAATCCTTAACGCACCAGACCTGTTGCAATTCAGGTCAGCGGGAATTTGTGCAAGGATGACCGAGATGAGCCAGAGCAACCGCCTCACCGATGACGAAAACGCCACCATGCGCATCCTGTGGGATCGCGGCGGTGCCTCGGTCAGCGAGCTGGCGATGGCGACACGTCAGCCGGCCGAGGCGACGCTGGCGGTCCTGCACGGGCTGCGCCGCAAGGGCGCGGTCGAGCGCCAGCAGGCCGGGCGCGATATTGTCTATCGCCCGAGCCTGAATGCCGAGACCGCGCGCACGCACACGCTCGGTCGCCTGCTGTGCGGTGACGCCCCGCGCGGCGACAACCCGCTGGGCATCGTCGTCCTGCGCGAGAGCGATATCGACCCGCAGGACTGGGCCGACCTGCAAGAAGAGATCGCCCAGCGCAACAAGGCCTAGTTTTCCAGCAGGAAAGCCCGGAGGTCGGCCAGCGTCTGCGCCGGTGCCTCCTCGTGCACGACATGACCCAGACCGGGATAGGTGATCAGCCGGGCCTGCGGCATGGCTGCCACGAATTGCGGTCCATGCGTCGCTGGCACCATCGCGTCCGCCTCGCCCCACAGGATCAGGGTCGGCACATCGACCCGGGCCAGATCGGCCGTGGGCTCCGGCAGGGTGAAGACCTCAAGCCGCTCGATCATCGCTTCGCCGACGCCATCACGGCGCATCAGCTCGTAGACGCGCCGCGGCGTCTCCGCGGGCATCGCGGCCGTATCACCCCAGAGCATGCCGGTCGCCGCATTGATCACCGGCTGCGGCGCCTGGGTCAGATAGAAGCGCACCGCCATCGGCACCGGAACCGGGTTTTCCGTAACCCCGTTGATCGAGAATCCGCCCGGCGCCAGCAGGACAAGACGGTCGACGCGGTCCGGCTGCGCCAGGGCTTCGCGCCAGGCGACCAGGCCACCCAGGGAATTGCCGACCAGCGTGGCCTGATCGATCCCGAGCGTCGTCATCAGCCGATCAAGGAAGTCGACGGTTTGCGGCACCGAATAGCGCCCCTGCGGGTCCGGGCCGGTCAGTCCATGGCCGGGCAGGTCCATGCGGACGACACGATAGTCCGCCGACAGGTCTGCCGCCCAGGCGTGCCAGCTTTCCAGTGAGTGCGAGAAGCCGTGTACGAGAACGAGCACCGGCGCATCGTCCGGTCCTTCGATCCTGACCCGGGTGAGCACCCCGTCGACATCAACCAGCCGGTCCTGTTCACCCCACCAGGGTGAGTCGATCATGGCCGAAGCCGCGCCATCCGCACCGGCCGCGTCGGGCGACGAGACGGCGGTAGAGGCCGGACGCTGGAGGAAAAAGACAACCAGGCCGACAAGAAGAACGAGACCGACAATCAGGGTGATCATAATGCGCATGGCGAGACCTCACACAGGATGAAACAGGTACGGCGGCATCCGACCGGATGCCGCCGCAAGAATACTCCGGTCGAGGTGGACAGGGGAGGATCCCGTCCGCACTCGTTTCCGGCCTAGTAGCGCCAGGCGATCGTTGCCGTCACCGTACGCGGCGGGCCGTAATAGGCAACGAGCGTGCCCTCCAGACCCAGTTCCGGTGCCAGCGTCGTATTGTTGACGAAGTCATAGCCGGAAACCTTGTACTCTTCGTCGGTCAGGTTGCGGCCATGCAGGCCGAACTGCCAGTGACCGTCATTGCCTTCCCAGACAACCGATGCGTTCCACAGGGTGTAGGCACCCTGGTCAAGCAGCGGGAAGGGGAATTCGAACTGGCTGGAGTCACCGCGGTGGCTGATCGTGTTGATCACTGACAGATCACCATCGCGCATCGGCGTCAGGTAGGTCAGCGTGGCCGAGGCCGTGGTGTCCGGCGTGTTCTGGATCACGACCTGGTCCGACACATCGACACCGAAGGCGTTGATGAACTGGTCGTATTCACCGTCGAGCAGGCCGACCGCCCAACCCAGGGTCATGATGTCACCCGGGTTGAAGACATCGGTCCCGAGGTCCAGCGAGCCTTCATACTCGATACCGCGGATGGTCGCGGCACCGGCATTGGTGGTGACGCCGGTGAAGGTGTCGTTGACGCCGTCATTATTGGTATCGATACCCACCGAACCCGGCACCTGGATATCGGTGTAGTCCATGTTGAAGACGGCCAGGCTGTGGCGATAGCCATTGCCTTCGTACTTCCAGCCGATCTCGATGCTGTCGACCGTTTCCGGATCGAAGCTCATGAAGCGGTAGATCTCGTCGGCATCAACCGTGCCGCTGAGGTCGAAGTCCGGGGCGCCGGTGGTCTGCGCACGCGGATCGAAGCCGCCGCCCTTGAAGCCCTGCGAGTAGGTCAGGTAGAAATTGTTCTCGTCATTGGGCTGCCAGGCCAGCGAGGCCGTCGGCGAGAAATCATCCCAGGAATTGGTGCCGTTGAAATCCGACGTCGTGGCAATCGGGAAACCGGCACCGCCGAAGAATTCCGAGAAACCGCCGAGATAGGTGCGACGCAGGACTTGCGAGGTGCGCTCGTCCTCGGTGTAGCGACCACCCAGGGTCAGCGAGAATTCGTCGGTGAGATCATAGGTGAAGTTGGCGAAGACCGACCAGGTCTTGGTGTCGACATCACCGAAGGTCTGGGCGTTGAGGCCTGCGAGGACGTTGTCGAGCAGAACGTCGAACACGGTCGTCGCGTTGGCGTCGAGATAGTAGTAGCCGACCAGGCCGTTCAGGCGCTCACCGGAGTAGAGCAGCTGGAACTCTTCGGAGAACTGCTCGTTCTCGTAGATCGCCGGGACGTCGAGGTCGCCGGAAGGCAGGTTGTCGAAGTCGATCGGCGTGACAGAGGTGTCGGACCGGTCGGACAGGATGTTGCGAATGGTCCAGTTCTCGTTGAGCTGCCATTCGGCCGTCAGCGACAGGCCGTCGCCTTCGACTTCCTGGTCGACCACATTGAGGCCGGCGCGGGTGTCATGGACGTTCGGAAGCACCGGAGCACCTGACAGGGCACCCGGGATCAGGCGGTGACCGCCACGGGCATTCGAGGTGTCGGAGACACTGTCATAGGCCAGACGGACGAAGAAATTGTCGGTCGGCTCCCACTCGGCAGACACGCGATAGCCGAAGACATTCTTGTCGTAATTGTCTTCGCCCGTCGTCAGGTTTTCGCCGAAACCGTCGCGCGTGAAGCGGCCCATGGTCCCACCGACACGGAAAGTGTCGGTCAGCGGCACGCTGCCGGACAGGACGGTGTCGAGCTGGCCGTAGGTGCCAATGCCGAGACGGGCCGACATGGTCGCCTCGTCGGCGTCGATACGGCGGGTCACGTATTTGACAGCACCACCGATGGTGTTGCGGCCATAAAGCGTGCCTTGCGGGCCGCGCAGGACTTCGATCCGGTCGACGTCATAGATGTCGAGCACGGCGCCTTGCGGACGGTTGAGATAGACGTCATCGACATAGATGCCGACGCCGGCTTCGAAACCGGCAACCGGGTCCTGCTGGCCAACGCCGCGGATGAAGGCCGACAGGGTCGAGTTGGTGCCGCGTGACACTTCCAGCGTGATGTTCGGCGTGGTGTCGGCGATGGCAACGATATCAATCGCGCCCATCCGCTGCAGGTCTTCGCCGCTCATGGCGCTCACCGAGAGCGGAACGTCCTGCAGTGTTTCCTCGCGGCGACGGGCGGTGACGGTGATGACGTCCCGGTCCCGCGACGCGCCGTCTTCCTGGGCCACGGCGGGTGCCGCGACCAGGGCTGATGCGGCGACCGTGCTCAACAGAAGCGCGGTGCCCGTCAGGGTCTTGAAGTTCTTCATTGGGTACTCCCCTCGATGGTGTCGTTTGAAGTCGCCTGCGCCAGGGCCTGGCGGGCGAAGATTTTAACCGCGTCGACAAATTCTTCCGGTTGTTCGAGATGCGGTGCATGCCCGGAGTGGGCGAACCCTTGCGCCTTGGCGGCGGGCAGGGTTTCGACGAGATAGCGGCTCGTCTCCGGGCCGTAGGCGTCGCTGCGTTCGCCAAAGGCGATCAGCGCCGGGATGGCCATTCCCGGAAGCTCTGCGCGCAGGTCCTGCTGCGCCATGGACGCCCACAAATCCGCCATGGCATCGGCGTTGCGGGCAGTCAGAAGGGTCAGGGCGTCGGCCACGATCTCAGGTTCGCGGGCCGCGCGGTCACGGGCGAACATCCTGGGAGCAAAGGCGGCCGCATAGGCGGGCCAATCGGCTCGCATCGCCCGGGTCGCGCGGACCGAGGCCTCGATATCCATGCCGCTCGACATGCCGAGCGCCCAGCTCTCATCATTGAGAATGCGCGGGCTCATATCCTCGATCACCATGCCGGCCAGCCGGTCATGGCCATGGCGCTGGATCATCGACCAAAGGACCGTTGCCCCCATCGACCAGCCCAGCACGATGACGCGATGCAGGTCGAGCCGGGTGAGAAGCTCATCCAGGTCATCGGCCAGCTCGGCGATTGTCGTCGGGCAGGCACCGGGCGGTGTCTCGCCATGGCCCCGAAGGTCGGGGACAAGGACGCGGAATTCAGTCGAGAGCCGGCTCGCGACCTGTTCGAAGAAGGCGCTCGAAGCGGCCCAGCCATGGACCAGCAGGATCACCGGACCGTCACCGAGGTTCTGATAGGCGAGGGCCGTACCGTCACGCAGCGTCAGGTGATGCGCCAACCGCCCACCTTCATCCAGACTGTGCGGCTGCGCTTCGGCCACGTCGATCTCTCCCCTCGACCGTCCAACTTTTTGCCGGATCGTGTCATATTGATTTCGGAGCCATTTTGTGAAAACTGAATCATATGTCAACTTCAGAAACCAACACGGTCGATAAACGACCCAAGACCGCACGCGGTCAAAGGACCCGGAGCAAGCTTCTTGAAGCGGCTGAAGGGGCATTCGGGGAGAACGGATTTCACGCGACATCGATCGGCGACATCACCCGTCGAGCCTCGGTGGCGCTGGGAACCTTCTATGTCTATTTCGATTCCAAGGACGAGATTTTCCGCGCCCTTGTCGCCCATATGGGCGAGATGACGCGCGGCTGGATCGCCGAACGGGTCAAGGGCGCACCGGACCGGCTGGAAACCGAACATCGCGGCCTGGTGGCCTATATCGAGTTCGCCCGGGCCCACCCAAACCTCTACCGGATCATCGAGGAATCCCAGTTTGTCGCCCCGGACGCCTACAAGGCGCATTATGATGTCTTCATGGAGCGCTATCAGCGCAATCTGGAAGAGGCCGAGGCGCGCGGCGAGGTCCGTGCCGGCCAACAGGGCACGCGGGCCTGGGCGCTGATCGGGATGAGCGTGTTCATGGGGCTGCGCTTCGGTATCTGGGAACGCGACCGGGATCCCGAGGAGGTCGGCCGCATTGTCTCCGACCTGATTGCCAACGGCCTCAAGCCATGACGCAGACGCCCGACCCCTCCCCGCTGCACGTCACCCGCGACGCCAATATCGTCCGGATCGCGCTCAACCGGCCGGCGCGCGGCAATGCCCTGACGCCGGAACTCCTGACCGCATTCTGCGCTGCGCTCGAAGACGCTCAGGACGCGCGGGCCGTGGTGGTCACCGGGGAAGGTCGCGCCTTCTCCAGCGGCGGGGATATCCGCGAGTTTCACACCCGCGCCGACGATGTGGACGCACTTGAACGCTTCGGGGACGCCATCGTCTCGTCGCTCAATCGCGCCATCCTCGCGCTGCGGGCCCTGCCCTGCCCGACCGTCGCGGCGGTCAACGGGCCGGTGACCGGTGGCGCGATCGGACTGATGCTCGCCTGCGACATCACCCTGATGAGCCGGGACGCCTTCATCCAGCCCTACTATGCCCGCATGGGCTTTGCCCCCGATGGCGGCTGGACCGCCCTCCTGCCGGAACGGATCGGCACGGCCCGCACGGCCAGCTGGCTGGCGCTGGACACCCGCGTCAGCGCGGTTGCCGCCTTCGAGATGGGGCTGGCCGACCGACTCGCCGACACCAGCAACTTCACTGCGGAGCTGGACAGCATCCTCGCGACGCTGGCCCTTCACGACCCGGCCGTCACGGCCACCAGCCGCCGCCTGCTGGATGCACGCCGCGGACCGGAGGGCCTGGCAGATTGCCTCGATCGCGAACGCGCGGCCTTCCGCCAGCTCCTGGTCCGGCCCGAAACCCGGTCCCGCATGGCCGCCTTCCTGGCCCCGCGCGAGGCGACCGGCTGATGGATATTCTCACTGACATTACGGCCCGCCGCGCCGCGCTGACACCGGACCGCACCGCCTTCCACGTGGTCGAGACCGGTGAGAGCGTGACCTATGCCGCCCTCGATGATCGCAGCGCCCGGGCCGCCCGGGTTCTGGCCGATCACGGCGTCGGGCCGGGCGACCGGGTCGCCATCCTGTGC
>OBPS01000081.1_pt1 | contig 13058 bp, 14 predicted proteins | sample 1534661 | NCBI WGS metagenome assembly OBPS01 (sample SAMEA3275493, study PRJEB22092) | marine metagenome | biome: ENVO:00000447 marine biome; feature: The site is in the outerpart of the Oslofjord; material: ENVO:00002010 seawater | collected 2014-06-20T10:00:00+00 | depth 1 m
GAGCGCTGCGCTTTCCCTCTCCCTGGGGAGAGGGTCAGGGTGAGGGGTAAATCCCGGTATTTCCCGGAGAATCCCCCTCATCCGCCCCTCCGGGACACCTTCTCCCAAGGGAGAAGGAAGGGCGCTGGAGCGGGGGATAACGCAGAGTATCGTGGTGGAGAGCGCCCCACCTGCGCGGGGCGTGCATCCGGGATGACAAGGGGATGGCGGGCGTCTTTCTTCCGCGCAGAGCGGGGAAGCGGGCCCGGGGACAGCGAGCAAAGGCGTCGCGCCCCTACTCCCGCGCGATCAGCGTCTGATAGCCAATCGTGTCTCGAAAGGCGGCGCGGGCGGCGACCATGTCATTGCGATAGCTGGAGCCGAAACAGCCGGGATACCAGTGGATGACCTTGGTGCGCTCGGCCAGAACCACGGTGAGCTGAAAGTCGGGCAGGTCCGAGACCCGACCCTCGCCGCAAGCGGCCGGGTTTCCGGGTGTGATGTCGGCCGGAAAGGCCATCAGGTCATGGGCGGCGATGTAGTCGGCCAGCCTGTCGAAATGACCGGGCGGCAATTGTCCCTGACTGATACCATCGGCGCGGGTGAAGCGCTCGCCGTCGAGCCGGTAGCGGTCATCGGGCGTGATCCGGATGGTGTAGATGGGACAGGTCCCGTAACACGCCCCCTCGCGGATCTCGATCGCATCTATGGCATTCGCCGCCGGCGGCGCCGAGGCGCAGGCCGAAAGCACGAGCAAGGTCAGGATGGGCAGGGTGCGCAACATGGTGATCACTCCGATGACAGATCGCCATCAGGCCCCGTGATCACCGCAAGATCAAGACGCGGTCTTGTCCAGCAGGGTTTTCAGGGCTGCCGCAAAGACCGGCCCCATGTCCGGGCCCTGCTCGGGATAGAGGTAGGGCTCGATCAGCTCGATTTCGATCAGAGCGAGCTGGCCATCAAGGCCGCGCAGCATGTCGACGCGGGCATAGAGCAGATCGCCCTCGATACATTCCAGGACGGAGCGCGCGAGGGCGAGCTCGTCGGCACCGGGCTGATGGATTTCCTCGTGGCCGCCATATTCCGACTGCACGCGGTAGTCGCCCTTGGCCGGGATCTTCCGGGCACAATGGGAGAAATCGCGATTGAAGAAGAGGAAGGCGTATTCCCCTTCCTCGCTGACGGCCGGCAGGAAGGGCTGGATCATGCACGCGGCGGGGGGCAGCTGATCGGCCGGCGGCAGCGCCTCACCCTTGCGGATCCGCGCCTGGCGCCAGGCCCCGGCCCCGAGCACCGGCTTGACCACGATATCATCGGCCCCCAGCGTCGCGAAGGCGGCGTCGATCGTGTCGGCCTTGGCGGTCTCGGCCCAGACGGTGGGGATCATCGGTGCGCCGCGGGCCGCGAGATCCTTCAGATAGGTCTTGCGGCTGTTCCAGCGGACCGTGTTGAGCGTATTGAGCAGTCGGCTCTCGCGATCACAGCGCTCGAGCATGGCCATGAAGGCGTCCGGTTTCTCCATATAGTCCCAGCAGGTGCCGATCATCACGGCATCGAACTCGGCCGGCGCGAAGTCCGGCGCATCCCAGATCACCGGCTCCAGGATCAGGCCCAAAGCGGCGCAAGCGGGCTGAAGTGCTGCGATTTCAAGGTCATATTCCCAATAGTCCTTGCGGGCATCGGGATGGTCCTTGAGCATGCAGCTGGCAGTGAGAAAGGCGATCCGGGTCATGGCGAGCTGGCTAGCCGGGCCTCGCCGTGACGGCAAGTCTTGTTCTTGTCCGGCGCTGCGTTTAACCCTACGGCAGAAACCAGCCAAAATGGATGATCCCGATGTCCGATGCCCGTTTTGACGTGCTTGCCGTTGGCAATGCCATTGTCGACGTTCTTTCGCCCGCCACCGACGCCTTCCTCGCCTCGGAGGGAATCGCCAAGGACGCCATGACGTTGATCGACGAGGAACGGGCCCGCTCGCTCTATGAGCGCATGCAGCCGGGCACCGAAGCCTCCGGCGGTTCGGCGGCCAATACGGTGGCCGGCATCGCCTCGCTGGGCGGCAAGGCGGCCTATATCGGCAAGGTGGCGGATGACCAGCTCGGCGAGATTTTCACGCACGACATCCGCACAATCGGCGTCCATTTCGACACACCGCCGCTGAAGGATGGCCCGGCCACGGCGCGCTGCCTGATCAATGTGACACCCGATGCCGGTCGCTCGATGTCGACCTTCCTCGGCGCCGCAGCCCTGGTCACCGAAGAGGACGTCGCAGCGGGTGCCGAGGCCCTGCAGGCCTCGCAGATCATCTATCTGGAAGGCTATCTGTTCGACCGCGAGGAAGCCAAGCGTGGCTATGTCGCCGCTGCGGAAATGGCCGCAGCCCACAAACGCCGCACCGCGCTGACCCTGTCCGACCTGTTCTGTGTCGAGCGCCACCGGGTCGCCTTCCGGCACCTGGTTGCTCACCATATCGACATCCTTCTGGCCAATGAGGCCGAGATCAAGGCGCTCTACGAGACCGAGGATTTCGATGCGGCGATGACCCAGGCCCGCAAGGATGTGGCGATTGTTGCCGTCACGCGGTCGGAAAAGGGCGCGGTAATTGCGCGTGGTGACGAGATGGTGACCGTGGCGGCAGAGCCTGTCAGCCAGCTGGTCGATACGACCGGCGCCGGCGATCTGTTCGCGGCCGGCTTCCTGCTCGGCATTGCCCAGGACCGTCCCCTCGCCGAAGCGGGAAAAATGGGCGTGATCTGCGCCGCCGAGATCATCTCGCACTTCGGCGCGCGTCCGGAAACAGGCCTGAAAACACTCGCGGAAGCAGCCGGAATTGCCTTTGAATAAAGGAATTCCGGGCATTTGCCTAAAAACTTAACGAAACAATTCCGGCATTTTAACCACAATTCAAGTGCTTGGTGACATCCTGACGATCGAGAGCGGGTGAGTGATGACATTCACCCGGTGTTTGGTGGCGAAACCGCGACCCGCTCGGAGGAGCGTTCAGGGATTAACATGGCACCCATCCGCAAAGCGATGGCGCGGGTAATGCGGTCTCTGGTCATGAAGTTCACGCTTCTGACCGGCGCCCTTATCTTCGCGACGACCCTCATGCTGATGACGCTTGAGAATGTGGCCGCGCAACGCGAGACCCGCAATCTCCTGATCGATCGGTCTGTGGCAACCCTGCAGGCGACCGCGAGCCGGCTGGCCAACGCGATCTCGACCAATGACACGGATTATGTCGACCTCTATGTTGAGGAGCTGATCGCCTCGCTCGGCGCCTCCCAGATGTATGCCCTCAACAACCGGCGCGAAGTTCTGGGCGAAGCCTATGATGACGACCGCGAACAGGGGCAGTTGCGCGCCGCCGACATCGCCGTGATGTCGCTCGGTGCCGGTGACCTGCGCTATGACCTGCGGGATGGCACGCTGGAAATCGCGGCACCGGTCTATACCCAGTCGCGTCGCCTCGTCGGCGTGGTCTACATGCAGCAGCCGCTCGTTGAGCTGGCCGCCTCGCGCAATGCCGCGATCCAGCGGCAGACGCTGATCGCCTTGTTCGCGCTGGGAATTTTCCTGCCCCTGGCCGCCCTGATTGTCGGCCGCGCCCTGCGCCCGGTGCAGACGCTGACGGACGCCGCCCGGCTGGCCTCGTCGAAAAATCTCGACATGCGCATCAAGGTCAAGACCGGCGACGAGCTGGAAGTCCTGGCCAATGCCTTCAACCGCATGTTTGCCCGTCTCGACGGCAATCTGAAGCGGATCCACCGCCTCGCCTATGTCGATCTGGTGACCGAATTGCCGAACCGCGAGCGCTTCCGCAAGGAAACCGAGCGGGTCGCCCGCAAGTCGCTGGAAGACGGCTCGTCCGGTGCCGTGCTCTTCCTCGACCTGGACCGCTTCAAGCGGGTCAATGACTCGCTCGGGATCGGCGAGGGGGATCGCCTGCTCGAGATGGTCGGCCGTCGCCTGTCGGAAGTAACCCGGGGCTGCGACCTGGCCGCCGGAAACATGGACGACCCGTCAATGGTTGCCCGTGTGGGTGGCGACGAATTTACCGTGCTCCTGCCCGGGATCGCCGACAGCGCCGATGCGGCCCGTGTCGCCAACAAGCTGGTCGACGCAATCCGGCTGCCGTTCGAGATTTCCGGCCACCAGGTCTTCCTGGGCGTGTCGATCGGCGTCGCCGTCTTCCCGCAGGACGGGGCCGACCCGGAAACCCTGATGCGTCATGCCGACCTCGCCATGGCCCACGCCAAGCGCGCCGGCGGCTCCTCGGCCCAGTTCTTCGAGCCGAGCATGAACCAGTCCGCTTTCGAGCGCCTGGTGCTGGAAAACGAACTGCGCGATGCCGTGACCCATGACCAGCTGGTCGTCTTCTATCAGCCCAAGGTGCTGATGAAGGACGGCGCCTGTGCCGGCGCCGAGGCGCTGGTGCGCTGGCAGCATCCGACCGCCGGCCTGCTGTCGCCGGGTGCCTTCATCGAGGCCGCTGAAGAGTGTGGCCTGATCGGCGAGATCGGCGACTGGGTCCTGCGGGCCGCTTGCCGCGAGGCCGCGTCCTGGCGCGATCGCGGTCTGGAAATCCCGGTGGCCGTCAATGTGTCCGCCATGCAATTCGAGCGCGACGGCTTCGCCGACTCAGTGCTCGAAGCCCTGGCCGCCGCCGACCTGCCGCCGCACCTGCTGGAGCTGGAACTCACCGAGTCGATCGCGATGGAGAATCCGGAGCGGGTGATCGAACAGGTCCAGCCTCTGCGTGACCGGGGCGTCAACTTTGCCATCGATGATTTCGGCACGGGCCACTCCTCGCTGTCCTACCTGACGCGCATGCCCTTCGACGTGTTCAAGATCGACCAGAGCTTCGTGCGCGACATGACCACCGATCACCATGCCCGCATCGTGGTCGAGACCATCCTCGCGATGGCCAAGTCGCTGAAGCTGGAAACCGTCGCGGAAGGTGTTGAAACGCCTGAGCAATACGAGATGCTGCGCGCCCAGGGTGCGACCCTGGCCCAGGGCTTCCTGTTTGCCCGTCCAATGCCGGCCAGCGATTTCGTCGCCTTCGCCAGCGAGGGTCGCTCGGACCGCGCCGTCAACGGGTAATCCGGCCCCGCGGGCAGCTTGACCACTTGATCCAGCCTCCCGGGTCGGCCACATCGTGTGGACGACATCATCCGGAGACCGGTCCATGACGCACAGCCAATCCCCCGACTATGCCGATGCCAGCCTGTGGCGCGGCACGACGATTATCGCCGTTCGCAAGAATGGCCGCCTCATCGTCGCCGGTGATGGACAGGTCTCGATCGGCCCGACCGTGATGAAGGGCAATGCCAAGAAAGTCCGCCGCCTGGCCGGTGGCGATGTCATTGCCGGCTTCGCCGGCGCCACAGCCGACGCCTTCGCCCTGTTCGAGCGCCTTGAAGCCAAGCTCGAGCAATACCCCAAACAACTGGCCCGGGCCTGTGTCGAGCTGGCCAAGGACTGGCGCACCGACCGCTATCTGCGCCGCCTCGAAGCGATGCTGATCGTTGGCGACAAGACCGAGACCTACCTGCTGACCGGCGCCGGCGACGTTCTGGAACCGGAGGACGGGGTGGTGGCCGTCGGATCCGGCGGCAATTACGCCCTCTCGGCCGCCCGCGCCCTGTATGACTACGAGGCCGACCCGGAAGTCATTGCCCGCAAGGCGATGGCCATAGCGGCCCAGATCTGCGTCTACACCAATGAAAACCTGACCGTGGAAGAGATCGGCTGACCTGCGTCGATCAAGGTCGCAATCGCGCTAGCGGGCAAACACCTGCGCCTCATCGCGGAAAGTCTTGAATTCGAGCGCGTTACCGGCGGGGTCGCGGACGAAGAATGTGCCCTGCTCGCCGGCCTCGCCCTTGAAGCGGACATAGGGGTCGATGATGAAGTCCTGGCCCGCCGCCTTGAGGCGTTCGGCCAGCTTTTCCCAGTCAGCCCAATCGAGCAGAAGACCGAAATGGCGGACCGGGACTTGTTTGCCGTCGACGGCACCAGCCTTGACGGGGCTGCACTCCTCGGGCGCCAGATGAGCGACGATCTGGTGGTCATGCAGGTCGAAATCGACCCAGGCCGGGCTGGACCGGCCCTCGCGGCAACCCAGCAATTCGCCATAGAAACGCCGCGCAGCAGCGAGATCATCAACCGGGAAAGCCAGGTGGAAACGCGGACGGGTCATGAGGTCATGCCTTTCAGGACTGGTTTTGCGGCTTGCCCCTGATTACATCAGGGATGAGCGCAAGCAATACAAAGACAATTATGACCGATTTTACGCCCCGCGAAATAGTCTCCGAGCTCGACCGCTTCATCGTTGGCCAGGCCGACGCCAAGAAGGCCGTGGCCATTGCCCTGCGCAATCGCTGGCGCCGGCGCCAGCTCGACGAGACCCTCGCCGAGGAAGTCACGCCGAAAAACATCCTGATGATCGGACCGACCGGGGTCGGCAAGACCGAGATCTCGCGCCGCCTGGCCAAGCTCGCCGGGGCGCCCTTCATCAAGGTCGAAGCAACGAAATTCACCGAAGTCGGCTATGTCGGCCGCGATGTCGACCAGATTGCCCGCGACCTGGTCGAGATTGCCATCACCATTGTCCGCGAAAAAAAACGTGAAGACGTAAAGGCCAAGGCCCATGCCGCCGCCGAGAACCGGGTCGTCGACGCCCTGGTCGGCCCGGGCGCCAGCGAGGCCACCCGCGACAGCTTCCGCAAGCGCCTGCTGGCCGGTGAGCTGGACGACAAGGATGTCGAGATCCAGCTCGCCGATACCGGCGCCTCGATGCAGATGCTGGACATTCCAGGCATGCCCTCCGGCGGCGCCGGCGTGATCAATATCGGCGATATCCTCGGCAAGGGCTTTGGTCAGAAGACCAAGACCGTGCGGTTGAAGGTAAAGGATGCCTATGAGCCGCTGATCAATGAGGAGGCCGACAAGCTGCTCGATGACGGTCAGATCACCGCTGATGCGATCAAGCTGGCGGAAAATGACGGCATCGTCTTCCTCGACGAGGTCGACAAGATCGTCGCCCGCTCCGATGCCCGCGGCGGCGATGTCTCCCGCGAGGGCGTGCAGCGCGATCTGCTGCCGCTGATCGAGGGCACCACGGTGGCCACCAAGCACGGTGCCATCAAGACCGACCATATCCTGTTCATCGCCTCGGGCGCCTTCCACGTTGCCAAACCTTCGGAAATGCTGCCGGAATTACAGGGGCGCCTGCCGATCCGGGTCGAACTGGCGGCGCTCAGCGAAGCCGATCTCAAGCGCATCCTGGTCGAGCCGGAAGCCAGCCTGATCAAGCAGTACATCGCCTTGATGGCGACGGAGGGCATGACTCTGGACTTCACCGATGATGCCATTGATGCGCTGGCCAAGCTGGCCGCCGAGGTCAATGCCAGCGTCGAGAATATCGGTGCCCGGCGGCTTCAGACGGTGATGGAGAAACTGGTCGAGGACATCTCGTTCACGGCATCGGACAAGTCCGGGCAATCCATCACCATTGATGCCGACTATGTCGCCGAGCATGTTGGCGCCCTCGCCAAGAATGCCGATCTCTCGAAGTTCATTCTGTAATCACGAGCGGTCAGTCGCGGTTTCGGACTCTCAGAGTCACATAGAACGCGCCGCTGCCGCCATGGCGGGCGTGTGAGGTCGCGAACCCTGACACATACTGACTAAACTCCGGAAGGCCCAACCATTCCGGGAGTTTGCGTCGGAGAACACCGGGCTCTTCGACGACCTCCCATGGGGCCGCCTCACGCTCGCGGGATTTGAAGCCCTTGCCGGTGATGACCAGGACGGTGCGGTAGCCGCTGGCATGGGCCATCTGCAGAAAGTGACGCAGGGAGCGCAGGGCCTGGGCCTGGGTCAATCCATGAAGGTCAATCCGGCCATCCAGATCGAGACGACCGCGCCGGACCCGCTTTTCGCCCGACCGGTCATGCGGGAGGGGCGGATCATAAGCGGCCGGGGCGCGCTGTCGGGTTGGCGGCTGAAGTCCGGTGTCATAGGCCCGCGCCGCAGTCTCCATGCCGGGTTTCGGCGCGGCCGGCGGCTTGGCAGGGGCCGGTTCTTCCAGATTGCGGACGCGGTCCGGCGAGATCGGCGTCACCGACTTGGCGACACGGCTCCAGAGCGCGCGCTCCTCAGGGCGCATGGTCCGTTTGCGGGCCATCGATCAGGTCGGCTCGGTATCGGCGAACAGGTGTGCGACCACGGTATGCGGCAGCAGCACGATCCATTCGGCCTGGGCGCGGGTTGTTCCGGCCCGGCGCTCAGCGGTCTCACCCCAGCCCCAGAAGAAATCTCCGCGCAATGGCCCGTTGATCGCACCGCCTGAGTCCTGGGCCACCACAAGGCCGCTCCAGGCCGGCAGCTCCGGCAAATCCGCCGACAACCAGACCGGCACGCCGTGCGCCATGACGCGGGTATCGACAGCGATCGAAGCCATCGGGGTCAGCGGGATCCCGGCAGAACCACGCGGGCCGAGCTCGGGGTCAGTCATCACCTCGCTCTGGAAGAAAACATAGCGCGGGTTGACGCCAAACAGTTCAGCTGTCGCCTCAGGTCCGTGTTCGTTGAGCCAGGCTTCAATGCCCTGCTTGGACGCGGCATGGGCTTCCAGCTCACCGCGCTGGATCAGTTCGCGGCCAATCGAGCGGTAGGGCAGGCCGTTATGGGCGGCAAAGGCCGCACGTTCTTCATGTCCGTCATCAAACAGCAAACGGCCAGACCCCTGGATCTGCAGGAAAAAGACATCGATCGGTCGACCCCAAGCGAAAATTTCGCCGGCATTGCTGGTCTCGATTGCGGTGCGGTCCTTGTAGAGGTCCAACTGGCCATCGCGGACCTCGCCAACGATACGGCGTCCCGCGAGACTGGGGTCGAAGCGGCCCAGATCAACCGTCACCAGATCGTCCGGGCGACGACGCAGGGGTTGGGTAAACCCCTCTTCGCGCTCGCGGCGAACCTCGACATAAGGCTCGTAATAGCCGGTCAGCAGACCCTCGGTACGGGTTTCGCCGGTTTCGGCGTCCCGCGCCAGCATCCGGACCGGCGTGAAGACCGCCTCGAGACTGGCTCGCGCCGCTTGCGGACCGGCCTGGGTCATGGCGACCGCCGTACACGCTCCCCGCCAGTCCTCGACCCGACCGGCCCAGCCGGCCTGGGGATTGAGAAAGTCACGATCATCGCGTCTGTCGAGGCGGGCACAGCTGCGTCGCAGGGCCTGCAGGGCGGGCACAAGGTCGTGCTCACTCCACCCGTCCATCGCTGTCCAGGTAACAGGTTGAAAATCCAGTGTTTCGGGACGCTCTGCGACCGGGGTCTCGGGTTCCGGATCAGGTGCCGGCTCGGGTTCGGGTACACGCGGCTGACAGGCGGCGAGGAAAACGACGCCGATCAGCAGGAGGCGGTCAAACCGCCGCAACACGGGTCAACACCCAGTTCGGATTACCCGTATCGGTGCGCCGTTCGAAAACCCAGTCCTCGGTGACGGGTGTCAGCCGGCCCAGATCGCCAGCGACCACGACATCATCGCTGTCCCTTGTCTCGGTCGCGATCTCGGCGACAAAACGAACCTTGATCCGGGCCGTGCTGGCGGTGTGGCTCGCTTCGGTGATCTCGGCCGTCTTGATCCGGTCGATTTCGGTGCGGACGGTTTCGCCCCGATCCGCGCGTTGATCGATGGCGGCGGTATAGCGGTCCAGCACATTGGGCGCGAGCAGAGGCTCGAGAGCCTTGCGGTCACCCGCTGCAAAGGCGTGCACAATCATCTCGTAGGCGCTGCGGGCGCCGGTCAGGAAGGTGTCCGGATCGAAACGGCTATCGGCACCGGCAATTGCCTCAAGGCCGGCAGCCGCCGGGCCCACGAAAGCCGGACGCAGGTGAGGCGTCTTGTCCGGATCGGTACTGACCGCCGGTTTGTTGCCAGGCGTCGGGGCTTCCATATGGCCCTCGCGTCGACCGAGCACCGTATAGAGGCGATAGGCGAAGAAAATCGCAGCAATGCCACCAATAAGCGTCCAGATATCCATGGGGAGAGTCATACCTTTGTTAAGCGGACAGAGGACGGCGCATCAGATCGCCAACCCGTTGTAGCCTTAGATATAGGCTCTATTTGGGCTCGCGTCAGCCTTTTCGCTGTGGTCTTGCCTTCTTGCCGGTCACCGGCCGGCATGGTAACGGGCGCGCTCGACTTGACATGGCCACTCACGGCCAGCCGTTTACAGACCCATCCGGGGAGTTCCATGACCGACGCACCGACCACGCCCGCCGCACCGGCTGCCGACCAACAGCCTCAGCTGCGCGTTCTTGCGCAATACGTGAAGGATCTCTCCTTCGAAAACCCCGGCGCTCCGGACACGCTGCGCCCGGGTCAGCCGACCCCGGCGATCGATCTGGGCATTGATGTCCAGGCGCGCGGTGTTGGTGAAGACACCTTCGAAGTCGTGCTGACGGTGAACGCAAAGGCCTCGCGCGACGAGACCGTCGTTTTCATCGCCGAGCTGTCCTATGCCGGCCTGTTCCAGCTTGCCAATGTCGGCGAGATGGACCGCGAACCCTTCCTGCTGATCGAGTGCCCGCGCCTGATCTTCCCGTTCGCCCGCCGCGTGCTGGCTGATGCGACCCGCGACGGGAATTTCCCGCCGCTGATGCTGGATCCGGTCGATTTCGCCGGCCTGTATCGCGCCCAGATCGCCAAGCGCGCCGCTGCGGCTCCGGGTTCGGAGAGCAATGGCAATGGCGATCCGGCCGCAGCTAATTAAGCGAACTTACTGAATCGTCAGTTTTTTCCAGAGCGCGTTCTCGCCCATCTCGTCAACAAAGGCGGCATGGGCGGCGCGCTCTGCATCTGTCTGGCGAGCGCCAAGCGGCGTAGTGCGCGGTGCGCGGGCCGGAAATTCCGCCCGTCCGCCCGTGCTACTGCCCTGCCCTGACAGGTCGAGCGCGCGCGTCCGCCCCCCCATCAGCTCGAGATAGACTTCGGCCAGAAGCAGGGAGTCGATCAGCGCGCCGTGCTTGTCGCGGGTGTCGAGCGAGATGTCGAAGCGTTTGCAGAGCGCATCAAGCGAGACATAGGAGCCGGGAAACTTGGCCCGGGCGATGCGCGCCGTGTCCTTGAAGCGGTCCTCCGAATAGGTCTCAAGCCCCAGTCGCGCCAGCTCCATATTGATGAAACCGCGGTCGAAGGATGCGTTGTGCGCGACCATGGTCGCGTCGCCGACGAATTCGACAAAACCGGGCCCGACCTCGTCAAACAGCGGCTTGTCGGCCAGGAATTCAGTCGTCAGACCGGTAATATCGACAACTTCCTTGGGGATGGAGCGCTGTGGATTCACATAGGCGTGGAAGGTCTTGCCGGTTGGAATGAAATCAATGATCTCGACGCAACCCAGTTCGGTGATGCGGTCGCCGCTATTGGGGTCGAGTCCCGTGGTTTCGGTATCGAAGACGATTTCACGCATGGCTCTGCCTTGATCCTCTAACGCGCGCCGTCATTGGCCAGGCGCTGTTTCAGTGCGTCAATGATATCAGCAACCTGTCGCCGCGCATCGTCCAGCCCACCGGACGTCTCCACAACGAAATCCGCCCGCGACAACTTGCTCGAATCGTCAAGCTGCCGGGCGATTATGGCCTCCAGCTTGGCTTCGGTCATGCCCGGACGCTGCATCACGCGGGCGCGGCGCACGGCATCCGGCGCATGGACGACAATGACCGCGTCGACCCGCGCCTCACCGCCGGTTTCAAACAAGAGCGGGACGTCGAAGACGAGGATGTCATGGCCGGCCGCCCGGTTCTCCCGGACGAAGGCCTCGCGCGCAGCGCTGACGAGTGGATGGACGATCTCTTCGAGGATTTCGAACCCATCCGGGTCGGCTTTCAGCGCATCGGACAGTCGGGAACGGTCAATCGCCCCGTCGACCACCACGCCGGGAAAGGCGCGACCGACCGGCTCGACCGCGGCACCGCCCGGCGCGTACAGCGCATGAACGGCAGCATCGGAATCAAAGACCGGGATATCAGCGTCGCGCAGGATCTGCGCGGTTGCCGATTTGCCCATGCCGATGGACCCCGTCAATCCGACCGTCAGCATCACTGCGCCTCCAACTGGTGGATCAGTCGGTGGCGGATGGCGGGTAGATCCGGCACCGGGCGCCCGAAGAAGGCCTGAAAGCTGGGCCGGGCCTGCCCGATCAGCATGTCCAGCCCGTCAATCGCGGTCAGGCCCCGGTCCGCAGCGGCGGCCAAAAAACCTGTCTTCAACGGCGTGTAGACGCTGTCAAAGGCGACACTGCCGGGTGCGACACGCTGCCAGTCCAGGTCAAGGTCGTCGCGACCGCCGAGGCCGAGCGAGGTGGCATTGATGATGAGGGTGCAACCGTCCAGGGCATCATCACGGGCTTCCCACGGGACCAGGCTGGCGTCAGGGGCAATGTCGCGGGCCAGGCCTTCCGCCCGGGTCAGATTGCGATTGCAGATGGCGAGCTTGCTGACACCTGCTGTCAGGAGGCCGTAAACCAGGGCCCGCGCGGCTCCCCCGGCTCCGAAAACCAGCGCCCGGGTCTTGCTGTAGTCAATCGATGCCGGTGCCAGGGCATAGAGAAACCCGGCAATGTCGGTATTGTCAGCATGAATGCCCGAGGCCGAAAATGTCAGGAGATTGGCAGCTCCGACCGCCCGCGCCGAGGCAGACGCTGTATCGGAAAGCTCGAGCGCCGCCTCCTTGTGGGGTAGCGTGACATTGAGCCCGGCACACCCGGCGCGCGCCAGTCCTGCCACGACCCGGTCAAAATCTTCCGGCGCGACCGGGAAGGGGACATACAGGGCGTCCAGGTCAGCCGCATCGATCCAGTGCCGCATCAGAACCGGCGACAGGGAATGGGCCACCGGATGACCCGCGACCCCGGCAAATCGGGCTGCACCGGTCGGACTCATGGCGCCAGGACCCCGCGGGCCCGCAGCTCGGCCGTCAGGGGCAAAAGGGGCAGGCCCAGAATGGCGTAGTAATCGCCCTCAACACGCTCAAACAATTGCGCGCCCAGGGCCTCATAGGCGTAGGC
>OBPS01000082.1_pt1 | contig 12957 bp, 11 predicted proteins | sample 1534661 | NCBI WGS metagenome assembly OBPS01 (sample SAMEA3275493, study PRJEB22092) | marine metagenome | biome: ENVO:00000447 marine biome; feature: The site is in the outerpart of the Oslofjord; material: ENVO:00002010 seawater | collected 2014-06-20T10:00:00+00 | depth 1 m
GGCCCAGCGGCGCGGCGCGCGCGGCGAGGATCGGGATCCGGCGCGTCTGGAAGCGCTCGGTCGCGAGCAGACAGATCTGGTCAATCAGATCGCCACCGCCGAGGAGGCCCGTCTCGGTCGCCGGACTGTCCTGCGTGACGCTGTCGCCCGTGATGCGACGACCGCCAATGCCGGCGTGCGCGCGCTGGCGGGTTTCGAACTCGCCCACGCGCCGCGCGAACGCCGCCAGCTCTTCCTGTCCGATGCGCGCCGGATCGCCACCGATGGCCTCGCCAGCCGCGCCAGTGCTGAGCTCGATGCGGCCGCGCGGGTGATGGGGCGGTATGACAATCAGTTGCGCTTCCTGCTCGCTGCGGTCGCGCTGGCAATCGCGTTTGGCGGGCTGGTGCGGACCCGCAGCCAGATCGCGGCCGGATTCAGGGCTCGCAATCATGTTGAGCGCCTCGTCACCGCGATGCTCTTCCTGTCGTCGGTGATCGCGATCATGACGACGATCGGCATTGTCTTCTCGCTGCTGTTCGAGAGCCTGCGCTTCTTCTCGACCGTGCCGCTGACCGAATTCCTGTTCGGCCTGCAGTGGTCGCCGCAGATTGCGCTGCGCGCCGACCAGGTCGGCCAGTCCGGCGCCTTCGGAGCCGTGCCGCTGTTTGCCGGTACCGCCATGATCACGTTGATCGCGATGACCGTCGCGGTGCCAATCGGCCTGCTCTCGGCGATCTACCTGTCGGAATATGCCGGACCGCGTTTCCGCCTGACCGCCAAGCCGGTCCTCGAAATCCTCGCAGGCATCCCGACCGTGGTTTACGGCTTCTTCGCCCTGTTGACCGTCGGGCCGGCCATTCGCAGCTTCTTCGCCATGGTCGGCATTGATGATGTGGTGACCCAGAGTGCGCTGTCGGCCGGGCTGGTCATGGGGGTGATGATCATCCCCTTCATCTCCTCGCTCAGCGATGACGTCATCAATTCGGTGCCGCAATCCCTGCGCGACGGCTCCTACGCCATGGGCGCGACCAAGTCGGAAACGATCGGCCGGGTGATCCTGCCGGCGGCCCTGCCGGGCATTGTCGGCGCCATCCTGCTGGCCGTATCCCGCGCCGTGGGTGAGACGATGATCGTCGTCATGGCCGCGGGCCAGGGCGCCAACCTGACCGCCAACCCGCTGGAATCCGTCACCACCATCACGGTCCAGATCGTCATGCTGCTGACCGGTGACCAGGAATTCGACAGTCCCAAGACCCTGTCAGCCTTCGCGCTGGGCCTGGTCCTCTTCGTCATCACCCTGGTGATGAACGTCATCGCGCTGCGCGTCGTGCAAAGATACCGGGAAAAATATGACTGATACGCCCGACATCTCGCCGATCCGGAATGCCGTCGCCAAGAATCTCGGCGCGCGCTACCGGGCTGAACTGCGCTTTCGCGCGGCCGGACTTGCTGCGGTCGCGACGGCGGTCGGCATCCTGATCATCCTGCTGACGTCCATCATCTCGGGCGGCCTGCCGGCCTTCACCGCGAACGAGCTGGTCCTGACCGTCGAGCTTGATCGCGAGGCCGTCGACCCGCTGGGCGATGGCAGCGAGGAGTCGGTCCGTCGCGGCAGCTACAGCCGCATCCTGCAGGACGCCATGCGGGCCGAGTTCCCCGAGGTCCAGTCGCGCGGTGACCTGCGCAACCTGTTCAGCCTCTATACCGCCCTCAATGCCACCCGCCTGATGGACGATGTGCTCGAGGACCCGACCCTGATCGGAACCCGCTACGACTTCACCATGCCGCTGGCCGATGATCTCGATCTCTACCTCAAGGGGCTGCTGGTCGAGGACCGGACGCTGGATACCGACGGATCGCTGGCGGTGACGGCCGAGGGCGACACGGTCACGGTCCGCTCCACGGCGACCGATTTCCGCGACCTGGCGGCCGAGATCGCCCGCACCCTTCGGGCCCGGGCCACGGTTCTGGAAGTGGAGGCCGACAACCTCGCCGCACTGGCTGCCGACCTGACCGGAACCGATGCGGAAGACATGCTCTACGACGCCGGGCTCAACCGCCGACGGGCGAGCGACATCCGGGCGACCCTGGAGGCCGATTCCGGCCCGCTCATGCTTGATGGCAGCCTGCCCAGCATCCTGGTGGAAACCGGCGGGCGCACGATCGCCCTGACCAGCCTTGCCCGCGACGGCGCGACCGCCAATGGCCGCTTCCTCCTCGGCAATGGCTCGGCCGAACCGACCACCGATTGGACCCTCTATGTCATTGACACGCCTGCAGAACGCCGCCGGGTCAGCGATCAGCTGATCGTCTGGACCCGGGCGCTGGAAGCGCGTGGCGCAATCAGTCCGGCCTTCAATACCTATCTGTTTGCCAATGCCGACAGCCGCGAGCCGGAGCTGGCCGGGGTCAAGGGGGCCCTCTATGGCTCGATCCTGACCATGATCATCACGATCATCATCTCGGTGCCGATCGGGGTGTTCACCGCCCTCTATCTGGAAGAATACGCCCCGAAAAACCGCTTCACCGCGCTGATCGAGGTGAATATCAACAACCTCGCCGCCGTCCCCTCGATCGTGTTCGGTCTGCTCGGCCTGGCGGTCTTCATCAATGCCTTCGGGCTGCCGCGCTCGGCCCCGCTTGTCGGCGGTCTCGTCCTGTCCCTGATGACCCTGCCGACGGTGATCATCGCGACCCGCGCCGCACTGCAGGCGGTCCCGCAATCGATCCGCCAGGCGGCCCTTGCTGTTGGCGCGTCGCGGACCCAGACCGTCTTCCATCACGTGCTGCCGCTCGCCGCGCCCGGTATCCTGACCGGTGCCATTATCGGGCTGGCCCAGGCTCTGGGCGAGACTGCGCCGCTGCTGATGATAGGCATGGTCGCCTTCATTGCCGATGCCCCGACGCTGGGGCTGGAGGGCTTCACCCAGCCCGCCACCGTCATGCCGGTCCAGGTCTTCCTGTGGTCGGATGGCGCCGAGCGCGCATTCGAGGCGCGGACGGCTGCCGCAATTATGGTTCTTCTCGCGCTGATGATCGGGTTCAACGCCCTGGCCATCTATTTGCGCCGTCGCTTCGAGCGGAGATGGTAGTGTCATGACCGATATCCCTGAAAACCCAGTCGCAGAGCAGCCGATCAAGGTGGCCGCCCGCAATGTGACGGTGAGCTATTCCGGCAAGCAGGCCCTGCACGATGTGTCGATCGACATTCCGGATCGTTCGGTCACGGCCTTCATCGGCCCGTCCGGCTGCGGCAAGTCGACCTTCCTGCGCTGCCTGAACCGCATGAATGACACGATCGATGGCGCGGTTGTCGGCGGCTCGCTGACCATTGACGGCCAGGAGATCAACGACAAGTCGATCGACCCCGTCGTCCTGCGCGCCAGCGTCGGCATGGTGTTCCAGAAGCCGAACCCGTTCCCCAAGTCGATCTATGACAATGTCGCCTATGGACCGCGCATCCACGGTTTGGCGATGACCCGTCCGGAGTTGGATGAGATTGTCGAAAGCGCGCTGCGCAAGGCCGGCCTCTGGGACGAGGTCTCGGATCGCCTGAGCCATCCGGGCACCAGCCTGTCCGGCGGTCAGCAGCAGCGCCTGGTCATTGCCCGGGCGATTGCGGTCAATCCGGAAGTGATCCTGATGGATGAGCCCTGTTCGGCGCTCGACCCGATCGCCACGGCCCGGATCGAGGAACTGATCGACGAGCTGCGCGAGAATTACTGCATCATCATCGTGACCCACTCGATGCAGCAGGCGGCCCGTGTGTCCCAGCACACCGCCTTCTTCCATATGGGCAACTTGGTCGAATACGGGCTGACCGAGGATATTTTCACCAACCCGCGCGACACCCGCACGCAAGACTACATCACAGGACGTTTCGGCTAGGCCGCCGCGACCATCGAGAGGAGGGCCAGAAATGGCACTTTCCAGAACGGCCCACATTGTTACCGCCTATGGCGAGGAACTCGACCAACTCGCTGACGACCTCGCCCGGATGGGCGGCCTGGTCGAAACCCAGCTCGAGAAGGCGATCTCCGCCGTCGTCCGGCGCGATGCCAGCGTCGAGCCCGACATCAAGGCGCGCGAAAAGCAGGTCAATGCGCTGCAGGTCGATATCGAGAAGCGCGTGCTTCGCCTCTTCGCCTTGCGCCAGCCGCTCGCGACCGATTTGCGCATGACGATCTCGGCCCTCAAGATTGCCGCCGATCTCGAGCGGGTCGGCGACCTGGCCAAGAATATCGCCTATCGCGCCGGTGACCTGGCCGGCTACGCGCCGGTGTCCCTGAACCGGCAGGTTGAGCGGCTTGGCGAGATCGTGATCAAGCAACTGCGCGAAGTCCTCGACGCGCTGGCGTCCGCCGACGTCGAGCCAGCCGTTCGTGTCTGGCATTCCGATGACGAAGTCGATGAGCGCTACAACACGCTGGTGCGCGAGATGCTGATGTCGATGACCGAGGACTCCGGTCTTGTCGAACCGGGTGTCCATATCCTCTTCGTGGCCAAGAACCTCGAGCGTATTGGTGATCATGCCACCAATATTGCCGAAGCGGTCCACTTCATGGTGACAGCCTCGCCCCTCGTGGATGACGGCCACTCCTGACCCTCTGATCGTTAGCGCGGAGCTGACCAATGAAACCGCAAGTTCTTGTCATAGAAGACGAAGATGCCCTGGCCACCCTGCTCCAGTACAATCTGGAGAAAGAGGGTTACACCGTAGCCGTGGCCAGTGATGGCGAGGACGCCCTGATCCAGGCCGAGGAAACGACGCCGGATCTGGTGCTGGTGGACTGGATGCTGCCGAAGGTCTCCGGCATCGAAGTCTGCCGCCGTCTGCGCGGGCGCCAGGAAACCGCCAATGTCCCGATCATCATGCTGACGGCGCGTGGCGAGGAAACCGACCGGGTCCGCGGTCTCGACACCGGCGCCGATGACTATGTCGTCAAACCCTTCTCGATGACCGAGCTGTTTGCCCGGATCCGCGCCGTGCTGCGCCGGATCCGTCCCGGCCTGGCCGAGGACGTGATCGAGGCCGGTGACATCTCGATGGACCGGGTCGCCCACCGGGTGCGCCGCGCCGATCGGGAAATCCATCTCGGGCCGACCGAGTTCCGCCTGCTGGACTATCTCATGCAGCATCCGGGACGGGTATTCTCGCGGGAGCAATTGCTCGATGCGGTGTGGGGCTCGGACGTCTATGTCGAGGCCCGCACGGTGGACGTCCATGTCGGCCGTTTGCGCAAGGCGCTCAACAACAAGGAAGAGCGCGATCCCATCCGGACGGTCCGCTCGGCCGGCTACGCGTTCGACGTCAACGCCTGATCCGGCGTGGCGATCGGATCATTGCGGACACCGAGGATCGGGGTCGCTGCGGCCCGCAAGGCGGCCGCGAGGTCGGTGAAGCCGTCCTGCAGTGGCGAGGCTTCGCGCCAGATCAACGCGATGTCACGCTGCGCCGAGGCATGAGCGATGCGGCGGTAGACCAGGGTCGCGTCGCGCCGCGCCTCACAGGCGACATAGAGTTCCGGCAGGATGGCGATACCGGCGCCAAGCGCTGACATGTGCCGGATCGCGTCCAGGCTGGTGCCCTCGTAGTCGGTGGAGATATAGGCCCCGACCTGGTGTGCCAGTTCGGCGACCAGACCGGCCAGGCGGTGCCCCATGCCCAGCGACAGCAAGGGCTGGCCGGCCAGGGCGTCGAGCCGGACCGGGCCGGTACTGTCTGCCAGCGGATGGTCAACCGGCACCGCCACCCAAAGGGACTCGTTGAACAGGTGCTCGGATCGCGTCTGGGCGTGGTCCTGCAGGGTCGAGATCACCACATCCATCCGGCCGTCGATCAGCTTTTCCTGAAGCTCCACGGTGGATTCCTCGCGAATGCTCAAGCGCAGGTCCGGGAAGGCCCGGTGAAGACCGGCGGTGCAGCGCGGCAGCAGGTAGGGTCCAATTGTCGGCAGCACGCCGAGCCGGACACGACCGTAGAGGCCGACCCGTCCGTTCGAGGCGATCGACTTCATGTCCTCCATCTGGCGCAGCACGTAGCGGCCCCGACGGATGATCTCCGCACCGAGCGGGGTCAGGCTGGCACCGTGGCGTCCGCGCTCGAAGACGATCACGCCCAGATGGGCTTCCGCTTCGGCGATCTGGGCCGACAGGCTGGGCTGGCTGACATTGAGCAGTTTCGCGGCGTCCGAGAAGCGACCGGTGTCGGCGGTTGCGACGAGGTATTGGAGCTGACGGAGCGTCGGTCTCATGGATAGGTATTCCCTATGATCAAGATAGATAGCTTATCATTTGGCTATTTCGGCTGCCAGGCTATTCAGATGTCACCTGAGTGTCCGTACCCCCCAGACACACGCTTCAGGTTCACCAGGGCCGGTCAGGCCCTGTCCGGGCAGGACCGATACCCTGTCTGAAACCCCTGACCGGTCGGCCCGGCTGACGCAGCGTGTCCCCGCATGCGTCGGTCGGGCCTCTTCATTCCGGGCTGACCGACGGGCGATCGTGCCAACCCGTATCCCGTTGATCTGCCAAGGGCGGGCGGAAACGAATACAAAAAGGGCCCGACCAATCCGGTCGGGCCCTCCTTGTTGGTGGCTGTATCCGGCGAGGATCAGTCGCTCAGCAGCACGTAGCGACGATTGGCCGGCAGAACCGGACGGGCATTGTCCGTAACCAGCGCCGTGAAAGCGCCAATCTGCTCGGCAGAGGCTTCAATCGGCGTCGGGAAGACGGTCCAGCTGACGATTTCCGAGCAGGGCGGGGTGGTCAGCGAGCCTTCATAGCGGAAGACCGGCTCGGCATCGGGGATGAAGCTGTCGAGGGCCAGCATGGCCGGGCCGCTGGCGGTTTCGCCTTCGGCCGGGATCGCAGCCCACAGCGCGTCAAGCGCCGGGTGGGCATCGCCCTCTTCGAACATGACCCCGACCACGGCCAGGCGACCATCGTCGGAGGCGGTCACGAAATGCACTTCCATCGGGAAGTCATTGCCGTCGATATGGTGCTCGGAACGGGCATGGAAGTGGAATTGGAGCAGGTTGAATTCGCTGCCGCCCAGCGTCAGACCGGCGTCGACCGAGTTCGCGCTGTAGGTCACGCCATGCGCGTTCCGGACGACCTGGACACCGCTCATGCTGTTCAGCGCCAGGCTCGGCGCCGCGCCGGAGGCCGAGATGGCACCGGTCAGATCGATCGGGCTTTGTTGGATCCCGGTGGCACAAACGGCCGCTTCCTCGCTGATATGACCCCAGTGCTCAGGTCCGGTTTCACCAGCATAGCTCCAGTCCTCTGCCGAGGCGGCGCTCAGACCGGCAGCGGCAACACCGGCCGCCATGACAAGATGTTTCATCGAGAAATCTCTCCAATTGATCAATGGCGCACATATGGGGGGGGTCTGGATTAGTAACGAATACGATCTGCGTTACCTGCCCATAGGTTTTGGCTATGGAAGCTTCAGGCCGCTATCTCCCCCTTGGAACCGCACATCTGGCCGCGACAGCGAGGTGTCAGTTTGAGGTCGCGGTGCTCTCATCCGCGCCCGGCTGTGCGGTCCGCGAGAAGGAATTGGCCAGCTGGCGCGCCAGCTCGAGATTCTTCTTGCGAGCCCGGCTACCGATCAGGAAGCAATCAATCAGCTGCCACAGGCCAAGACCGCCGAGGGTCAGCAGCTTGAGGACACCGGCCAGGATGTCACCAACCAGGAAACGGTCAACGCCGAGCGCGCCGAGAAAGATGTTGAAGCCGAAGAGCACCACCGGGTTTTTCTCGGAGGCTTGGAAGGCTGTCATGAAGGCCTGGCGATTGCCGGACGGTACGGCGGATGCCAGCTGCAGGAGTTCCAGTGTGTAAGCGCGTTGGTTCATTCTTGTCCCCTAGACCCGTGTCGCGCTGCCAGTCTCCCCCGGCCGCGTCGAGGCGTTAACCGAACTGCGAAGCGCGATGTTTTGCAAACAAAAAAATGGCCGCCCCGGAAACGAGGCGGCCATGATCTGTCCCTGTACCTGGGTGAGGGGTCGGGTCAGAAATTATAGCGGCGCGTGGCAGCGATCGCATCGAGCGCAGCCGAGGCATCGGAGTTGCGGCGACGACGCTTCTGGCTCGGCTGATAGGCCATGTCGGAGTGGGCGTGGCAGTAGGCCTGTCCGGTATCAGCCTTGCGGCCGCAGAAGCGGAACTCCGACTGGGACGGGTCGCCGATCGGCCATTTGCACATGCTTTCACGCAGCGTCAGCACGGTCGCAAACTCGCCGGAGGGAAGAACCGCGGGTTCCACCGGAGCGGGCGACGCGGCCGGCGGGGCGGAAGGGGCGGGGCGTGCAACGGCGCGGGCCGGGGCTGTGGTCGCAGCCGGCGTACGCGGGCGGGAGGGTTTCACGGTGCGGCGGGCCGGGCGCGACGGCGTTGCGCGACCTGACAAACCAAGGCGGTGAACCTTGCCAATCACGGCGTTGCGGGTCACACCACCCAACTGTTTCGCAATCTGACTCGCGCTCAGGCCTTCCGACCAGAGTTTCTTGAGTTCTTCGACGCGTTCGTCAGTCCAAGCCATTGCCCTAGTCTCCCGTTTGGGATGCGCAGGCCTACCTTGATGGTGGTAAACCGCGCACTGCTCAATGCATGTTTAATTACACTAGATATTGTATCAACGCGAGCAGATGCCACAAGATGGGGTTAGGTTCATTCCTGTGGAAAGCTCACTTGCACCACCAATCGTTAACGAGGATGGTTACCGAGAAATTAAGGGTAATTCGATATGAGTAACGCCGCTTTAACTGATTTTCCACAGCCCAAGAAATTCGGTCTTTTCAATGGCTTGGGTCTTTGGACGCTGTACAAGAAGGAAGTCCGGCGATTCCTGAAGGTCGGCATGCAAACCGTGCTCGCCCCGGTCGCGACGACACTGCTTTACATGACGGTTTTTGCCGTCGCGATCGGCGCCCGGCGCGGCGATGTCGGGGGTATTCCCTTCGCCGAATTCCTCGCTCCGGGTCTGATCCTGATGGGGCTCCTGAACAACGCCTTCGCGAATTCCGGCTCCTCCATCCTGGTCTCCAAGGTGCAGGGCAATACGGTCGACTTCCTGATGCCCCCGCTTTCGGCACTCGAGCTTTTCATTGCCTTTGTCGCTGGCGCCATGACCCGTGGCGTGCTCGTCGCGGCCGTGACGGCAATCACGCTGGTCCCTTTCCTCGACATGATGCCGGCGCATTGGTGGGCCGTGCTGTATTTCGGCCTGAGCGCCGCGGCGATGCTGTCGATGATTGGCGTGATCGGCGGCCTCTGGGCCGAGAAATTTGATCACATGGCCGCTGTCACGACCTTCGTGATCACGCCGCTGACCTTCCTGTCCGGCACATTCTACTCGATCACCAACCTGCCCGGGCCGTTGGCAACCATCAGTCATTTCAACCCCTTCTTCTACATGATTGACGGCTTCCGCTATGGCTTCACCGGCCATGCCGATGGCAGCCTCATGATCGGGGTGATCCTGCTGGCCGTGATCAACCTTGCGCTGGGCGTACTCAGCTATGCGCTCTTGCATGCAGGCTGGCGCTTGAAGAGCTGATCGGCCCGGCCTAGAGGAGAGACAAGGCCCACGCTGAGACAGGGTCGCACACTCCAGGAGGACAACACATGCCCGCACCGATGATGGATACCTACGCTCCGCCGGATCTGGTCTTTGATCACGGCAAGGGGGCGCGCCTGTTTACGGGTGATGGCGAGGGGTATCTCGACTTTATTTCGGGCATCGCGGTGAATTGCCTGGGCCATGCTCACCCGAAGGCCGTTGCCGCCCTCACCGAGCAGGCTGGCAAGCTCTGGCACCTGTCCAACATGTTCAAGGTGCCGGCCGGCATCGAACTGGCGGACAAGCTGACCAAGGCCACCTTTGCCGACCGGGTCTTCTTCACCAATTCCGGTGCCGAGGCGATGGAATGTGCGCTGAAGACCGCGCGCCGCTATCACTTCGTGAATGGCAACCCGCAGCGCTACCGCATCATCACCTTCACCGGTGCCTTCCATGGCCGCACCTACGGCGCCATCAATGCCGGCGGCAATCCGAAATACCTCGAGGGTTTCGGCCCGGCGATGGAGGGGTTCGACCAGGTCGAGTTCGGCGATCATGAAGCGCTCAAGGCCGCCATCTCCGACGAGACAGCGGCGATCTGCATCGAGCCCGTCCAGGGCGAGGGCGGTGTCCGTGCCGTTCCCGAGCAATGCCTGCGTGGTCTGCGCCAGCTGTGTGACGAGCACGGCCTGATGCTGATCTATGATGAGGTCCAGTGCGGCGCGGGCCGGACCGGCAAGCTGTTTGCCCATCAATGGGTCGAGGGCGCCGAGCCGGACATCATGGCGTCGGCCAAGGGTATCGGCGGTGGTTTCCCGATGGGCGCCTGCCTCGCGACCGAGGCGGCGGCGGCCGGCATGGTTGTCGGCACCCATGGCTCGACCTATGGCGGCGGACCGCTCGCGATGGCGGTCGGCAATGTCGTGTTCGATGAACTCACCGCCGACGGTTTCCTCGACCATGTGGTCGATGTCTCGAACTATCTCGGCCAGCAATTGCATGGCCTGATGGATCGCCACCCTGACAAGATCAAGGAGATCCGCGGCAAGGGTCTTTTGATCGGTATCCAGCTCAAGGACGGTTTCGATCCGAAGAAGCTTGTACCGCTGGCCCGCGATCGCCATCTGCTGATCGGCGCGGCGGGCGACAATGTCGCGCGTCTCGCCCCGCCGCTGGTCATCACCAAGGACGATGCCAGCGAAGCCGTGGCTATACTCGATGCCGCGTTTGCGGCTCTCGAACCGACGGCCTGACCAGCGTTTTGACCGCCTATCGACAAGGATGATCCCTGTGAGTGACCCGCTCGGAGAAGACGACAATATCGTTGCCGGCTTTCAGATTGAGGGCCGGACCGTGCGCGGGCGGGTCACCCGCATCGGATCGGTGCTCGACGAAATCCTGTCGGCGCACGACTATCCGGCTCCTGTTGCCCGCCTGCTGGGCGAGGCGGTACTCGTCACCATCCTTGTCGGCGATGCGCTCAAGTTCGACGGTCGCCTGATTGTCCAGGCGCAGGGCGACGGGCCGGTCCGTTTCCTGGTGGCTGAATATGTCACCGGCGAGGGCGTGCGGGGCTTTGCCTCGATGGACCGTGCGGCGGTTGAAACGGCCTTGGCCGGCGACGTCGCACCGGACGCCATGATGCAGACGCTGCTCGGCCATGGCTCCTTCGCCATGACGATTGATCACGGCCCGGACATGGACCAGTACCAGGGCGTTGTTGCGCTGGAAGGCACCAGCCTGAGCGCCGTCGCGGAGACCTATTTCCGCCAGTCCGAGCAGACTCCGACACGCCTGCGCTGTGCCATCGGCGAGTTCTGGAGCGGCGATGAGGCGCGCCAGTGGCGGGGCGGTGGTGCCCTGCTGCAGTCGGTGGCTGCCGATGAGGCCCGCGGTTCGGCCGAAGATGACTGGGATCATGCCCGCGCCCTCTTCGAGACCGTCGAGGATGCCGAATTGCTGGACCCGGACCTGTCGTCCGGTGCCCTGCTTTTCCGACTGTTCAACGAGGATGGCGTGCGGCTGCTCGAGCCGGTCACGGTCACCAAGCGCTGTTCCTGCGAGCGTGAGCGCCTGCGGCGGATTATCGCCTCCTTTCCGGCCGAGGATCGGTCCGAGATGGAGACCGACGGCGCCATCGTCATGACCTGCGAGTATTGCAATCGCGACTGGCGGTTCGAACCCGCAGAGGTCGAGGCGGGCGCGTCCTGATCCCGGGCCTTGCGGCCCGGTGATTGCTGCGCTGCAGCGCAACTTCTTGCCCGAGAAAAACCCTACGGTAACGCATCGCGTCGATAGTGCTCGCTGGGTTGGGGAAGATCGGTCGCGAGTCGCATGGATTCGAAAACACTCATTCTGGCGATCGTTCCGGTCATCCTGGCCGGTGTGTTCATCCACGTCGTCAATGCCGCCATCCATCGCGACAGTGACGGGCCCCGCTGGTGGCTGGCCGGGACGGCCGCCCACGGTCTCGGTCTCGGCCTGATCTCGCTGCGCGGCGTCGTGCCGGACCTGTTCGGCATCGTTATCGGCGATATCCTGGCGGCCGGTGGTTTCATGATCATGCTGGAAGGCCTCGCGCGGTTTGCCGGCCAGACGGTCCCGCGCTGGCAGCATGCCATGCTGGCCGCCCTGATCCTGATCGGCTTTCCGGCGCTGACCTGGATCGTCGACAATGCCGCGATCCGCTTTGCCATTTTCGGAGTTGCAGTGATCGTGCCGAACCTCCTGATGCTGCGCTATCTGCAGACGGTCGGGGCGCGGGACGGCCAGTTCGGGGTCCGGCTTCTGCGCTACAATATCTACTTCTTTGTGCTGTCCCTGGTTTTTGTGTGCGGCGATGTTCTGCTGCTCGATCCGGACATGCCGGGCATTCTCGCACCAAACCAGACTGTCGCGGTCGGCATCCTGTCGATGATGGTGGTGGAGACCAATCTGGTGTTCGGCTTTGTGCTGTTGTCGGCCGGGCGCTCGGCTTCGGTGTTGCGACAAGCGGCATTGACCGACTATCTCACGGGCTTGCCGAACCGGCGTGCGTTTGAAGCGCAGGTTGCGGCGCGCCTCGCCGAGGCGCCGGACGATCAGCCCGAGGCCGCGCTCGCCGTGTTTGATGTCGATCACTTCAAACAGGTCAATGATACCTACGGCCATGATGTCGGTGACGCCGTGCTTCAGCATGTCGCCCTCGTCCTTGCCGCTGCCCTGCGTCAGACCGATCATGTCGCGCGACTGGGCGGCGAGGAATTTGTCGCGCTTATCCACGCCGGTTCCGGCGCCAGCGCGGCGGAGATTGCCGAGCGGGTCCGTGGTGCGGTCGAAGACGAGCCCTTCCGCAGCGACGGTCTGGAAATGTCGGTGACGATTTCGGCCGGGCTGGTGGAGATGGCCAAGGCACAACCAGCCCTGAC
>OBPS01000083.1_pt1 | contig 12955 bp, 12 predicted proteins | sample 1534661 | NCBI WGS metagenome assembly OBPS01 (sample SAMEA3275493, study PRJEB22092) | marine metagenome | biome: ENVO:00000447 marine biome; feature: The site is in the outerpart of the Oslofjord; material: ENVO:00002010 seawater | collected 2014-06-20T10:00:00+00 | depth 1 m
ATCATCGGCCTCAAGCTCGTCAGCAGTGAGACCTAGCCGAACGGGTCATCAATCGTGTGGGAGGGTTCGGTGAACCAGCGCGGTCCGGTCTCGGTCATGTAGAAATGGTCCTCCAGCCGGATGCCGAACTCGCCCGGTACGCAGATCATGGGCTCGTTGGAAAAGCACATCCCGGCCTCCAGTGTCGTGTCATCGCCGCCGACCAGATAGGGCGCCTCGTGGATATCGAGACCGATGCCGTGACCGGTGCGGTGGGGAATGCCGGGCAGGGCGTAGCCCGGCCCCAGCCCGCGGCGTTCGGCTTCGGCGCGCGCGGCGGCATCGACCGCGCTGCAGGCTGCGCCGATCTGTGCAGCCTGGAAGGCGGCGAGCTGGCAGGCTTTCTCCGCCTCCCAGATCTCGCGCTGCTTGTCGGTTGGCGTCCCGAATACGTAGGAGCGGGTGATGTCGGACTGGTAGCCATGGATCGCGCACCCGGTATCGATCAGCACCATATCGCCTTCATCGAGCGTCTTGGGCTGGGCAACCCCGTGCGGGAAAGCGGTGTCCGGGCCAAACAGGACAATGCAGAAGGTCGAGCCGCCCGGCGCGCCGATCGCCTTGTGGGCGGCGTGGATGAATTCGGTGACCTCACCGGTCGAGATCCCCGGACGCAGGATGCGGGCCGCCGCTGCATGGATCTCCAGCGTCGCGGTCTTGGTCGCCTGCATGAGCGCGATCTCGTCGGCATCCTTGGTCTTGCGGGCTGACAGGATGATGTCGGTCGCGTCGCCCGTTGATCCGGACCCGGCCCGTGCGATCGCATTGGCGGTTGCCAGCGGGGTCGCCGGATCAATGCCCAGCACGCCCGACGCACCGTCCAGGCTGGCGAGCAGGGCATGCGGATCCTCGTGCTCCTCCCACGTCGCCAGCGGCGCATGAAGCTGCATGAAGCCTTCCAGCGTACCGGTCTCGAAAGCCGGACCCAGATAGGTGAGACCACCGTCTGCGGTGACAAGCGCCCCGACCAGGCGTTCCGAGGCCCGCCAGCGCAGGCCGGTATAGTAGGTGAGGTTGGTCCCGGCATTGAGCCAGACTGCGTCGAGACCAGCGCTTTTCATACGGGCGCGCAGCGCGTCCAGTCGTTCGCTGAGGCGTTCGACGGGGATGGGATGGCAATGGCTGAGACGGTCGGTGAGCTTTGCCAGTTCTGCCTCGGCGTTTGATCCGCCTACGCCGCGGGTCATCCTGTTGTCAGGCATCACAGCGTCTCCAGGATCGCTTCGACCCGCTTCATGTCGTCGGGCAGCTCGGTCTGGAAACGCAGGGCCTCGCCGGTCACCGGATGATCAAAGCCGAGGATGGCCGCGTGAAGGGCCTGACGCCGGAAGGCGCGCAGTGTGCCGCTTTCATCATCAAATTCGAGCAGGCGACCGCGCTTCTGGCCGTAGACCGGATCTCCCAGCAGCGGGCAGTTGATGTGCGCCATGTGTACCCGGATCTGGTGGGTCCGACCGGTCTCGAGCCGACATTCGACCTTGGCCGCCATGCCGGTACCGATGGCCGCGCCTTCGGCCTGTCCGAAGCGTTTCAGGGTCGTGTAATTCGTGATGGCGTGCTTGCCAGCCAGGGAATTGGGGTCATGCGGGACCTCGAACTTCTTGCGGTCGCGCGAGGAGCGGGCCAGCTGGGTTTCGATCCGCCCGGACTTCGCTCGTGGCGCATTGCGGGTGAAGGCGATATAGGCGCGCTCGACCGTATGCTTGGCGAACTGGGCGCTGAGGCCCTTGTGCGCGGCGTCCGACTTGGCCACCACCATCACGCCGGAGGTCTCCTTGTCGAGCCGGTGCACGATGCCGGGCCGTTCGACGCCGCCAATGCCGGACAGCGATCCCGCGCAATGGTGCAGCAGGCCGTGCACCAAAGTCCCCGTCCAGTGACCAGCGGCCGGGTGTACCGAGAGACCGGCCGGCTTCACGAGGACGATCAGGTCCGCATCCTCATGCAGGACGTCGAGGTCCATCGGTTCCGGCGTTGGCGCGTCGGGGCGGGGCGTAGGGACGGACACGGCGTAGATCGCTCCTGCGACGACCTTGGCCGACGGGTCTGTCGCCGGCACAGCGTCGACGGTGACCTGTCCCCCCTCGATCAGTGCCTTCAAGCGTGAGCGGGAAAGGCTTTCAACGGTCGCAGCGAGCCAACGGTCGAGCCGCTGGCCAGCGGCGTCCTCGTCGGCTTCAAGAGTAAGTGTTTCAGCGATATCCATCATGTCTCGACAATCTCCCAGCCGATAGCGGATTGCAACGCGCGGGATGATCGCTGCAGGAGGGGTCTAACGATCTCGCACGACGTGGCAAAGGCGTATCGCCAGTCCGGCGCGGAAATTGGTTGTGGGCGTCTGGGGGCGTGCACGCCATGATGAAACAGACGCAAAACCACGCTACAGATGGTTTGAGACAATCCCGCGGACCGGAACCATCAACCCGGCCTGCGAGCTTTGCGGTGAGGGAGCATCATGACCAAGACCAATCTGACACGCCGGAGCGCCCTGATCGGCGCCGCCGGTGCCGGGCTCGCCGTCGGCGCCTGCTCACCGAAGCCGGGCGTCTTCCAGCCGGTCGATAACGGCACGTTCAGCCATGGCGTCGCGTCGGGCGATCCCGATCAGACCAGCGTCATGCTGTGGACGGCGCTGACTAATGATGGCGGCGGTTATCGCGGGGTCGAGGTGGCGCGCGATGCGGCCTTCACCGACATCGTCTTCGAGCAGGGTGGCGAGATCACCTATGTGATGATGCAACCACTCGGGACGCTGAAGATTCTCGCCACAGGCCTGGAGCCGGGCGTGCACTATTTCTACCGCTTCCGTCTGAATGACACCTATTCACCGGTCGGTGTGACCGCGACCCTGCCGGAAGGTGCGCTGGATGAGTTTCGGATCGGTGTGTTCTCGTGCTCGAACTTCCCGGCCGGGCATTTCAATGTCTACCGCGAGGCTGCCGACAATGGTGAGCTCGACCTGGTCATCCACCTCGGCGACTATTTTTATGAGTACGGGCCGGGCGAATACGCGACCGAGCAATCGGAGGCCATGAACCGGGTGCCGTTGCCGGCGCATGAACTGCTGACCCAGGCCGACTATGTCGCCCGCCATGCCCAGTACAAGTCCGATCCGGACCTGCAGGCCCTGCATGCAGCCGCACCGTGGATCCTGAGCTGGGATGATCACGAGACCGCCAATAATGCCTGGCGTGGTGGGGCACAAAACCACAATGAAGGCGAGGGGAGCTGGCAGGACCGGCGGCAGGCCGCCTTGCGGGCCTGGTATGACTGGCAGCCGGTGCGAGAACCGGAAACCGATCTGCGTCAGCGTCGGGGGAGCTATGAAATCGGTGACCTGGCCACGCTGTGTCTGCTCGAGAGCCGGTTGATCGCCCGCGATGAGCAGGTGGCACTCGAGAGCTTTCCGCTCACCTCCGACGCAGATGATACCGATCCGGCCAATCTTGAAGCGGTGGCGACCTGGAAGCGCGATGTTGTCGGCGCGGAGGATCGCACCCTGCTGGGTGCCGAGCAGATCGCCGACATCCGGGCCGCGTGCGGGGCCTCGAAGGCGGCGGGCAAGCCGTGGCGCATCCTGGCCAACCAGGTCATCATGAGCCGGGTCAATTTCCCGAACTTTGCCAAAGAGATGCCAGGTTGGCTGCGCTGGTGGGCGACCCGCAACAGCGAGTTTGCGCGCAATTTCATCATGAGCACGCGCTTCGATATCCCCTTCAATCTCGACATGTGGGATGGCTATCCGGCCGAGCGCGAGCGTCTGTTCGCGGCCCTGCGCGATGTCGATGCCGACATCATCACCCTGACCGGGGATGTCCATTCCTTCTGGACCAATGACCTCATTGACGGCGACGGCCACCGGATCGGGACCGAACTGGTCGGGGCATCGGTGACCAGCCCGTCGCCCTTTTCAGGGTTTGCCGCCCCGGGCGTCGATTATGGAAAGATGATGATTGAGGCCAATGCCGATGTTGCTCACTGCAACATGGAAGATCACGGCTATATCCGCCTCACCCTGACCCCGGAGGCTGCCGACGCGGAATACATCCGGGTCAACGACATATTGAGCCAGGACTATCGTGCCAGCCTGGAGAGCCAGTGGCGGATACGCCCGGCTTCGGGCGGGGCCGTGTCGCCGGTTGAACGGGTCAGCTAGTCCAAAAAAAAGGCCGCGCCACCGATCGTCGCGCGGCCTTTTTCATGGCAAATGGACGCCTTACTGCTGCACGGCCATGGCTTCGGCCGTCTCGCGGATGCGGTTGGCGATGCCCTCATTGGTCTGCGCGGCATTGGCGATCGAGTTGTATTGGTCGACGCTGAGGCCGGATCCGGTGACGATCTCGGCCATCTGGGTCTGTGCCTGCATCTGGAGCTGCTGGCGCGCCTCGTCGGTTTCGGCGGCTTCGATCTGCGGGCCGATGCTCTCGACCACGCCATTGATCTGGCGGGCGGCTTCGATAAACGCGGTCACGCGCTCATCAGTCAGTTCGAACTGTTCCGGAGCTTCGGCATTGCTGGCTTGAGCGTCGGTCATGTTTGTCTCCTGGCTGAGTGAGGGGGAGGCCATCGCCAAGGCAGTAACTGCAGCAGTGATGGCTGTTGTTCCAATATTGGGCATGTTGAACATCCCTTGTTGCGATCAGAAATGTCGGGGGTTCAAGTAAGGGTTCCGGTAACGCTTACACTTCATGCCTATCAGACTTGTTTTGAGAATCCAGTGCGCGCACTGAAATCGTTAGAAATATTTCATATCCACGCAGATGGTATCTCGGTTATTGCCCGCAATCATGTTCGATATTGCAGGATCACGGAAATTCCTCGCTTGAACGAAAAAGCCCCGGAGCGGGGCTCCGGGGCTTTTCTTGACCAGACGACCTGGATCGTATCAGGCGCGTTCGACCAGGCGCATGAAGCGGTCCTTCAGATCGCGATCATTGCGGAACTCGCCGGTGAAGGTGGTGGTGATGGTCGAGACGTTCGGGTGGTGCACGCCGCGGGTCGTCATGCACTGGTGCTTGGCGTCGACCAGCACGGCAACGCCGCGCGGTTCCATCGCCTCGGTCAGCGCATCGGCGATCTGGGCGGTCATGGTTTCCTGCGTTTGCATGCGCTTGGAGAAAATCTCCACGACGCGGGCAATCTTGGAAATCCCGACCACGGCCTTGGACGGCAGGTAGGCGACGTGCGCCACGCCCATGATCGGAGCGAGGTGGTGTTCGCAATGGCTCTCGACGTCGATATTGGTCAGCATGACCATGTCGTCATAGCCCTGCACGTCCTCGAAGGTCTTCCCGAGGGCTTTCAGCGGATCGGCACCATAGCCCGAGAACCATTCCTCATAGGCTTTGACGACGCGTTTCGGCGTGTCGAGCAGGCCCTCACGGGTCGGATCATCACCGGCCCAGGAGATCAGGGTACGTACCGCCGCTTCCGCCTCTTCGCGGCTCGGCTTGGTCTTGGCAGCGACTGCCAGGCGGGCAGCTTCTGGTGTCATGGCGTCCATCCTTGCGGATCCTTTCGTTGACGGGTCGGCTGGGCATATACGACCAAACCGTAGTGCCGGTTTCCGGATCGCGGATATTGATGGCAGATGATACCTGCCGCGACCTGTATTCCTGTGCTATTGCGCCCTCGCGCATGGCGGTATTTAGGCTGTCTGCCGCCGGTTTCCAATGTCAGGGCCGCATTGGTGGCTGAATATTTCAGTATCGTTCCCAATCAAGGACGGGTTTCCTTATGAATTCGCTCACCCTTTTCGACACGATGGCGCGCCGCAAGCGCGACTTCGAACCGACCGATCCGGACCGGGTGACGATGTATGTCTGCGGACCGACCGTCTATTCCTATGCCCATATCGGCAATGCCCGCCCGGCGGTGGTTTTCGATACGCTGTTCCGCGTCCTGCGCCGCCTCTATGGCGAGGAGCAGGTGATCTATGCCCGCAACATCACCGATGTGGACGACAAGATCATCGAGGCGGCCCGCGAGAGTGGTCAGCCGATCGATGAGATCACCACGCATTATGCGGACATCTACCGGGCCGACATGGGCGCGCTGGGCGTCACCCTGCCGACCATCGAGCCGCACGCCACCGACCACATCCCCGAGATGATCGGCATGGTGCAGAACCTGGTCTATGGCGGTCACGCCTATGAGGCCGATGGCCATGTCCTCTTCGACGTCTCGTCCTATGAGAAATACGGTCGCCTTTCCAATCGCGATCTCGACGAGATGATCGCCGGGGCGCGGGTCGAGGTGGCGAGCTACAAGCGCAGCCCCGCTGACTTCGTGCTGTGGAAGCCGGCCAAGGACGACGAGCCGGGCTGGGACAGCCCCTGGGGCCGCGGTCGTCCGGGCTGGCACCTGGAATGCTCGGCCATGACCGAGAAGCATCTTGGCAAGACCATCGACATTCATGGCGGTGGCACCGATCTGGTCTTCCCGCACCATGAGAACGAGATCGCCCAGTCGGTCTGCGCCCACAAGGGGGCGCCGATGGCCAATTACTGGCTGCACAACGGCTTCCTGACCATGGGCAGCGACAAGATGTCCAAATCTCTGGGCAATGTTCAGCTCGTGCATGAGCTGATCAAGGATTATCCCGGAGAGGTGCTGCGCTATGCCCTGCTGACGGCGCATTACCGCGCTCCGCTGACCTGGACGGCAGACCTGCTGGCCAAGACCCGGCGGTCGCTGGATCGGGTCTATGGCGTGCTGCGTCGGCTCGGCGATGTGGAAGCGATGGAGGGCGATGTCCCGGCAGCCTTCCTGGAAGCCCTGCATGACGACCTCAACACGCCGAAGGCGCTGTCCGAGCTGTTCCAGCTCGCCGGCAATGCCAACAAGGCGGTCAGCGATATCGAAAAGTCCAAGGCCAAGGGCGAGCTGCTGGCCGCGGCCGGCCTGCTCGGGCTTGGCCAGAGCGATCCGGACGCCTGGTTTGGTCTCACCGACCTTGATCCGGCCGAGCGCGCGCGGATTGATGAGTTGATTACCCGTCGCCAGACCGCCCGTGAAGAGAAGGACTGGCCGACTGCCGACGCCGTTCGTGACGAGCTCAATGCTCTCAAGGTCCAGGTCGATGACGGGCCGGAAGGCTCGACCTGGCGCAAACTGGACTAGGACGATGGCACTCAAGGGCTTCAATGTGATGCTTCAGGCCGAGGACGCGGTGGGAGAGTGTTTCGTCTCCTATGGCGTCGTCGCCGCCGATGCGGATGCTGCGGCACGCCTTGCTGAGGGTGCCGCCCAGTCCGAGGGTTTCTGGTCACTTGCCGTGGAAGAGGTGTGGGAGCCGGAGCCGGAAGAGGGTGACGAGCCGCTGGGCGATATTCCCGAGGTTCTGGGCCGGACCGAGCCAACTTATCTTGATGAGGACGAGCTCGATATCGACTGAGCGCGTTCGGGCTGCCCGGTCGACAGACACTGGCGCGGGGCCGCGTTTCTTCCTAGATTGTCGGCATCATGAGTGATGATCTCTATTCCAATGCTGTCCTGAGACTGGCCGCGGACATCCCGCGTATCGGGCGACTGGCCCGGCCGCACGCGTCTGCCCGCAAGGTCTCCCGCCTGTGCGGGTCGGAGATCGAGGTCGATATCGCGATGGCCGGCACGCGCGTCGGTGATCTGGCCCTGCGGGTGAAGGCCTGTGCGCTGGGGCAGGCCTCGGCGGCCATCCTGGGTCGGCATGTGATCGGCGCCTCGCAGAAAGATCTCGTGCTGGCTCGCGACCAGCTCAAGGCGATGCTGAAGCAGGGTCAGCCAGCGCCCCGCGGACGGTTTGCTGAACTGGCCGTTCTTGAGAGCGCGCGGGCCTATCCCGCCCGGCACCAGTCGATCATGCTGGCGTTTGAAGCCGTAGTGGACGCCGCCGAAAGCGCGACCCGGGGCCGCGCGCCGACCCCGCAGACCACCCCGCTGACTGGTTAGGGCCGTCCGCCCTTGCCGCGCCGGCAGGAGGCGGTGGACGGTCCGCCAAATCGACGAACCTCACCCCGTAACTTTACTGCGGTCCGCGAAGCGCGCTTCATGTCCATGGTGGACAGCGCGCACCGCGGCGTTAAAAGGCTTGATTCCATATGCGTTCACGCGAACGGACACAGGGGCTGGCAAGCCCGGTTTCCGGCCTCATGCTGATCGGGCTTCGTGCCTATCAGCTGAGCCTGTCACCGGTCTTCTATGCCCTTGGCATCCGATGCCGGCATGAACCGACCTGCTCGCACTATGCCATGGACGCGATCCGCGCCCAGGGACCCTGGCGCGGCGGCTGGCTCACGCTGGGGCGTCTTGGTCGGTGTCGACCGGGGGGCACATTCGGGCTCGATCCGGCACCGCGCGACCGCAATGATGCGCCCTGGTGGGCGGTCTGGCAGTTCAGATCGAAACCGGGACGCGTATCGGATGACAGGCTTCCGCCGGCGGACCGCGCCGACGACAAGGACATGTGACAATGATCAATGTGACGCTTCCCGACGGATCCGTACGCGAACTGCCCGAGGGCGCCTCTCCGCTGGATCTGGCTGAGGATATCTCAAAATCCCTCGCCAAGGCGGCCATCATCGCCCAGGTGAACGGTCAGGACTGGGACCTGAAACGCCCGCTCGATGGTGATGCCAATGTGGCCATCATCACGCGCAAGGACGACAAGGCGCTCGAGGTGATCCGCCACGACACCGCCCATATCCTCGCCCAGGCGGTGCAGGATCTTTTCCCGGGCACGCAGGTCACCATCGGTCCGGCCATCGAGGACGGGTTCTACTACGACTTCGCCCGCGATGAGCCGTTCAGCCCGGAGGACTTCGAGGCGATCGAAAAGCGCATGGGCGAGATCGTCGATGCCGATCTGCCGTTCGAGCGCGAAGTCTGGGACCGCGAGGACGCGATCGCCAAGTTCGAGGCGATGGGTGAAGCCTACAAGGCCGAACTGATCCGCGACCTGCCGGAAGACGAGACCATCACGATCTATCGCCAGGGCGACTGGTTTGATCTCTGCCTCGGGCCGCACCTGCCCTCGACGGGCAAGATCGGCAAGGCGTTCAAGCTGATGAAAGTGGCGGGTGCCTATTGGCGCGGTGATCACCGCAACGCCATGCTGCAGCGTATCTACGGCACGGCCTGGGCTGACGACAAACAGCTCAAGGCGCACCTGCATCGTCTGGAAGAAGCCGAGAAGCGCGATCACCGCAAGCTGGGTCGCCAGATGGAGCTGTTCCATTTCCAGGAAGAAGCCCAGGGCCAGGTTTTCTGGCACCCCAATGGCTGGCGCCTCTATCGCACGGTGATGAATTACATGCGTCGCCGCCTGGAAACGGCCGGCTATGTCGAGATCAAGACGCCGCAGCTGATGGACCGGAAGTTCTGGGAAGCCTCGGGCCACTGGGACAAGTATCGCGAGAACATGTTCATCTCCTCCATCGACCAGGAAGAGAAGGTCCTCGCGGTCAAGCCGATGAACTGCCCGTGCCACGTGCAGGTCTTCAACCAGGGTCAGAAATCCTATCGCGACCTGCCGCTGCGCATGGCCGAGTTCGGCTCCTGTCACCGCTATGAGCCGTCCGGCTCGCTGCACGGGCTGATGCGGGTTCGCGGCTTCGTGCAGGACGATGCGCACATCTTCTGCACCGGTGACCAGATCACGGCTGAGGTCAGCGATTTCTGCGAACTGTTGAAATCCGTCTATGCCGATTTCGGCTTCGACGAGCCGCGCATCAAATTTTCCGATCGCCCGGAGCAGCGGGTCGGCTCGGACGAGGTCTGGGACAAGGCGGAAGCCTCGCTCAAGGCTGCCGCCGAAGCCTCCGGCCTCGACTATGAGTACAATCCGGGTGACGGCGCCTTCTACGGTCCCAAGCTCGATTTCGTGGTCAAGGACGCGATCGGCCGGGAGTGGCAGACGGGCACGATCCAGTGTGACTTCAACCTGCCGGAGCGTCTCGATGCCAGCTTCATCGGTGACGATAGCGAGAAACATCGGCCGGTCATGCTGCACCGGGCCATCCTGGGCTCGCTGGAGCGTTTCCTCGGCGTCCTGATCGAGAGCTATGCCGGCAAGCTGCCGTTCTGGCTGGCCCCGCGCCAGGTCGTGATCGCGACGATTACCTCCGATGCCGACGCCTATGCCGAAGAGGTCAAGGCGGCCATGCTCAAGGCCGGGCTGCACGCGGAAACCGACGTGCGCAACGAGAAGATCAACTACAAGGTCCGTGAGCACTCGGTCGGCAAGGTGCCGGTGATCGCCGTGGTCGGCCGCAAGGAAGCGGATGAGGGCACGCTCGCCCTGCGCTTCCTGGGTGAAGGTGGCAAGACGCAGGAAATCCTGCCGCTGGCCGAAGCCATTGCCCGTCTGAGCGAGGACGCCAAGGCGCCCGATCTCAAGCGCGCCTAGGGATGGAAAGGACCGCGATGCAGCGCGGCGATACCAGGGCGGGATGGGCCGGGCTTCTGGCTTTTGCCTTTGCCTTTCCCTTTGGTGTTGCCGGCGCCCTGTTGATCGCCCCCTGGGTGTCACTGCTCGCGGTCTTTGCCCTGCCGGTCCATGCCGGCTTCTGGCGCTGGCAGCAGCCGCCCTGGGCCCTGTTCGGGGCTGCGGCCTTTCTGATCTGGGCGCTGACCAGTTTCCTCTGGTCGCCCCATGACGATCCGGGTCAGCTATGGCGGACCGGGCTGGGTGTTCCGCTCTATATCCTGTTTGCGATCCGGGTCGGCCAGCTCAAGGGAGTCTGGCAGCGCCGGGTTGAGGCCGCGCTCCTGTTTGCCGTGCTGGCACTTGGCCTTTTCCTGCTCGCTGAGAGCCTGTTGGACGGGGCCGCCACGCGCTCGTTCAAGGTGACCGCCGAGGAGTTCGGGTCGCATCCGGACATGGGCATCATGATCGCGGTCAACCGCAGCCTTGGCCATGCCACCGTCCCGCTCCTGCTTTTGAGCATGCCGGTCGCCCTGATCTCCTGGCGCGATGGCGGGCCGATGGTCGGCGCCGTGATCCTGGTTCTTGCGGCGGTCGCGAGCTTCAGTTTCGCCACCGAGGTCAACACGGTCGCTTTCGTCCTCGGCCTGATCGCCGCCGGCCTGACGGCACTTTGGCCACGGACCATGCTGGCCTGTCTGTTTGGCGTTCTGGCAGGTGTGGTGATCGTCCTGCCGCTCATCCTGCCGGGCCTGATTGATGCCATGCCGGACAGCTGGCGCGCCGCGATGCCGCCATCGTTCGAGTGGCGTTTGCAGATATGGAGCTATACCGGCGACCTGATCCGGCAGCAGCCCTGGTTCGGCTATGGCCTTGATGCGTCGCGGCCGCTGAATGGCGAGGCGGAAGTGTTTGCACTCGGCAGCCTGCACAATGTGGAGGCCTTGCCGATGCACCCCCACAATGCCACCTTGCATATCTGGCTCGAGACCGGGGCGGTCGGAGCCACGCTTCTGGCTGGCGTTCTTGTTGCTCTGGGTGGACGGATCGCCGCCGCACAGCAGCTGTCGCGGTTACAGGCTGTTGGCGTGGCGTGGATCGTTGTGGTTTACGTGTCTCTGGTTGTATTCTCCTATGGGGTCTGGCAGGAATGGCACCAAGGGACCTTGGCGTTGGCAGCAACGAGCGTGTTCTTTCTAGCGGCCCGGAAGCGGTCGTGACTGCTCCTGCACGCCTGTCAGTTGTCACCGTGTCCTGGCAGACCGGACCGCGTCTTATCGAGGCTGTTGCCTCCATTCTTGCCGCGCCGGGCGTGGATGAGTTTGTTCTCGTCAATCACGGCAACCCGCCCGAGATGATCCAGACGCTGCGCGCCATGGCGGCAGACCGGGACAATTTCGTTCTGGTCGAAACCGGCGCCAATCTGGGTTTTGCCCGCGGCTGCAATATCGGGGCACAGCGGGCCAGCGGCGACATCATCCTCTTCCTCAATCCCGACGCGGTCCTGGCCAAGGGTGTGGCCAGCCGGCTGAAGGCCTCGGCGCGCGACCTGGGAGAGGGAATCTGGACGATTGGTGCCCGCATCATCAATTCCGATGGAACCGAACAGCGGGGCGGTCGCCGCGGTGAGCTGACGCCCCGGTCTGCGATGATCTCCTTCATCGGCATCGACCGACTCTTCCCGTCTGTGAAGAGTCTGCACCTCGAAAAAGACGTGGTGCCGGACACCATCATCCCCGTGCCGGTTGTGTCGGGCGCGGCCATGCTGATGCCGCGCCGCGGCTTCCTGCAGATGGGCGGATTTGACGAGCGCTATTTCCTGCATGTCGAGGATATCGATATCTGCCGCAAGGTCCGCGAATGTGGCGGTACGGTCTGGTTCGAGCCGCGGGCGTCGATTGTCCATTATGGCGGGACCAGCCAGTCCAGCCCCTTCTTTGTGGAGACCCACAAGGCCCTCGGCTTTGTGAAGTATTTCTGGAAATACTACCCTGGTGCGCTCGAGCGGCTGACCACGATGGCGATGATCCCGCCGATCTTCGCCGCGATCTGGGGACGGGTGCTGCTGCTGGAGGCCCGCAAGACGCTCCGCCGTCTCAGCCGTCGGCGAAAGGCGTTCGCGCGCCTGCGCCGGCGCGAGGCGCAACGCGCCCGGACTCGGTCGATCTCTCGTTCCGGTGGAAATGCTAGCCCATCGTCGGGGACGGAAACCCGCCCGCTCTAGACAGGGCGCTGTCGACCGGGTGTTTCAGCCCGTCGCTCTCCAGCCATTTCGCCGTCTCGATAAGCTTGTCCAGATCCAGCCCGGTCTCAAATCCACCGCGCTCGAGCATGTAGACAACGTCTTCTGTCGCCACATTACCCGTCGCGGCCGGCGCGAACGGGCAGCCGCCAATTCCGCCGACCGAGGCGTCGATGACATCGACACCGGCTTCAACCGCCGCGTAGATGTTGGCCATGGCGGTATTTCGGGTGTTGTGGAAATGCATGCGAATCTTCATGTCGCCGCTTTCC
>OBPS01000085.1_pt1 | contig 12915 bp, 13 predicted proteins | sample 1534661 | NCBI WGS metagenome assembly OBPS01 (sample SAMEA3275493, study PRJEB22092) | marine metagenome | biome: ENVO:00000447 marine biome; feature: The site is in the outerpart of the Oslofjord; material: ENVO:00002010 seawater | collected 2014-06-20T10:00:00+00 | depth 1 m
CGTCGCCGCCAAAGCCGTGGCCGGTCAGGGTGCCGAACTGATAGCCGGACCCGCCGCCGCCACCTGCGTTGCCGCCGTGGCCGGGCGCATGGTAGCTGGACGATCCGCCACCACCGCCAAGCATGCCGCCATTTCCGGCCAGCATGTATGCATCGCTGCTCGTGCTCCGAGAACCGGTGGAGCCACCACCGGCTCCGGGGCCGCCATTGCCTGCGTTTGTTCCAGCTCTGTCAGAGGATTGAAAGCTGGTCGCATTGCCACCACCGCCACCGCCGCCAAGGAGGATCATGTTTGGCTCGAGAACAGCATGGCCCTGGCCATCTCCCGGCGGTGTCATTGCAGATGCGACGTTGCTGTAACTGTTCGAACTCGCCCCGTGACCGCCTGACCCAAGCAGGCCCGCGCCGCCCTGTCCGCCATAGGCGTAGTTGGCGGCAAAAGCGGATGGGCCAGAACTGCCGCGTCCGGCTGTGCCTGCACCACCGGAGCTGACGGAGGCAACGCCCGGCGAGACACCGGGATGGGCGATCGAGGCCCCGCTGCCGCCGGAATAGCTGGTGCCTGCGCCACCATCGCAACCATCCATGTGGCCATCGGGATGGGGCGCGGATGCACCGCCGCCGCCACCGCCGCTTGTGCTTTCGGTCCCCGTACCACCGGTACCGCCGCGCCGGTTGATGTCGCCACCGATGCCGATGCCGCCGGTGCCGAGAACGGCAACGCCCTGGTTGTCGGCTGCGTTGAAGCCGCTATTGCCGCCGGTTGCGGAGAGGAAAGGCCCGAACGAAGATGTGCCCCCGGCGCCGGCATGGCTCTCAGAGCCCGCGCCGATGACGAGCGAGACAGCAGCGCCGATGGTCAGCTCGAAGACGGGGATTTCCGACAGGGCAAGGCCGCCACCACCGCCGCCATGCCCGTTGCCCGTTGAGGCCGACCTGAGACCGCAGGCACCGCCTGCACCCCAGACCCGCGCACGCACAGGCACATTTGGATCGATGGTCTCGGGTACAATCCAATCAAAAACACCGGCCGTGTTGAAGATCCTGATCTGGTTGCGTGGGCCCACGCCATTGCCGCCGATCCGCGCGAGGACCGGGTTGTAAATTGTCCGCATGTCGCGTCCTTTCGTGTTCAGTTAGATCAGCGCCGAGATGCCCCAGGCGGTCAGGGCGACCGTGTCGGTATCGGCCTGTGCGTAGAGCCGGTCGCCCGGGCCGAGGATCAGCGCGGTGCGGTAGAGGATGCCGCCCGGGTTCAGCGCGACGGCGTGTTCGAAGATGTGCCTGGGCTCGAGCACGATATCGATCCCAGTCTCGCCGGTGGCTGTGCCCGAGCTGAACGACACCGTTGGGGGTTCCGAAAAGCCTGTGCCCGGGTTGGTCAGCGTCAGGCTCAGCACGGCAAAGGTCAGCACGAAGGTCGCGCCAGAGCCTGACCCGCCGCTCACCGGTGCAGGGCTGTCGGGGAGAACCGCGTAGTCGCCCCCGGAGGTCAGCTCAGCCGCCTGGATGGCGCCCGCGCCGTCCACGTCGGTCACAGTCACCACCGCCGCTGTCTGGCCCGCCACGACTGCGATGAGTTCGTCGCCTACCGTGTAGCCGGTGCCCGCGTCCACCAGCGTCATGCTGTCTGCCGTCATGCGGGCTGTGGCCGTGGCCCCGGTGCCGCCACCGCCCTCGAGTGTCACGTCCGGGATGGCGACATAGCTGGCACCGCCATGTGTCACCGCCAGGCCGGTCACACGCACCGCCTCGCGCGAGGCCGCATAAAGCGTCACGGTGGCGATGTCGGAGCCGGTGTTCACTGCATTGATGTTGAAGGTGGTCCGCCGTCCGGTGGGGATGGTCAGGACCTCCACCGCCGTGTCGGCCGCACTCATCTGGTTTGCAAGGATGCTCATGGGCCTGGTCCTCAGAGTTGATTGAAGAAGAAGGAGGTGGCGGTCAGGCCGGAGGCGGTCGCCACCGCTGCCAGCGCCGTCTCGGTGACCTCGGCCACAGCGCCCTCGGTGGTTTCGGCGACCGCTGCCAGAACCGCGTCCCGCTCGGTTACGATAGCCACAAGCGCAGCACCTTGCGCCTCCGCGATCGGTGGCAAGGCTGCCGTCCCCGCCGCGTTGATGCTGCTGAAGTGGTTGGCCATCGCCGCATCCGCCGCTGCCAGCGCATCCGCGATGGCCTGCAAGGCGTTGTCCCGAGACGTCGCGACCTCAACAGAGACCGCAGCGCGCTGTTCCTCGCCGAGCATCTCCACCTCGATGGCGGTGGTCTTGCCCGCGATGCGCTCAAGGGCCGTGCCCAGCATTGCAAGGTCTTCGGCTGTGGCCGTCTCCGAGGACGCCAGCGCCTCGATCTTGGTCTTGAGGGCGCTCAGCGCGCCCCGCAGCAGGATGTCCGTCATGGGGTCCTCACAGTTTCAGTCCGATGAAGTCGTGCACCCAGCGCCGCCGGGTCTCGGCGATCTGAGCCGTGACGTCCGCGTCAGCGGCGACCAGCGTGGTGCGCAGCCGCTCGATGTCCGCCTGCATCGTGTTGTCAGGATGGGGGAGCGGGTAGCCCCGCCCGGAGGTGCGCTCGTCCCGGGTCACGCCTTGTGTGGCTGCCGTGTTGCTCATGCGCCCCCTCACTTGAGGATGGCGCGCAGGGCGCTGGCGAACGGCCGCGCCGCCGGGGTGCCCGACAGCGCGATCTTGATGCGGGTGACGTTGGCGGCCCCCACACCGGCAAGTCCTGCGCCAACATAGTGCCGCTCCTCGCCGCCGTTCTCGATCGGCTGCCCGCTCTCCAGCGTCAGCGCAAACCAGCCGGTGTCGGTCTCGGCGAACACCGCCACGCCAGCCCCGGGCGGGATCAGCGTGTCGAGATAGACGGAGACATCAAACGTCGCCGCCGCCGGGATCGCCCGGCTGACATACTCCGCCTCCGAGGCCAGCGCGCCGTTCAGCACCTGCACGCCGGGGAAGAGAACCGGTGTGAACCGCTCCGAGCCCGAGAGCACCGCCTCCACGCTCAGCCTGTCCGACACGCGCGCCGCCAGATTGAGCGCAGCCCCTTCCGTCATGCGGAACACCTGGCCACCGCTGTCGCGCAGCACGAAGGTCACATCGGTCTCGGACGACATGCGCTCCACACCCGCCAGCGCGATGAAGTCGGTGCTCTCCGAGACCGTGATCTCCCCAAGCGCCACCGTCCGCGTCGTCTCGGTGAACCGTGCCGCCAGCAGCCGGAACTTCAGGTCCCGCTCCTGATGCGGGGTCCAGGTCGAGGCGTTGGAGGAGGACAGCAGCACGCCGATCCGGTAGGGCTGCGCCGTCACCCAGGTTTCCGTCTCGGCGTCATACTTGCCCAGCTCCGCCACCCGCAGGGCGTGGTCCGGATCGTCGGTCAGAAACACCAGCGCGTATTCGCGCCCCGCCCGCAGCAAGGTCGGGTCAAACGTCACCCGGGTCGGCCCACCCAGCGTCACCGTCGCCATGTCGACCTCGCTCGAGGTCACGACAGTGTCGTTCGGAAACCCGACCGTGGTCTCGCGGATTTGCACGATCGTGGGCGCATCTGCGCGGCCGATCGCGTCGAACCAGACGTCGAGCCCCGCCACCACCGTGTCCACATCCAGCACAAGCGTCTGCGCCAGCGGGTCCCACCGGCGGGGAGGCCGCGGTGGCGGAGGTGGTGGCGGCGGGCTCCAGCGCACCGTCCGCCGCGTCGTGACACTGCGGAAGGTGTTGGTGATGATCGTCCCGTTGGCGGTATACGTGCTTTCGCCGAACGATCCGGCTTCGCCAAGAAAGGTCACGCTCTTGGACCCGGTGGGCACGCCGGGCGGGATCGTGAAGGCGGAGGTGAGCACACCGGCCGCGTCTGCCACCGGTGCAGGGTCTGGCGTCACGTCGAGCCCGTCGAATTCCACCCGCAGCAGCGCCTCGTTCGGGTCCATGCCGCGCAGCGTGACGCCAACGGAGCGCTGGCGGATGTCCAGCGCGGCGCGCGAGGTGGAGGACACAAGCTCGGTGCTGGTGGAGACCGACGTGCTGGACAACCGCCCCGAGCCCGAGGTGAAGGCCCGGGTGATGGCGGAGGTCCATTGCGTCTCGACACGGGTCCAGTTGTCCACCGACGGCACCAGGGTGACCGCCGCCGGCACCGGCTCGAAGTTCATGTAGGGGTTGATCTTCATCGCCCGCGTGCTGGCCAGCTGCTCAAGCACCGGCGTCAGCTCATAGGCGAGCGTCCACGTCGCCGAAGCTCCCTCTGGCGGTTCCTGAACCGCCGCCGTGATCGGCAGGGTCAGCTCGCCCCACAGCACCGCCGCGCTCTGCGGGATGCCCTGATCGCGCAGGTCGTCGTCGAGGAACGGGTCGACAAACACCCCGAGCTTGGAGGTGGGGTCGGTGATGTTGGCGTCATTGCGCAGCCGTTCGATGGCCACCAGCTGGAACAGGCCGCTGATCTGGCGTTGCATCGCGGCAAGGTCCGCAAAGGGCACGGCCCGGGTCGCGGTGTTGCGCACCAGTGGCACCCGGTCGGCAAACCAATCCAGCGCCACCTCCGCCAGAGGCAGCACGCTGCCCGGCAGCTGCGGGGGCTGCGGGTTGAGGGTCTGCGACACGCCGCGCACCCGCGAGAGCTGACCGCCCGCGCTCATCACCAGCGCATCGATGCGCGGCAGCTTGTAGGCATAGTCGATGAACACCGTGGTCCCGGTCACGGCACCCGAGACGGTCACCGTCTCATCCGTCACAGCATCCGGGGCGATGCTGTCGATGTAGCGATAGGTGACCGAATAGCTGGAGCCCGGCGCAGGCTCCGCGCCGCCCGGCGACCAGTCGATCCGCCCAGCCGAGACCACGTAATCCACCCCTTGCGTATAGGCGGTGCCGCCTTGTGACACGCTGAGGACCGCAACCACCGTGCTGTTCGCAAGCGGGTCCGATGCTCCGGTGAAGGCGCCATGGGTGACGGTCTCGGGGGTCTCGCGGGTGATGGTGACGTCCGTGACCTCGGCGATGGGGGCGAGATTGACCGGGATCACCGCGGTGCCGGTGCCGCCATCGGCAAAGCCATGCGGCTCGGCATTGACCGCGCGCAGGTCCGGATCGACGGCCCAGCGGAGACGTGTGGATTGCGGGCGCTCGACCTTGAGACCCCCGACATTGCCGACACCTTCGGCGAGCGAGAAGACGTACTCGGCAGGGACATCGTCGCGGGTCAGATAGGTGAGCTCCAGGCCAGTGGCGACATAGGAGCCATTTGCCTCGCGGTCATAGCGGGCCACGGTTTGCAGCACCGCGTCGAGCTCGGGAGGCTGGATCCTGCTGTCGAGTGTGCCATTGGTGACGGTATAGATTGCATGGAAGGCTCCGGTGCCGCCGTCGTTCTGCGTGCCGCTGTCCCAGCCCCAGAGGATCTGCTCCTTGCGACGTGCGGCCCCGGGTTCCTGATAGTTGCGGGTGCCCAGGGCCGGATCGCGCAGGGCCGGGTCCTCGAGCTCGGTGAGGATGGTCTCGACAAAGCGCACGCCGAGGGCGACCGTCCGGTCCACCGGGATGACGAAGCGGGCGGCACCAACAGGGCGCGCCGCGCCGCGCAGGTAGACGATGCCGGAGGCCAGGTTGACCTCACCTGTGGCGGGATCGACGGAGACGTCGCCATCGCGGATCAGGTCGCCTTCCTTGAAGATGGCGTCGCCGATCCTGGCGAGGCGGTCCGCGAGCCAGGTCTGGACTTCGTTCAGCTCGCGGCTTTGCAGGCCGTCGCCGGCGCGGAACATCAGCTCGGCATAGCCGGAGGCCGAATTGTAGAGATTGTAATAGCGGTCAAGCGCCACGGGTGGGCCTCCTGATTAGAACGTGACCACGAACTCGAAGGTCTCGCGGGTCGAGGGTTGGCGGATGATCGGGACGGTGTTCTGCACGATCAGCAGGATGCCGGGGTCGGTGATGGCGGCCGGCTCGAAATACCGCAGCCCCGCCGGGAGGTCGGGATCGGTGGTGGTGCCCACAAAGAGGCCTTGCTCGCGGATCACCGCATCGGGGGCGTCCTCGAACTCGAAGCGCACCCGCACGAAGAGGTGGTTGGTGGGTGTGGCGGAGAGTGTGAAGCGGCCGGTGGGGGCGACAATCGCGCCTGCGTCATCCGCGACCACGAACGCCACTTCGTCCACCGCGCGGCGGCCAAGCTCGCCCAGCAGGGCTGTCTGCGTCACATCGGGCGGGGGCGTGTCGATGGTGTAGTCCACGCGGACCGTTGCCTCCGTGGGGATACCGCCAGTGACACTCCGCGTGACACGGCCGGTCGAGCTGTCCACCGTGTAATCTGTCCCGGCCGAATAGGTCGTGATCCCATCCGCAGAGGCAAGCGCCACGCCTGAGACGTAAGCGTGCGGCAGCTGCAGCACATCGTTTGCGCCGAACGTCAGGGTCCCCTGCGGGGCGGTGCTGTCCCAGGCGGTGTTGCCTGTGCCCCAGGCAAGATGGAGCGGGCGCTGGCGGATTGCGTCCGCCAGGGCTGCGCGCCCCGAGCGCGTCATGATAGCCATTCAGGCCTCCTCGTCAGTCTGTGTTGGGTGTGTCCGTGCGGTGCATGGCCCCGACGAGGACCTGCACCTCGGACCAGGGCTGGTCGACGTAAGTGAGCGGCAGCCAGAACTGCCCGGCGTAAGTTGTGTCTCCGGTCACTTCACTGAACCGGATGGGAGAAGCCGCCGGATCATAGACCTCAGGCAGCAGTGCTCGAGACGGATTGGTGGGCGTCAGAGCGAGACCGTCGCCCACCGCTCGCGCATCGGCCCGGCGCACCTGTCCGGGAATGAAGCGGTCCTCGTCCGAGACCCGCGCGTCAGCACGCACCGCGTCGCGCACGCGCACCGCCACCTCGTAGGTCTCGGCAGCAAGCGCCCGCGCGGGCTGAGCGTACCAGACCGGCGGTAAAGTCCGCCGCGTTTCCGAAAGGCGATAAACCTGTGATCGGCCGCCGATGACTTGGCACCGAACCGTGTTGCGCCATCTGAATGTGGCGTGCGGCAATGGCACGAGCGCAGACGCGACGGCCCTGCGTTCGAACATCTCCGTGCGCCGGGTGCGCCGCACCTCGGACGGAGCGCCGGAAACCGCAGCCTCCTCGGAGAGCCGCCTGCGCCCCTCGTAGAACACCCAATCCACCGGGGGTGTTCGGCTGTTGGTATCCCCGAGGCGCATTCCCTCCGAGAGCACCATCTGCGCCCGCTGGAACCTGCGCACAGGCTCGAAGTCGGCAGGCACGTCCGGAACCCCGTCGGTGTTGGCCAGCGTGAACAGGTGCGCGTGATAGATGAACGGGTTGGGCGTCGCCCGGTCATCGTCGAGCACGCTGTCCGACAGAACAAACCGACCCGGCAGGAACGCGCGCCCGACATGGTCGACGAAGATCCCTGCATGTGTCCGCACCTCCGGCGCGGGCACAGTCGCGGGAAACACGCGCCCAAACGACAGGCGCGTCTGCCCGTCTGTGTGACGCACGCCGCTGTAATCGCTGAGCAGCCCGTCACCGAGCCGCGTGTCGTCCAGCTTGATCCGCCGCAGGTCGTAGCCGTGAAAGATGCGCGCCAGCCGCGATCGCGCCGGTGCCGACAGACGCGCGAGCGCAATCAGATCGTCGATGTCCTCAAGCGGTGGCACCGCATTCGTGTCGATCTGAAACGCGGCGAAGTGCTGCCCGGGCTCCTCCTGGAAGACCTGAACCCCGTCCAGATCGCGCCACGAGAAGGCAAGGCGCAAGGCCTCGGGCGTGCCGCGCAAGCGCTGCCAGCGAATACCCTCCCGCAGCGCCCGTTGCGGGTCACTCAGATAGGGAAGGATGTCTCCCAGGCCGTATTCCCAGATCAGCCAGGGCACAAACGGATCAAAGCCGTCGAGCTTGGCCCGGGCGTTGGGCCGGATGGCCGGGGCTCTGGCATCCAGCGCCGTCGCGGCCTCCATCGCCCGCTCAAATGTGGTGGCACCCGGCGGGAGTAAAGATGGACCCACAGATGGCTCTGTCATCGGTCACGCCCGCCGAACGTGATCTCGACGGCACCGAGGGCAACGCACTGCTCGGCACTGATCACCGTGTCGGTCGCAGGCGCTGTCAAATGCACCCGCTGCACCCCCGAAGGGTGGAGCTGTGCGTTGATCCAGGACCGGGTCAAATCCCAGCCAAGCCCGCGCGCCGCCGCAAAGCGCGCGGGGAAGTCGACGCGCAGCTGCTCGATCACCTGAGCGGGGGTGTCGGGATAGAGAAAGACCGTGGCGGCCACATCCACGGGCACGATGCTGGCCGAGACCACCTCGACCGTGTCGGTCAACACGCGCACATCATCGCGCAGCACAATTGCCCGCACAGCCGTGAGCAGGTCCTCGGACGACGCCCCGTCACCCTCGGCCGAGAGCACGGCAATCCGCACGATGCCCGCGCTTGGGGAGGAGACAGCTGCGTCGGAGACCCGCTCGTCCGCCGTCAGGGCCCAGTACCGGTAATGCGCGGCACCTCCCGCGTTGGACCAGCCCTGGATCCGCTGTTGCACCCGCAGGCGCAGCGCCGTGTCGGTCTCGTCCGTCAGGCGGGTGACGCCGTAGAAGCTGGCGAGATGATCAAGGTCGGTGGTCCCCGCAAAGGCCAGCAGGTTGGCGCGTGCCGCGTCATTGACCCGTTGCCGCAGCAAGAGCTCGCGATAGGCGCAGACCTCGAGCAGCTTGCGCGCGGGCTCGCTTTGCAGGTCGATCACCGGCACAATCGGCGGGAAGCGCGCCACCAGATCGTCGCGCATCGCCCGCAGGATGACCTCGAAGTCCAGCTCCTCGATGACGCCCGGAGCCGGGAGAGAGGACAGGTCGATCGTGCTGGTGGTGCTCATGGCGTTCCCTTGTCTGCAATCGCGAGACCGACCTCGTCGGCGTCAATGACCAGGCTGCGCAAACCGGCGGAGGTGGGATCGCCCAGCAGGGCCCGGGGGCGGTATTCGCCAGAGATCGACAGGCGCACAACCCCGTCCCGGGTGACATCCTTCAGTCCAATCTCCGTCACCTTGAACCGGGGCTCCCATTGCTCGATCGCCGAGGTGAAGGCCGCAAGAAACAGCGGCACCTCCGATCTGTTGATCTGCCGCCCGAGCAGCGTGGGCACAAACGAGCCGTACCATTCGCGCATGACGCGCGCGCCAAACCGCGTCGTGAAGATGTCCTGCAGTGACTGCACCACATGCGACCAGCCCATGAGCGTGCCCCCCGTGGCCGCGTTCAGGCCAACCGAGGGGCTGTTGTGATTTGGCACCATGCCGATGTGTCCCATTGACCGAAGACCGGACGTTCATCAAAAGCCGCTCCTGCCGGTGCAACGCGACTCGAACGAAACGATCAAAATGAAAAAATGCATGTATTGCGGTGGCACCTTCCGCGAGACCGATCAGACCTGCCCGAACTGCGAAGAGCCCACAGCACCGATCCTGCGGAAGAAACCGGCTCCAAAGGGACCCGTGTTCCAGACCACGCGGACGAAGCAAGACGGAGAGGCAGACACAGCAAGCAAAGATGACGGCTGAGGGCCGCGGGTTACTGCTTCGGAGACGCACCGCGTTCTTTGCTGGTTTTGACGGTGCTGTCAGCGGTCTTGGGTTCTACCGTCGCTTGGCGTTGCGCTGCCGCAGGCGGCGCAGTCCTGTCATCGGGTTTGTCCCCTGTCGACGCATCTGCGGTGCGCTCAGGCGCATCGGTGTTGACGTCCAGCAGCCTTAGCGTGCCGAGCCGAACCTCGTGCTCGGCCTGTTTCTCGGTCAGCGTCAGCACCGTTCCGACACCGGTATTGTTGGTCCCGGCGACGAAACGCCCGGCTGTCTCGGTGATTGCGTAGCGTGGCATGTGATGTCCTTCTATCCTGCGAAGACGTCCGGCGATCCGCCGGTGATGGCGCCTGCGTCGATGGCGTCACCGACGCGGGCGATTGAAATTCCGTTGACGAACACGGTGGCACTGCCGCCGGTGATCGGGACCGTGTGCGGGAGGCACAGTTTCCCGACGAGGCGCGTGTGCGACGCCGAAGGGTCGTCCCGGCGTGAGACGCGGATGCCGTTGGCAAAGACGTTTCCGCTCCCGCCCGCAATCGTGCTCGCCCCGTCACAAGGATGGCCCGTTGCAAACGGGTCCCCGATCCGCGCCACTGCTGGCATCTGCGCCTCCGTCAGTTGAGATCGATGCGCGCGCCTGTGATCTTCACGCCCGCATCTGTCATCTCGATGCTGCTGCCGCCCGTGGAGAGCGTGACCTTCGCCGAGGTCAGCTCGAGCCGCGTGCCGCCCACATCGACCCGCACCAGATCATCCGCCAGCGTCATGCGGACATTGCCATAGGTCACGACATTCTCGTCGCCCGCCGTGGACGGGCTCGGGTTGCCGCTGTGATGGGTCAGCGGCAGCGCCACCGCCTGCTGAAAATCCCCGCTGGGGGACATTGCCGTGAGCTGTTGACCCACCGTGGGGGGCGTGTGCACGCGCAGCGCCCCCGAGAATTGCGCATAGGGCACCCAAGGCGACAGGAACCGCCCCTCAGCCCCGTGGGCCGGGCCGAGGTCCAGCCGGACGCGCTGGCGCTCGGGATCCACCTCCGCCACCGTGCCGTGGCGCAGGACACCCGCAAACCGCCGCTCCAGCTCGGCCACGCGGGAGACCAGCTCGACCAATTCGCGCACCGCCATCAGGGCGCGTCCTCGGTCACGGTGACCACGCCGGCGCCGGTGCTGATTGCGCCCATGATAAATTCCACCGGGTCCACCAAAGGCGCGTCCCCCGCGCCAAGCCCGAGCCCGTCCGAGACCTCGAGCGGGACACCCAATGCATGCGCCGCGCGACGCCACTCGGGGACAAGCGTGCCCTCGATCTCTGCCCGGATCAGGTGCGCCAGCCCGGCCATTGCCGGATCAGCCTCCATCATTGAGAGCACCTCTGCCCACACCCCGGAGTGAGGCAGCGGCGCGCCGCCAACCGGCGCGTCGATCAGATCGCATGTCAGCACAAGCTGGCGGGCTGCAAAGCGCACACCGTTCTCGGACGAGGCGCCCCGGCGCGAGAGACGCTGATGGACCCGCGGCACCAGCGTCATCCATACGCGCGCCCACGGCGTGTCGTCCCGCGTCAGCGCCGAGACCACCTGATGCTCCATGAGATCCAGCGTCAGCTCCATCCCCTCGTCGGTATGGGGAATGGCAATCGTGATCTGGCCCCCCTGACCATCCTCTGCAGGCACCTCGACGCGCGAGGCAATGGCAAGCTCGATCACCAGATCACAGCGATGCGTGCCGCTGCCGAGATCGCGCCCGCTCACCTCCAGCGCATGCTCATCCGTGGTCAGCACCAGCAGCGGCTGGCGCTGCTCGGCGATCGTCTGGTCAATCGGGTCCACCGCGCTGTCAAAGACCCGCGCGCCTGCCAGTGTCCTGTCCCGCAGCGCGCGCGCCGCCGCAAGGCGCATGGCCAGTCGCGTCAGGCTCATGGCGTCTCGTCCTCCAGAACCAGGATCAGGGTCAGGTCCCCCATGTCCGACGGGTGGACCTGGGAGAGTGCATAGACCGGTGGGCCCTCGCGCCCGGTCAGCGTCAGCGCGTCACCCTTTTGGGGTCGGTCCACGAGTGACTGAACCGTCTCTGCTGAAAGCCAGAACGCGGCACTCTGCGACACGATGCGCGTGCCGCCGGAAAACGCAGCCCCCGCAGAACCGCCCTTGAGAGGGGCCTCTGCAGGCCCCGCCGAGAACACACCCGTCACGGTGGCAACCTGGCGGGACGGATCCTCTGCGCGTTCGGCATAGGGCAGTGATGCGCGCGGTCGCAGGACAGCGACCTCCCCAAAGGCCGCGTCAATCGTACCGGAGACCTGCGCGTCCAGATCGTCGAAGAGGGTCATTCTCGGTCCTTTCCGTCTTCCCATTCCAAACTGCATCCCGAGTCGCCGCCCGGCACCGCATCGCGGTGTAAGGCAAGCGTTATTGCGCTCACAGAATCTGTGGATAAATCTGTGGAGCCAGCGGTATAGGACAGGCTAAGGCCCCGTTATCTGGGGCCTTTCATCAAAATGCCTAAAAAACAGGCAATTCCTAACGCATTGATTTTGCGCTGCATTTTATCAGCGCAGCAGGCCTGCAATCAAAAGCGTCCATTTGTAACATTTGGGTGTCAAGGGTGAATAACCTTGACGTGGCATCATGTGCCGCGCTGCGGCAAGTGTCAGAACTATCTGACATCACGTCCGCTTGCCCGGGATCAGCACCCGCGGGCGGGTGCAGTATTGCAGCGCGTTCATCTGGAACTCGAGGTTCACGCCTTTGCCGTTCTGCATCTCCCATTGCTTGCCGTAGAGGCGCTGACCCGGGGTGTTCACGGTCTCGATGTAATCGGCCGGGGCATAGACCGTGCGGAAGAGGCCGGGGACGCCCATGGGCACGAGGTGGCACTTGTCGGTCTCGATGCCGACATTCTGGCCACCGCGATAGTTCATCCAGGTGATGCCGCCGAACTCGAAGGCGCCGTAGATGCCGGACGACCCCGAATTGATATACGCGTTGCGCAAGCTCGCCGCGTCGGCATAGCCCTTGTAGGTCTCGCGCACTTCCGGGTGGGCGATCAGGTCATCGAAGAAGGCATCCCCGCACAGGGCCATGATGCCGGTATAGGGCAGACCGTCCAGAATGGCGGCCATCTGGCGGATGACCCCGGCGCATCTCTTGCGCAGCGCGCCGTCGGTGGCACTGGCATTGTCGAGGTCGAAGTCCACCACCGCCTGCTGGCTTTCGCCGAATTCGGTGAAGTAGTCAAAAAGGACGGAGCCGTCCGCGTCCAGCAGCTGGCCGGTCTTGAGGATATTGAGCCGGTGGTATTCCTCGGTCAGCGCGAAGAACTGGCTGGCCTCTGCGGCGCG
>OBPS01000086.1_pt1 | contig 12888 bp, 12 predicted proteins | sample 1534661 | NCBI WGS metagenome assembly OBPS01 (sample SAMEA3275493, study PRJEB22092) | marine metagenome | biome: ENVO:00000447 marine biome; feature: The site is in the outerpart of the Oslofjord; material: ENVO:00002010 seawater | collected 2014-06-20T10:00:00+00 | depth 1 m
GGACAGGTAATCGATGAAGGGCACGCCTTCGAGATGATCCATCTCGTGCTGGATGCAGACGGCGAACATGCCCTCGGCAATCTCGTCGCGCGGATTGCCGTCATAATCGAGATACTGGATGCGGATCCGGTCCGGGCGCTCGACCTCGTCATAGACGGTCGGCACCGACAGGCAGCCCTCTTCATAGGGCTTGAGCGTGTCGGACGGGTCCGACAGGACCGGATTGACGAAATAGCGCGGCTGCGGATCCTCGTCGCGACCGGCCAGGTCCATCACGATGATGCGCTTGGGCACACCCACCTGGATGGCAGCCAGACCGATCCCGTCGGCGGCATACATGGTCTGCAGCATGTCATCCATCAGCTCGCGAAGCGCGTCATCAACCTGATCAACAGGTTGGGACACTTCCTTGAGCATCGGGTGCGGAACGGTGAGGATATCTCGAATAGCCATGGAGCCTAGATAATGGCACTGGCTTAAAGGATCAAGAATCGACCGCTTCCGGCGCTGTCAGAGCAGGCTTGGGCGTGGTGTCCGTGCCACCGGTCTCGGCGCTCTCGTCGGCACCGGCCGCATCGAGATACTCCGACGGCAGCGATTTGCGGGCATTGGCGCCGAGCGATTTGAGCATTTCGGTCTGGCGCACCAGATTGCCGCGGCCCTCGACCAGCTTGCCCTTGGCCGCGCTCCAGGCATCCTTGGCGCTATCGATGCGCTTGCCGACGGTATCAATATCCGAGACGAAACCCTCGAACTTGTCGTAGAGCGCCCCCGCGCGATCAGCGATCTCGATCGCGTGGCGGTTCTGGCGGTCGATCGTCCACAGGTTTCCAACCGTCCGCATCGCCATCATCAGCGTCGTCGGCGTCGCGATCATGACATTGCGATCCCAGGCATAGCTGGACAGTTCCGGGTCGTTCTGCAGGGCCAGCGAGGCCGCGCCCTCGAGCGGAATGAACATCAGGGTGAAATCGACGCCCTCATAAAGCTTGGCGTAATCCTTGTCGCCGAGCGCCTTGATGTGCGCCTTGACCGAGGCCAGGTGCTGTTTCAGCGCCGCGTTGCGGGTCTCGTCGTCGTCGGCATTCACGCAGCGCTCGAAGGCTGTCAGCGAGACCTTGGAATCGATCACCAGGCGATGGCCGCCCGGCATTTCGACGATCACGTCGGGACGCAGCAGGGCGCCCTCGGCATTGCGCTCGGTCGACTGGGTGAAGAAGTGCTCATTGTCGCGCAGGCCCGCCCGTTCAAGGATCGAGGCCAGCACCATCTCGCCCCAGTCACCCTGGACCTTGGACGAGGAACGCAGGGCATTGGCGAGGTTCTGGGCGTCCTCGGACATGCGCGAGGCGTCCTTGCGCACCGTCTCCATCAATTGCTTGATCTCGCCGGCATGCCCATGACGCTCCTTGGCATCGGTCTCGACCTTGGTGCGGAACTCGGTGAGCTGTTCGCGCAGCGGCTTCAGCAGGGTCTGCAGGTTTTCCGTACTCTGCTTGTTGAGCTCGGCACCGGAGGCCTTGAGGATCTCGTTGGCGGTCAGCTTGAACTGCTCGCTGAGACGCTCGCGCGCCTTTTCCAGCTCGGCCAGTTTCTCGCCGTGATGACGCTGGGCCGCGTCATGCTCGGTCTTGAGCGCTTCATGGCGGGCATTGAGCGTATTGCGCTCGGCGGTCACGGTCTCCAGCGTCGCACGCAGGCGATCGCGCTCCTCGACCACGCCGTCGAGCCGCGCCGCGGCCTCACGGGCTGAGGCGAGATCAAGCGCGGTGGCTTCCTGGCGACGGCGCCAGTCATCGCGTTCCTCGCGCAACCGATCCAGCTCCGAGGTATCAACCGGACCCGTTTCAGCCGGTTTGCGGACAAGCAGAACAACAAGGACGACCAGCACAACAGCGACGCTGCCGAGAATGAGCCAGGTCTCGAGAGAAATATCGGTGAGGGTCACGGTCGGTTTCACTTTCCTGCTTGCGGGCATTCTGGATGAGTCGGAGGAAGCGGACCAGCAATCAGCCCTCATCCGCGCTCACCCTGCCCGATGCCCGCGACAAAACCTGTCACCCAACTCCGGCTTGTGCCCCGGCACCCGGCACGCGGCTTGCTTGACGACCGTCAGGGAAACGCGGGAGAGACAGGGTGCGGACGAAAATCGTCTCAATCGAGGACATTTCACCCAGCCAGGTGGTGCAGTGGAACAGGTGGGCGTGCCCGAATGGCAAGCTCATCAGCCCCTATCTGCGTTTTGAATTCGCCGAGACGGTGGCCCGCGCCCGCCCCGACGTCCGGGTCGCGGTGATCGAGACGGCCGGCAAGACCATCGGCTTCTTCCCGCATCACAGGGCCCATGGCGGCATTGTCCGGCCGATCGGCGCGCCGATGAGCGACTATCAGGGTATCATTGCCGCCGACCCGTCCGTGATTGATCCCAAGCCGGTGGTCCGCGCCGCCGGCGGTTCGGCACTCGTTTTCGACAATTGGCACGGTCCGCTCGAGCCCCTCGACGCCCACAATGCGGACACCAGCGGCAGCCATGTCGCCGATATCGGCACCGATGGCGCGGACTTCCTCGAAGCCCGTCGCGCCCTGCACAAGGATCATTTCAAGAAGACCGCCCGCCGGACCCGCGCTGCCGAGCGTGATTTCGGACCGGTCCGCGTCACACTGGGGGATCCGGAAGGCAGCGCCTTTCGCGCCCTGAGCACCTGGAAACAGAACCAGTATCGCGATACCGGCAAGCTCAACGTGTTCGGGATCGACTGGGTCCAGACCGTGCTGACCGACCTGCGCCGCCGCGAGGGCCAGGAATTCTCCGGCCTGACAGCCGCCCTGTGGTTCGGTGATCGCCTGGCTGCAGTCGAGTTTGGCCTGGTTGCCGGCGATATCTACCATTCCTGGTTTCCGGCCTATGATCCGGAGCTGTCGCGCTATTCACCGGGCCTGCTCCTGCTGCACGGCCTGTTTGAACAGGCCCCGGCCCGCGGCATTCGTCGCGTCGACCTCGGCACCGGCGGCGATCACTACAAGAAGCACTATGCCAGCCACGCAGTGCCCCTCGGGCAAGGCCGCGTCCTGTCGCCGGGCCTCGCGGCCCTGGGCATCCGGACCTGGGAGCTGGCCGAGCAGACCGTCGAGCATGTGCCCGGCAAGATCGGCGCCCTGCCGGGGCGTCTGCGTCGGCGCTGGGCCCAGGTCAGCGCCTTCCAGCCGCAGCTCGCACCGCGCCTCGCCAGCTTCGCCGGCTCGATCGCGCTTTAACGGCATCGCCAAAAATCGGGGGATCAGGTGCATGCCTGGCTACCACGCGCGCGTCAGTGCGCTAGATTGTCCGCCATCGCGTGGAGCAGGGAGTATCGCATGCGTTTCCTTACGGGTTTGACGGCTGTGGCCGTCATGACATCGGCCGGCCTGGCACAATCGGACATTCATGAGACCGAACAGGCGGATTTCCGGGTCGAAACCGTCGCCGAAGGGCTCGAATTCCCCTGGTCCATGGCCTTCCTGCCGGATGGCAACATGCTCGTCTCCGAGCGCGAGGGCCGGCTGCGGCTGATCGAGAACGGAACGATGCGCGCCGACGCGATAAGCGGCCTGCCGAATATCCTCGTCGAGAGACAGGGGGGGCTGCTCGGCCTCGCCGTCCACCCGGACTTTGCCAGCAACCGACTGGTCTATTTCGCCTATGCCGAAGGCCGTGCGAATGCCAACCATACTGCGCTCGCGCGCGGGCGGCTCAGCGATGATGCGTCCACGCTGGAAAGCGTCGAGACCTTGTTCCGGGTCAATTTCGACAAGGAGCGCGGCTTCCATTTCGGCGGGCGACTGCAATTCCTGCCCGACGGCACCCTGCTGCTGACGCTCGGTGATGGCGGCCTGCATCGCGACGAAGCGCAAAATCTCGGCAATCATCTGGGCAGTGTCATCCGCCTGAATGACGACGGCACCGTCCCCTTCGACAATCCGTTTGCCAGCGCCCGCGGCGCCCAGCCGGAGATCTACAGCTATGGTCACCGCAATGTGCAGGGCATCACGATCAATCCGCAGACCGGGTCGGTCTGGGCACATGAGCACGGCGCCCGTGGTGGCGACGAGATCAACATCCTGGAAGCCGGCAATAATTACGGCTGGCCGCTGATCACCTACGGGATCAATTACAACGGCACGCCGGTCTCCGACGCGACCCATGGCGAAGGCCTGGAACAGCCGATCTGGTTCTGGGATCCGTCGATCGCGCCGTCCGGCCTGACCTTCTATGCCGGTGATGGTTTCGCCAACTGGCAGGGCGATGCCTTTGTCGGCGCCCTCGCCGGATCCATGCTGGTCCGCTTCGAGGTCGAAGGTGACCGGATCATCTCGCGTGAGGAATTGCTGGTCGAGCGTGGCGAGCGCATTCGCGATGTCGCGACCGGCCCGGATGGCAATCTCTACCTGCTGACCGATGATCTGGAAGGTGCGGTTCTGCGTCTGGTCCCGGTCATTCCCTGAGCCGGCCGCCCGGCACCGCGATCACCCCGTCAGATCGGTCAGTTTCCGGCCTTCCGCGATATTGCGCAGAAGGTAGACCAACGGCGTATCGAAGGCGGCGGCCAGAAGCTTCACGATGATCTGACCGAGAATCAGGCTGCCAATCACCGACCAGCCCTGGGTGCCCGCAAAAGCGACGGTCACGAAGATCATGCTGTTGAAGATCTGCGACGCCATGGTCGAGATGTTGTTGCGCAGCCAGAGCCGGTTCTTGCCGGCATCCTTCTGACGCAGGTGATGGAAGATCAGCACGTCGGCAAGCGCGCTCAGACCGAAAGCAACCATGCCGGCAAGGTTGATGCGGTTCCCCGAAGAGAAGACATCGACAAAGGCGGTCTGCTGGACCTCGGTCCAGTTACCCGCCGCCGTGATGAAGGGGAAGACGTCTTCCGCGTGCATGGCGCAGAGCAGGAGCAGCAGGATCAGGAAGCGCATCAGAACGCCGACGATCACGACGCACAGCGCATAGGCGCGGCCCCAGACTTCCGAGATCACATCCGTCGCCAGATAGGTCAGGCCGAAGGCGATGGTTCCGGCAGGCACGAGCACGGTCAATGGACCGAAATGAAAGGCCTGGATCTTGACCGAGGTGATCGCGGCCAGCACCAGCGCGACCATGAACAGGCCGGTGCAGAAAAACAGGATGAAGGTGCGCGGTGTCACGCGCAGCGTCTCCGGCCCACCGGCGTCTTGATTGGTCATCGGCCTCACCCCGAAATCCCCTCCATTTCATGAAAAGGATAGGGCGAAATTTCCCGGAGAACAGGATCGGTCAAACGCTTGACCGGCTGCGGAAGGCTGCGGCGAGTGTCCCGTCGTCGAGATAGTCCAGCTCACCCCCGACCGGCACGCCCCGCGCCAGGGACGTGATCGAGACCCCGCAGCCGGCCATGCGATCGGCGAGGTAATGTGCGGTGGTCTGGCCGTCGACGGTGGCGTTGAGCGCCAGCACGATCTCGGTGACCTCGTCCCGCGCCGCCCGTTCGACCAGCTTGGTGATATTGAGGTCCTCCGGACGGACGCCGTCGAGCGCGGACAGCACGCCGCCGAGGACATGATAGCGCCCCTTGAACGCCCCGGCCCGTTCCAGCGCCCACAGATCACCAACGGTCTCAACCACGCAGATGGCGGCATCGAGCCGGTTGGGCGCAGCGCAGACCGTGCACGGGTCGGCCACATCGAGATTGCCGCATTCGTTGCAAGCACGGATCTTGTCGGCGGCATCAGCCAGTGCATCCGCGAGCGGACGCATCAGCGCGTCCTTCTTGCCGAGCAGGTTCAGGGCCGCGCGCCGCGCCGAGCGCGGACCAAGCCCGGGCAGCTTCGCGAGCAGCGAGATCAGGCGTTCGATTTCAGGGCCGGCAGAGGCGGATTTCATCGCGGAGACAGCGCGCTCAGAACGGCATCTGCATGCCGGGCGGCATTTGCAGGCCGCCGGCGGCTTCCTTCATGATCTCCTGCTGGGCGGCATCGCCCTTGCGGCGGGCGTCGGCATGCGCCGCCTTGAGGAGGTCTTCGAGGATTTCCGGTTCTTCCGGATCGAGAAGGCTCTTGTCGACATCGATCGAGACCATGTCGCCCTTGGCCGTCAGCACGACCTTGACCAGACCGGCACCGGCCTCGCCTGTCACCTCGGTCTCGCCAAGCCGGGCCTGCGCCTCGACTATTTTCTCCTGCATGGCCTGCGCCTGTTTCATGAGGCCCATCAGGTCTTTCATGCGCGTTTCTCCGTTGTTGCGTCGCTGGCCGTCTCGTCATCCGTCACGGGATCGCGGACAGCAATGATCTCGGCCCCCGGGAAGAGCCGCAAGGCTTCGGTCACCGCCGGATCACGGCGGGCTTCCTCGAGCCGCTCGGCCTTCAGGCGCTCGCGGCGCTCGGCCCAGGTCTCACCGCCCTTGAGTGAGCCATCCGCGAGGATCATCCAGCGCTCGCCGGTCCATTCAAGCAGACGGCGCGACAGGCGCTGGGCGAGGTCACGGGGTGCGTCCTCCAGCGGCTGGAAGCTGAACGAGCCGGGCTTGAAGGCCGCCGGGCGGACATAGCGTTCCATGTCGGATTGCAGTCCGATATCGCGCTTCTCGCGCAGCATGGTCATCAGGGCTTCCCAGGTCTGGGGCCCCGAGATGGCGGGCGCCTCCTGCTCGACCGCACTGACCTGTTCCGGTTCGGTCAGGGCGCGATGGGGGGCCGCTTCGGACGGACCATCCGCAGAAAAAGCGTGCGGTGTATCCGGCGGGGCCGGCGCAGCGGCCGGCTCAGGCTTTCCCGGCGCCTCCGCAGGCGCAGCGGCGCGCGGCAGGCCGGCGAGCACACGGGCGGCATCCTCCGGCGGCGGCAGGGACGCGGCGGAGGCGAGCCGCAGCACCGTCATCTCGGCAGCCGCCAGCGCATCCGGCGCAGCGCGCACATCATCGAGCCCGGTCAGCAGGATTTTCCACATCCGGGTCAGCTGACCCAGCGACTGGCTTTCGGCCAGTGCGACGAGGCGCGCCACGGTGTCCGCCGCTTCACCCAGATCGGCTTCAGGACCGGCTGCTTTCACACGGGCGGTGGCATGGACATAGTCGAGCAGGTCGCGGGTAATCACCACCGGGTCACCGCCGGCATCGTGCAGCGACGTCAGCTCCGCCAGCGCCGCTGCGGTCTTGCCGGTCAGGGTCTGTTCAAGCAGGTCGAGCACGCGGGCGCGGTCGGCGAGACCGAGCATGTCGCGCACTTGCGGTGCGCTGACCGGCCCATCGGCATCACTGCCCTGCACGATGGCCTGGTCGAGCAGGGAGAGCGCATCACGGACCGAGCCTTCGGCGGCCCGCGCGATCAGCGACAGGCCGTCGCGCTCGACCGATGCGCCCTCAAGACCGCAAATCCGCTCGAGGTGATCGGTCAGGACCTCGCGGTCGATCCGCTTCAGGTCAAAGCGCTGGCAGCGTGACAACACGGTCACAGGCACCTTGCGGATCTCGGTCGTGGCGAAAATGAACTTGGCGTGCTCGGGCGGCTCCTCCAGCGTCTTCAACAGGGCGTTGAAGGCGGAGGTGGAGAGCATGTGCACCTCATCGATGATGTAGACCTTGTAGCGCGCCGAGACCGGGGCGTAGCGCACGCCCTCGAGAATCTCGCGGATGTCGCCGACCCCGGTCCGCGAGGCGGCGTCCATCTCCATCACATCAACATGGGCCGAGCGGGCAATGGCGTCGCAATGACGGCCCGTCTCACCCAGCGCCATGGAAGGCGCGTCGACAGTATCGGTCTCGAAGTTGAGCGCCCGCGCGATCAGGCGCGCGGTCGTGGTCTTGCCGACCCCGCGAACGCCGGTGAGCATGTAGGCGTGGGCAATGCGGCCTGCGGCGAAGGCATTGGTCAGCGTCCGGACCATTGCGTCCTGGCCGATCAGGTCCTCGAAGGTGTTGGGACGATATTTGCGCGCCAGCACCTGATAACCCGGTATCGGGCCGGCTCCCGGCGCGGTCGCGGGCAGGTCCAGCCCGGGCATCAGGACGTCGCCCGCTCCGTCGGCATCAGTCGGGAGCGGCGTATCATCCATGACAGCTCATCGGGTTGGCGGTTCCAGGGCCGCGCCGGCGGGCGTGAGCCGCGCTGCGCAGAGAAGGTGGAAGACCGGACAGCGACCCGAACGAAAACTCGTTACGGCTGCTTCCTTCCGGACCTGACCGGGTTGGCGAGGCGCTCGTCCACCGCCGATCTTCCGCCCCCTATATCGCCCGCCAGAGGCTGGTGTGCAAGGCGTGCCGTCATTGTGTCTGCAGGACATCGCCCTCATCGCGCAGCGCCGCCGCCCGCAGGAAACGGACATGGTCATCGAGCGCCTCGACAAGGCCCGCATCATCACCCGCCTCGAGCAGGAGATCACGCCAATAGCCAGTCACCCGGGCTTGTGTTTCCAGCCAGTCCCGCACCGCCATCCGGGTATGGGCCGCTCTCGTCGGACAGCTGCTGCCATTATCAGACTTCATGACCATTCCTCCTGGCATCAGCTTTATTGAGAATCATTCTCAATAACAAGCCCCATATTGCTGCCCGCGCCGGAGCTGGCTATGCCTGCGAGCAAGGCGGCGCTCCGGCGTCGCGGTCTGTCCGACGGAGAACGCCATGAATGATCGCAGCCTGCTCGCCGGCCGGGACCCGCTCGTCTTCGCCGGCTCCCCGCTCGACCGTGGCGACCAGCTGCGTCGCGACGAGGGCCGTGTCGAGGCGCTGCTAACAGGCGATGACGGCTGGTGGATGGGCGTTGTCGAAGGCGACCCGGTGTTTCAGGGAGAAAGCGGGCTGTACTGGTTCCGTCGGAGCGAGATTGGGTCCCTGGCTGACATGGCGGCCGGGCTCTTCCTCGGGCACTACAAGGGCTCGCCCTGCTTTGCCGCCACAATCACACAGGCCGACATGCTGCCACTGGGTAGCGAGATCGTCCCGGCCCGCCAGGCCGCCATGGCCCTGAGCCATGACGAGGCCGCGATCTATGCCCAGGCCAAGGCCCTGCTCGGCTGGCATGCCCGCAACGGCTTCTGCCCGGCGTGCGGGACGGCCACCCGTATCAAGTCCGGCGGTGGGCGCCGGATCTGCACCGGCTGCGAAACCGAGCACTTTCCCCGGGTCGATCCGGTCGTGATCATGCTGGCGACCGATGGTGATCGCTGCCTGCTGGGCCGCCAGAGCGCCTGGCCGGACGGCATGTGGTCGGCGCTGGCCGGCTTCGTCGAACCCGCCGAGACGCTGGAAGAAGCGTGCGCCCGCGAGCTCGAGGAGGAATCCGGCGTCAAGGTCGACATTGCCGGTATCCGCTACGTCATGGGACAGCCCTGGCCCTTCGTCTCCTCCTTGATGATCGGCCTCGTGGCCCCCGTTACAGACGCGACCATCAGCGTCGACCCGCACGAGCTGGAACAGGCGCGCTGGTTCACCCGCGACGAGGTCCGGGACATGCTGGCCGCCCGGCATCCGGACGCCGCCATGCCGGCCTCGATCGCGATTGCCCGGCGCCTAGCCGAGCTCTGGGCCGATGAGGTGATCTGATCGGGGTCTCACCGAGAACCGCTATCCCGTGCAAAACTGCCCGTGCGTCGTGATAACGCATGCACAAGAGCGCGTTGCGGTGTTGCCTGTCCGCGCGGCCCGTGCCAAACACAAATCGATTTTTCAACCTGATTGAATTTGGGGGCGTCCATGGGCGAACTCTTCTGGAACAAGGTTGCCGGCGTCGTGCTTGCAACAGTGCTGGGTGTCCTGGCGATCACCGAACTGGGGCATCTCCTGGTTCCGTCGCACGCCGCAGACGAACTGACGGCCGAGAACACGGCTTACCCGGTTGACTGGGCTGCGCTTGAAAGCGGTGCCAGCAGCGAAGCTGTGGTCGAAGAAGGCCCGACTGATTACGGCCTCGTCCTCGCCTCCGCCGATATCGGCGCCGGTGAACGCGCGGCCCGCCGCTGTGCGGCCTGCCACTCCTTCGAGCAGGGCGGCGCCAATGGCGTCGGTCCGAATCTCTGGGGTGTGGTCGGCGCCGACATCGCCAATCATGCCGGGTTCAGCTATTCCGGCGCCCTGCAGGGCCTCGAAGGCACCTGGACCTATGCCGCGCTCGACGCGTTCATCGAAAACCCGGCCGGCTACGCTTCGGGTACAGCGATGTCCTATCGCGGCCTCGGCAATGACGAGACCCGCCTGGAACTGATCGCCTACCTCCGCTCGCTGTCGGACAATCCGATGCCGCTGCCGGCCCCGCTGGCCGAGATGGAATCGGAAGACGATGTCGACGACGCCATGAGCACGATGTCGGACGATGCCGAAGACATGGGCGAAACCGCTCAGGACATGCCGGAAGGCGACGGCCAGTAGGCGTCTCCGCCAGCAGACAGAATCAAGCCCCGGTCATTGGCCGGGGCTTTTTTCTTGCGCGCGGAGCAGACCCTGACCTCGCGGCGGAGACCAGGCCGATCATCAAACCGGTCGGTAGATCGCCCGGACAGGATTTTCAGCCGCCCGGATCCGGGCCTCGGCCTCGGCAAAGGGCTCCAGCGTGACATCCATCGTACTGGCATTGGCATGCAACAGATGCTCGCTATCGGTCATGATGCCGACATGGCCGGGCCAGAACACGATATCGCCGCGCTGACGCTCGGAAACTCCCGTGACATCTGACCAGGCCGCCGCCAGCGCGGCCTCCTGCTGGTCCGCATCCCGCGGCATGGTCTGACCAGCGGCCTGCAGCGCCATTTGCACAAGCCCGGAACAGTCCAGCCCCAGGCTCTCCTTGCCGCCCCACAGATAGGGCGTGCCGAGGAAGGCTTCGGCCACCGCCACGAAATCTCCGGCGGTCTCGCCAATCGGCGCCGTATGGGCCTCGATCACCCAGCCCAGCCCGACAGCCTCGACAAAGCGCCCGTCACGACGGCCGGCCCGGAAGCGGGCATTGAGGCTGAGCAAGTGATTGGGCGCGGTCTTGATGCTCGGTTCGCTGAAGGCATAGGTGCGCAACACGCTGACCTGGCGGTCGACCGGATGGATTTCGGCAGACAGGCCGGCGAGATCGACCCAGCCGACATAGCCGTCGGCGCGCGAGAAGCCCCAGGCCCAGCCATCCACCGTCTCCAGCACGGCAAAGACTTCACCGGCGAGGAGCTGATCATCCATTGCCGCACGGGCGTCGGCGGATTTGCGGATCGGCGCCGCCGGAATGACGACCTGATAGTCAACCGGATCGACAAAGCGCTCCGCCTCGACGCGGCCCTTCAGTTCAGTGGCGGCGAGATCGGGGCGGGCTGGCGTGAGACGGGGATCCAGCTGGGACATGAACGCGTTTCCTCGGCACGATGAGCGACGGCTTCGCCATAATCGTACAGGAAAACCGCTCCCTTTACAGTGCGATGCACCGAAACATCGCGCCCGTCGGCGCGATCGCGCTTGCGCCGCACAAAACCCTGGCGTTCGAGCACGTCAAGCGCCCGGGTGACGGCCGGCTTGGGCAGGTCGAGCTGACGCGCGAGATCCCGGATCGCATGGGGTCCCGGCTTCATGAAAATGGCCAGCAGCAAGGCGAATTGCCGCGCGGTCAGATCGGCCGCAGCCCCGCGGACAGCGTCCGCGGACACGCGACGCATCATCTCAAGCGATGTCATCGCCTGTGACGGCATGACGAAACTCCAGGAGCGGCCTGATCGGGTTGATCAGCCCTTATTCTGGAATCGCTCCTTGAGCATTTGGTAAACGGCGCGCGCGGCGTGCATGTCGCCGCCCTTCGGGCGACCGGGGCGCGGCTTCGGGTTCCAGGCGAAAATGTCGAAATGGACCCAGCGCGCATCACCGACAAAGCGGCGCAGGAAGAGGGCTGCGGTGATCGAGCCGGCCATCGGCGTAGCGGCGCTGTTCACCAGATCCGAGATCTCGCCGTCCATTTCGCTTTCATAGCCGTCCCAGAGCGGCATGCGCCAGACCGGGTCGGACACGGCCCCGGCACACTTGGCCAAGGCTTCGGCGACGCCATCATCATCGGTATAGAAAGGGGCGACTTCCGGTCCAAGGGCGACACGGGCAGCCCCGGTCAGGGTCGCGAAATCGAGCAGGAGATCGCACGGCTCCTCGGTCGCCCGCGCCAGCGCGTCACCCAGCACCAGTCGGCCCTCGGCATCGGTATTGTCGATCTCGACCGTGAGGCCCCTGCGGGAGTCGAGGATGTCGCCGGGCCGGAAAGCGTCGGCACCGATCGCATTCTCGACCGCCGGGACCAGCAGGTGCAAACGGACCGGCAGCTTGCCGGCCATGATCATCCGGGCCAGCCCCATGGCATTCGCCGCACCGCCCATGTCCTTCTTCATCAGACGCATGAATTGGGCGGCCTTGATGTCGAGACCGCCGGAGTCGAAACAGACGCCCTTGCCGACAATCGCCAGGCGCGGATGGTCCGCCTCGCCCCATTCCAGTTCGAGCAGGCGCGGCGCTTCGCCGGCGGCCCGGCCGACCGCGTGGATCATCGGGTAGTTCTGGGCCAGCAGATCATCGCCGCGGGTGACCCGGACGGTCGCGCCAAACGTCTCGGCCAGAGCGCGGAAGGCAGCCTCGAGCCCTTCCGGCCCCATCCGGTCAGCCGGCGTATTGACGAGGTCACGGGTCAGATGGACCGCGCGGACAATCGAGCGGGCTTCCTCAAGGTCGGCACCTTCCGGCGCGACCAGGCGGGCGGCCTCTCGCGGGGCCGGCTTGTAGGTGGTGAAGCTGTAGCTTCCCAGTCCCCAGGCGGTCGTGGCGAGGGTCGCGTCCATCGTCGCGGGCAGCGCCTCGATCTGCCAGTCGCCTTCCGGCAGGGTCAGCGGCGCCGCGCCAAGGACGAAAGCGTCCTTGCCACTGCCGATG
>OBPS01000087.1_pt1 | contig 12748 bp, 16 predicted proteins | sample 1534661 | NCBI WGS metagenome assembly OBPS01 (sample SAMEA3275493, study PRJEB22092) | marine metagenome | biome: ENVO:00000447 marine biome; feature: The site is in the outerpart of the Oslofjord; material: ENVO:00002010 seawater | collected 2014-06-20T10:00:00+00 | depth 1 m
CAGCAGTAGCGGCACATTTTGTACAAGCTAGCCTTGGTTCAGATACAGGCGGATCTATAAGTCAACCAGCAGCGTATTGTGGTGTTGTAGGACTTAAACCTTCCTACGGTAGAGTTTCAAGATATGGTTTGATTGCCTATGCCTCTTCATTTGACTCTATCGGACCATTAACTAATTCAGTTGAAGATGCTGCATTACTATTAGGCAGCATTGCCGGTCATGATAAAAATGATATGACCTCCGTTGCTGCGCCCGTTTCTGATTACATGGATGCAGTCGATAAACCAACTCAAAACCTCCGTATAGGTATACCTGAGGAATACTTTGGAGAAGGTTTAGATACTGAAATCCATCAAGAAATAATGAAGATGATGAGTCAGCTCCATCGAGGGATGCGAGATCGAGGTCGAGCGGGCCCGTCGCCGGATTGTGACCTCGCCGGATGAGTATGACAGCGGCGGGCGCCGGATCCTGGCGATACCGCCAACCTGCCGGACCTGGTTCGACAGCTATGGCAATCGCCTGCCAGAGCCGGAGCGGACCTGATGGCGGTCGACTGGCTGGCGCGACAGACGCGGCAGAGGCGGCAGAAGCGGCAGAGGGGGCAGAGCGGGCAACGCCCGCACAAGACCCCGCAATCGCCCCAATTGATCGCGATTGCGCCCAGCTTCTGCCCCGGCGGCCGTCGAGCCTGAGTGTACGGCGAGGCCTTGTGTTGTGAGGCTGAGCCGTACCGGCCTACCCGGCGCCGGCGCCGGCGAACGGTGGCGGGTTCCGGGCCGGTTTGCGGGGCATCGCTCTGTGAGGCCATGCAGGACACGCCCGTGGGGAGGCCTGTTCAATGACAGCCATAGTCCAAAACCTTCGTACCCCGATGGTGCTGCCGATCGCCGGCGCAATTACCGTCGGACTGTTCCTTCTGATGCGAGACCTGATCGCCGTACCGATGGTGGAGCGCGTCCAGGAGGCCGATACACCGCGCTTCGTGATCAATGACGTACCGGAGGAGATAGTCCCTGACGTTCGCGTCACGCTCGTCGACATCCCGGCGGTCGAGCCGCCGCCTCCGGTGGCCCGTCTCGCCATCGAAACCTCGCTGCCAACAGATATGAGCGGGGGCATCACCTATGTGTTGCCACCCGTCGATCCGGTCGAGGTCACGACCACCGAAGGCCTTGTTCCGATCGACCGCTCGCCGGTGCCCATCGTCCGGATCGAGCCGGTTTACCCGGCCAGCGAGGCGTCGCGTGGAAACGCCGGCAGCTGCACGGTGATGTTCGACATCACCCCGCAGGGCACAACGACGAATATCCGTCCGATGGCCTGTGACAGTCGCGGCTTCGAGCAGGCGACGCTCAACGCCGTCAGCCGCTGGCGCTACAACCCGCAAGTCGAGAATGGCGAGCCCATTCTCTTCCGCGGCGCTACAACGAGGCTCGACTTCCGCCTTGATGGGTAGGTGACTCGTCGTGGGTGGGGGGCGCCCCCACCCACGACACCCCTCCCGGTGTTTGTCATCCCTGATGGACGCCCGGCGAAGGCCGGGCGCAAGTCAGGGACCTATGTGGTAATTGCCCCGCAGCTCTACTCAGCCGCGATGGCCTCAACTTCGCTGTCGGCGAGGCCGACCGCCATCAGGGCGAAGGCCCAGTTGAGGGCGGTTTCGCGCAGGCTGTCGAAACGGCCCGACGCGCCGCCATGGCCGGCACCCATATTCATCTTCAGCAGGGTCAGGCCGTCATCGGTCCGGCGGTCGCGCAGGCGGGCGACGAATTTGGTCGGCTCCCAATAGGTGACGCGCGGATCGGTCAGGCCGCCGGTGGCCAGGACGTGGGGATAGGCCATTTCCTGGATCTGGTCGTAGGGCGAGTACTCGATCATCGTCTGATAATCTTCCGCGCTCTCGATCGGATTACCCCATTCCGGCCATTCCGGCGGGGTCAGCGGCAGTTCCGGATCCGACATGGTGTTGATCACATCGACAAAGGGAACGGCGGCGATGGCACCGGCGAACAGGTCGGGCTGCAGGTTGATCGCGGCACCGACGAGCAGGCCACCGGCCGAACCGCCATAGGCGACGATCTGGCCGCGGCTGGTATAGCCGAGCTCGGAGAGGGCTTCACCGGCCGAGACGAAGTCGCGGAAAGTGTTCATCTTCTGGTCGAGCTTGCCGTCGAGATACCACTGATAGCCATTGGCCATGCCGCCCCGGATATGGGCGGTGGCGTAGACCATGCCGCGGTCGACCAGCGAGAGCGGTGTGACGCGGAAACCGGCCGGAATGGTGATCCCGTAGGAGCCATAGCCATAGAGCAGCAGTGGGGCGGTGCCGTCGATCGGCGTGTCCCGGTGGTAAAGAATGGTGACCGGGATCTGGGCCCCGTCATGGCCGGGCGCCATGATGCGACGGACCACATAGTCCTCCGGATTGTGACCGGAGGGGATTTCCTGGCGCTTCAGCAGCGTGCGCTCACGCGAACGCAGGTTGAAGTCATAGGTCTCTTCCGGCGTTGACGGGCTCTCATAGGAGAAGCGCAGCATGTCGGTCGCGAACTCGTAACCGGCCGAGGCACCCAGCGAATAGGCTTCCTCGTCGAAGGCGATGTTGTATTCCTCGCCGGTGGCGTATTCGTGCACGACGATACGCGGCAGGGCGTTCTCGCGCTCGACGCGGACTTGCCAGTCGGCAAGGCCGATGACGCCGTTGATCAGCGTTCCGGGGCGGTGCGGGATGAAGTCTTCCCAGTTCTCGCGACCCGGATTGCCGATCGGGGCGGAGACGATCTTGAAGTCGACCGCGCCATCCGCATTGGTACGGAAGTAGTAGCGATCGCTGGCTTCGGTCAGATAATACTCGACGCCCTCTTCGCGGGCCGAGATCAGCACCGGTTCGGCGGCCGCATCATTGGCGTCGATCAGGCGGATCTCGTTGGAGGTGTGACCGCCGGCATTGATCATGACGTGGTTGTTGTTGTCGGTCAGGCCGACCGAGACGAAGAAGCCGTCATCGGGCTCCTCATAGACCAGCTCGGAGGGGCCACCATTGGCCGGCTGGCGATAGACGCGCTTGGAGCGGCCATTATCGTCACGCCAGACCCAGTACAGGGTGGCGCTGTCATTGGCCCAGGTGAAATCGCCCGAGCTCTCGTCGGTGAGGGTGGCGACAATGGCGCCGGTGGCGACGTCCTTGACGCGGATCTCGTAATACTCCGACCCGCGCACATCGACGCCGAAGGCGACATAGCGATGGTCGGGCGAGTGCTCCATGTCGGAGAAGTCGAGATAATCGAAATCGGCGGCTTCGGCGTCGCCATCGACGAGAATTTCCTCGTCACCGACCGGTTCGCCGGTTTCCGGATCGACCGGGCGACGGGCGAAGACCGGATACTGACCGCCCTCGCGGTAGCGGGTGTAGTAGGCATAGTCGCCATCGCGTTCGGGGACCGAGCTGTCGTCTTCCTTGATGCGGCCGCGGATCTCCTGGAAAATCCGCTCCTGCAGCGCTTCGGTCGGCTCCATGACGGCATCGAGATAGGCGTTCTCGGCGTCGAGCAGCTCGCGGACATCGCTGTCGAGGACTTCCGGCTCGCGCATCACCTGCTGCCAGTTGTCGTCCTTGATCCACTGATATTCATCGACCCGGGTGAAGCCGACCTGTTCGATGGTGACCGGGCGCTGTTCGGCGCGCGGCGCCTCAAGGCCCTGGGCGCGGGTGATCAGCGCGCCATGGGTGGTCACGGCAGTGGTATTGGCGGCCGAAGTGTCGGTCGTCATGGCAGTCTCCTGACTGCAGGCGGCGAGGGCGAGGCCGGCAAGCCCCACACCCAACCGCCTGGCAAGCGGTAAGTAACGCATACGATTCCCCTAAAGAAAGCTGGGTTATTCATCGCCCCGTGCGGGCTGGAAGTCTAGCGCCCCGCCATTGGTACAATAGCGTTGACCGGTCGGGGCCGGGCCGTCGGGGAAGACATGGCCCAGATGGGCGCCGCAATTGGCGCAATGGATCTCGGTGCGGGCGACCATCAGCTTGTAGTCGGTCTTGGTCTCGACATTGTCGGCCTCGGCCGGCTGGTAGAAGGAGGGCCAGCCCGAACCGCTCTCGTATTTGTGGTCCGAGGCGAAGAGGGGGATGTCGCATACCTTGCAGTGATAGGCGCCGGCACGCTTTTCCGCGTTGAACGGATGCGTGAAGGCGCGCTCGGTGCCCTCCTTGAAGGCGATGGCATAGGTGTCGGGGTCCAGCTTGGCCTTCAGGGCCTCGATCTCGGCATCACTCAGTCGGGGCATGGTCGGTCTCCGTCTTCAGCGGCGTGTCAGGGGCGGCGAGGGCGTGGGCCTGACCGCGTCGTACCGACAATATGGGGGTTGTCAGGCAGATGACCACCAGCACGACACCGAGCCCGACCATCGGAATCAGTGCCGACAGGTTGGGGCCGAGCTGACCGACCACCACGCCCATCAGCACCGCACCGGCCGGCATGCCGCCGAACAGGCCGAGCTGATAGACCGACATGACCCGCGCCAGCTTGTCGGGCGGAGCCTGTTCCTGGACCACGGACCGCGACAGCGAGATGGCAATCCCGGCGCCCAGTCCCCAGCAGAAGACCAGCACATAGAGCGACCAGAAGGGGAGATGGAAGAAGAAGGCACCGGTCGCCAGCACCGTCACCGACTGGGCCAGGATCAGGGCCCGACCCGGTCGCTCGATCTGGCCGAACCTGACCAGCGCGACATTGGCGACCAGGGCGCCGACCCAGAAGGCGACCATCAGGCTGGCGATCTCGGGATAGCCGCCGCCATAGCTCTCGCGGATGATCAGCGGGATCAGCACCAGGAAGGAGCCGCCGACGACGAGGATGCCGAGTGCGATCATGATCAGCGTCATCGGCATCAGAACGGGCGAGGTGAAGACCGCCTTCACCCCGTCGGCGAGGTCATGCATCGGGTGCGCGGTCGATTTGTTGCGCGTCGAGCTGAGGCGCGGCAGGAAGGCCGCCGAAATACCGCCAATGCACAGGCCGACCGCCTGCAGCACAAAGAGCGTCCCCGGTCCGGTGTAGGCGGCGAAATAGCCGACCGCCATGCCGGCGATCTGGGCGCCGAACTGGACCGCCGACGCCATCACCACGGCGCGCTGCAGCTCGATCCCGCCATGCCGCGTCTTGGCCGAGATGCGGACCACCGGATTGATCGCGCTGTCACGCGCCGGCATCACGAAGCCGCCCGCCACACCGATCAGCAGGGCAAAGCTGACCATGATCCAGTAGGTCAGGTGCCCGCTCAGCAAGAGCAGGCCCAGCGTGCCGGCCGACAATCCGGCGAAAATGTAGAAGTAGAAGATGATCCCGCGCCGGTCCTTGCGCTCGGCGAGGACACCGGCGAACGGCAGCAAAAGCATCATCGGTGCGGTCAGCGCGGCCTGGGCGAGGCCGAGGCGTTCGGGCGTTTCGTTCAGGGTGAAGGTGATCACGCCGGGGAAGAGGGTGGTCTGCAGGCCGAAGCCGAAGAACCAGCCGGCGACCAGGATCAGATAAGCGCCGAAGGGCGGCATGCGAAGCTGGCGATTGCCGGCAAGGGGACGAAAAACAGGCAAGGGCTGATCCGGTCTGGTGCGGATGGTGTCGCCGCTCTTTCGTGAACCGGCGTGATTTGCATTGCGCCTTGTCTAGCAACATGTTGACTGGATGCAAATCACGGCAATCCAGAAATGAGTCGCGCATCATGAAATTCGTCAAACCAGGCCTCGGCCTTCTCCTTGCTGCCTTCATGATTTTCATGGGCCTGCAGAAATTCGGCGCCTCCAATCCGATCTTCGCCCAGATCGCCGAGGCGTCCGGCATGGGCTTTTTCGAGCCGCAGGTGCGCATGCTGACCGGTGTGCTGGAGCTGCTCGCGGCGGCGCTGTTGCTGGTCGGGATCTTCGGCAAGCGGCTTGAGGGTCTGGGCGGCCTGTTGTCGCTGGGCGTGATCGGCGGCGCGATCGTCTTCCACCTGTCGCCCTGGCTGGGCATCAATGCCCCGGTCGGCGTGGCCGCGGATGGCAGCCTGATCTACTCGCCGATGCTGTTCGGCATGGCGGTGGTGTTCGGCCTCCTCGCCGCGGTTGTGACCTGGCTCGACAAGGACAAGCTGCCGATCATCGGCAAAGCCTGAAATGCCGGGCATTGCTCCTACGTTTCATTAACGCCGCAGCGTCATCCTGTCAGCCAGACCGGATCTGACAGGCGTACCCATGGCGAATGCCGAACCCTTTGAGCTCAGCGAGCCCGTCACGCACCGCACGCGGGCCATCCTGGCGCGGCGGCTGGCCGACATTGTCGGTCTGCCCTCGAGCCGGATCACCCCGCGCGAACGCTGGATCGTGGGTGATCTGCTTTATGATGTGATCCGCGCCAGCGATATCGAGCTGCGCCAGCGCTGCGCCAAGCGGCTCTCGGTGCTGAGTGATGCGCCGCACCGCCTGCTGCGCACGCTCGCCTGTGATGTCTACGAAGTCGCCGAGCCGATCCTGGAAGACTGCCTCGCCCTGTCGGATTTCGACATGATGGAGGTTGCGCGGGTCGGCAAGCTGCAGCATCGCCTGACCCTGGCCAAGCGCGAGAACCTGTCGGCCACCGTCTCGGCGGCCCTGGCGGCGGGTGGTGAAACGCCGGTTATCGAGCGGCTCCTGCGCAACAGGACGGCGACCCTGGCCATGCCCACCGTCGACCATCTGGTCGGCATGGCGGCCGATGAGGGCAATCTGGCGCATCTGCTGATCCGGCGTGAGGAATTGCGCCCGACCCAGGCCTTCCGCCTGTTCTGGTCCTGCGAGTACATCGACCGCGCCCAGATCATCGAGCGCTTTGCCGTTGATCGCACCATCCTGATCGACGCCTCCGAGGACATCTTCCCGATGGCGGCGGCCGAGGACTGGTCCGACCCGATGGTGACGCGCATCCTGCGCTATATTGATCGCCGCCAGCGCAATCGCGAAGCCGCCGAGCTGAGCCCCTACGGCTCGCTGGAAGGCACGCTGGAAGCCATGGCAATGGACGGCGCGCTGCCGGAAATCATCACCGAGATCTCGACCCTCGCCAATGTCGACCGGCGGCTCGTGGTGCAGATGATGGATGACATGGCCGGCGAGCCGATCGCCGTCCTGTGCAAGGCGACGGGTCTCAAATGGCCCAGCTTCGAGCATGTCTGGCGCGGTCTCGGCCGGGCCTTGACCAGCGACCCGGTCGCCCAGGCCCGCAAGATCTATGACAGCCTCTCGGTCGAGAAAGCCCAGACGGTGTTGCGCTACTGGAACCTGTCGATGGAAGACAAGGGCGGGAAGTAGGGGCTGGCCGCCAGCCCACCGCCTTCAGTGTGTCACCCGAGATCCCAAGGGCCTGATTTCGCGACGCCGAAGTTTGGGTTCCCATGATCTAAGCCGAAGCTTTGCAAACGTCCCAGAGTGGACGCGGAATAGGTGGTGCGTGTCCCTATTTTTCCAGGGGGATGAGCGGCAGCGCGCTGCCCGCCCGCATCGCCATTTCGGTGACTGCCCGGATCGTGCCATCGCCACCGGCAATGGCGATGGCGTCCGCGCTACTCGACAGGGCGGCCTTCAAGGCGTCCTCGCCATCCTCGACCAGGCTGTCGACCCGGCACACCGAGGCCTGGTTGCGCAGCTCTGCGATCAGGGTCTCGCCTTCGCGTGACAGCCGACCGCTGCGGGGGTTCATGACGATGGCAATACGCATGGTGTTTCCGGCACGAGACAAATCGTCGCCGAGCATGGGGATTGTCAGCCGTCGCGTCCACCTTGCCGGGGCAGTGGCCGGCGATAGGACTGTCCCGGCAGTCAATATGAGAAGGAATGACCTCGATGGAATGTCCGATCGCAACGGGGTGGAGATCGACTACTGTCCCAAATGCCGGGGTGTCTGGCTGGATCGGGGTGAGCTGGACAAGATCATCGAGCGCTCGGCCCCGCAGGCTGCCCGCCCCGAACGAGGTTACGACCGGCCGCCCGCTCGCGGCTATGAGGACCGTCGCCGCGACAAGAAGCGCGAGAGCTTCCTGTCCGAGCTGTTCGACTTCTGAGGCCCGGCCAGCGCCGGGCACCGGCACGGCTCAGCAGGCGGGGGCAGCGGGAATACCCCTACGGATGGTGCGTCTGCATCTTCCCTCCCGCTTCATCTGGTCAAGCCTCGCCTGAGCGGTTAATTACCGAAGCATCAGCGTTATCGCGCGGAGAGATTCCATGTTCTACGGCATCAGCCTCACCGCCATCCTGGTGGTGCTCTGGCTCACCTTGTCCGGGCCATTTACCCTGTCCGGGAACTATCCGATCGTGATGGGACTGGGCGTGGTCAGCATCATCGTCACGGTGGCGCTTGCCTATCGCATGCGCATTGTCGACCGCGAAACGGTGCCGGTCGGTCCGTCGATCCCGCTCTTCACCTATTGGGGCTGGCTGGGTGGCGAGATCGTCAAGGCGAACCTCGCCGTCGTCCGTCTCGTCATGAAGCCGGAAATCGAGGTCGAGCCGCGTCTGATCCATGTCGCCGCCGACCAGCGCTCCGAGCTGGGACGCTGCGTCTTCGCCAATTCGATCACGCTGACCCCGGGCACCGTGACCGTCGATGTCGAGGATGACGGTTTCCTCGTCCACGCACTGGACAATTCCTTCACCGATCCGGCCGGCTTTGCCGAAATGGGCGCGCGCGCCGACGTCGCCACCGATGGCAAGAAGGGGACGCGCTGATGCACATCATGATTTTCCTCGTCGCGATCGGCATCGCGGTGGCGATGGCCATCATGCTGGCCCGCCTGTTTGCCGGTCCGACCCTTTATGACCGTGTCCTGGCGGCCAACTCCTTTGGCACCAAGACGGTCCTCTTCCTGCTGGTCTTCGCCGCCCTCGTCGGGCGCCAGGACGCCATCGACATCGCGCTGCTGTATGCGCTGATCAATTTCGTCGCGACGATCGCGATCCTGAAATTCTTCCGCTACCGCTCGCTGGAGATTGCCCTGGCCCAGATGTCGCTGCGTCGGGCCATCGACGGGGAGTATGAGAAATGAGCCTCGCTGAAGCCTTCCAGTACGCGCGCGATGCCTTCTCCATCGGCGCCATGGCGGTGGGTCTGGTCTTCGTGATCGCCGGGGCGACCGGCGTGATGCGTCTGCCCGACTTCTACACCCGCATGCATGCGGCCGGCGTGACCGATACGCTGGGCGCCGAGTTGATCATCCTCGGCCTGATTGCCCAGGCCGGTGACTGGCAGACGGCGGCCAAGCTGGCGCTGGTCGCCTTGCTGCTCTTCCTGACCAGCCCGACGGCCACCCATGCCATCGCCAATGCCGCGCACCGCGCGGGCCAGAAGCCGGATCTTGGTCATTTCAAGCCGAAACACCCGGCCGATGCCGGCGCGTCGGAGGGCCCGAAATGAACGCCGATCTGACCCAGTATCTGGACTATTTGCTGATCGCCATGCTGCTGGCGGTCGGGTTTGCGATTGTCCGTCTTCGCAACCTGTTCGCCGTGGTCATGCTGACCGGCGTCTACTCGCTGCTCTGCGCCGCCTGGTTCGTATCGCTCGATGCGGTCGATGTGGCCTTTACCGAGGCTGCTGTGGGCGCCGGCATCTCCACCGTGCTGATGCTCGGTGCCATGTTGCTGACCGCCCGCGAGAGCGAGCCGGCCGGGGCGGGACGTCACTGGGCCGCCTTTGCCGTGGTCTCCGCGGCCGGCGCGGCCCTGTTCTTCGCCATCCCGGACATGCCGGTCTATGGCGACCCGGACAGCGCAGCCAATGCCTATGTCGGCCTGCAATATCTCGAGCGGGTGCCGTACGACATCTCGATCCCGAACGTGGTCACGGCGGTCCTCTCCAGCTATCGCGGCTTTGATACGCTGGGCGAGGTTGTGGTGGTGTTCAGTGCGGCCCTCGGCGTGATGCTCCTTCTGGGCTTCGGCACCGGGACACGCCGCCGCGAAGAGGGGGAGGACTGACATGTCACCGCACCTGATTCTCCGCGTTGTCTCGAAGCTGTTGATCCCGCTGATCGTGATCTTCGGTTTCTACGTCCAGTTCCATGGCGAATACGGTCCCGGCGGCGGCTTCCAGGCTGGCGTGATCATTGCCGTGGCGGTCATCCTCTATGCCCTGATCTTCGGCATTGATGCCGCGCAGGCCACCGTTTCGCCGACCGTCGTCCGCTTCGGGGCCGCCCTTGGCGTTTTGATCTTTGCCGGCGTCGGTGTCGCGACCCTGTTCCTGAACGGGGCCGGCGAGCCGCTCAACTTCCTCGATTATGACGCCCTGCACCCGGACCAGGGCCACCATACGGGCCAGCATTACGGGATCATCGCGATCGAGATCGGCGTGCTGTGCACGGTGTCCTCGGTGATGGTTGCGATCTTTTACGCCTTCTCCGGCCGCGTGCCGGATATCCCGGACGGGGAGTGGTAGCGATGCTGGAGATCCTTGCAGAACGCTTCACCTATATTCCGATCATCATCCTGATGATGATCGGTCTTTATGTGGTCATCGCCACCGGCAACCTGGTCAAGCGGCTGGTTGGCCTGTCGCTGTTCCAGACCTCGGTCTTCCTGCTCTACATCACCATCGGCAAGGTGTTCGGCGGCGCGCCGCCCATTCTCGCCGAGTACAAGGTCGATGACGGTTATGGCCATGGTGGAGGCGAGGGGGCCCCGGCTGCCGCTGATGCCGCCCATGGCGCTGACCTGGCCGCTGGCGCGGCGGATCATGGCGCCGATGCGGCCGGCCATGCCGGCGACGCCGCCGGTTACGGCGTCGACGCGGCTCACCAGGCGGCTGAAGTCCTCTACTCCAACCCCTTGCCGCACGTGCTCATCCTGACCGCGATCGTCGTCGGCGTGGCGACCCTGGCCGTCGGCCTGGCGCTCGTTGTCCGCATTCGCGAGGCCTATGGCACGATCGAGGATGATGCCCTCAATGCCGCCGATTACACGCTTGAATCCGGGAGCGCCGAATAATGCAGTTTCTGGCTGACTTCCTGCCCGCGGGCATTGCCATGCACGCGCCGGCCCTGATCGTCGTCATTCCGCTGATCATGGCGGCTGTCGCGGCGATGATGCCGAATGGCCGCGTCGCCTGGGCGGTGGCCCTGGTGACCTCCGCCGCGGTCGCCCTTTTGTCCCTGAACCTCCTGGGTCAGGTGCTGACCGAGGGTGTCGTCTCCTACCATATGGGGGGATGGGCGCCGCCGCTGGGGATCGAATACCGCATCGACATGCTCAATATCGCCTTGCTGCTGCTGGTCGGCATGCTGGGCTTCCTGTGCGTGATCTATGCCCTGCCGAGCGTCGGTGACGAGATCGCCGAGAACAAGCAGGCGCTGTTCTATTCCGCCTTCCTGGTCTGCTTCACCGGCCTGCTCGGGGTGACCATTACCGGCGATGCGTTCAACGTCTTCGTCTTCCTGGAGATATCCTCGATCGCCACCTACACGCTCATCGCGATGGGCGCGGGCAAGGACCGGCGGGCGCTGACGGCCAGCTATAACTACCTCGTCCTCGGCACGATCGGCGCGACCTTCTTCGTGATCGGCGTCGGCTTCCTCTACATGGCCACCGGCACGCTGAACATGGCCGACATGGCGGCGATCCTCGAGGTCAATGGCCATAACCGAGTCACCCAGGCGGCCTTTGCCTTCATCGTGGTCGGGCTTGGCCTGAAGGCGGCGATGTTCCCGCTGCATGTCTGGCTGCCGAATGCCTATGCCTTCGCGCCGAACTTCGTGACGGCCTTCCTCGCCTCGACGGCGACCAAGGTCGCCTTCTACGCGCTGATCCGCTTCCTGTTCTCGGTTTTCCATCCCGATGTCAGCTTCGTCGAGATGTCCTTCGTCTGGCTGTTTGCCGTCGTCGGTACCATTGCCATGGTGGTCGCCTCCCTGCAGGCGGTGTTCCAGAGCGATGCTCGTCGGATGCTGGCCTACTCCTCCGTGGCGCAGGTCGGTTACATGATGCTGGGTCTCGGGATGGGCACGGCGTCCGGCCTGTCGGCGAGCATGCTGCACCTGATGAACCATGCCCTGATGAAGGGCGCCTTGTTCATGGCGCTCGGCGCGTTCGCGCTCAATTTCGGCGTTCGCCGGGTCAAGGACCTGGCCGGACTGGGCAAGACCATGCCGGCCTCGGCAACGGCCTTCACCATTGCCGGCCTGTCGCTGGTCGGGGTGCCGCTGACCGTCGGCTTCACCTCGAAATGGTATCTCGTCACCGCCGCGCTGGAGCGCGGCTGGTGGTGGGCGGTGGCCGCTCTGATGCTGTCCTCCCTGCTGGCCCTGGCCTATGTCGCCCGGCTGCTGTCGGCGATCTGGATGGATACGCCGCCGAGCCATCATGGCGAGCTGAGCCAGCGCCGTCTGGCGCCGTGGATGGTGCTGGTGCCGATGTCGATCCTGGCCCTGGCCAATATCTACTTCTTCTTCCACGCCGACCCGCTGGTCTGGCTGGCCCGGTCCGCGGCGGATGCCGTGATGGGGGGGAATTGATCTGATGTGGACGCCTGAACTCTCACTCGCTCTCGCGCTGGTCCTGCCGGCCCTTGGCGGGGTCTTCGTGGCCCTGCTGGGCTCGCGCCCGAACCTGCGCGAAGCGGCGACGCTGACCGCCGCCGTGCTGCTGGCGCTCAATGTCGCCTATCTCGTCGAGATCGCCCCGAGCCAGCCCACGCTGGAGCTGGCGACCCTGGCCCCCGGCCTCAACCTGGTGTTCAAGCTGGAG